>SXGR01429679.1_pt1 | contig 14093 bp, 10 predicted proteins | sample 3174711 | NCBI WGS metagenome assembly SXGR01 (sample SAMN11356860, study PRJNA531348) | freshwater metagenome | isolation source: freshwater sample F1-60 | place: China: Fuxian Lake, Yuxi | collected 2017-12-25
AGCAGGCCCCACTTGAGCGCCAGGATGAACAGGTAGGCGCTGAACGAGGCGACAACCAGTGCCGCCGCGCCCGCGAGCACGCCCTTGCCGTACTCCGACAGCCACGGCGGCTGGCTCGCCACGAGCACCCACACGAAGTAGAGAGCGGCCATCGGGATCGGCAGCGCGAAGCGGAGTCCTTCCCAGAACCAGCGCGAAAGCCTCCGCGGGAACGACGGTTCGTGCGTCAGGTCGCGATCAAAGTCCGTCTGAGCGGGACGTGCGAGCTCAAACGGCGGATGACCGAACCAGGAGCCTCCCGGCTCGATGCGCTGATCATCGGCCACCGTGCTCACGCCGATCAGGATCCCGTCGGGCAGCTGCGATCCGATCGGAATGACGCAGTGATTGCCGAGGAAGGTGTCGCGACCGAAGCGCGTGCGCGCGAGGCGCACGCTGCCCTGCTTGACCTCCGGACCGGCGAGATAGATGCCATCGGCGAAGAAGCACTCATCGCCGATCTCCACCAGCGAGGGCAGCACATCGATCAGCGTGCTGATCTCGCAGTTCCTGCCCACGCGCATGCCGGCGAGGCGCAACCACGGCGGGTAGAACACCGTGCCGCTGAGCCAATCCCCCGCCGTCGTGGCGTGCTCCTTGGCGATCACGACCCGCAGGTAAGCCCAGCCGTGGCGCGAGAGCGTGCCCGGTTCGCGCGGCGACAGCAGTCGCACCAGCACGCCCTGCAGCAGGATCGTGACCGGCAGGCGCGCGATCAGCACGCCCACCATCGCGGCAAACCACGGCCACGCGAAGCTCGGTGCGGCGAGCCAGGCGGTCAACGCGCTGCCATCGAGCGCGCCGGGGCCGAGCACCAGCACCAGCAGCGCGAGGAAGGGCCAATCGACGAAGGCGCTGGCGAGGCAGCGACCGAACATCAGGGCCCAGCCGTGCAGCACCGGCGAGATCGCCGAATCCTCCGGCGCAGGCGCGCTCGTGGCCGCTCCGACGCGCACGGCGGGCACACCGTCCCAGCGCTCGTCGGCGGGCGTGATCGTTCCGCGCGACAGCCAGGACAGTGAAGCGAGCTCGCAGCGCTCACCGAGCTGTGAATCACCCGCCATGCCGGCGCGGATGCCCAGCGTGGCTCCCGCGGAAATGCGAATCGGCGCCACGCGAATGGCTCCGTCTTCCAGATCCACGAGGCGCAGCGCGACTTCCTGCGAGAGCGTCACATCGTCGCCGATCTCCAGCAGGTCCCAGCCGCCGGCCTGGAACGCAACGCCGTGATGCAGGTGCACGCGCTGACCGATGCGCGCACCGAGCAGGCGCAGCACGGTGCTCGTGAAGCCGGTCAGCGCAAACAGCGACCAGGGTATGCGTTTGGCAAGCCGCGCCACGATCCACTGCCGCAGATGGAAGGAGCTCCAGGCTGGCTCGCGGCGCGGCGTGTAGCGCCCGATCAGCAGCCACTTGCCCGACAGCGTCAGCAGCACGGCCAGCGGCGCCCATACAAGCGCCAGTGCGAAGGTGAGGAAGGGCAGCGCAAACAGCAGCGGCAGGAGCCCGATGTGCTCGATCGACCAGGGACCCCAGTCGAAGACGGCGTTCTGCAGCACCCACGCGACGCACAGCACTTCCAGCGCAATCCAGACGGCCTGTGCTGCGGTCACAAGGCCGGGCGAGCCTCCCGACAGGCGCTCTTCCCGCGTGCGCACCTTGGGCTTTTCCTTTCCCACGCGCGCGAGCGCCAGAGCCAGCGCGCGCACATTCCGCGCGTCGTAGAGCATGCGCACGGTGCAGGCCTGTGTTGTCGGCGATTCGCGAAGCGCGCTGACGAGCTCGGCAGCCGCCAGCGAATCGCCGCCGAGATCGAGGAAGAAGTCCGCTTCGACGCTGACCGGCTCGCGCAGGCGCAGAGCCGCGCGGAAGCGCGCCTCCAGTTCGTGCTCCAGCTCGCCTTCCGGCGCGATCAGCGTGCCCTGCGCGGCCGAGAGATCTAGATCCGGCAGGCGCTTGCGATCCAGCTTGCCGCCGACGCTGGTGGGCAGGCTCTCAAGCACGCCGATGCGCGCCGGCACCATCGGCGCGGGCAATTCCACCGCCAGACGCGCGCGCAATGCATCCACATCCGGTGCAGAGCTCGGTGACTCGGGCACGATGTAGGCCACGACGACCTTGCGGGAGCCCTCGCCCTGCACCTTGCATGCGGCCGCACGCACGCCGGGACACTCCGACAGGCGCGTTTCGATCGCTTCGAGTTCGATGCGATGGCCGCGGACCTTGACCTGCGTGTCACGGCGTCCGAGGTAGACCAGATCACCGTGCTCGTCGTAGCGCGCCAGATCACCCGTTCGATAGATGCGACCGAGTCCCGCCACGGTCGGGAAGCGCTCCTCGGTCAGCTGCGGCAGGTTGCGGTAACCGCGCGCGAGGCCCGCGCCGCCGATCACCAGCTCGCCGACCTCGCCCGGAGGCACTTCGCGCAGCTCTTCATCCAGAAGGTAGGCGCGGTTGCCCGGCACGGGTCGACCGATCGTGATCGGCTGGCCCGGCTGGATGCGGGTGCGCGTTGCAGTGACGCTGCACTCGGTCGGCCCGTAGCCGTTCACGAGGCGACGGCCGCGTCCCCACAGCTCAGCAACATCCTCAGGGAGAGCCTCACCGCCCACATAGACCAGCTTCAGCAGCGGGAGTTCGCGCTCGGGGTGCTTGCACCCGCTGGCGCGCAGCAGCGTCGGCGGCGGGCAGAAGACGCTGATGCGTTCGTTCTGCAGCCAGGCGATCAGATCCGGCCCTGAGCGCACGCTCTTGTCATCCAGCACCACCAGCGTTGCGCCGCAGCTCCAGGCCAACCAGATCTCCTCGATCGAGGAGTCATAGGAAGGCGAAGAGCCCTGTGCGCAGCGATCACCGGGGCCCAGACCGAACTCCATCCGATCGGAGGCGACGAGGTTGACGATCGAGCGGTGCTCGATCAGCACCCCCTTGGGCTTGCCGGTCGTGCCGGAAGTGTAGATCGAATAGGCCAGTTGCTCCGGACGGACCTGTTCCGCGAGCGCAGGCCCGCCCTTGGACGCCAGCTCCCCCACTCGCAGCGCCGGTCCGAGCGTGGCAGCGATCGCATGACCGGCCTCGTCGGTCAGGATGCGCCGCGTGCCGCTGTCGCTGACCAGATGCCGTGCGTAGTCCAGCGGCAGCGACGGGTCGATGCTGACGAAGGCGGCCCCGGCGCGCAGCACCGCCAGCTGCGTCAGATACAGCTCGGGGTTCTCGCGCGCGATGCGGATCGCAACCAGCTCATCCGGCTGGACAAGCGGCTGAAGCGCGCGAGCCAGCACTTGCGAACGCTGATCAAGCTCTCGGTAGCTCCACTCGACGCGCGCACGCCCCTCCCCGGATGGAATCACCAGGGCGGGGGCGTCTGGGTGGAGGCGCGCGCTCTGCACGAAGAACTCGTGCAGCAGCGAGGGTGCAGCCTCCCGAGCCGGTTCGGCACGGGAGTGAGAGGCCATCTACAACCTAAACTGCGGTCATCTGGGTCTCAAAGACCCCGATACGAGCCTGCAGATGCGGGGCTAGGTAGGGCCGACGGCGCTCGCGCTCCTCCGCAGGGAGGAAGGCGAAGCCGCGCACCGAGCGGCCGCCGCAGTTGCCGCAGCGGCAAGTGAAAGGCTCCGCCATGTGCCACTCGGTGGTCTCGTAATCAAACGAGAGCTCCTCGTAGGGCGCGATCGGGCGCAGCGCGATCAGCTCGCGACCACGCACCGCCGTGTTGGGACGGCAGGAGTGGTTGAGGAACAGCCAGGGATGACGCTCGATGCGGCGCTCGAGTCCGGCAGTCTTGGGCGACTGGAGGTGCTCGGTCTCCGAGAGCTGGATGGTGTGGCGCGTGGGCTCCGAGCTGATGATGCCTTCGAGCTTGAGAACGCGTTGGCCCGGCTGAAAAGCCTCAAGGGCCATCATGTGCAGCGCGCCGTGCGCGTGCATCACGCCGACGGAAGAGCGCAGGGCAGCTTCCGGCGTGGTGTTGATTTGCAACATGCGAAGAAAAGGGTGTCACGCAGGCATGCTGCAAGCTCGATATGAGCCAGCGCTTGCCTGGTTCATTGGTGAGCATCACCGATCCACGAGAACGCGTCAACATCTTCTGCAAAGAAAGCGTTGCTTCAGATGAGCTTGCAAGCCTCTTCAAAGCTGAGTCGAGGCAGTCGCGGATGCAATGCCGATGCATCGCCATAGCCGAGATTGCAGAGGAGGTTGACCTTCCAAGTGGTGCCGCCGAGGAAGGCTTGCTGAACCGCATCCGCATGGAAGCCCGACATCGGACCGCAATCAAGCCCCAGGGAGCGTGCGGCAAGCATGAAATAAGCCGCCTGCAGCGAGCTGTTGCGCATCGCCGTCTCCTCGATGGCCTTGTCATTGCCCTCAAACCATGCCTTGGCATCGACATGCGGGAACAGCTGCAAAAGCCGGTCATGGAAGCGCATGTCCATGGCCAGAATGGCGGTGACGGGGGCTGACTGGGTCTTGGCGACATTGCCCGGGGCCATGCAGCTCAGCAGCCGGGCCTTGGCCTCCTGCGTGCGCACGAAGACGATGCGCAGCGGATTGCAGTTGGCGCTGGTGGGAGCCCAGCGCATCAGATCGTGGATGCGGACCAGCAATGCATCCTCGACGGGCTTGTCGAGAAACTTGCCGGCGGTGCGGGCCTGGAGGAACAGCTGATCGAAGCTCACGGATTGCGGATTGGACATGGCGAGAGCCATCCTAGTCCGGCGCACACCCGTGAACGCTGGTCAGTCGTTCAGAACCGTGATCCGCATCGGCTGCTCCGCGCTCTGCGAAGCCATGAGCGGTGTGCTGTCAGGTCCGAGGTTGAACATGGCCATTGAGTAGCCGGCCTGCTCATGGCCCTGGCTGTGCGCAAGCATCAGCAGGATGCCGGCCTCCTGTGCATCACAGGGAGTTCCCAGTCCGAAGTACTTCATCACGGCGAGGTTGGCCTGCGCCTTGGCAAAGCCCAGCTGTGCGCTCTCGCCGTACCAGCAGGCTGCTTCCGAATACGACTTCTGCACGCCGCGGCCTTCGAAGTGCAGCAGGCCCAGATTGTTCATCGCGGGCGCATGACCTGCCTGAGCGGCGCGGTGGTAGAACTCCGCGGCCATGGTGCAGTCACCCCGCTCTTCCGCCTCGAGGGCCTGCAGGAAGTCCTGATCAGGGCCGGAAGTCGGCGGGCGCAGCGAGGCGCACGAGCTTGCCAGAGCGAGCACAAACAGGGTCGAGGGCAGAAGGCACTTCATGCCTTCATACATCGGAAGCCCCGCTCCGCAGGTTGAGGCCCTGCCCGACGAGGCTTCCCAAGCCCTCGTCCGACAGGCGGAAAGGGCGTTTGGATCAGGATTGAGTGAAGACGATCACCACGGATCGCCCAGCCCCGCGAGGATGGCCCGCATGCGCTCGAACTGGGCGGCATCCGGCTGGAAGCCGATCACGGCCATCGAGCAGGCGGTCGCGCACAGATCATCCGCGCGGGGGCGTGAGTTGGGATTCTGCATTCCGGCTTCGAGCGCCCGGGCGTACAGCTCGCCGGCCCTCGTACGATCCCCGATCACGAACCACGCTTCGGCAACAGGCCGCAACGCCGATGCGCGGTAGATGTTGACGATCCGCGCTTCTGCTTCGTCGTATTTCTTCAGGCCGGCCTCGAGTTCGCGACGCGCGCGGTCGGCATCACCCGCACGCGCTCGAAGCTTGGCGAGCTCGCCGATAAAGGCCACTTCGGTCTCGGTGAGCCACTGGGCCACCTGGAACTGCTGCTGGGCCAGAGTGACGAGCTCCAGCGCCTTGGCGTTGTCCTTGACCTTCAGCGCGGCCTCGGACATCGACATCAGGATCTCAACGCGCACCTGCAGCGGCAGCTTGGCCCAGGAAGACGTGATCTTGCTCTGGATCGAGTCGCGCAGATCCGGCTGCGCGTAGAACTGCTCGAAGAGCTTCGCGCAGGCCGTCAGCGTGCTGCGGATCTCCTCGAAGTTGCCGTTGAGCACCACCGTGTCAACACCCTCGAGACGCGCCTTGAGTTCCTCGGGGCTCAGCTTGCGGCCCTTGGCGGACTGCACGGGGGCAAGCTCCGCAGCGGCGAGTCCATCCTCAAAGCGCGCAGCCTCGCCGGGTTCATCGAGTTGGATCAGCGTCTGGGCAATGCGCGCGCGGATGCGATCGCGCTGCCAGTCCTGCACCGTCTCGGACTTCTCGGCGAGCTTCAGGAAGTTCTCGGCCTTGGAGACGCACTCTTTCGCCGCCTTGGAGTTGCCGTGCTCGGCATGGAAGACCGCGGCGGAAGCCTGCGCGAGACCCAGACGCCAGTCGCCGATGCGCTCGGCGTACGCCAGCGCCTGATCAGGCTGACCGAGCTTGAGGCAGGCATCGACGACGACGCCTTGGAGCTTGGACTTGTTGCGCGCATGCGGATTGAGCGGCATGCGCTCGCCGGCATCGAAGGCCAGCCTCAACAAGGCCGCTGCGTCGCGCACCTCGGCAGCGACAGTGACTGCAGCGCCCTGCCTGGGCGCAGACTCAGGTGAAGTCTGGGTCAGCGGAAGTAGAAGAAGAAAGGTCGCGACGATGGTCATGGGTGCAGAGTGTACTTACGAGAGATCCCCGGAGAGCGTTGGACACTCTCCGGGGACCATCAGATCAAGAGTCGGGTCAAGTCGACCCTTCGAATCACCAGACGATCACGAGACCGCTGGAGATGTTGAAGGTGCTGCCCGGAGGATTGGGGCAGAAGCCCGGGTTGGCGTCACGGTAGTAGGCCTGGTACCAGCGCGTGGTGCCGGGCAGGATCGTGTCACCCAGAGCCGCCGACTGAGCCTGAACCGAGAGGTTGGCGCCGGTCGGAGCCGTGGCCACGCCGCTGACGGCGTTCTTGGTGTACAGGCGCTTCAGCGAACCCGCGGTGCAGCGCACGCCGTCACCGAAGACGACGCCCGCAGCGCTCGAGTTGTTGCCCTGCAGGAAGATGGTCAGCGCGGTCGGCAGCTCGCCCGAGCTGGTGAAGACGACGCTGTCGTTGCCGACCAGACCCGAGGCGCCGAGCACGGCACCGCCGGTCGAAGCGGAGTTCTCGCAGCCGCGGCCGACGAGACCGTTGTTGCCGCAGGGGCAGGCGGTCGCCAGCGTGCCATCGCCGAAGCAGAACGGCGTGCCGACATCGCAGTTGGGCGTGAAGCCGAAGGCCGTCGAAGCCGTCCAGCCGCACAGCCAGCTCTGGGCCGTCGGGTGGAAGGCACCGCGGTAGTTGACCGGGGTGAAGAAGCCGTCGTTGGGGGCGCTCAGCGAGCTCGTCGTCGCGGCGTTGTTGGCGCGCGGGTCGAGACCGATCACAGGCAGCTGCAGGGTGCTGCCGGAGCCGGCGGCCGGGCCGCGGGTGATCGAACGGATCGGAGCATCGGCATCGAGGATGCTGGCGATCTGAACGTTGAGGTTGGTGGCGTTGGCGGGCAGGACGCCGCGCGCAGTCGCTTCGGTGTAGGCCGACGCGTTCTGGTTGCGGAAGAAGACGCTGTCACGCAGTTCGTTGAGGTTGCCGTCCACCTGAGCGGTGTAGAAGGCCGCCGGGTTGGCCGGCGCGTTGACCGTGGAGAACACGTTGTAGGCCGTGGTCCAGGTGTTGGCCCAGCTGAGCGTGCCGTTGAAGCCGTAACCGGCGCCGCCGTCACCGTCGACGTTGTCGTTGCGCACCAGCTGCTCGCCCAGATCCATGAAGATCGAGCTGCGGATCTGCATGCGGCAGTTGTCACGCCACGCGGTGCCGTGGTCGCCGCCGACAGGCTGGCCGATCACGGTCAGGTTGTACAGCGAGCCCGTGGTGACGGGCTGGTAGTCGGACTGCTCGGCGCCGTCGAGTTCGAGAGCGTTGTCGCCGATGCCCGAACCCTGAGCGGCGATCACGGAGTAGCCCTGAACGATCAGACCGAACTGGCCTTTGCCGCGCCAGCCCTGGTCGATGTCGAGGCTGTCGTCACCGATGTTCCAGATCGAGAAGTACTTGAGGTTGACCGTGCCGCCCCAGATCTCGATGCCATCGTCGACGTTGTTCATGATCTCGACGTGGTCGATCTCGGTGGCGCGGCCGATGCCGCCCAGCGACAGACCGTTGAGCTCGTTGTTGAGGCCGACCACCTTGCCGCCGTAGCGGAAGGAGCAGTAGCGCAGCGAGCCGCTGTCGTCGTCATCGTTGCCGCCGCCGTAGAGCACGTTGGTGTCACCGGGGAACGCCGCAACGAGGCCTTCCATCGGAGCGTAGTTGGCGGCGTTGGGTGCGGGAGTGTTCGTCGTGATGATGTTCTCGGAGATGTAGGCGCTGCCCATGATGGTCAGGTTGCCCCACTCGTTGGCAGCGGCGCGCCAGGTCCCGGTCAGCGGGCTGCCGCTGGTCCAGGTGGCGACGTCGGCCTTCGAGGTGAAGATGATCGGGGCCGACTGGGTGCCGTTGGCGATGATCTGGGCGCCGCGGCACACCGCGAGGCTGCCACCGAGGTTGGTGGTGCTGGCGATGATCGTGCCGGGTTCGATGGTCAGGGTCGCGCCGGGCAGCACATAGATCTGCTGCTGCAGGTTGTAGGTGTTGTTCGCGGTCCAGGTGGTCGAGGTCGAGATGTTGGTGGTAACCAGGATCTCGGCCGCGTTGGCCGCGCCGGCGAGGCACAGGCCCGCCACGGCGGAGAAGAGGATGTTGGTACGCTTCACGGAAGATGCTCCGGGGGGTGGTGTGGGGTACAGGGCGGCGGCCTGAAGGTGTCTTCGGGCAAGAACGAACACCGCGCTGAGAGGATGGCCCGCGGGGATGAGGCTTCCGTTAAGAGCGGCAAAAGCTCCCGACAATCCGGCCGACTTCGCCAATGCAGCGGGGCCCCGCAGGGCCCCGATGTTTAAAGGAATGTCAAGCTCCCTTAACCGGCGCTTAGCGCGCAGCGGCGATGCGCTCGATCTGCTCCAGATAGGCCTGGATGTTCTCGCGCGGCTTGAGTTGCTGGGCACGGCGCAGCATGGGAAGAGCCTCCGCATAGCGACCTTGGCTGACAAGCAGCTGGGCGTGCCGAACCTTTGCATCAGCCTCGAAGGCTTCGATCGAAGCGGCCTGTTCGAAGTAGAAGGCGGCCTTGTCGGGATCGCCGCTGCGCTGGCTGTTCTGGCCCAGCAGCATCAAAGCCTCCCCATCCAACGGATCGAGCTCGACGATCTCGCGCAGGATCGCAACCTCTTCACCCTTGCCGCTGCCTTCCGCGATGGCGAGACGGGCCCGCAGCTTCAGCAGATCCTTGCGTTCCTGTCCGGAAGCATCGCTCGGGATCAGGGTCTGCACGCGATCGAGCAGATGCTTGCTTTCCTGCAGAGCACCGCGCGCCGTCATGATTCGGGCGGCACGCATGGCGCGGGAAGGACCGGACTTCTTGTCAAGGGCACGCAGATAGGCGCTCGCTGCGGCCTCGTAGAGCTCGGCATTGATGTAGATGTCGCCCAGCATGTTGAGGCTGTCTGCCGTCGAGGCCCCCATGCGATCGGCGATCTCGTAGTTCTCGGCGGCGCGCATGGGCTGTTCCATGCCGATGAACGCATTGGCCTGCAGCAGCCACAGATCCGTGCGGGCCGGGTACTCCTCCATGAGCGTGCCGCACAGCGCTGCAGCGTCCGCGAAGCGCTTCTGCTTGAAGAAGCAGCGCGCCATGCCCATGCGCCAGTCGAGCGTCTTGGGATCCAGCATGTTGGCCATGCGGAACGCACTCTCGGCCGACATGTGGTTTTCGAGGCTTGAGTAGCAGTACCCCAGCAGACCGAACATCATGCTGTCGCCCCCGCCGAACTCGATCACCTTCGTCAGGCACTCCAGCGCCTTGGGGTAGTTCGGTTCGCGCAGATGAATCATCGCCATGTTTTTCCAGGCGCGCCGGAACTTGGGGTGCTTCTCGATGGCGAGCTTGTAGTTTTCCATCGCGGCGTCCACCTGCTCGCGCTGGTAGAACAGGTTCGCGAGCGTGAAGTCGAGAGCCGCGCTGGTCTGCGAGCTGCGGATCTGGAAGATCATGCCGATCGCCTCGCTGGTTTTGTCGGCGCTGATCAGTTCCATGATGGCCGGCATCTGCTCACGCTCGATCTGGCTCAGCTTGGGCTCGATATCCGTCTCGGAAAGGTAGCTCTCAACAAAGCGACGCTTGAACTCCGGGCTCTGGAGCAGAGCCAGCTCGGGCCCGCCAACGGGTCCATCCGCGAAAGCTGCGGAACAGGGCGTGAGGGAGGCACAGATCAGAACAATCGTGGAAAGGAGTCGCATGTTTTCCTCATCCCGACTTCGGGAAGGTGATCGATTGGCGCATCCGGAAGCGGACAGGCTGCCCCTTGCGCTTGCCGGGTTCGAAGCGCCATTGCTTGATGGCCTGAAGAGCGGGTCGCTCAAAGGCGGGATCCGTCGCGGATTGCACGGTAGGGTTCTCCACGCGTCCGCTGGTGTCCACGATGAAGATGACGACGACCTTGCCCGGCGCCTTCTTGCGCAGGCCGTCATTCATGCTCGGACCGGGGCTGTGCACGAGGCGCGGCTCCTGATCGAGATCCGAGAGTGAAACGAGATCATCCGCAGTGCTGTTGGACGCCTGGGCCGTCGCAGCCATGGCCGTGGTGATCTTCACCCCGAAATCACCGATGCCGTCGGCACCGCCGCCCATGCCCAGATCCAGCGCCAACTCCAGCTGACTCAGGTCCAGCGGCGCGCTTTCCTCTATGAGCTTGGGGGGTTCCGGCTCCTCTTCCTGCTTCTCCTCTTCCTTCTTCTCTTCTTCCGGCGGCGGGGGCGGAGGAGGCGGGAGATCGGCACTGTCGACTGCGCGAACGACCAGATCCGCTTCGGGCGGCTGCGTGATCGCCTGCAAGAGCGGAAGCGTCAGAAACAGACCGACCGCCAACACGACTGCGCCCGTCACCACCAGCACCCGGTGGATGGTCTCGCGCAGGACGGTGACGATGAGACGCTCGCGCTTCATGGTTTCAGCTTCCGCGCTGGGCGCTGGTGGCGATGCTCACCTTTTCGGCGCCGCCCAGCTTGGCCTGGTCCACGATGCGCACCATGAGACCGGAGGGCACGGCGCTGTCGGCCTGGATGATGACGGGCAGGTCTTCCTTCTGCAGCATGCGACGCACGAGCGGCTGCACACCGCTGATGCCGATCTCGCGGCCGCCGTAGACCACTTCGCCCTTGGCCGTGAGCGCGATCATGATGCTGGTCTTCTCCAGCCGACTGGCAGAGGCGGCCTGAGGCTTGTCCACCTGCACGCCCGTCTCCTCGACGAAGGTCGTGGTGACGATGAAGAAGCTCAGCAGGATGAAGACGCAGTCGATCATCGGCGACATGTCGATCGCGCCCTCGTTGCCGTCATCGGATCCTGAATCGCGGAAGCGTCCCATGTGATCTTTCCTTAGTCGTTGGTTGCGACGGCGAGCGTGCGCTTATGCAGCGCCTGCGTGCAGACCGTCTCGAGGTGCGCCAGGAAGGCGCGATAGCGCTCGAACTTGCGAGCGAGGAAGTACTGGAAGAAGAGACCTGGAAGCGCCACGACAAGTCCTGCTTCCGTGGTGATCAGGGCCTCGCTGATACCCTTGGCAATCATCGCCATGGTCTGATCGCCGCCGGAACCTTCGGCGAGCGCATTGAAAGTGGCCAGCATGCCCGTGACCGTTCCGAAGAGGCCCAGCAGCGGCGCCAGTCCGACGCAGACTTTCATCACCTTGAGATCACGCTCGAAGGGCTTGACCTCGCTGGCCTGCACCTTGTTGAACACGACATCAAGGTCCTTCGTGTCGCGCGCGATGCTCACGCCATCGATCAGCGATCCGATGGGTCCCTTTCGGGCCTTTTCATCATGGATCCAGGTGCGCCAGCGCTTCTCCGGCACCGACTCGAAGCCCTTCTCTCGGAGGCGCAGCCAGACATGCACACCCAGCGCGAACATCACCAGGGTGACGACCGCGATCGGTGTCATGGCAAAGCCACCCGCGACCCAGATGGTCTCGGCCTTGCCCCAGAGTTCAAGGAACCCGGTCTGGATCTCGCCCCAGGAGCTCATACCGGGCGCCAGTCTCCCTGCGGCTGCTGGGCGCGTGCGGCGGCCGCATCGGCCTTGCCGATCTCGTTGAAGAGCGTCACGGCGGTCTTCTCCATGTCATCCACAACATTGCGGGCCTTGCGCGAGAGCAGGGCATGCAGGAGCAGCGACGGGATGGCTACGATCAGGCCGTACTCGGTGGTGATCAGCGCCTCGGAGATGCCGCTGGAGAGGGTCTTCACGTCCCCGGTTCCGAACACCGTGATCAGCGTGAAGGTGTTCATGATGCCGGTGACGGTTCCCAGCAGGCCAAGCAGCGGTGCCGCGGAGGCGCTGATCGCCACGAAGGGCAGGAAGCTGTTGAGCTTGAGCTTGGTCGAAAGGACCTGCTCATACATGACCTCTTCCATCAGTTCGCGCGGGTCGCGCAGATGAGTGATGCCCGCGCGCAGCATGGCCCCCATGGGCCCCTTCATGTCCTTCACTTCGCGCTGCGCCATCGCGTCATCGCGCTTGGCAATGGCTTCCATCAGAGCCGCCACCTGCTTCTTCTTCGGACGGCGCAGGAACAGCGTCAGAGCAAGCCACTTGTAGAGAACGACCAGCAATGCGGCGCCTGCCAGCACGAAGATCGGCCACATGATCGGACCGCCCTTCTTGATGTGCTCCCACAGGGTCTCCTCCGTGGCCTCGACCTTGTGCGCGTTCCCCAAGGTCGGATCGAGCGGATAGACGCTGGAAGTCCCGAGGATGATCTGCGAGGCGCTACCCGCCAGCAGCGGGTCCTTGAAGGGAACGATGTTCGGTTCGAGGGAGCCGAGACGCTGCTCGACTGTGCCGATCTGCTGACCATCGGCGGATCGGAACAGAGCCGAAGGGCCGATCATGATGAACGATCCGTTCTGCACTGCACCGCTGGGATCCACGGCGGTGCCCTCGAAGCGCGTGCCGCCGACACAGTCATTGAGCCGGTCGAGCGAGACCCCCAGCAAGGCGGCCTGAGCCTCAAAGACCTGCTGGTTGCTCAAGGTGTCGTTCTCGGGCGCGAGCTTCGAGAACTCCACCGCCTTCTTGTAGCGGTTGACTTCGGCGATGTGCAGGCGCGAATCGAAACTGTTGACGTATTCGTTGAGCAGGGTCGAGAGGTAGGTGACCTCATCCTTCTGGGACTTGATGCGATTGCGCGTGTTGGTCAAGTCGAGTGTCCGGCCTTCCAGCACGCGGTTGGTGGACTGGAACTCCTGGCGCAGCTTGACCAGATCGGCTTCGAGATCCCGCAGCTTGCGGGACATCGGCACCTTCTCGGCTGCCTGCTGCTCGCGCAGTTGGTTGAGTTCATCGATGGCGGCCTGCAGTTGCGCTTCGAGCTGCGCAGCTGCGGCATCGAGCGTCGGGGTGGCCGGCTTTTCGGCTTCCTGCGCGGCAACCGGCAGCCCCGACAGACACAGGAAGACAAGGGTCAGAAGTTTGGACTTCATGGTGATCACCTCTTCAGCCATCCACCCGCAGGGGCACGGGGACAAAGGCCGCGACTTGTTCGTTCTTGAGCACGGCGATCATGCGCGAGATCTCGCCGGCCACATCATTGGCGGGCACCCAGACCCAGCCATCGGCGGTGGCGGATCCGCGCCCGGCAGCCTTGCCGTTGGCGGTCGCGTAGTAGGCCTGACCCAGCCCGAAGTAGACCGTGGTCACTTCCGCAGAGCTGCCATCCGCCAGCGTGCGCACTTCGCTCAGCACCGCGATGTCGCGCTGGAACTTGTTCACCTCATTGAGGATGCCGACGATGTTCTGGAAGCGCTCCGAGAGCGAGAGCTTCGAACCCGCGGCATCCGGCAGACGTTGACTCAGCGGCTTGATGCGCTCGCGGACAGGGTCAGGCAATCGTTTGACCAGAAGTTTGGTGCGCTCTTCAAAGCCCTCGACGAGCTTCACGAGCGCGGCGCTGCCCTCCTTGAGCTTGGCCTCATCCGCAGCCAACTCGGCGACCTTGCGGTCTGCCTCGACAATGCT
>SXGR01582606.1_pt1 | contig 14090 bp, 8 predicted proteins | sample 3174711 | NCBI WGS metagenome assembly SXGR01 (sample SAMN11356860, study PRJNA531348) | freshwater metagenome | isolation source: freshwater sample F1-60 | place: China: Fuxian Lake, Yuxi | collected 2017-12-25
AACCTCCTCGGTGACAAGCCCCGGATACTCGCTCACGACTTGCTGCAGAATTGTGTCCGCGGTCTGCTGATAGAGGCCACGCTGGTCCTTGAGTAACAGCCGCACGCGGCGCGAGCCGGCTACGCGATGCACTGCGGCAAACGCCCGGATCAGCAGATCGGGCCCCTTATTCCAGAACATGCCGCCGAGATTCAGAAACACAAACTCATCAGGCTGATAGCCCACCTGCTTCCGCACACCGGTTCGCTCCACCAATGAGAGTGGCCGAAACAGATCGGTACGCACGCCGTGCGGCACGATGTGAATCCTGTCGGCAGCAAAGCCATACTCGGCAAGGCGATCACGCGACCATCGGGTAGGCGTCACGATGAACTCGCTCGCATCGCGACAGTACAGCCCGGGGTCCTCAACGCCCGCAGCAAAACTGTTTTCGCCCGGGCCCAACTCGGTGACGGCAAACATCGCTGTCCGATGCTGGCCCCGCACCGCAAGTGGCGCAAATGGTGCGGCAAGCGTAAATACCGCGTCGTATGTGCCGCCGTCGGGGGAGGGCAGCGCCTGAATCGCCGCGTCCTCCCCGCTGGGGAAACCCGCCTGCACCTTGCCGTCATGCCAGGACTTCAGCGGCGTGGGCAGATCCTCATGAAAGATCTTCAGCCCAGGCTCGCGCATCAACTCAAGCAGTTGCTGTTGATTGACGAGCGCAAACGAATGATTGATGCCGCGCCAACCCCTCACCAGCAAACGCCGTTCGTCGCTGGGTCGCGCAGGGCGGGGACTAATAGCCGACACCCTCGCCGGGGTCGCCACCGGCTTGGGTACTGACTGCCCCGTGGTTTCCATCCATGCCCGCACCAGGCCCTCTTCGAGTTCGCGCGCAAATCGCGGCGCATCAAAAAGAGGAGACTGCGTGCGCCCTGTGATCAGGGTTGCGCGGGCATTGGCCAACGCAACGGGGTCGCTCGCCAGGGCAACGGCCTTTTCTTCGAACTTGGCAAGCGAATGAACAACGAAATCAGGCAGCCCGGCCGTGCGAACCAGGCTTGCCGCCATGCGCGAGATAAACGTGCGGCCCGCCATCGTGAGAAGCGGCAGGCCCACCCACAAGGCATCTGCCGCAGTGGCGCCTGCGTTGTAGGGGTGGTTGTCCAGAAAGAGGTCGGCAAGCGGCATGCGCGCCAGATATTCGGCATGACTGGTACGCGGCGCGAGAATGATCCGCTCGCGCGGCAGGCTGTGCGAGGCCGCAGCTTCAAGCAGATTGGCCGTGGCCACCGGGTTGTCGTCCAGCAGCCAAAGCACGCTGTTGGGAACCCGGTGCAGCACCCGCATCCAGGTGGCAAACATTTCGGGCGCGAGCTTGTAGCTGTTATTAAATGAGGCGAAGACGAACTTGTCATCCGGGAGACCTACCGCCGCCCGGGTTGGCGTTTCATTGGCCAGACGGCCACGGTCCCCGGGCTGAAACACGGTGGGTAGCGCGATGACCTTTTCGCTATAAAAGCGCTCGTCATCTTCGGGCACACACCAGCGATCGGTGACCGCATAGTCGATCCAGGGCAGGCCGCTGGTCCCGATCAGACCCAGCCAGGTGACCTGAACCGCTGAGGGACGATGAGCACAAATGGCCGGCCGCGCCCCGGCGGAGAGGCCCTGCAGTTCAATGAGAATGTCAATGCCATCTGCGGCAATTCGCTCGGCCGCCTGCCGGTCTGACAGCCCCTTGATGAGGGTGAGCCGATCGAACGCGCCCTTCAGACGCTGGCGCTGCGGCGACCCATCCTCGGGGCTCCAGCAGTAGCCATGCACCTCAAACCGGCTGCGGTCGTGCGATTCCAGCAAGCCGCCGAGCAGCAGCCCCACCGGGTGCATGCAGAGATCGCCACTAACATAACCAATGCGCAGGCGCTCGCCCGCACGCACGTGGCGCGCGCTCGCGCGCGAGACGAGCGGAACGGTATCGGCAATCAGTTGCCGGTAGGTGCGCTCAACGAACGTTCGGGCGGCAAGTAATTGCAGCCCGGGGTCGTCAGCCAAGCCCAACATCGCCATCGGCGAGGTGGCGATCAGCTGGGTGTTGGCGCCAATGTTGGGAATCGGACTCCACACCGGCCACTTGCACTGCCGCTGCCGCAGCCGAATCACATGCTGCAACACTTCATACTGATTGCCGTCGATCTTGAGGCTGTCAAGCAGGCACTGTTCGGCTTCGGCAAATTCGCGCTCGCGCTCCAGTACCCGACCCAGATTGTTGAGTGCCATGCGCTCAAGTTCGGGGTCGGGGGTAGCAGCTTTACGGACAAGCTCGCGGGCGTGTCGCCAGGTGCTGAGTGCCTCCTGGGCCTTGCCAAGCGCATCGAGCCGCGAGCCCAGATTCACCCAGGCCTGAACGAAGTCGGGCGCGATACGAATCGCCTCCCGGTAGGCGGCCTCGCCTGCGGCGTGATCTGTCTTGGATAGCTCGGTGCCAAGGTTGAACCACACCAGATGCGCACCCGGCGTGCCCGGCGCGGTAGCAAGCCACTGCTGGTAGTGGGCGAGAGCAGCGTCGCGTTGACCGCTACTCATCAGCGCCTCGGCCTGCTGAACCACCTGAGCAATGGTGGCGCGCGCTGCTTGCGGGCTCGCCGCAACCGGAGACACCTGTCCTGCCTTCCGGGAGCCCCGGGATCCGACCGCCGCTCGTGAAGCCTTGACCATCCGTTCGTGCTCCGACGCCTCGTCTATTCCATCTGTCTGATTGACCTGGTGTCAAGGCCTCGTTTGCTTAGGAGGCTCGGATGACCCGGAATCAGTCGCGGGCGTTGCATGCAGGAAACATGCCGCTGACCTGACGGAAAAGCTGGCACGGGGATTGCTGTCGACGGGGTGTCACGAAACTGGAGCATTCCATGACAAATTCGGCATCTCTGCAGGCACCACGCGAGTTTCTCGTTTCGAGAGGCCCACGCACTGTCGGCTTCCCGACGCCGGACCAGATTCGGGCGTCAATCCAGCAGCTTGTATCAGATAACGAGCTAGACCAGGCGCAACAGTTGGCCGAGGAGGGTCTTGAGACCTTTCCCGACAGCGAGGGCGTGCTGGCCATCTCGGCACTGGTTGCCATCGTACGACAGGACTGGCTGTGTGCGGTGGTTTTGTTGGAGAAGCTGGTTTTTATCCAGGGCGACAAGGCATCAGACCTTACACGCATGATGCTCGAGCGTACGCGCAAGTGTCGCGGCAACGCAATGCCCACGAAGCGGCGACCCATTGCCGCTACGGCACATTAAACGAAAACAAAGTGAGGTCACCTAAATGACTATCATCAATACCAACGTCAAGGCGCTGTTTTCTCATCAGGCGCTCAAGGTTAACGATCGCTCGATGACTGACCATATGAATCAGTTGTCGACGGGCAAGCGGGTCAACTCTGCTAAAGACGACGCGGCGGGCCTCGCGATCGGCACGCGGATGACCGCCGACCTGCGCGGCATCTCGGTTGCCATACGCAATGCCAATGATGGCATTTCGATGATGCAGACTGCAGAGGGCGCGCTGGGTGAAATCTCCAATATGCTTCAGCGGATGCGCGAACTGGGCGTGCAGGCGGCCAACGGCACCATGAGCCGAGGCAATCGCGAGGCGCTGCAGGCTGAGATGGATCAGCTGGTGGCCGAGATTGATAACGTGGCCGCTACCACCAACTTCAACGGCATCAAGCTCATTAACGGGCAAAACAACCCCGTGATGCTGCAGACCGGTGTGAAGGAGGGCGAGCAGGTGAAGGTAGGCGTGGTGGATGCACGCTCAAAGAGTCTGGGCCTGCAGGGGTACGCCGTAGAAGGCGAGATGACCAGCGGGCGGGTAGGCTCCATCGCAACAATCGATGCCACCGACGACGTGCTGATCAATAACAAGCCGGCGTTTGCAAGCACGACAACCGTACCGCTCAGCAACACCAACGCGGCCAAGGTGCTTGCCTCGGCTCTGAACACAAACATTGGCCAGCATCAGGTGAAGGTCGCGGCCTTCAACACACTCCGGGGTACCACCCCCACAGCAGAGTCGTTTGCGGCCGGTGCTTTGACGATTAATACCAAAGCGGTTGGCGCTGCGGGCTCGATCGCTGAACTGGTGGCTAACATCAACCGCGACGTGGGTGGCATTGTGGCGACCATTTCGCAGGCGGGCATCATAGAGCTCTCGAACAATACAGGCGAAGACATCGTGGTCGCTGCAACGTCGACCGCAGGATTTACGGCGGGCACCTACACCGGCTATATCTCGATGGACAGCCTCACGAATGAGGGTATCAAGCTGTATGCCCGAAGCGACGCCAATGGCTACCCCGGCGGCGTGGGCACGGTCGCTGATCTGCAGCGCATGGGGCTTAACGAGACCGGCGACGGATCGAAGTTTACCGGCGTATCGGTGTCGACCGCCGCGATCTCAGTGTCGGATGACATCCGAATCAACGGTGTGCGAATCGGCACTTCCGCTGACTCTTCGGCTATCGCGAAAGCGTCGACCATCAACATGGTGGCCGAAAAGTCTGGGGTCAAGGCTACCGCAGTCACAGAAGTTCAGGTCGCAGTGAACCTCAACAATGTGGCTGCTGCGACGTTCTCGATCAACGGGGCGGCGATTAGCACGACCAACGTGCTGACGCTCGCCGATCTCACCTCACAGATCAACTCGGCAGGTGTTAACGGCATCATTGCGTCGGCGAGCAACTCGGGTGTGCTGATCCTTAAATCAGCGGGCGGTGCCGACATTACCGTCAACGACACGAGTGGTACGCCACTGGTTACCGGCGCTACGTCCCTGAGCGGTGATGCTGCCACCGGCACGGCCGGACAGGGTAATTCCGGCCTGACTGTGAAGGGTCGCATCACCCTCTTTTCAGACGTAAACGCCGAGATCAGGGTGGAGGCTGAGAACACAGCCTCGCTGTCGAAGATTGGAATTGCCGCTCAGGGCGGGTCGGATGTGCTGGTGGGAGGCGCGCTCACGATCGTGACGCAGGAATCTGCCGGTCGTGCGCTCACCGCGATTGACCGTGCGCTGGACCAGCTCCTGGTGAATCGCGCGACCCTTGGTGCATTCCAGAATCGCTTGACGGTGGCAGTGGACAACCTGATGACGACCAGCGGCGCGTTGAATCAGTCGCGTAGCCGGATACTGGATGCGGACTACGCGCAGATCAGTACCGAACTCGCGAGGAATCAGATCATTCAACAGGCCGGCACTGCGATTTTGGCGCAGGCCAACGCCAGTCAGCAGTCAGTGCTTCAGTTGCTCCAGGGCTAAGCGGGTATCCTCAAGCCTTCGGAGCCTGATCGGAGACACATGTGGCAACGATGGCCGACGCCCTAGCGCTTCATCGCGAGGGCAAGCTCGACGAGGCGGGCGCACTGTACGACCACATTCTCGCTGCCCACCCCGAGCAGCCCGATGCATTGCACCTGAAGGGAGTGGTGCTTATGCAGCGTGGCGAGCTGCGAGAGGCGGTTCGGCTGATCGGTCAGGCGATTGTCCTGCGGCCTGAAGATGCGTCTTTCTACTCCAATCTCGCTGCGGCGCTTTACCGGCTGCAAATGGTCGAGCAGGCAATGCAGTATGCGTTACGTTCGATTTCGATAGATGCGGGAGCTTTTCAGTCAAGAATGGTTCTCGCGCAATGCTACGAGGCGAAGCAGCAATGGCGCGAGGCCGCCGATGCTTATTGCGACGCGCTTGCAGTCGATCCCGGGAATCGGAATCTGATCAATGGCCGGTTGGCAGCGCTCAAGGCGCTGAACAGCCATGACGAGGTGATTGAATTTATCGATTCGTTGTCGGCCCCGATGGATGACCGGCTGCGTATTTCCAAGTCGCAGGCCCTGCGCGAGCTGAAGCGGTTTGATGAGGCGCTGTCCGTGATGCGGGAGTGTCAGGTTCAGGTTGGGCACGACTGGCAGGTGAACATGCTCAAGCTCATGCTTGAGCGTAATGACCACAAAGGTGCGTTGCCGCATGGCCAGGCATTGCTGGAGGCGAAGGACACGCTTGCAAAGCAGCGACTGAATGACACGCGTGCGCGGGAGCTGCGCGCTGCCTGGCCATTGAGCGTTCCGCCGTTCAGGCCGAACGATGCCGAGGCGCCGGAGCGAAACGTGATCTGCTTCAGCCTCTGGGGCGATAACCCAAAGTACACCTATAACGCGGTGCTGAATGCGAAGAAGGTGCCGCTGGAGTATCCGGGGTGGAGCGCGCGGTTTTATGTTGACGAAACGGTACCGACCGAGATCGTGCAGGCGCTGCTGGATTACGGCGCGCGGGTCATACCGGTGGCCTCTGACGCCCGCACGCATTTGAAACTTTTCTGGCGGTTTCTTGCGACCGACGATCCGACCGTGGAGCGTTTCCTGTGTCGCGACTGCGACGCAGTGGTCAATCACAGGGAATACGCTGCAGTTGAAGCATGGCTGTCCTCAGGACGGAAATTTCATGTGATGCGCGATCACCCCGAGCACGCCGAACTGATCATGGCTGGGATGTGGGGAGGCGTGGCGGGGCTACTTCCGCGTTTGAGCGATCAGGCGGTCGAGTACTACGAAAATCATGAACCCAAGTGGCGCTGGATCGATCAGGATTTTCTTCGCGACAGGGTGTGGCCCCTGATCAAGGCGGACTGTTTGGTTCACGACGACTTCTACATGATGGGCGGGGAATGCCGGCGTTTTCCGCCAGATTCGGAACTGCCAGAAAACGAACATGTCGGGGGATACCGCCTCCGGTTTTCAGCGGAGCAGGAGCATGCCGCGAAGTCGAATTGATTATTTTGATATCGATGACCCCTCGGACGCTGCGCGATCACTGTCGATCAGTTCCAGCGTTGCGCCAATTAGCAGCGTACGTAGCGTTCGGCCAGCGTACGGGGTGAGTGGCGCTTCGGCTACCGGCGTGAGCCCGGTTGCCGGCAGTCTGACGGGCCAGCCCGATTGCCGTCGATGCCAGCACTTCGCTGTCTCGTGGGACGCTGCAGCGCCCTACCTCTGCCGCGGCTTCGGGTTCAAGAGTCGCGCCTTGCCTGCGCATGAGGTCCTGCAGGCCGATGGTCACCCCTGTCGTCTTTTCGCTGCCAGAAACTGAAGGGTTGTCGGATTCCCGACTCTGCCCTTTTTTGAAATATAAGTATTTGTTTTTATTGATATTTATTTACTGGCACATCGATTGCTAAACCGTCCTCGGGAAAACTAATTCAGGACGTGGGTGGTATAGATGTCTGAACAGTCTGCAAGCATTGTCTGGTACGACCTGGTTGAAAAACTGGGCGAAATCGAGAGGGAATGCCTCATCGAGGCCGGTTTACGACCCCTCCCGGTGCGTAACATTACCGAGGCTGTGACCCTAGCGCCTTCGGTTGACCGGGTGGTGGTTCGTCCGGTTGACGACACCGCGGTGATCGCAGAGCTGCGTAAGCGCTTCGCCCAGCTTGGTAATCGGCCAGCGCTGATCGCGCGGATTGACCGCGATCGTTTCGAGCTCGCCGTCCAGGCGATGCGCGATGGCGCTGACAATGTGATCGCGGCCGATGATTTTTCGGTTGCCACCTGGAAGCAGCGGCCTCGCGTTGCAGCCGCTCCCAGCACCGACAGCCGGGAAAAAACCTTCGTGTTCACCGACCCGAACAGTCAGACGCTGCTTGCGCTCGCGCAGCGGGTCGCGCGCTCGGACATCTCGGTCCTGGTCTCGGGCCCCACCGGGGTGGGTAAGGAGGTGATGGCTCGGGTGCTGCACGAGTCGTCGCCCCGGAGTAAAGCGCCGTTTGTGGCGCTCAATTGCGCGACGCTTCCCGAGTCGCTGATTGAGAGCATCCTATTCGGTCATGAAAAGGGCTCGTTTACCGGTGCCGCGCAGAGCCGTACCGGGTTGTTTGAGCAAGCTAACGGTGGGACGCTCTTTCTCGACGAGATTGGCGAGATGCCGTATCCCCTGCAGTCGAAATTGCTGCGCGTTCTTCAGGAGCGTGAGCTGACCCGACTGGGTAGCAACCATACGGTAAAGCTTGACTTCCGCTTGGTGGCAGCGACCAACCGCGATCTGCGCGCCGGTATTGCCGCACGCGAATTCCGCGAGGACCTCTATTTCCGGGTGAGCGCTTTTCGCCTGGCGATTCCCGCGCTGTCGGATCGGCCGGGCGATATCCTTCCACTTGCGGCGCTGTTTCTGGTGAAGCATTCGCACAGCGCCCAGCCACCGCTCTTGTCCAGGCCCGCAGGTGAGGCATTACTTGCCTACCGTTGGCCCGGCAATGTCCGCGAGCTCGCAAACGTCATGCAGCGGGCGCTCGTACTCTGTACGGGCGGGATCGTCGAGATTGAACATCTGGTGTTTGATGACCTCGCGACCAACGGGTTCGCGGGTGGTCTCTACGGCGCGGAAGACCCTGCGATGGTGCAGCCTGCGCCGGTATACGCGCCGATGGGGCGATCGTCAGGTGTGTCGTTCCAGAGCCACCCAGGGCCCGGGGCCAGCGGTCCGACGCATCAGGCGCCGCTGCCTGCCTCCGATGAGGGGCTCCACTCGAGTGTGCGCGCCACCGAGTATCAGGCGATCATGAATGCCATCCGCGGCAGCACCAGTCGTAATGAAGCAGCAGCGCGGCTGGGGATCAGCCCCCGGACCTTGAGGTACAAACTCGCCCGACTTCGCGACCCGATGGGTAGCGGCCTCGTGGCGCTTGGCGAAGGGGTTGCAGGATGATTGAACGTACCCATGCGGTCAACGTCGAGTCGATGCTGAGTCAGATTCGGAAGTTCCAGACGCAGATCAGCATGCAGGCTGATACGGCCTCCGCGATTGCCTCCGGACCGCAGACCCAGCAGGTTGAAAAAGCTGGATTCGGCGATGCGATCAAGAATGCGATTTCCGCAGTCAATGAATCGCAGGCGAATGCGCGGGCGACAGCCGAAGCCTATGAGCGTGGCGCAGAGATCCCGCTCGCCGAGGTGGTTCTTGGCATGCAGAAAGCATCGCTCGCATTTGAAGCCACGCTGCAGGTTCGCAACAAGGTCCTCAGGGCGTATGAGGACATCCTCAACATGCCGGTCTGACACGCGACAATTATTCGAGTTGAATCATGGCCACAACGACCGCACCCGGACAGGCGCCCGCCCGTCCGAATGATCCCCAGATGCCTGCGCCGACGGAAAATTCGCTACCCGTTCCTCGGTCCGGTTCGACCGTGCCCGTTGCGGCCAACGCCGGCACGCCGCCGGCTGGTGGCGTAGCCTCTGCACTGTCTCGCCTGCCCGCGTTTTTGCCCGCAGGCGCGTTTGCTGAAATGGGCGATTTGTTCAAGCAACCGGCGGTCAAGAAGTCGATGCCGGTCATTCTGTCGGTCCTGGTATTGATGTTGTTTGGTGCAATGTTTCTCTGGATTCAGACGCCTTCGCCCCAGTGGCGCGTGCTGCTGCCGGGAATCAGCGAGACCGACCGTCAGGCAGCCCTGGAAGCACTCAAAGCGGGCCGCTTCGATGCCAAGGTGGATCCGGAGAACGGCAACCTGATCGTTTCGCCCGCCCGTTATCACGAAGCGAGGATGCTGCTGGCTTCGCAAGGTCTGCCCAAGGGCGCGGTATCGGGTGGACTGGACTCGCTGAAGGGTCAGTCGGCGATGACCACCAGCCAGTTCATGGAGCAGGTTCGTTTCAACGCCGCGATCGAGCAGGAACTTGCAAGAAGCGTGATGACGATTGGTTCCATCCGCGCGGCGCGGGTCCATCTTGCGATGCCGCGTCAAAGCCCGTTTATCCGAGAGCGGATTGCGCCCAAGGCTTCAGTGGTGGTGACGCCGCATCAGGGGCGGATGGTGTCGCCGGCGCAGGTGAGGGCCATCGTTCAATTGATTTCCTCCAGCGTGGCGTATCTGCCGACCGAGAACGTGTCGGTGGTGGATGACGAAGGCAATCTGCTGAGCGACGCCCCCAGCGAAGCGGCAATGGGACTCACCAACGCGCAACTGCAGCACAAGCGCCAGGTGGAGCGCGAGTACCGCACGCGGGTGATGCAGATCTTGTCGCCGGTGGTGGGTGAGCATTACGTCAAGACGCAGGTGGATATCCGCCTTGACTTCACTCAGCAGGAAGTGACTTTCGAAGACTTCGATTCGCGCCGTGAGGGTCCGAAGACTCGCTCGGAGGTGCTGGCTGAAGACCGCACTGCGCGTCCCGACGCTCAGGGTATTCCGGGGTCGCTGTCCAATCAGCCGCCGCCTGATGCGCGTTTCAGCCCGAATGCATCGGCCACGCCAGAACCGGTTGCAACCGCGGGCTCGCTCAGTAAACGCAGCACACGCAATTTCGAGTTGGATCGTACGGTTCGTCACATCAAGAATCCGACGGGTACGATCGAGCGGATGTCAGTGGCAGTAGTGATTCACGACCCAGTGGGCCAGGAAAATGCCAAACCCGATAAGCAGGCGAGGTTCACTGCGGGTGAGATTGAGCGGCTGACGGACCTGGTGCGCGGGACGATCGGGTTCGATGAGAAGCGCGGCGATGTTGTCACGCTCGTGACCGCCAAGTTCGAGCCGGTCGCGGCGGCGGGTCCGCCAGTGGCGTGGTACGAGAGTGAAACGCTGATTGGTGCAATCAAGAGTAGCGTGGCGGCCCTGGTGTTTGTGATGATCCTGCTCTTTATCGTACGTCCCGTGATGCGGGCGTTCCTGCCGGAGCCGGTGGCTGTGCCTGATCCCAAGCTGGCAGGGTTACTCCTCGGGCCGGATGGGAAGCCGATTCTCGGGGCCGATGGCAAGCCGCTCGATGCGGTGGCGATCGCGGCGGCCGCCGCAGCGGCCGGTGCAGCGGGTGCCAATGGGGACAAAGGCGACGGGAAAGGTGACTCCAAGGATGGCGACAAGGACGACGATACCGACGAACTTGAAGAGGGCATGATCGAGATTGCCGAGGGTGAAACGCTGGAAGACATCAAGGCGCGGCTCAAACCTAAGAGGTCGGCGATTTCGATTGATATGCTTGATACTGCAAACACTTACGACGACAAAGTGGCCGTGATCCGGATGCTCGTCTCCGAAGATTCTAAGCGGGTGGCGAGCGTGCTGAAGAACATGATCAAGCAGTAAGCAAACTGACTGCTGCAAACTGCGGGGTGATGCGAAATGGCTGAGGACAAAGCGAAAGCTGCCGGCAAGGGTGGCAAAGACGACAAGGCTGCGGACAAGAATCCGAAGGCCAAAGACGTCAAAGGCGGAAAAGACGCCAAGGCTGGCAAGGACGGAAAGGATCCCAAGGCGGCTGGCGCTGCTGTGAAGGAGGCCGACAAGTCGGCGCCAGCGGTCCCGGCGGTTGATGAAGGAACCTCCGCCAAGGCGCGGGAAGAGGTTGAAAACCTGTCGAATACCGAGCGGGCAGCGGTTCTGCTGCTGCTGCTCGGTGAGCAGCAGGCCGCCGATATTATCCAGTATCTTGACCCGAAGGAAGTGCAGGCTTTGGGCGCTGCAATGGTGGCCGTGGTCGACTTGTCGCAGGACGCGGTCAACATCGTGCTGGACGACTTCATTGCCACAATCCGCAAACAGACCACTCTCGGGTTGGGATCGATCGATTACGTCGAAACTGTTCTCAAGAGGGCGCTCGGTGAGGATAAGGCCGCGTCGGTGCTTGGTCGGATCATGCCCGGATCAGCCAGCCGCGGGCTCGAGATTCTTCGCTGGATGGATGCGCGATCCATCGCCGATATGATCCGGCTCGAGCACCCGCAGGTCATCGCCATCATTCTCTCGGTGCTTGAATATGAAGTGGCAGCCGATGTGCTGAATTTCCTGCCTGCGGAATCACGCCCCGAAATCATGCAGCGTGTTGGCGCACTGGAAACCGTGCAGCCGGCGGCCATGCGCGAGCTCGAGCAGATCATGAAGGCGCAGTTTTCGAATAACTCGTCAGCCAAAAGCTCGAGCTTCGGTGGTGTCAAGACGGCCGCCAAAATCATGAACTTCGTGAAGGTGGATATCGAATCGAAGCTGATGGGTGGACTGGTCGAGATGGATCCGGATATCGCGCAGCGCATTCAAGACAACATGTTCACCTTCGACAACCTGATCAATGTCGATAATCGCAGCATCCAGACAATCATGCGAAACATCGAGCCTGATCTGCTGATGACCGCGTTGAAAGGTGCGGACGAAGCCGTCAAGCAGAAGTTCTTCGACAACATGTCGGCGCGCGCGCGCGTCATGTTTGTTGACGACATGGAGGCCAAGGGACCGCTGCGAATTTCCGACGTGGAAGATGCACAGAAGTCGGCCATGCGTATCGCGCGCAAACTGGCGGATGCGGGCGAACTGGTGCTTGCGGGTCGTGGGGATGACTTCGTCTGATGGCGCGCTCAAAAAGTAAAGCGGATTCGTCTGCGTTCCGGCCAGCTGCCGTTGAGCCCAAGCGGCTGCCGGAGGATCGATGGGAGCCTAATCTGCTCTTTAGCGAGCGGGCGCCCGTTCTGAGTCTGGCGCGCGGCGAATTGCCCGCCGAAGCAGATCTCCCATCCGATGACCCAAGAGAAGACACTGGCCTGGGCTCAGCTGCCTTGGCATCGAAATTCGAGGCGCTCCCGATTGAGTGGGTGACCGGTGAGCCAGCAGTGGAAACGCTGCGCTTTGAGCTTACCGACGGTCTGCGCTACGTGGGTGACCTGGCTGATGATGAAACTGACAACTTCGAGGAAGAACCGTCTTTGTCAGATGAGTTGACGAACGATGGTGACGGGGCTGCTCTGCTCAGCGATGACGCGGGCGCTGATTCAGAGCGATACGGCGATAATGCGGCAAAGCCAGAGTCGGGTGATACCGGGTTTTCCGGCTCGCCTGAAGTAGAGGACCCCGACAGTTGGGGCGATACCGGGTCAACCGAGCCCGAGGAAGGTGTTCCAGAGAGCGCGATCGGTGAGGCCGAACACCTGGCGGCGCTTGATGCAGCGCGCGCGGAGGCGCTTGAGCGGGGTGTGGCGCTGGGGCTTGCTCAAGGTCTCGAGCAGGGTCTCGAGCAGGGTCTCGAGCAGGGACGCTCAGAGGGTCTCATACGTGGCGAGGAAGAGGCGCGCCAGAGGTTGGCGGCCGAATATTCCGAGCGTCAGCAGGCGCTCGATGACCTTTTTAAGGCGGTGGCAGCGGCCACCTCGGATTCGCACCGACTGTTTGCACCGATGAAGCGGCTCGCGCTTCATCTGGCCGAACAGTTGGTGCGCGGCGAGTTGAGTCTTTCGGGCGAGGCCATCAACCGGCTGGTTGAGCATGCGCTGATCGAGGTCGAGCGCGCGCCGAACAATGACCTGTTGCTGCGGCTCAATCCGGAAGATCTCGAGCGCTGGAAGCGCGTGGCGCCCGCTTCGCTTGATTCGCTTGAAGTACGCGCCGATACCTCGCTTTCGATCGGCAGCGTGCGGGTGAGTGCCGGGGAAAGTATCATCGAGGATCTGGTCGAGCATCGTCTGCACCAGATGGCTGCGAGACTTCTGGGCGAGGTGCCCGCACGCGGCTTTTCGCGGATGACGTCGCTTCGACTGCACACCGGTGCGCCGGAGGAGATCTCCGATGTCGGCTAATTTCGACAGCGAGGTTGATCGCGCGATCGATCGCGTTCACGCGCCGGGTATCCAGCGGAGAGGCACGCTCGCCCGCGTGGTGGGGCTGACACTCGAGGCCCGGGGGATCATGGCGCCCGTGGGCTCACAGTGTGTGGTGGATGCGGCCCAGGGCAGGCAGATCGAGGCGGAGGTGGTGGGCTTCCACAACGACACCCTTTATCTCATGCCGTTTCATGATGCGGCGGGCGTCGCGCCCGGGGCTGCGGTGCGGCTGGCGGGCAGCGCCTCCACGGTGATGCTGGGCGAGGCACTGTTGGGCCGCGTCATTGACGGGCTGGGACGCCCCCTGGACGGCAAACCAGCGCCCGACTGCCGGGATCCCGTGGGTCTGCAGGGCATGCCGCTCAACCCGATGGAGCGCGGACCGATCCGCGATATCCTCGATACCGGTGTACGTGCGGTCAATGGCCTTCTGACGATGGGGCGCGGCCAGCGTATCGGACTGATCGCAGGCTCCGGCGTAG
>SXGR01074213.1_pt1 | contig 14087 bp, 9 predicted proteins | sample 3174711 | NCBI WGS metagenome assembly SXGR01 (sample SAMN11356860, study PRJNA531348) | freshwater metagenome | isolation source: freshwater sample F1-60 | place: China: Fuxian Lake, Yuxi | collected 2017-12-25
CGGCACCTCACCCAACGGAGGGTCCACCACCGGCATCGGTCGCGCGGATGGCCAGCGGGACGGACGCGGCGCCAACGAAAACGTCCGGAACCGGGTGATCCGATCTTCGGTCGGCAAACGCGGCGATTGGGTGGGGATCCAGGGCAAGGTCGGTGCAACCGTCGCGCGGTCCGTGCGCACCAAATGCACCCGCATTTTGGTGTCCGGAAATCGGAAACTGCGCAGCGCATGCGCCGCATGGGCCGCCGTCGGAAACCGCGATTTGGGGTCTTGGTGGACCATTCGCGCGATCCATTCGTCAAAACCAGGCGGAAAATAGTCGCTCGGAGAAGGGGCTTGGGCCGATCCCCACGCCAACCGCAGTGCCGTGATCCCCAAGGCGTACAGATCGGTGGCCGGCCCAAAGTCCCGTTCGCGGCCTTCCCGTTGTTCGGGTGCCAAATATTCAGGCGTTCCCACAATGGCGGCGTTGGGATCCGTTGGACCTTCCATCCAGTGGACGATCCCAAAATCCGCCAGTTTGATCACGGGGTTGTCGCCCAGGCGACCGCTGGTCAACAAGTTGGAGGGCTTCAAATCCCGGTGAATGATCCCCGCCGCATGCGCATACGCCAACCCCGCCAGCACTTCCAACAGCAGATGTTGGAGGTCGGCCCAGCTCATGCGCCCCGCCCACCGGCCGACGGTTCCGTCGAGAAGTTCCATCGCAACATACGGAGAACCCGCCAACAGCCGACCCTCGCTTCGATCGGCGGTTGCAGCAGGGATCACGCCCTGATCGAGAACCGTCGCGACGTTGGGGTGATGGAGAGATGCAATCGCTCGTACTTCGCTTGCAAAAGACGTTCGCGCTTCGCGGGTGTTGGCGTGTTGCGGGTGGACGACCTTCACACACACCGGCAATCCGGTCGCGGTGTGGATGGCGCGCCACACTTCCCCCATGCCCCCTTTGGAAAAGGGCTGAAGGAGCTCAAAAGCGCCTAGGGGCAGGCTGCCGTTCATGGACACAGTGTAACGAACTCGACGGGACGGGATCAACTCGTTGCTACCGCAGCGGTCAGGAGTTCAGCCGACGCACCTCCCCGAGCGGGTGATAGTGGTAGTGACCCGCATCCACCACGATCATTTCCGCACGTTCAAGGGTCGCGGTGCCGTCGCGGTCCGCAAATTCCGCCGTTCCGCGCCACAGCGTGCTCTTGTCGTACATGGAAAACGAATCACGGTCGTCGAGAAAACCGAACGATACTCGGAATCCGGTGCCCGTCGACTCCACGGGGCCGAGGAACAGGGTGTGGGATCCATACGGCTCCCGGGGGCCGAGCTCCGCCTGAATCGCGGCCATCAATGCGGCTCGGATCGCGTTCACCCATGCCGTAGGGGTGCCGATCAAATGAACGAGGGAGGTGCTACCGGCATACGCCGCCTCGGCGGCCTCCAACAGCTCCCTGGGGACGGCGATCGGTGCCCGGCGGATGGCGGCCTCACCGATCGCCTCAGCGTCATGAACGGCGGTCACGTACCGAGCACCGCAGAGATCGCAACTCGCCTGGTCGGTGGCGAATTGGCTAAGTTCCTCCCACGTGCGCGGGCAGACCACCTGGCGCTGGATCATACGGGCAGCTCGCTCACATACACCATCAAATACCGATCCTTCGCCAACCGTACCACCGCCGAATCCTGCAGCACGCCGGTGCCGTCCGTGGCCAGATCCGTCGCTTCCAGCGCCACATCGGACGCCGTCCAAGCTTGCATATCGGTCGTCGTGAACGATCGAATGTTACCGTCCTGCCCGTTGAACGCGAACAACCGCAGCGAACCGCCGTCCACCACGTTATTCGTTGCATAGTAACCATTGGTCGGCAATTGCAGGATCGGCGGATCCGCAAGCGTGAACGTCAACCCGTCTGCGGACACCGCATGAAGTTGCCCTTGAATCTCCTCTTGGCCAGCGTACATATGCCATTGTCCGGCGAAGAACACGGTCGTCGAATCCGCGGCATCGTGGCCGTTCACGCCGGCCTGGCAGGCAAAAAAGGACGACCAGAGTAGGATGCGGGGGAGGGTGTTCATGCGGCAGGTATGCCACAGGGCCTGGCGAAAGTCACGGGGCCGAGTTCGGAGCACCGACCACCTCCGTGAATCGATCTGTCATCGCCAGCCGCGCGCCGTTTCGGTACGTTCAACGAAGCGGAGGGTCGCATGCACCGAGTCTGGTGGACGCTGGCAGTGTGGGGCTGTGCGGATCTTCCGGACCTAAGCACCGGCTCCGACGTGGACGGCGACGGCTGGACCAACGAGGAAGAGATCGCTTCGCAAACCCCGATCACCAACCGGTACATTCATCCGTACGAGCACGGGGATTATCTGCTCGGGGATGCGCCGTTTCCAGTGCAAGATACTGGAATGTTCGCCGTGGGGGATGTCGTCGACAACTTCACCCTCACCGACTCCTACGGCCAAGCGGTGGACCTGTACGCCTTTAAGGGGAGATGGATCTTCCTCACGTTCGCGGCCATGTGGGAATCCCCGATGGTGGATGTCATCGACGACCTTCCCGACACTCAGGCGGCGCATGTCGACGACCTGACCGTGATCAGCGTCGTGGTCGAGGATGTGATGGGAGACCCACCGGACGACGAGGATCTCGACGCCTGGAAGGAGTTCTTCGCGCTGGACGGGATCCCGGTGCTCTCCGATCCGGACAAGGAGATCGTCCACCGGTTTGGCCCTGCGGGGACCTACCCGGTGTTCGTGTTGATCGCGCCGGACATGACGTTGGATTCGTCCCCGATGCCGTGGGAGTTGGAAGACGCGCTCCCCTAGTCTTCAATTCGCTGGCGTGATCCCTGGTTGTCCCGGCCGGCCGCCGAGTCCGTCGCTGTCGAACAGGCGTTCGCCACGACCTCCCCTACCGGCTTTTCCCGCCTTGCCGCCGCTCCCGGATCGCCGGCTGACAACCAGCGTGTGCGCATAGGGAAGGAAGCTTTCGTCGAGATCCTCTTCGTAGATCACCCGGCCGCCGTTCCCCCCGTTGCCGCCATCGCCGCCGTCGCCCGCGTCCCGGATCGAGTCCCGCTGGGCGTCGGCGCCGTCTCCGCCATCGCCACCGTCCCCGCCGTAGGCATCGATCCGCAGGTTCGTCGCTTTTGGATCGTACGCATAGGTGCTCATCTGCGCCCCCGCGGTCACCTGAACAACCGCCAGATCCAAGCCGTAAGGCGTGCGCTGCATCTCCGCGTGGACCTTGAGCGACAGATCGTCGCCGTCTTCGCCATCTTCGCCCGGGCGACCATCATCGCCCAACAGCTCGGTTATCCCGTCGGATCCATCCCAACCGTCGCGGCCGCGCCAACTCTTCAGGATCGGGCAATCCCAACGGATCGGAAGCCGCAGCGACGACTTCAATTGCGCATGATGGATTGGCAGCACATCCAGGTGAGCGGCGTCCAGGCTCCACAGCGCCATCGGGTCTTCGGGAAGCGTCCAAATCCCCATGTTGAACGAACCCACCTGCGGCGTGACTTGAAAGTCGCTCCAGGAGATGTCGTCAAAAATCCCCACTTCCAGCTGTTCGCCCGCGGTCGTGTGGGCCACCACCTTAAGGTTGACCGACTCCCCGGCGCAGACTCCCTGTGGTTTGTCGAAGGTGGCAACCACCGAGCGTACCGGCACCTGGGCGAGCGAACCACCGCAAGCCAGCAGAAACCCCACCCCCACACCTGCGGCACCGTGGGCCAACCGCATCACCACCTCGCACGTCGGTTTAGCGTTGATCGGCGAGCGCGGCAGGTTGCAATTCGTTGCAGGGCCGCCAGCTCTTCCGCGGGGATCCCAAAGTGCGTGCTAACATGGCTGCGGAGGCGGAAGGATGCGCTGGCTGTGGCTGACCCTCGCGATGGGATGTAAACCGGCGAGCCTCGCCTGCGATACTTGTGACTCAGAGCCCGGGCTCGACTCGGTGGACTCGCCGGTCGACAGTCCGATCGACACCGAGGACTCTCCGGAAACCGGCGATACGACCGAAACCGCCGACACGGAGGACACCACGGAAACGGCCGACACCTCGGACGACACGGCCGAGACCGACGACACGGGCACGGTCGAATTCGCCATCACCTACAAATGGTGGTGGAACGATCGGATCGACATCGAAATCGTGGGCTCGGACGCAACCGGATTTCGGTTTGGGATCGCTGAGACCGGCCCCGACAACGAATACCCCAATGGCTACGATCTCAACAACAGCGGTTCGATCTCCAGCGGGGAGGGGGCCGGCAGCGCGCTCATGGGTTGGTATGGCGAAGACTGCTTGAACGGCACCGCCAGCTACGACTACTGCCATGCGTTTGATTCGCTCAACGTCAGCCTGGATGTAGTGGAAACCCTCGGCGAAGTCGAGGAGGGAGCGACCACCCTGTTCGACGAGAACCTCGCTGAGTGGAACACCGGCGACAATCCGCCCCGCCCGAACGGGGTGGACGAAGGGGATCCACGGTTGACGTACTTCCTCGAGCTCGAATTCGATGACAACAGCACCGAATGCTACGTCTGGGGCGAAGATCCGAGCTATTATGCGAGTTTCCGTTGTTCTGTGATCGATCTGTGAGGCACCCCATGCGCCTGTTCGCCATCGTTCTTCTCGCCGCTTGCAATGGATCGGCCTCGGACATCGTCGCCGACACCGAGGAGACGGGGGACACCCAAGAGACCGGTGACACGCAGGAAACGGGGGACACCAGCGACACCGAGGATACGGCGGAAACCGACGATACCGGAGATACTTCGGACACCGAGGACACCGATATCGGCGAATTGGGACCGATGCCGAACGTGATCCCCGCGCCGATGGCGCTTCAGCAGACCGGTGGTTTCTTCGTGATCGAAGCCAACACCGACATCATCGCCACCGGAAATGCGGCGACGGTGGGCGATGTGTTTGCGGACGTGTTGCGGACCTCCACCGGATTTCCATTGAACATCGAAAGCAGCGGCGACGGCATCCATCTGGCGATCGATTCCGGCGCCGATGTGGGCGCCGAAGGCTATGTTCTCGAGGTCGACGACGACGGAGTGTGGATCACCGGCCGCGACAAAGCGGGGCTGTTCTACGGCACGCAGACGTTCTTGCAGTTGTTGCCGCCAGAAGCGCTGTCGAGCGTGGAAGAGGAGGTCGAGTGGCGGGTGTGGTCGGTTCACATCGAAGATGAGCCGCGGTTTTCGTGGCGCGGCATGATGCTCGACGTGGCGCGGCATTTTTTCGACAAGCAGGCGGTGTATCGGCAGATCGATCTGATGGCGTTGTACAAACTCAACCGCTTGCACCTGCACCTCACGGACGATCAGGGATGGCGGATCGAAATCGAGAGTTGGCCGCTGCTGACCGAAATCGGCGGCGAATATGAAGTCGGCGGCGGGGCAGGGGGTTGGTACACCCAGGACGACTATGTGGACATCGTCGAATATGCCGCCGCGCGGCAGATCGTGGTGGTCCCCGAGCTCGATTTCCCCGGTCACGCGAATGCGGCGTTGGCGTCGTATGGTTCGCTGAATTCGAACGGGGTTCCCGAGGATGTGTACACCGGCGCAGGCGTGATTTCGACGCCGTTGTGGCTGGATGGCCCGGTCACCGACGACTTCGTACAGGACGTCTGGGCGGAGATCGCGGATTTGACGCCGGGTCCGTGGTTGCACATCGGCGGGGACGAAGCCGTCGGCATCTCCAACAACGATTACTCCGATTTCATCCAATGGTTGCAGGGCCTGACCGACGACGAAGGCAAAACGATGATCGGTTGGGATGAAATCGGCATCGTCGATCTTTCCGGCGGCGATTTTATCGCCCAACATTGGCTGGACGAGGATCAGGCGTTGGAGGCGATCGACAACGGCGGTCTGGTGATCTCGTCGCCCGCCGAGCACGCCTACTTGGACATGGTACAGAGCGCGAACGACAACCAAGGGCAAACCTGGGCGGGCGTGGTGGACTTGGACGCCGCCTACAATTGGGACCCGATCCCGCAGGGCGCCAGCGAATCCGACGTGCTCGGTGTCGAGGGCGCGCTTTGGACCGAATATGTCAGCAGCGAAACCCGGATGGATCGGATGCTCTGGCCGCGGGGGGCCGCCCTCGCGGAGGTCGGATGGTCCGACGATCAAGACTGGAACGGCTTCCAAGACCGGATCGCGGCCCATGGCCCGCGGTTGGAGACTCTGGGGGTAAACTTCTATGCTTCCCCCGAGATCGACTGGCCCTAAACGGCGGCCAACTCACACCGGATCGGCCAACCCCAGCGCCTGCACCACCCACGGCAACGCAGTCCGCAACTGCGCCTGCTGAACGGTGCGCACGTGCGGCGCACTCGGTATCGTTGGTAAACCGGCCACCGACGCAAAGAAACCCGATACCAGCGCCGCCAGCCCGGGTTCGTTGGGAAGGACTTCCCACGGGGCCGGCCCTCCTTCGTAATGCAGGCTCGGCAACCAAAAGGCCACATGCACCCGGCGATCGCCGCGGCAAGCCAAATTCCAGTCGAACACCGGGCCGCGCTGGGCGAGGCACAGATTGTCGCTGCGCACATCGAAATGCTGAAGATCGTCGCCTTCGATCGGCGCACTTGCCTCAGTGTCGATCAACGCTGGAAGCGCCTTCGCCAGCCATGCCTCCGAGGCCAGCCCCAGCGACAAGAAGGGGAGGGGGTTTTCCGCCACCGCGGCCCATCGACGCCGATCCATGGATCGATAGCTGGAGAGTTTAGGAAATTCGATCGTCGCCGGTGCGGTCGCCACCCGATCGAGCATCTGAAGCACGTTCTCCACATCGCCGGGCAGCCACGGCGGCGTCCACCGCGCGGTTCGAAGGTCTTCCAACACCAGAAGTGGAAGTTCCGCCTCGTGAAAGCCATAGTATCGCGGCATGAAATCCGCAGAAAGGTGCAGATACACGCGATGCTCGGCGCGAAGGGCCGCCGCGGTGTGCGCATCGACGGCGGCCTTTACGAACCGGGTGGTGCCGTCCGCACATTCGACGACCGCTCGCTTGGCCGGCGAATAACCGCCGGAAACCGCATGAAAGTGGATCGGAGGTGCGTTGAGAAGGTCCGCGAGAACCGGACGTTCCGCGGTCCAATCGCCGCGATCGGCCACCCGACTCAGCGCCATCGAGCCTCCCTAAGGGCACAAACCGTCGGTGAGCTCGACGCTGTTGTTCGACTCATCGCACTCAAACAGCTGGCCGGAGCCGTTGTCGTCGTCGACCACCACTTCCAAAGCGTCGTAGGCGCCGGCCTCAAACGGAATTTCAAACGCCAACCCGGGCGAGGATGCTCCAGAATCGATGGCATCGGGAACTGTCAGCGTCGCCAAATGGGTCCGGAGGCCGTCCAGAACACCATACACCGACACCGGAATGCCTGGAGGTAACGCCTCCACACCCGGGTTTCCAACCTGAACCACCAGTTCAAAGCTCCCATTGTAGCATTCGGTGTCGCAGGTCTCAGCGACGAGCGGCACCGCGTCCGCCTGCAAGAGCGATCCGCCCGCTGAAATGTCGCCCGAACGGAAGTTGTTGTAGGTCAGCCAGTTCGGCTCGGGATCGGCCGGAATCGTGCCGTCGTCATTGATGTTGGTGATCGAATAGGCGTGTTGGTTCCAGATTTGACGCGTCGGTCGCCACGAACGATCCGCGTCGGTGATCACGGTCAGCCGAGCGTTTTGATCGTCCAGCCAATAATTGGAGCCGACGAACACGATGTCCGCATGCCCGTCGACATTGACGTCCGCGATCACCGGATATTCGGAGGCCGTTCCCGAGCTATGCGGCTCATATTGCAGTCGGGTAGAACCGGTTTCGCCGTCCAACACCCACAGATCGATCTCGTCCGCGTAGATCACCTCGGCACGCCCGTCGCCCTCGAAGTCGAAGACCGACGACGCGGTAAACGATGACCCATCCTGGGCATTTCGGGACCACAATTCGGAACCATCGCCGTCCACAACGGTGTATGCGTTCGCCGAGGCGAACCCAATCTCGGCCTCACCATCCCCATCGAAATCGGCAATGGTGGGAGTGCCAGGCGCCCAAGTATTCGCCTCCTCCGCCCACAACAGGGTACCGTCGTCGTCCAGCAACCGCACCTGGCCGCCCCCGGTCACCACAATTTCCGGCCGATCGTCGTCGTCAAAGTTGCCCACCGCGGGGTAGCCGTCCGGCCCGCCGTTGTACCAGACTACGGTACCATCGATGCTGTACGCCGCATTTCCGCTGACCAGTTCCTGCTCCCCATCGCCGTTCACATCGGCGACGATCGGAAAGGCGTTCCATTGCCCGTACCCGACGCCATAGGCGCCTACGCCCAGAACCCCGCCGGTCAGCCCGTCGTAAATCGCACCCTCGTGAATGATCTCGGTCTGCCCGTCGTTGTCCATGTCCGCTAAGGCGATGGCGCCACCGCCGGGCATCGCTGGAACGTAGGTGAGGGGAGCCTGCCACTGCAAGGATCCGTCCGCCCCGTTGAGAACCTTAATATTGCCATCGCCTTCACCGACGATCTCCATCGTGCCGTCCCCATCCAGGTCACCCAAGGCGGGGGTGAGCAAGTGCGCCGAACCAAGCGCCACGCTCCACAAAAGCTCGCCGGTTGCGCCTTGAACCGCGTACAGAACCGGGTTGTAGTCGCCGTCCATGCGCGTGACCACGATGTCCGGGATGTCACCCAGGCCCGCATGGCCATCTCCGTTGTCGTCATTCAGGTGGCCGACCAAAGGAACGCTCGGCAAGTAGGCATACAAGCCGCCAAAGTCAGCGTTGTTTTCCCACAACACTTCGGGCTCGAACGTGCCCACGTCGTCTTGTGCACAGGCCTCGTCGACCTCCACCTGCCCCGCCGGGTGGCTGGCGGTGGAGCACTCCTGACCGGGGCCGTTGGTGTCGGCTCCGCCTTGCAGATCGTATTCCGAACATCCCGCCAACAAAATCCACCATCGATGCATCACAGCTCCAGAACGTTCCCCATATGCCCGGTCGATCGGTGAGCGTCACCACCTTTTTGGTTTTGGTAACGAAGTGCATCGAGTGCCTTGTTGTGCTTGGGGAATTCGCCACCACCGTCTATCGTGCACGCGGCTGCACCTTTGTGCGCCCGAGCCAGGGATATGCATATGTGGTTGTTGACATTTTTGGCGGCTTGCAGCTCCTCAAACGACGATCAGGCCTTGGTGTACCCGCCCAGCATGACGCAGGTGCGCGTCGGGGAAGCCGCTCTGCCGGAGGGGATCCACATCCCGGAAAGTACGTGGATCCCGCCGCTCGTGGTCGGAAGCTCCTGGGCATCGCTCCCCAACGGCACGCCCGGCGCACTCGATGAACAAGGAAGCATGGACACTCTGCCGCTCCCCGCCCTGCCGGCCACCGCAGGATCGTGGGTGACCCTCCAAGGCGCTTTGGGCGACAATGTCTCCGAACTGAGGCCGGCCTTTGACGATGTCGAGCAGGGCGCCGCGGGCACCTGTTACCTACTTTCTTCCATCATTTCCCTCGGGTACCTCGACGACGAAATGGCGTTTGAAAGCGCCTTGGTCCGCCCTTCGTACCGATCCGATGGCTCGCTGCGCGCGTACCGCGTCCGTTTTTTTGGCGCCGATGGGCGACCATTCGACATGGAGGTCGACGGCCGGCTGGCGTCCATGGACGCTCAAACCCCGATGTTCGTGCGCTCGAGCGACAGCACCTCCGCCCATTCTGAGCTGTGGATAAGCTTGGTCGAAAAAGCGTATGCGACCTGGCATGGAGGATATCCCAACGTGGAAGGCGGGTGGCCCCTTGACGCCCTGCATGCCTTGACCGGAAAGACAGGTTCTCGGCTGTTGTTGTGGGATCGCGCCACCGACCGGTCCCTGGTCACCTATGACCAGCTTCGCAGCACGTTGTACAGCCTGCAAAGCAAGAAACGCGCCATGGTGGCCTACACCCTGGGCCGCGGCGACCTCCTGCCGGGATTGGTCGACAATCACGCGTATGCGGTGCTGGCGGTGTACGAGGTAGCGGGTGAAACACGCGTTTTACTGCGCAATCCCTGGCGAAACACCGAACCCACTTTCGACACCGACGACGATCTGACCACCCCCAACGATGGGAGTTTCGAACTGTCGTTGGCAGACTTCGGCGCGCAATTTGTTGGCGTGGAGAGTGCCGCCCAGACCGACGACGACCACACGGCACCGGCCAAGATCGCCCCGCAAGTGGTCCTGGCCGGGCGCGACGCGCTCGCATTGACCTGGACCGCCCCGGGAGACGACGGGCAGCAGTCGGGCGCCGCAGCGGCCTTCTACGATGTCCGGGTGGGCCCTCCGGGATCGACCACCGCCGACTTTTTTGACCTGCCTTCCGGAAATGCGGCAACGCCGGCCGCCGGTGGCACCACCGAACGGTTGTTGATCCCCTTCGAAGCCGTTCCTGGCGACTATGTGCTGATGGTGCAGGCGGTGGATGAGTCCGGCAACGGCGGGCCGATCTCCGATCCGGTGACGTTCACCGTTCTCGATGCCAACTGGGCCGACCGGTTGGCGTTCGCCCCTTATGTGTCGTCTCAATCGCTCACCGTTCAGCATGGGAGCGACGAATGGCGTGTTCGCCAGTTGTTCTTTGAACCCACCACCGCTCGCCACACAGTGAGGCCCGGCGACACCCTGATCGTCGCCGCCGACGCCGGCAATGCCGATAGTCAAGGCGAGATTCGCGTCGCGGCACAAGCGATCGACGGCAGCTGCGCGGCCGAAGAGACGCTGCTGTGGACGGGCGAATCCGGGCTGAATGAGATCGCGTTGTCCGAATACGAAGGGCAGTCGGTATGCCTGCAATTCGTACCGACCGCCACCTACTGGGACCTCACCTTTGTGGGCTTCGGCAGCCGATAGCCGCTCAACCCTCCATCGCCTCGTCCAAAAGCCGCAGCGCAAACCGAACTTCCATGGACTGCTGCGCGCACGAACCCCCTTCGTGCGGGGCCAGCGCGACCGCGGTTTTTTGGTGGATGCGTTCGAGCCTTCCTTCAGCCAAATCTTGGAACGCTCCCCACAATTGAACCGCGGCGATCGCCATCGGAAAGGTGGAGGTCTGAGCCAATGCAACCGCTTGGGCGTGGTGCGCTGCCGCCTCCTCCCCACGCTGGTCCTCCCACAAAATCGCCGCCACTCGGGCGTGGAAAACCGCTCTCCAATGGGGAACTTCCCCCGGGTGAAACGTTTCTAAGGCATCCAAGTAGAACGCCAATGCGGCGACCCGATCGCCGCGAGCATGCGGAACCGACCCTCGCTGCCCTCGTAGAAACGCTCCGTGAACATGAACATTTGGAGGAACCGCTCCCAGTTTTCGTTCCGCCTCGGCGAGCCGGCCTTGGTCCAGGTCCAACATCCCCCACCAACCCGACAACAGGGCTTGATCGTTCTCGGTCAAGCTTCGTTGCAGCTCGGTGGCGGCCCGAAACTGGTCGGCCGCCTCCGCCGGGCGCATGCGATCGATGGCGATCAGCGCAAGTGTCCGGTGGGCAAACGAGAGGTGGCGAGGGTTTCCATTGTCGTGGGCGATCTCCGTCGCTGCACGGAGCCGCGCCACGCCCTCCTGGGATTTGCCCTGCCAATGCAGAAACAGTCCGGCGTTCAAGTACAGGACCATGCGAAGGTGAGCATTGTCGCCACTGAGGAACTCGCCACGTTCAAATGCCGCTTTCGCCGCGCCAGGATCGTCCAAATGGGTCAGTACCGCATACAAATTGTTGTTGACGCTCGCTTCCAGGACGTGAAAACCGCCGTTGCGAGCGAGCGTTACCGCCGCTTCGTGATGGGCACGCCACTCGGCCAGGTGAAGATCCGCATGGGCGGGCGTGGCGACCGCCACCGCCTCCAGAAAGGCATCCCCGCATTCGCGCGCCAACTTCAGTGCCAAAAGCCGCGAGGCGCTCGCTTCCGCCCACCGGCTCTGTGCGGCGCGCAGCTCAGCGATTCGACAAGCCGCTTTACTGATCGTTGGCACGGGAAACCCGCCCGACAAGATCCGCTGAAAGTCCGCTTCTCCTTGGGTGCTTCGTCCTGCTCGCACCAGGCTCGAGCCGCGGGACGCAAGCACATCGCCAAGGCGATCGGACTGGCATTCGACGCCCAGATCCACCAACGCATGGAGAATTTCGAGCTGCCGATCGGTCGCTTCGGTCACCGAAGGCCAAGCGAGGGCATAGCCGAGCACGATCGCGAGCGGTTGCCGCGCCGCCAACGCTCGACCGTAAGCCGCCTCCAGATTTCCATACTCCCGACGCAGGTTTGCGAGCCCCTCGTCGGATCTCGGCCCCTCAAACCATTTGGTCCACAAAGCGGCACGCTCGGCATACACCGCCGCATGCCGGGCTTCCAGCTGGAGGCGCTCCGCTTCCGACCATTGACCGGCGGCGTGGGAGGCGACCATTTGAAACATCGCGTAGCGAACCGCCGGCGTGCGAGAGACCACCCGCAAAGCTGACTTATCGCACAGGCTGGCCAGCACCTTCGCCAGATCGACACCGGGCACCACCTCCAGCACCGCTTCGACGGCCTCGTCGTCGAAACCACCAAAGAACACCGAACACGACTTCAGCACCCGCTTTTCTTCGGCCGACAACCCTTCCCAGGCGACTGCGATCGCGTCCTTCATCGGCGTGCCGCGCTGGCCGAACTTCTGAATCAGATTCGGAAGGCCGGTATACGCCGATCGCGCCGCGGTCAATTCGATCGCCAACGGGATCTGCTCGGTGCACTGCAGCAACCGGCGCAGATCCGGATCCTGGGCATCCACCGCCCCGCCTGCCGCACGGGCGCGTTCCACAAACAGGGCAGCGGCATCCTCCGCATTCAAGGGTCCCAACGAAAGCACCGACTCCGCCGGAATCCACAGGCGTTCGCGGCTGGTGATCAACAGTCGCGCCTCCGGTGCGGCCGCCGCCCAGCGCGGGATGGCGTTTTTCGCCTCGGAAAGGACCCTTTCGGCGCCATCAACAACCAACAACACCCGGCCGCGGCGGGCGAGCGTTCGCCCCACCTGCGCGACCCGATCGGACGCCGGACTCACCCCCAATACGCGAAGGATCGCCAAACTGAGCGAATCATTCGTGGAGTCGAGATCGCACCACCAGACCTCGTCGAACGTCGGTTCGGCCAACGCCGCCTTGGTCGCCGCCCGCGCCAGTCTCGTTTTGCCCAGTCCGCTCATGCCGAGGATCGACACGATCGTTCCCGAGGCGAGGGCACGCTGCACCTGCTCCAATTCCGCAGTTCGCCCAACAAAGGAGTTTGTATCGTCCACAAAGTTGGTCGTTGTGGTCCGCGGTCCGCGAGGTGCCACGGGCAGTTCCGCATCCACGGGTGCGGCGTCCGACACCACATAGGTTGCACCCACCTGAAGCCGGTATCCATCGCCCACAAAGGAGACCGCCATCCCAGAGTGTTCCAGCGACGCCTTCAGCCGATTGATCCCGACATACAAGCTGTTGTCGCTGCTTGGGGGAAGGTACTTCCGGTCCCAGACCCGAACGAACAACGGTTCGCGCTCGGTGCTCGCCCCATCCACCAGAGCGCACAAGAGCCGAAATTGGAGGGGTGAGCGCGAAAACTGGACCGGTGTATCGCCCTGCAGCCAAGCCGTCAGCGTGGGCGAATGCAGCAGGAGCACTGGAGCGCCCGCCCCGGTGGTGCGCCGCAGGCGGATCCGCGCCAATGGAACTTCGAGCAGTCTTCTTAGGCCGGCCTGATGGGCCTCGGGAACCTGTGCGATCGAGTCTTCCATCGAGGACAATGCATCGACCTGACCTCGAGGATCTTGCGCCTCCGCGGCGGCGAGCGCGTGGCCGATCGCCGCGAGATCGGGAGCCTCGCCGTCCGTCGCCGGCAAGTTCAATCCGAGCGCCCGCCCCACCACGCGAACTTCGGTCAGCAAGCGGGAATACCCGTTTTCCAGCGCGATCTTTTCGGCGGCCTGAATTTGGGCAGCCGCATCGGGCGCCAACGTTCGCGCCCGCCAAAGCCTGGCCTCTACTTCTGCAAGTGCAGCCCCCATGGCAACGCTGTCA
>SXGR01200786.1_pt1 | contig 14086 bp, 13 predicted proteins | sample 3174711 | NCBI WGS metagenome assembly SXGR01 (sample SAMN11356860, study PRJNA531348) | freshwater metagenome | isolation source: freshwater sample F1-60 | place: China: Fuxian Lake, Yuxi | collected 2017-12-25
CCGGACGCGACCTGCTTGATCGCCGAGCGTCGCAAATCGCCGTTGGTATTCGGGGTGGAGCGCACCGCGTCTTCGCCACCCTCACCCGTGTTGGACCTGCCACCCAGGCGGTTCATGGCGATTGCCAGCGTCTCGTGCGCCTCGCGTGAGATCGAGCCGAGACTCATCGCGCCGGTTGCAAAACGACGCACGATCGCGCTCGAAGGCTCGACCTCGTCGAGTGGCACGGGCGCACCGGCGGGGATGATCTCGAAGATGTCGCGCAGGGCGATGGCGCGATCTGTGCTGGCGTCGATCTCCTCGGCGAAGGCACGGTAGGTCTCGTAGGACTCGTCGCGGACAGCGCGCTGGAGTGCGACGATCGAGTCGGGGCGCCACGCGTGGCGCTCGCCACCGATGCGGAATTGATACTCGCCGCCGACCTCGAGGAGGTCGTCGGGCAGCGCCGATTCGACGTCGAGTTCGTAGCGCTCGCGAATCTCGTCGGCGATGTCGCCGAGCTCGAGTCCGCCGACACGCGAGACCGTGCCGGGGAAGTAGCGGTCGATCAGTTCGCGGCCAAGACCGACAGCCTCAAAGATCTGAGCGCCACGATACGACTGGATCGTCGAGATGCCCATCTTCGAGCAGATCTTCAGCAGCCCCTTGCCGAGCGCTTGGATGTAGCGCTTGCGGGCCTCGCCGAGGTCGAGGTCACCGAGCTCGCCCGTCTGGTGCAGATCGCGGAGTGACTCGAGTGCCAGGTAGGGATTGACGGCCGCCGCGCCATAGCCAATCAGCAGTGCCATGTGCATCGTTTCGCGTGGCTCGCCGGACTCGATAACGAGGCCGCACATCGTGCGCGCGCCTTGGCGGACGAGATGCGAGTGGACGGCGGCGATCGCGAGCAGTGGTGGGATTGGTGCGAGCTTCGTGTTGGCACCGCGGTCGGACAGGATCACGATGGTGGTACCACCCCAGACGAGCTGCGAGGCCTCACGGCAGATCAGGTCGAGTGCGCGCGCGAGCCCGGACTCGCCCTCGGCGAGCGGGTAGAGCGTGGAGATCGTGGCGGCCTGGAAGCCCTCGCGGCGCAGCGCGCGCAACTTTTCCAACTCGCCGTTGGTCAGGATCGGGCTCAATGTCGTGACGCGACGGCAGTGCTCTGGTGTCTCGTCGAGCAGGTTGCCGATCGCACCGACACCGACGCGTAGGCTCATCACAAGGCGCTCGCGCTCCGAGTCGACCGGCGGGTTTGTGACCTGAGCGAACTGCTGCTTGAAGTAGCTCGGCAGCAGACGATTGCGATGTGTAAGAGCGGCGAGTGGCGTGTCGTCACCCATCGAACCGATCGGCTCACCGCCCGTCAGCGCCATCGGTGCCAGCAGCAGCGAGAGGTCTTCGCGGGTGTAGCCGAAGATGCGTTGGAGCGTCGGGAGCGCACCCTCGTCAACTGCGATGCTCTGTTGCGGACGCAGGTCGTCGAGGTGCAACTTGTATTGGTCGAGCCATTGGAGATAGGGACGGCGGCGCGAGAGGACGCGCTTGATCTCGTGGTCTTTGATCACGCGGCCCGAGGAGGTGTCGAACATCAGCATCCGACCTGGCTCGAGGCGGCCGGTTTCGACGATCTCAGACTGGGGGATGTCGAGCACGCCAATCTCGGAGGCGAGGATGCAGATGCCGTCTTTGGTGCGCAGCCAACGGCCAGGGCGAAGGCCGTTGCGGTCGAGCGTCGCGACGACCTTGTCGCCGTCGGTTGCGATCACGGCGGCCGGGCCGTCCCAGGGCTCCATCAACGTGGTGTGGTACTCGTAGAACGCACGAATGTCATCGTCCATCTCGAGCGTGGTGTCGCTCCACGCGGGTGGGATCAGCATGGCGAGCGAGTGCTCCAACGATCGCCCGGCTCGGACAAGTAGTTCGAGCGCGGCGTCGAGCTTCGCTGAGTCCGACCAGCCCTCTTCGGTGATGGGGTAGAGCTTCTGGAGGTCGCCACCAAAGAGTTTGCTGTGCATCTGTGGCTCGCGTGCTGCCATCCAGTTGCTGTTGCCGCGGACGGTATTGATTTCTCCGTTGTGGGCGATCATGTGGAACGGGTGCGCGAGGTCCCACGTGCCCATCGTGTTGGTCGAGAAGCGCGAGTGGACGAGTGCGAGTGCAGATTCGACGTCGCGGTCGGCGAGATCGGGGTAGTACGCAGTCACCTGTGTTGCGCGGAGCAGACCCTTGTAGACGATGGTCTTTGTCGAGAGGCTGACGATCGCGAAGGTGTCTTGCATGACGCTTGCGTGCACCGCCTTTTCGATCCGACGCCGGATGACGTAGAGCTTGCGTTCGAAGGCGTCTTGCTTGCCGTGGCGGCGCTCGACGATCAGCTGGCGCATGACGGGCGCAGACGAGCGTGCGACCGGCCCGATCGCGGTGTTGTCGACGGGCACGTGGCGCCAGCCGACTGCGCGGTGGCCTTCTTCGGCGACAATGCGAACGGCGATCTCCTCGCAGCGAAGGCGCAGCGTCGCGTCTTGGGGGAGGAAGACCATGCCGATCCCGTAGTCGCCGGCCGGAGGCAGGTCGATGCCGTCTTCGGCGGCGACGCGCGCGAGAAAGCGGTGAGGCATTTGGAGCAAGATGCCCGCACCGTCACCTGTTTCCGGGTCGGACCCCGTGGCGCCGCGATGATCGAGGCGCTCGAGCACTTCGAGCGCCTGTTCGACGACGCTGTGCGACGCAACCCCGTCGAGCTGCACGACCGTACCAAGTCCACAGGCGTCATGCTCAAATTGCCGATCGTAAAGACCGCCGATGTGTTCTCCTGCCTGCATAACAGTGATACTACGTGATCTTCGACGCAGATGGTTTGATCGTCCTACTGCGAGTGAATCAAATGGTTCATCCCTCGAGCAGGCGACATTCTGGGCCCGGGCCCAGAATGTCGCGCCACGAACATTTTGTGCCCAGGCCATCGCACAGAAGAAGGTACGATTACGACATGAGCGTCACCGAAGACCGCGAAATCGTCGCTGCGCGCGACCTACTCGCCCGGTATGCAGACACGTACGCCGTTCCCAAGGATTCGCCGATTCCCGTCGACGAGATCGCTGAGTCGTACCTCGGACTGCTCGTCCAGACCGCGCCACTCGAAACCGGCGTGTCGGGGATGTTGCTGTTGCGCGAGCGTGAGATTCGCGTCAATGCGGTCGAATGCGAGAAGTGGCCCGTCCGCCGGCGCTTCACGATCGCCCACGAGATTGGCCACTGGGAACTCCACGCCAACGAGGTGACGACGAACTTCATCTGTCGACTGGGTGACATCACGAGTGACGAGAAGCAGAACAAGAAGAAGTCGCCTGATTATCTGCGCGAACGGGAGGCAAACCGGTTCGCCGCTGAACTGTTGATGCCCGAAGAACGAATCCACGCGGACGTTGATCACCATGGCGCCGACGTCGTCACAGCGGCCGAGCGCTTCGACGTGTCGCCCTTGGCAATGGCCTGGCGGCTCTACAACTTCAAATACGTCAGCAAGCTGCCGCGACCGACCGATTACGTTGGCGCGGTCTAGAGTGGCACAGCGCTAGACGCCGAACAGCTCGTCGACACGACGTTCGTCGACCGTCGGCTCAGCCGGGGGCGCCATCACCGCGTCCAACAGCACCATGCCGTCGACATCGTCGAAACCATCGCGCATAAATGAAATGCTTGGACTGAGTGGCCCAATCGGGTTGAGGCGCGTGGCATCGAGCACGGCACGCATGCCACCCAAGATGTCGCCGAGCGCATCGACGACCGCCGTCGAGATGCGGCGTGGGTCGAGCTGTCCCGTCTCAATCTCGTGATAGCGCTCGCGTACCCGCTCCTCGCCATCGGGCGACACTATGCCAAGGTGTTTCGCCAAGGCCGCGACGAGGGCTGGGCGCTTGAGGCCCTGCGCGTGTCGCGCCTCCGTCAGAATCTCGGGCCACGAGCGCGCATCGAACGGGGGCGTGATGGCCAACGCCTCGATCGCCTCGCTGCTCGGTGCCGAAGGGCCACGGAGTGTCAGCGAAAGCTCGACCATCTCGACGAGCTCTAAACGATCGTCGCCCGCGTTGTCCAGCAAGCGGTCGACATCGGCCGAGCGACCCTTGTCGAAAGCCATCAGCGTCTCGGCCAATAGGTTGCCGAGCTCAATCTCGCGTTCGTCCATCACGAACCCCATTCTTGCTGGGCGGCCGCCTCGCGCATGCGTTTCAGCGCGCGCCAACGAATCTGGTGCAGGTTGTTTGGCTCAATTTCCAGCTCGGCGGCGACCTCAACATCAGGCACATCCGCCAAGTCGCGCTCGATAATCAGACGCTCGCGATTACTCAAGACAGACATCAGTTGGTCGATTTCTGCTCGGTCCAGGATCGTCGAGATCGTTCGATCTGTGTGCGGCTGACGGTAGTCCTCGATCTCCTCGACCGTGACCGGCTGGCTCGCCTCGTGCCGCTGCACATCGCCGTATGCGTACGACGCCATCTGATTGAGCAGGCCAATCATGTTGCGTGGCTCGTCCTGTCTGAAGTAGACCCATTTGATAAAGCGCAACTGGAGATGGCCCAGTACCTCTTCCGCCTCATCGCCACGCGCACGCTTACGCGAAATCGCCCGGGCCTGCTTCTCGTAACGCAACCAGAGCTCGGCAGCGAGGTTCTGCGCCGTCCGAAGGTCGCCCGCTGTGTACGCCACGCGCGCACGACGCACAAGGTCGGCGTCGTAGACAGAGGGATCAGCCATGCGTACGAATCTTGCCGTGCCTGCCGGTCATACCGGTCATATGGAAACGGAGCGCGGGTTTGCGAACTGCACATGTTGCGGAGGGGTCGGCCGTGTGGGCCGACTGCTTACGCCACTACGACGAGAAATCGAGCAGCACCTTGCCGACCTTCCCCGGCGATTCCATGTGTGCGAGCGCATCAGCAGCCTCGTTCCACGGAAAGGCGCTGTCGATGACGGGCTTGAGGCGCCCATCGTCGAAGCAACGCGTCAACTCGTGATGAAAGCGATGGATCGCGTCGGCCTTCTCTTCGATCGGCCGGGCCCGCAGAGTCGTGCCAAAGATGGTGCCGCGCTTTGTCATCAGGTCGCGCAGCATCACTTCGGTCTTTTGGCCAGCGCCGATGCCCACGATGGCAATGCGCCCAAGGCGAGCCAAGACGGCGACATCGCCAAGGAAGTTCGGGGCTCCGACGAGTTCGAGCACGACGTTTGCGCCCTTGCCACCGGTCTTCTCCAGCACGGCGTCGGTCCAACCCTCGCTATCGATCGCCTCGCCACCGAACGCTTCGATCGCGGCGCGGCCGGCTGCGTGGCGCGAAACGCCAATCACCCGTGCGCCCATCGCGACACCGATCTGGACGGCGGCAGAGCCAACGCCGCCCGCGGCACCGTGGACCATTAGCGTGTCGCCGGGGCGGAGTCCAGCCTGGGTGGAAATTGCATCGTGCGCGGTGATAAACACCTCGGGGATTGCAGCGATCTCCTGCGCGTCGAGGTGCGACGGCACGTGTACCACGCAGCGCTCGTGGACGGCGACGCGATCGGCGAGACCGCCACCACCGACGAGGCCGTAGGCGCGATCACCAATCTTCCACTGGCGCACCTTCGACCCGACGGCCTGAATCACACCGGCGACTTCGAGTCCCGGAACATCGGAGGGCCAGCCGGGAGGCGCTGGATAGTTGCCTTGGCGCTGCGAGACGTCGGCACCGTTGATACCGGCGAATGCTGCGTGAATCAGGACCTCTTCGTCGCCGCAGACGGGGTCGGGCCGCTCCTCACACGCGACGACCTCATTGCCTCCGGCTCCCGTATACACGACACAACGCATGCTCTCTCCTCGATCTTGACTACAAGCAGCGTACCCGTACAAGGATCGCGAGGGAATCTGATGAACAATGGGTGGATGCGCGGTCTTGTCTTGTGTCTGTTGTGCTGTGTCTTGGTTGCAATAGTGACTGCGGCGTGTGGCGGTTCGGATTCTGTCGGTGCGTCCGCGGCTGCGCCGTACGCTTCGACGATCCAGGCGGTGACTGCCACAAGCACGGTTGCTGCGATAACGACACCGGAGGTTGAACCAGTTCTTCCGAAGCGGCTTGGGAGTGGAGAGCCCGTCACGTTCGCCTTCGGGGGTGATGTGATGTTTGAGGAGCCGATTCGCTCGTACCTCGCCAACCCGGCTGAGGTGTTCGCGCCGGTGCGCAAGATCTTGCGGCGTGCTGATGTTGCGATGGTCAATCTCGAGACGGTCATCACTGAGCGGGGCACACCGACGGCGAACAAGGCATACCTGTTTCGCGCTCCCCCCTCGGCCCTTAAGGCGATCAAGCTCGGTGGTATCGACGTCGTCACGGTCGCCAACAATCACGGCATGGATTACGGTGCGGTTGGCATGGAGGACACGCTGCGTCATGCCAAGCGCGCGGGCGTGCCGGTCGTTGGCGGGGGGAGGAGTGAGGCTCGGGCATTCCGTCCTTGGCGGACGACCGTCAATGGTCAGCGCATTGCGATCATCGGGGCGACACAGGTGATCGACGAGGAGTTGATTTCGTGGTGGGAGGCGCGTGGTGCTCAGACTGGGGTTGCGAGTGCAAGGTACGACATGGAGGATCGGCTTGCTCGGCAGGTTCGTAGAGCGCGTGCCACGAGCGACACCGTGGTCGTCTACTTGCATTGGGGGTCGGAATTGAAGGGTTGTCCGACGGACTCGCAAGTCTCGCTTGCTGATCGTCTGGTGCGTGCTGGGGCAGACATCATCGTCGGCTCGCACGCTCATATCCTTTTGGGTGGTGGCATGCGCGGTCGAGCCTTTGTCGATTACGGGCTCGGCAATTTCGTCTTCTATGCAAGTGGCGGAATCGCGGCGCAGACCGGGGTGCTTGAGGTCACGGCGACAGGTCGTCGTATCGACGGGTATCGCTGGCAGCCTGCTCAGATTGAGGGTGGTCGGCCGGTGCCTGTGGCGACCTCTGAGCGCGCGGCGCGGATCGTTGACTGGAAAAATCTGCGCGCCTGCACGAACCTTCGCTAGTGGCGGCGTCGAAGGTCAGATCGTCGAGGGTATCGCCGTGCACCGCCGTATCGTCAACGGTGCAGTGGCTGCCCCGATGATGATCAGGACGGCGCCAACGATTGAGATCAGGCCGGGCCGCTCGCCGAGCACGAGGTAGCTGAGGGTCACGACGGTCGCGATCTCGAGCGTGGCGACGAGCGATGTGGCGGCGCTGCCGAGGCGCATCAACCCCATCGTCTGGAACAGACAGGCAGCGATGCTGGCGATCAGAGCCCCGCCCAACAGCGCGAGCCATCCGGTCAAGTCGGGCAGAGAGGAGCCGGCGATGAGAGGTCCGAAAGGCACGAAGAAGACGGCGGCGGCGAGGACGGTAATCCCCAACCAGGCGAGTGGGTCGGCGCCTTCGAGTCCCTCTTCGGCGACGAGGAAGTAGGTCGAGACGACAACGGCAAACGCGAGCGTCAGCGCAACGCCGATTGGGTCGACTCCCCGTACTGGGCCTCCGATTGCAAGCGCAACGCCAATCAGTGTGACGACGGTGACCACGACAGACGATGCGGTTAGGTGGATCCGGCCAAGCAGGCGAGCACCGATCACGGTCAGTGCGGGGTAGATAAAAAGGATCAGTGTGACGGTGGCGGGATCCATGCGGGCGACGGCGGCGAAATAGAGGAGCGGGCCGACAACGGAGGTGATGCAGGCGATCACGACAGATCGGCGATGACCGCGGAGTGTGTCGCGTCGGCGGCGGTTAAAGAGGAACAGCGCGAGGACGCAGAACAGGGCGGCGCGAACGGCCAGGAGAACGCCGACGGATGCGCCGTGATCGTAGGCAAGCGCGGCGAAGATACCTTGGGTGCCATAGAGCACGGCCGAGATCGCGATCATCAGCTGTGCTGCCCGCATCCCTTGGGGTGCGCGAATCAAGCCACTATTGGTAGACGTTGCTGTGGACACAGCTGCATCGTACGGCCGGGGGTGCGCGCGTCCCCCGCGGTCACGCGCTACCTTTCGGATATGTCTGCCCTATCGCATGAGAGTCGCGCTTTCCGCGACACCGTCGGAGCCTTCGCCACCGGCGTTACCATCGTCACGACCCAGCATGGGGGTACCCCGCAGGGGATGACGCTTAACTCGTTTACGAGCGTCTCGCTCGACCCTCTTTTGGTGCTGGTGTCGCTTGCCCATGGGACGCGCACGCTCGATGGTGTGAAGAGCAGCAAGAAGATGGCCGTCAATGTGCTGCATCGCACGCAGCAGGAGGCCGCGCTCGCCTTTGCCAGGCGTGGCGGCGAGTTTCCGACGGAGCATGCGGTGCTTGATCCGCACGGTTTTTACTCGGTGCGGCATTCGCTGGCGATCATGCGCTGCGAGATTTTTGACATCGTCACCTCAGGAGATCACGACTTGGTGATCGGTGAGGTTGTGCATTTTGAGAGCTCGCCGGGTGAGCCGTTGATCTTCCATCGTGGCGCATTTGGCGGCCTCGACGAGGATGCGTTGGTGCCGGGTGGTCGCGTCATCGGCATCGCCGACGGCGAAGGCTGGATGTAACACAGCGTCCCGATTTGCACGCCTATGGTGCATTTTGTTGGCAAATCAGTTAGTGTTGTGCCGGTTCCCGCCCCGTGGTGGGACGTGAGGCCCGGCGCACGGGGTCGATAGAGAAGGACGGGTGCCGCATGGCGACCGGTGTTGTGAAGTGGTTTTCCGATGCAAAGGGCTATGGATTCATCGCCCCCGATGGCGGAGGGAAGGACCTCTTCGTTCACTACACGAGCGTTGCAGGAACTGGCTTCCGCACGCTCCGCGAAGGCGCAAAAGTCACCTTCGAGGCGCGCGAAGGACAGAAAGGTCCTGAAGCGATCGATGTCGAGATGCTCGACTGATCGCAGCGTCTTGCGGCGCCGTCTCCATCTTCGGGTGGGGGCGGCGCCAATTTTTTTGCTCGCGTCGCGTGATCGCTCTGTGACGGGTAGGCTCTGAGTTCGTCAAGGAGTAGTGCTGTGAGCGATACCTGGAGCGCCTTCGAGGCGCGAATGAACGAGCTGAGTGACTTGGGTGGCGTGATGGGTCTGCTTGGCTGGGATGAGCAGACGATGTGTCCGCCTGGAGGGCGTGGCGCGCGTGCACACCATGGCGCGACGATTGCGACGATTGCTCATCAGCGCGTGGTCGATCCGGCCTATGGCGAGGCGATCGAGGCGGCGGGATCCCTGCCCGACTTGACGGTTGCCCAGCACGCGATGGTGCGCGAAGCACGACGTTCTCGCGACAAGGCAACCAAATTGCCCGAGTCGTTCGTGCGCGCGATGGCGGAGCAGCGCTCTGCCACCAATCAAGCCTGGGAGCATGCGCGCGCGACAAAATCGTTCGCGGACTACGAGCCTGCGCTCAAGAAGTTGATGCGCCTCAAGGTGGAGGAGGCCGATCACCTGAAGGGCGATGGCACGCGCTACGACGCGCTGCTCGACGATTTCGAACCGGGCATGCGTCTCGAGCGCCTGCAGCCGCTCCTCGAATCGTTGCGCGATCGACTCGTGCCGTTTGCGCAGCGTGTGCTCGATGCTCCTCAGCCGGATACGTCGGTCTTGTCCCAGGGCTTTGCGACGGAGGATCAATACGCCTTCTCGCTCCGGGTCTTGAGTGATCTTGGCTTTGACTTCGAGCATGGTCGTCAGGATCTCTCAACGCATCCCTTTACGGGCGGTACGGCGCCGAGCGATGTGCGCCTGACGACGCGCGTCTGGGAGGACTGGCTGCCGGCCTGCCTCTACGCGACGGTGCATGAGTGCGGGCATGGAATGTACGAGCAGGGGCATGCGCCCGAGTTGTGGCGCACGAGCGTTTGTGGTGCGCCCTCGTTGGGTCTGCACGAGTCGCAGTCGCGCTTCTACGAGAACGTGATTGGTCGCTCGCTGCCGTTCTGGGAGCACTACCTCCCAGTGGCGCGCGAGTTTGTGCCCGGCAAGCTCGATGGTGTGGACGCCGAGGCGATGGTCCGTGCGGTCTGTGCTGTTGGTCGCACGCCGATTCGTGTCGAGTCCGATGAGGTGACGTACAACCTGCACATTTTGTTGCGCTTCGAGCTTGAGGTCGAGCTGATCGAGGAGCGCGTGGCTGTCGCCGACCTGCCCGAAGCGTGGAACGCCCGGATGGAGCAGTACATCGGCTACACCCCGAAGGATGATCTTGAGGGCGTGATGCAGGACGTGCACTGGTCGGAGGGGCTGTTCGGGTACTTCCCGACGTACACCCTTGGCAACCTCTACTCAGCCGCGATTCGCGAAGCGATGGCACGGGACCTCTCGATCGACGATCACGTGCGTGCCGGTGAGTTCGCCCCAATTCTCGGCTGGCTCCGTGACAAGGTCCACGCGGTCGGTGCCGTCCCGCTCGGCGAGCAATTGATGATCGACGTGACGGGCAAGCCACTTCAGATTGACTCGTTTATGAACTATCTCGAGACGAAGTACAACGCGCTCTACAACCTCTAAGCCGTAATCAACGTTGCTTTGGGGTCAGACCCCTAAGCAACGTTGATTACGGCGCTTTACGGCCGTGCTCGATGAAGTGCCGGTGGGTAATCGGCATGCGTGTCTCGAACAGCGCCTCAACTGCTTCGGCGTAGCGGCGGATTTCGCGCTGGGCGTGTTCTTGGTTGCGAAGCGAGAGGAAGTTCATCAGGCTGCGCGCGTTGAGCGTCCAGAAGAACTCGGTCATGATCCCGACCGGTAGGACGCTGCGGGCGACTTCGCGGGCGACGCCATCGGCCAGCATCGCCTCGTACGCGGCGTACGAAGCGCTGTAGGACTCTTCCATCGCCGAACGCGTGCGATCGGCCACGTCGGGCGCGGCGGTCTCGAACGTGTACGCGCCGGGCTTGCCGACCTGTGTCCGGACATCCTCCTCGGAGGGGATGTAGAAGGAGTCGTCGATCTTGGCGTAGCGGCCCGACAGCTCGTTGAACGAGCCGACGCGGTGGCGAATCCATTCGCGCATCACGAAGATCGGGCAGCGCACGTGAAATCGATACGCGTTGTGTTCGAAGGGGGTGCCGTGCCGCTCGCGCATCAGAAAGCCGATCAGGCCGTCATCGCGCTCGTCCATCGTCTCCTTGCGGGTGCCGAACGATACGCGAGCGGCATTGACGACCGAGAGATCGTCAGCCATCGCCGAGTCGAGTCGAACGAAGCCATCGGTAAAAACGTCAATCTGATCCATGCATGGAATCTAGTCGGTGGGGCGGACTGGACGACTGATGTCATAAAGGGGTCAGACCCCTTTATGACATCAGTCCACGAGTCGCCCACCGTCGACGACGAGTTCGGTACCTGTCACGAAATCGGCGGTGAGCAGAAAGCGAACGGCGCCCGCAATGTCGGTCGGGGTTCCAATCCGTCCGAGTGGGATCTGTTCGACAATGCGCTCGAGGCTGGCGACATCGCTGTCATCCGGCGGGAGCACGGTACCCGGATGGATCAGGTTGATGCGATGGCGTGGTGCAAGTGAACGCGCGAGACCAGAGACGAGCGTGCGCTGAGCGCCTTTCGCGGCCGAGTGAGGCAGGTACGAGGGCCAGCCGCGGATGGCTGCAACATCGCCAATTACGACCAGTGAGCCGCCGTCACTCAGCACGGCCTGTGCCGACTGGGCGACGAAAATCAGGCCGCGTACGATCAAGCCGAGCGCCTCCTCAACGAGGGCCGGCGTGATCTGGGCGAGTGGGGTGGGCGTAAACGCGCCAGCGGCTGCGTAGACGATGCCGTCGAGTCCACCAAGCGCATCAGCGGCGGCAGTGACGACGCTGCGAGCCTGCTCGGGGTCGGCGAGGTCGGCAATCAACGCTGCCGTTTCTCGACCCGTCTGCACTGCGACAGGGTTGCTCTGCGAGCGAGACGAGATCGCCACATGGCAGCCTGCCGCGGCGAGATCCTCGGCCAGTGCTCGTCCCAAGCGGCGCCCGCCACCACAGACAAACACGCGTGCCCCGTCGAGCTCCATGGGGCGTACGGTATCCGACTGCGCGCAGTTGCCCGCTGGGATCGGTACGGTTACCGTGTGGCTGCGCCAAATGCCCTGTCTCTCGTGCGCATCGCACTCCTGCCGCTGATCGTGCTGGCGCTGCTGCTCGGCTTCTCGGGGCACCTCTGGTTCGCCGCTGCGCTGTTTGTGATTGCGAGCCTGACCGACGTCCTCGACGGACGCATCGCCCGCAAGAGCGGCAACATCACGGTCTTCGGTACGTTCATCGATTCGCTTGCCGACAAGCTGCTGATCTCGTGCACGCTGATTGCTCTCGTTGAGATGGATCGCGTCTGGGGTTGGGTCGCGATGGTGGTGATTGCGCGCGAGTTTGCCGTCACTGGACTGCGTCTGGTCGCCGCCCAAGACGTGGTTATTTCGGCCTCGAGGTCGGGCAAAATCAAGATGGTGCTGCAGGTGATTGCGGTGCTCGCGTTAATCCTCAACACGCGCTACGAGGCACTCAACGATGTGCTGGTTGTCTTGATGGTGATTGCCACGGTCGTGTCGGGCATCGAGTACTTCGTCAATGGTCGACGTTACTTAGCCGCCAGCATTTCGCGCTAGATTCGACGCGCACCCGAAAGTCGCGCCATACTGCGACCAGTATGAGGCTATGGCGCAAGAAGGACGACGATGTCGCCTCCGTGTTGAGGAAGGTGGGTAAGCGCGAGCCCTTCCGTTGGGTGCGTCAGCTCGACGATGTCGAGCTCGAGCGGCTGGCCGACAATGTTCGTGTCGAGCTCAACACCTGTGGCTCGCGGGACGACCTGTTGGAGTCGGCGGCGCGTCTGCACTATCAGACACGACCGCGCATCGAGGGTCGTCTAAAGCGTGGCGAGGATGTTGTGGACGAGGAGGCTGCGCGTGGTCGCGCGTTGGCGCTGATCTTCGAGCATCGCTACGGCGTGCCACTCGAGCGTGCACTTGATGAGGGACTCGAGATCGACGATGCAACGGAAGAGAGCAACCTACGGATCGAGCGGGTCTTACGTCAACTTGGGCTCGCCTACTCGGTTCTTGATGAGGGTCACTGGGTGTTCGAACTCGGGGCGGCATCGGTGCATATTCGGTACTACGTGGCGGCCGGCTCGCTCGACGTCTACTCGCCTGTGCGTCTGTGGGAGGAGGACGAGGATGTCTCGCCACTCCTGCTTCGACAGAATGGTGGTTCGGTGGCAGGTGCGTTCTGGGGGATCTGTACGTTCGAGTCGGCGGGTGACCATCTGTGTGCCTGCGCGCGGGTGGCGACGGCAGATCTGCAGGCCGCGTCCGTTTCCTTTGCGTTAGCGTCGGTCGCTGCTCTGGTTGCAGCCGCCGCCCGCGCTGCGGACGATGATTGACGAGGTGCCTGAGCTTTTGCACGTTTATGCGGAGGTGTCACAATAAAGTCACGAATTTGGCGTTCTGGCGAAGACCGTCTAATACTTCCGTCAGGAGAGCGAGGGGAGAGTCGTCGGAGAGCGACTCCCCGTCGGTAATGCGAGTCGGAGGAGTCCGAGATGCGGAACGTTGGTGCAGTATGCTGATTGTTGAAATTCAGCTTCCCGACATCGAGGAGTTACGCAAGCTCGTCGACCTCGGACAGGAACGCGGGTACTTGATCATCGCCGAGGTGGCGATTGCTCTCGAAGAGGTCGAGATCTCGAAGGAGCAGCTCGAGGACTTTCACGCCTACCTCGTCGAGCACGGCATCGAGATCCACGAGTCCGAGGGACGCATTGCGGCCTCGACTGTTGGTGGCGAGAAGGTCGAAATCGATCTGACTGTCGAGCCTAGCCTTGATTCGTTGCGCCTCTATCTGCGTGAGATCGGCCGTGTGCCGCTTTTGACGGCTGGTATGGAGATCGATCTGGCGAAGCGGATCGAGAAGGGCGACATGCGAGCCAAGCGTCAGATGATCGAGGCCAACCTGCGCCTCGTCGTCTCGATCGCGAAGGGCTACCTCGGCCGCGGACTGACCTTCCTCGACCTGATCCAGGAGGGCTCGCTGGGTCTGATCCGCGCCGTCGAGAAGGCGGGGTACGTCACCGACCTGCCGCTCGA
>SXGR01054349.1_pt1 | contig 14079 bp, 11 predicted proteins | sample 3174711 | NCBI WGS metagenome assembly SXGR01 (sample SAMN11356860, study PRJNA531348) | freshwater metagenome | isolation source: freshwater sample F1-60 | place: China: Fuxian Lake, Yuxi | collected 2017-12-25
CATAAACGATCTAAAATCACCACGTCTTCGGCGCTTGATGCGATTGCCACTAAAGTCGCTAAATTTGCCTGAAAACCGGTGCTGGTGACCAGCGCTTCTTGATAACCAAGCCAGTGAGCCAAACGTTCTTCTAAACGACGATGACATCGCAGGCCGCCCGCCAGCAGTCGCGCCGCTCCAGCGCCAGCACCATATAAACGCAGAGCTCGTGTCGCGGCATTTTTTATACGCAAACGATTCGACGCGCCCAGGTAATCGTTGGACGCCCAATTGTGCAGTTTTCGTCGTTTGCCGTTTTCTGTTACAATTACCACTCGGTCATCAGGCGAATCAATCACTGGACGTTGCCGCAATCGCCCGGCAGCTGATAGCTCTGACAGTTCATTAGTAATCGACTGGCGCATTGCTGCACGGCTAGGAGGCGGTTCGTGACCCATGGCGGGAAGGGTTCTAGGGTCCAACCACCATAACGCCACCTACGGTATGCTTTCAATCATGGCAACTCGCTGAATAACGTTAGGGTTTGTTACTAAGGCATGATGGTTACTTCTGCTGTAGCGTTGGCGGTTAAGATTTGCGGTTAAGAGTAACACCTGCAGTTCACTACAACGTGCCATTCATTCCCTTGCGAATACAGAAATAACCATCTAAAACGCTCTCCGCTAACCTCATCATTATTCCCAGTCGAGCCCCCATGACGGATTTGCCCACCGCACCTGAGCACATGCCAGACGCCACTCCCGTTGGCGAATTGCTGACCATCCAGCCGAACGATCCGCTGCAAACTTGTCGAATCTGTCGCTATGAATTTCGTGCCTCAGCCAAATTAACCGGGAAGAAAATTCCCTGTGCACATTGCGGCGCTCAGGTTGAAGTAGTCAATATCACGCAAACAAAAAACGATCCGCTAATTGGTAAGCGTATCGGTAATTGTCGCCTGAATTATCGTTTAGGTGCAGGCGGCATTGGTTTGGTTTATGCCGGCGATCAATTATCCGTCGGACGTAAAATCGCGATTAAAATGTTGGGCGCCAAAGCTGGCGCGAATGAAATTTTAGTACAACGCTTTCAACGTGAGGCGAAATTATCCGCTCAACTTAATCACTCTGGTGTCGTGCAAGTTTACGATTGTGGTTTTGATCGTGGAGTTCATTTCCAAATCATGGAATTGGTTGAAGGCGGTACGCTGGCCAATTTAATTGAAACACACCAGCGCTTACCCTGGCGCGAAGCGGTTGATTTAGGTTTTCAATTGGCGCTTGCGTTGGATTATATTCATAGCCATGACATTATTCATCGTGATATTAAACCCGCGAATATCTTAATTACGAATGAGGGCGGCCAACGCCTTGCTAAATTAGCCGATCTCGGACTCGCCAAGCAATTGGACGATGAGCAAGCGCAAATGGGTTTAACCATGGAAGGGAAACCATTGGGCTCCCCTTCTTACATGCCACCTGAACAAGTGCGCAATGCGAAAGACGCAACCCGAGTGTCGGATATTTATGGTCTTGGCGCAACTTTATATGCGGCCATTACCGGTCACCGCCCATTTGACGGAAAAACTTCCTACGAAGTAATGGCCAATGTCTTGACGAAAGAAGCGATTCCGCCGTTAGTGACGATCACTGATTTACCGCCAGCGCTCAATGAATTCTTGCTCAAATGTTTAGCCAAAGATCCAGCCAAGCGCCCACAATCCGCCAGCGCGGTTGTGGCAATATTGGAAAAATTATTAAACGAATATGGACGTGCTGAATCGATCAAAACAACAACGCCAAGCGCTGCATGGAAACGACCAGAAGCAGGTCTTTCCGAAACCACTCCGCCAACCATTCAACAAGGTGGCACCGATCGATTCCGTCGCGCAACGACCAATCCAGAAACCGTTTCCGCCACCCCGGGAAGTGCTAGCTGGAAACGCCCATCAGCGAACCCAGCGCCAGCGCAAACCCTTCCCCCGCCGACAACCGCTCCGACGCCACCAACAACCGCTCCGACGCCACCAACAACTTCCGGCATGTCGCCCGCTATACTTGGAATTATACTCACCATGGGCGCGCTCATCGTCATCTTGCTGATTCTTCTCATTCTCAAATAACACGCCACGACTTGCCGTGGCACAATCAGTTGATTTGATTTATTTATGATTCATCTCGGCGTAAATATTGATCACGTAGCAACCGTGCGCCAAGCACGCAAAGCAAATGAGCCTGATCCCGTGTTAGCAGCACACCTGGCGGAACTCGGTGGTGCAAACGGTATCACCGTACATTTACGCCAAGATCGCCGACATATTCAAGAACGCGACGTTCGCTTATTACGCGAAACCGTCCAGGGCGTGCTCAATCTCGAAATGGCCGCAGGCGAAGATATTTTAAGTTTAGCCTTAGCCGTGTGCCCAGACGAGGTCTGTCTCGTACCAGAACATCGTCAGGAACTCACCACTGAAGGTGGATTACGCGTTGATGCCGAAGACCGCGTTTTACGCACCACCATTGATCGCCTAAAAGCAGCGGGAATTCTCGTTAGTTTATTTATCGAACCAGAACCAGCGACAGTTAAAATAGCAAAAGCCATTGGTGCTGATGCAGTTGAATTGCACACCGGCACCTGGGCAAATGCCTTCGCTCATTGTCGTGGGGACGAACATGATGAGCAAATGGTCACCCAATTGAGTCGACTCGAAGATGCCGCTGACATGGCCACAACGGTTGGTATTCGACTGCACGCTGGCCATGGCATCACCTATCACAATGTGCGTCTCCTCTTGCACCTACCGCTACTGCGGGCACTCAATATCGGTCATAGCATTGTTAGTCGTGCTGTGATGGTCGGAATGGAACGCGCCGTGTTCGACATGCGTCAATTGATTGACAAAGGTCCGGGCTAAAGTTTTACCGAAACACAGTCCAGCCAAGCCGGAACCAAAGGTTCATTATCGTCTCGGCTGGACTGTTTGCTGTTGTTGCGGGGCTTCTCCCCACACCTCGTGACACTAAGGCGCACAATGAAATCTTCCGACAGTAGGAAGATTTTGCACCTTAGTGTAACAAGGTAACTCATTTGGCACGCTCTGAATCTCATCCACTTAGCGCCCTCGTATCAGTCAAAAAATGCTATCCCAAATCTCCCACAGCATATTTCCGCTAGCATGAAGCTCACAAAGCTACAGCCTGCTAACCCTCCGGAGGTTTCCATGGCTCGTTCTGCCTTCAGCGGCTCCATCGTCGCAATCGTCACACCATATCGTAATGGTCAGGTCGATATTCCTGCGCTGAAAAAGCTGGTCGATTGGCACATACAACAAGGCACACAAGGCATCATTCCCTGCGGTACCACCGGTGAGAGCCCCACCTTTACCCATGAAGAACAACACCAATTCATTAGCGAGGTCGTGCAAGCCGTTGCTGGTCGCGTCCCCGTTATCGCTGGCGCGGGTTCCAATTCGACACGTGAAGCGGTCAGCTTAGCAAAATCTGCAGAAAAATGCGGCGCTGACGGTATTCTCACTATCACGCCGTACTACAATAAACCAACACCCGAAGGTTTATTCCAACATTTTAAAGCCGTCCGCGAATCCACGTCACTTCCGATAGTGCTGTATAATGTTCCTGGTCGTACCGGCATAAATATGCTACCTGACACCGTCGCGCGCGTGTGGGCCTTAGGCGGAATTGATTCGATTAAAGAAGCCAGTGGTTCGATCGAACAAGTTACGGACATGCTCCAACAAGGCATTCGCGTCTTATCGGGCGATGATGGTTTAGTCTTTCCATTCATGGCCCTTGGTGCATCTGGCGTCATCAGTGTCGTGGCTAATTTTGCTCCTAAATTAATGCGGCAATTGTGCGATGCGTGCGCGGCCGGAAATCTCGTCGAAGCTCGACGGTTAAATTACATTGTGTGCGAACTCACCAAAGTTGCTTTCAGTGAAGCCAATCCAATCCCGGCCAAAGCTGCTCTGGCCGCCATGGGATATATTCACGAAGAATATCGTCTGCCGTTGGTCCCCATGACGCCCGCGAAAAAAGACATCCTGCTCGCTACGTTACGTAAGCATGGATTACTCGCTGCTGCCAAGGCCTAAGGCCGAAGCAAAGCAGAATTACGAATGTCACTCACGTTAGCGGATAAAATAACCTTGGCCCGTTTGGGGTTAATGCCGCTCGCCGTCGCCGCTTATTTATATCTACCAATCACGCATTGCTTGGCGTTTTGGTTTTGCGGCTGGATTTGCGCGTTTGCTGAATTTACTGACTACGTCGATGGTAAAGTTGCTCGTTCACGCGGCGAAGTCAGTGATTTCGGCAAACTCGCCGATCCTTTTTGCGATGTCATTTATCGCATTGGTATGTTTTTAGTGTTTTTAATTCCAATTGCCGGTGTTGGTTATCCGGTGGCGATGCAGGGAGATGTTTCACCGCTCCTTAATACCGTCGGCTATACGGCAACTCCCACTCCGTTTGACGATATTCATCAGCTCGTTTTTGTACTTAATACGCAAAATGGCGGACAATGGGGCGCTGGACTCGTGCCTTGGATGCCGGTGGCATTAATGGTGCTGCGCGAATTAGTCGCTGGAGCCCTGCGGGCCATGACTGCATCAAGAGGTTTGGTCTTGGCTGCGCGTACCTCAGGAAAAATTAAAGCTTGGTTTCAAGGTGTAACACTCATCACTATCATGGCGTTCCCCGCCTTCTGGTTTCGCTTAGAACCCTGGCACCTAACGTACGCTTTTTATGCCACCTGGGCCTGCGCCGTATTGAGCGTCGTTTCGATCATCGAATACATTTGGGTGAATCGTTTGATTTTAAGTCAACTTTCTGGGCATAATCAGGCAACCAAAAAATAACCTTTCATGAGCTGTTCTCGTTAGCCGACGTCCCTCAATTACAGACGACATGTACCAGCAGAACAGCGTCGATGTTTTGCGATTAATCGGTACAGTTGATCTAAAGCTGGCCGCACTAATAAACTTCGGGCCGTTGCCGCTAAATCGTGGCCTAAACCTAACGCTTCACTCAAAGTAATGACGGCATCAATACCACCCAACACCGGACCATGAGGGAGAATTAATTTCATTTCATTTGGCACGCCAATCAAGCCTAAACGACGTTGAATCTCTGGCTCTTGTAATTGTGCGAGACGGAAGCCCGCCTTTCTCAAACGCACCCCAAACAAAGAAATAAATTTACGGCAAATCGAACAGGCTCCATCATAACACACAATGCCGCGTCGAAGTAATGCCTTGCGCATATTATTCACCCGGAACCGGATCGCCTGGGAAGAAGCTTTCAAACAAACCTAAATTATTACCAGCAAGACCCGAGGCTAACCAGATTGCTGCGCTGATGAAAATTAGCCCCGTAAATAAACGGCCTAAGCCAATTTCATTGACGGGCGAATCACCAGTAAAGCGTAATTTCCCCATCACATAAAACGCGATGATGAGCGACACCGCTGCCCAGCTAGAAAGGGTAAAATTACGGCCAATGATGCCCCAGCCCCAAGCTGTATCGCAAATGGTGAGGAATTTAAGCGCGGCAGCTAATTCAACTAATCCACCAACAATTTTAAATTCGTTCATCCATGCACCCGCTTTCGGCATGCGCTTCATTAATCCTGGACTCATGGCCAAGGCAAAGAACGGAAGCGCAATGGCCGAGGCGTAAATCGCCATGCCGACAATCGCACGAGTCCACGAATTTGTAACTACGGCTTGCGATAAAACCGCACCAGCAAACGGTGCCGTACAACTAAAGGCCGTTACGGCAAAAGTTAGTCCCATAATCAAAGCGCCGATATATCCACCACGTCCACCGCCGAGCGCATTTTCAAAACTGGAGGGTAAGCGAATTAAAAAAGCGCCGAGTAACCCCAATCCCAAAACGATAAACAACAACGCGATGAATAAGTTCGTCACCGGATGACCAGCTAAATTCGACAAGGTCGAACCAAACACTCCGGTAATTAAAACACCGAGTCCAACAAAACAGGCAATAATACCGAATGAATAAAAGGCCGCGAGCGGTAATAAGCGATGACCTGCCGAGGCCTGTTTTGCAAAAAATGTCATGGTGAACGGAATCATCGGATAAGTACACGGCATCACTAACGTGAACAAACCTCCCAACAACGCGAGTAGAATAAATTGTCCAATTCCATCGCCACCGCCGACATCACTGCCTACCCCACCTTCTGCAAATCCGACAAAGAGCGCCACATTGGCTTTATCCGTTTGACTGAAAACTTCACTCCAACGTTCCTCTTTTCCATTGGGATCAATACGCACATAGAGTGGACGGTTTTGGGTTGCAAAACGCTGTTGTTGCCACGCGGATAAATCATCAGTGATCCGTGGGTCTGGATCGGTATTTATCGAAATTGGTACACCGCGATTCCACGCGGATGCGACAATCGGCAGGCGAAACACGGTTTTATCCATTAATTGGCAATTTACACACGATGGTCCGGTAAAATCTAACAGCACCGATTTGCCAGCGACTTTCGCTTCACTCATCAGTCGTTCAATTTCACTGATGGACGTAGGACGATGCCAACGCACGGAACTCGTTTGCTCTTCATGTAAACGACTTAATTCACTCACCACCACTTTTTTAATCTGCGGAATTAATTCTTCGCGCTCTGCTATAATGACATCACGCAGTGCTTGTTGCAGTTGCTTGGGATCTATCGCGGTTGCGGCAGGCGTTCCTGCGACATTGCCTTTCACGGTTGGGATTTTAATGGTCAACGGAGTTTTAATGACCGGATTTAAGCAAAACGTTGGACCGCATGCCATATATGATAACAGCAATTTGGTTTCAACCGGCGCACCATCGGTAGTCGTGGGAATCGTGATGGGCAGACGAACAGTAACCGGTCCATCTGGATACACCATTAATCCGTCATGGTCTTTGGCTTTTTGATCTGAAATTAATGGACCCGCCGACACCACTGGTTGACCTGGTTGCAGATCTAGTCGTGTCGCCACGCCTTCTGGGGTTTGCAAATCTACGCTATAAAGATGAAGCGGATCATTTTTCGGACGCGGAGTAAATAATCCGATGAGCACGGCTTGCCCTGGGCTAGCACCGACCTCAAGCGTAATAACAACATCGACACTATTTTTTGAGAACGTCCCCAGCGGTTCACTGGAGACCACCGCTGAAAGCGACAAAAATAGCAACAGAGAACGTAGGGTTGTCAGCATAACAACCAGACGTAACGGCTGGCTGGTTACTTACCACCATTCGGTAGCTTGGATTCCTCGGACGTACGGCGAGCCTCACCCGTAAGACGAGCCATTTCGCGGCGGTAGAATAAGCCACCAAAGCCAAATTCATCACGTGAAGCTGCCTCATTGAGCAATTTAATCGCATCTGCGGAACGATTTTCGGCCAGCGCAATTTGCGCCTTCACATAGGCAACTTCTTGATCAGCACCCAGGTCATCAGCCAATGAGGCGTACTCTTTGGCTAAAGCTAATGAATGAAACGCCGGATCTTTCGCCATCACGGCCAAGTACGCCATAACGCTGTAACCCGCAGCACTGAATTCAAATTCTTTACGCGACAATACTTCTTCTATGAGATCTTGTGCGCGTTCGTATTCCACCGCACCGACACAAGCACGCGCATAGTCCAAACGATCACGAGCAAAGGCGGTCGTTACCTTTCGGGGTTTGACCACACGCTTACCAGGTTCCGCTTCAGGGAATACTTGCTGAAAAAACTCTACTGACTTGGCGTAATGCATGGCCTTACGCTCAGGCTCATTAACCCAGCGCCCTAAAGTCAAATGAAGTCGAGCATTGCATAATAAAACACTTTCATCGTTACCTTTCATTTGCTGCAATGCCTTGGTGGCGTAATTTTGCGCGGAAGTAAAATCAATATAATCTGTATATGCCGCAGTCGCCGCAGCCACTAAATCATCCGTAGATTGGGGTTCAAGTGATTCGATAAATTCACGCCAATTATGTCGCAGGGCATCTGGTTCCTTGCCAAAATGGCGGGTAAAAAAGGCCACGCTGTTACCGTCATATCGACCACCAGCTAGATTATTGTAAAATTCTTCAAAAGAACGGCGATACTTCCCATTATCCGCATACAGGAGAAAATAGATGAGCGACCAACCCTGCGGATAATATTGTCCAGTATATTGCTGTATTCCCTGTAATTGACATAAATGGGTTAGTGAAATTTCGCCGCGTTCCATCATGGTTTTGAGTGACCATAAACGATTGAAAGGAATCGTTTGCAAATGCATACCTTTTTCATCGCGTCGAGCACTTTCAAAAAAGACTGCTAATCCTTCATTTGCCCACGTCGGAATTTCGCCGCACACTTGACGAATAACTAAGTGAGTACATTCGTGAAAAAGCGTACTTAAGGTCTGTTCCGGAGATCCCGCATAAAAGGCACGAATACCGACCTCCGAGCCCCAATAAAAGTAACCCAGCGTGGTGTCACCAACCGGAATTTGCTTTTCCGCTGAATGTTTCATGAATTGTTGCTGAGTTGCATAGACTTCGACATTAATGTTTGTAGCGGCCGTTTTGACGCCAAAAACTTTACTCAACTCCATGTAACATTGCTCGATCGCGGTGCCGATTTCCTGCACTAATTCAGGTGACACATTACTCGTAATGATGAAATGACCTTGCGTGGTTTTATACTTCCAAGCATTCTTCCAATCACTAGCAAATTTAATTCGTTCACGTGCTTGCTCTTGGCGTAACTGAATACTTTTTAGTCGCGCAGGTGAAATCCATGTGCCTAAATGTTTCACGTAGCCTTTGGCTTTATACATCTCCGCTTCGGGCATCCATTTGCCCTTGTAAAGCGTTAAACCCTGTTCGCTCTTTTCCTTATATTCGGCAGTAACCCAACGTCCCTCGTAAAATACTTTATCGTTGAGTTGGGGTGCTTTGGCATCTCCGGCATCTGCTTCGCTGCTAAACGCGGACGCCATCAGCATCACTGCCAAGACCAACGTTTGTCGCAACATGCTGAAGCCCCTTACAGTTGAACGGTAAGCATCGCTAACCATCAAAACTAATCATCACACAAATGCCAGAGTTTGATTACCACACCGGATCGTCATTTCGTCTGCTCAGGCTCGGACGGCACAGCACCGGGAGCAGGACAGCTAAAGCGTTTATGTCGCGAGACTTCCGGCTTTCGTACTCGGCAAAGCTCCGCTCTGTCACCTGCTTGCCCCTCCTGCCTTCAGTCCTAGAGTCCGCCCTCCCTGAAAACGAGGCCTATTCTATGAAGCGTACCCACACCTGCGGCGAATTGCGCGCCAGCCATATCGACCATACCGTAATCCTGTGCGGATGGGTTCACAATCGTCGCGATCATGGCGGTGTTATCTTCGTCGATATGCGTGACCGCTATGGCCTGACTCAGGTGACTTTCGACCCAGATATATGCGGTGCAGAAATCATGAACGTCGCAACGCGTGTTCGTTCAGAATGGGTGCTGCAAATTACGGGCACCGTAAAAAGCCGTGGCGATAAGAAAAATGCCAACTTAGCAACGGGCGAGGTTGAAATTTTCGTCACGAAATTTGAAGTATTAAATAAAGCGGAAACCCCGCCATTTGAAATCGATGCCCACATCAAGGTCGGCGAAGAACCACGACTCAAAAACCGCTTTCTTGATCTGCGACGGCCGCACATGCAACACAACTTGCTGACGCGCCATCGCGTCACCAAATTGGTGCGTGATTTCTTTGACGCGGAACGTTTTATCGAAGTAGAAACCCCAACCTTGTGCAAATACACCCCAGGCGGAGCGCGCAATTTCTTAGTGCCCTCACGCCTTCATCAAGGTTCATTTTATGCTTTAGCGGAATCTCCGCAATTATTTAAACAATTGCTGATGGTCGGCGGCTATGATCGTTACATGCAAATTGCCCGTTGTTACCGCGACGAAGATTTACGCAATGATCGTCAACCTGAATTTACGCAAATCGACGTTGAAATGTCGTTCATTGAAATGGACGACATTATGGACATCGGCGAAGGCATGGCACGCAAGGTCTGGAAAGACCTCCTAAACATTGACTTACCCGCCAAATTTCGCCGCATGACGTGGGCAGAAGGCATGTTGAAATACGGCTCAGATAAGCCCGATTTACGTTATGGCATGGAAATTGTCGAACTCAGCGATTGGGCTCCAACGTCTGGCTTTACCGTGTTCCAACGCGCAATCGAAGACAAAGGCGTGGTCCGCGCAATCAATGCGAAAAAGAGCTGCGAAATTTTATCCCGCCGCACGTTAGATGCACTGACTGAATTTGCCAAAGGTTATGGCGCCAAAGGATTGGCCTGGATAAAAATCCAGGGCGATCCCGCCATTTCGGAAAGTTGGCAAGGACCAGCAGCGAAAAATATCACCGAAGCGGCACGTATTGAATTAGCCAAGCGCATGGACGTCGCTGATGGCGACGTGTTATTCTTTGGCGCTGACAGCAATAAAATCGTTTGCGCTACTTTAGGTGCCGTTCGTGTAGAATTGGGCACGAAAACATTGAAGTTAGCCCGTGGCGATGACTGGCAATTTTTATGGATTCACAGCGCACCACTCTATGAGTGGAGCGAAGAAGCTCAGCAATGGGTGGCTAATCATCATCCGTTTACTTCGCCGTACGATGATCACGTTAAACTCCTTAGCAGTGATCCAGGCGCCGTATTGTCGAAGAGCTACGACATGGTGCTCAATGGCAATGAAATCGGCGGTGGATCAATTCGCGTTCACGATTCGGACACCCAAGAAAAGGTGTTCAAAGCCCTTGGCATCGACCACGATGAAGCGCAGCGCAAATTCGGTTTCTTGTTGCATGCATTATCCTATGGCGCTCCACCCCACGGCGGCATGGCCTTTGGTTTGGATCGCATGATCATGTTGATCACCCAATCTGAGAGCATTCGCGAAGTCATCGCCTTCCCCAAGACCCAACGTGGACGCGATGAAATGCTCGATTGCCCAACTCCCGTTAGCGATCGTCAATTAAAAGAATTGGCTTTGGTCACGGTTGTGCCGGCACCAACCGCAGCCAAGGCCTGAACCTAGGATAGCCCTCACCTCTGCTAAAGTGTTGCCGAGGTGAGCAATCTCTGTGTCTCTTTGCTTGTGTGACCTGCTCATTCTTTTAGCGTTGTGGTAAGAAAGTGGGCAGATGTTCACCTTCTGCTCGATTTTCGCCGCACTAAAGGCCGTACCTAACTATGAATCCATTGCTCGATTTGTTAGACGCCACCACCGAAGCCCGCATTAGTAATCCGCAATTACGCCCGTCGGTGTTGGCTTCGTTGCGCTTAGCGACGGGAGCAAAGTTTTTACGTTCTGGTCGCCTTACCACGTTTCGCCACGATTTGGAAACGCGCGAAATAATAGCGCATGGCAAAACCGACCACACCGAAACCGACTTAATCCGCCTCACGCTGCAAGCCCGCGATCGCAATGAGATAGTGCAGGATGGTTTACTAACCGCTTACCCATTAGGGAAAGCTAAACGTATTTATGGCGTGCTCATCGTCGAAGACGCACAGCCCGACGTCGGACCCTTTTTGGCCGATATGTTTTTAATGTGGAGTGCCATCGCTGAATTTACCCATTTGGAAAAAGCAGAACTGATTGATGAAAATTTTCAATTACGCGAAGAAATTAAACAGCAGTTTTCTGACCATAATATCATTGCTGTATCTGGTAGTTTTCGTCGAGTATTAGAAAATGCCAAACGTGTTGCCGCATCCACCGCGACGGTGTTGATTCACGGTGAAACCGGAACCGGCAAAGAATTGATTGCGCGAATTATCCACGAAAATTCGACTCGGGTGAATGGTCCATTTGTGACCATCAATTGCGGAGCCTTATCCGAATCACTGTTGGAATCAGAATTATTTGGCCACGTTAAAGGAGCTTTCACCGGCGCTATTACCGATCGTAAAGGTCGTTTTGAAGCAGCTAATGGTGGCACCATCTTTCTTGATGAAATTGGCGAGGTTAGTCCGGCGATGCAGGTGCGCCTGCTACGCGTCCTACAAGAAATGGAAATTGAACGCGTTGGCGAGACTAAATCTCGCAAATTAGATGTTCGCGTGGTCGCAGCGACCAATCGTATATTAGAAAAGGAAGTCGAAAAAGGAACGTTTCGCGCTGACTTATATTATCGATTAAACGTTATTTACCTACATATACCACCGCTACGCAATCGCCCCGAAGATATCCCACATTTGGTCGAGCATTTCCTCAATCGTTTTTGTCAGCGAAATATCAAATTCATTGACTCAATCGCCCGTGAGGTACTAGAAATCCTTTCCAACTATCCTTGGCCGGGTAATGTCCGCGAATTAGAAAACTGTATTGAAAAAATGGTCGTTATGGCTCCAACCAAAGACATCACCCCGGACTTGTTACCAATGTCGATTATGGCCTACGATCCACACCAAGAATCGGATCAGTCCACGGGAAAGAATAACAACGCAGTCAGCTTCGAAACGCGGGTCGCTTCTTATATGCAAACCGAAACAAATGCCTGTCTCCAGCGAGGAGGCACGGATTTATACGATGTCGTTCGCAGTAAGTGGGAGCGTTATCTATTCGAGTCAGTGCTCATTTCCTGCAATAATAACAAGAGTAAAGCGGCGCAAATACTTGGAATAACTCGCAACACTCTCAACACGCGACTTAAAGAATTGTGTAATATGAAACTACAATGGACGGTCGAATAACGTACCATTTGGCAAAGCGCCTGCCTTGTTGTTCGGTTATCGCTTATAACACTAGAAAATCATTGTTTTTGTATAACATGTGTCCGATCGGAGCATGTCATGATTCAACTTCTTCGTGCGGCAGATCGCGGACAAACCAACATCGGCTGGCTAACCAGCTGGCATTCATTTTCATTCGGGGATTATTACGATCCCAATAACATGGGTTTTCGTAATCTACGCGTTATCAACGATGATATTATTGCTCCCAGTATGGGCTTCGGCATGCATGGACACCGCGATATGGAAATTATGACGTACCTATTAGCTGGTGCACTTGAACACCGCGATTCACTTGGAAATGGTGACGTACTGCGTCCTGGGGACGTCCAACGTATGAGTGCGGGATCTGGCATTCGTCACAGTGAATTTAATCCCTCTGACCACAGCCCAACGCATTTATTACAAATTTGGATAGAACCCCAGCGACCTGGTGGTACACCATCTTACGAACAACGACATTTTACCCGCGAAGAACGTCTGGGTCGTTGGTGTCCGATCATGAGTGGCGACAAGGACCAGGGCACAGCCTTACCCATCCACGCTCAGGTCACCGTCTATGCCAGCATTTTGTTACCGGGCCAAATGTTGACCCACAGCTTCGCAGCTGGGCGACATGGTTATCTCCATCTCGCAACTGGTACGATGACTTCGGACCTGTCACCGTCAGGCGACATTATTTCGAGCGGTGATGCGCTACGAATCAGCAACCAATCTTCGTGCTCGATTTCAGCAATAACCCCGTGCGAAATTCTGCTTTTCGATCTGGCCTAAGTTAAGTCACCAATTCGCCTGCATTCCGTTTTGGTAGTATGTTTGAGCATGTTTAGGCCTCATGACTTGTCGTGATCATGTCAAATCTCGACCTCTTGGATTGCCGATTCGGGTAGTCGATACCGCCTCATCCGACGTGCATAAAATCATGTTTGACACACTCGTCACAAATGGTTGCGACATCAGCATCAGGAACCAGACAACAAAGCGAAAGATGAACCGAATAACATGCTTATGATCTCTCCTTCGTCGCTCGCCTCTGCCTGTTTCTCACTCGCGCTTTTGAGCGCTTTCACAAATCAGCAGGTCGCCGCAGAGACTTCCTACCTTAAAGACGTACGCCCACTATTGGAAACCTATTGTTTCAGTTGTCATGGAGCGGAAAAGAAAAAAGCCGACCTTGATTTAGAAATCATCAAGGATGAAGCCACCGCATCACGTTCCACCAAACTCTGGCGCGGGGTTATCGACCAAATTCACATTTTTGAAATGCCGCCCAAGAAGTCCAAGCAGCCAAC
>SXGR01639191.1_pt1 | contig 14076 bp, 14 predicted proteins | sample 3174711 | NCBI WGS metagenome assembly SXGR01 (sample SAMN11356860, study PRJNA531348) | freshwater metagenome | isolation source: freshwater sample F1-60 | place: China: Fuxian Lake, Yuxi | collected 2017-12-25
TCGGCATAATTTGATTCTTTCAAGATAATTCTTGAAGAATTCTGCCTTGAATATTCTTCCAATCTATCTTTAGACCTATCAAGAGCTTCTTTGTCCCTATCAAGACCTATGATTGTTATATTCTTACACTTCTCAAGTGCGTAGAATGCATGCCCTGCGCTTCCCAAAGTACCATCGAGATATATATCCCCATCCCGAATATTAAGCCCATCTACTGATTCACGGAGAAGAACGCTTGTATGTATCATATTCATAAATCTTTTTTCATCTGCCTAAAGAATACCGACAGATCCTAGCTTTTCAGCCAAGGCATCGGTTTTCTTTTCGACAGTACTTCTATATGATGACCACACTTTCTCATCCCATATTTCAACTCTATTCAACACTCCGATAATAGCCACTTTTGAACTTATACCCGCATGCTCAGACAAATGAGCGGGAATTAAAATTCGTCCTATAGAGTCCACCTCCACTTCAGTTGCTCTACCGAATATGATACGGTTGAAATTTCTATTATCAGCCTGCAAAACTGAGGATGAATCCGGCCGAGAAAGCCTCTCGGCAAATTCCTTCCATCCCTTCAAGGTAAATACGAAGAGACAGCTATCTATCCCGGGAGCGATGACTACAACGCTTCCCATTTCCTTTCGAAATTTCGAAGGGAGAGAGACTCTGCTCTTGTCATCTATTGTGTGCAGATGTTCTCCGATAAGCATGGCTTGTGATTATTGTGGTTTGAAATCAGAAATATTTTTTAAAAGTCGATATCTTAAAAACTTTATTTCCTACTTCTTCCCACTTGGAGACCATTCTATCCCACTTCACATACCTTTGCAAACAAAAATACCCACCATATGTGGATAAGTTTGATTTTAGAAAAATATGCTTATATTTTTCTATTATTTTTTCGGACGCATAAGAGGAAACATCTGAAGTTCTCGTACCGGCTTATCAGCAAGAAAAGCAAAAAGTCTGTCTCCATAGGCAAATCCGAATGTCGGAGGCATTCCATGTTCAAGCATCTCAACAAATTCGTCATCAGGCATCATGGCCTCGGTATCTCCTTTTTCAATCAGTTTTTTCTGCGATTCAAATCTGTTACGTTGATCAATAGGATCGTTGAGTTCGGCAAAGCCATTGGTCACTTCTGCTCCGGCAAGTACAAGCTGAGCACGAAGTGTCAGTTCCGGATTATCAGGATGAACTTTTGACAGAGGCGAAATAATCTTTGGGGCATTTACAAGCCATGCCGGACCTGCTATCTGCTTTCTACAATACTTCCATAGAGTATCGGTAAGTCTTTCCTTATTTTCACCATCATAAGTAACTTTTAATTCCTGCAACTTTGCCGTCATTTCTTTCTCTGTTGCTTTCAAAACATTTATTCCTGTCATTTTTTCTACTGTTTCTACATAATCCATTCTTGGCCATATTCCTTCAAGATTAAAAGTGAAACCTCTTGTAGTGAATTCTGTTTTTCCAAAAACTTCTTTCACTACAGTCTTTATCATTTCTTCAGTCATTGTCACCCCCTCATCAAAGTCTGCAAAAGACCAGTAGAATTCCATATTGGTAAATTCCTGAAGATGTTCAGGGCTTGATCCTTCATTTCTATATACCCTGCCGATTTCAAAAGTCTTCGGGAATCCTGCGGCCATGAGACGCTTCTGCCAAAGCTCACCCACTGAAATACGAAGATATACATCAAGATCATAATCATTATGGTGAGTTTTGAAAGGTGTCGCTTCTGCACCTCCAGTAGTGATTTCTAGAGTTGGTGTTTCTACTTCAAGAAAACCTTTATCTTTCAAAAAGTTACGGGTGACATCCCAGAATTTTGATTTCTTTATAAAAAGATCGCGGAGTTCTTCATTCATCAGGATATCTAAGTAGCGCTTTCGATATCTTTCATCATCGTCTTTTATTCCATGCCATTTCTCAGGCAAAGGCAGTAGAGTTTTTGTGGCTATAGTCCAAGACTTTACAAGTAAACTCTGTTCACCGCGCTGTGTTGTAAAAAACTTTCCAGTAACAGAGATAAAGTCACCAATATCTACCGCATCAATAAAAAGCTGAAAAAGTTTTTCTTCTATTTCATCTTTTTTAAATACTGCTTGAAATTTACCTTTTCCATCATAGAGCACAGCAAAAAGTATTGATCCCTGCCCTCGCAAAGCCATGATTCTTCCTGCAATAGAGACTTCCTTTTCCCCTTTTTCATAATTAACAAAATTATTCTTTGCATCTGCGAGACAGAAAGTACGCGGAACCTTACTCGGAAATGGACACATTCCCGCTTTCTTTAATATTTCAAGTTTTTGCAGGCGTATTGATTTTAATTCATCAAGCGATGCCATAATTTAAAAAGATAATAATGTATATGATACAGCTCCCTTTGGAGTCATGACCGTAACTCTTTCACCCTTTTTCTTACCAAGAAGTGATGAACCAAGAGGAGAGAGATTGGAAATCTTACCAGAAGACATATCACTCTCTTCTGAACCGACTATCTTGTATTCTTTTATTTCTTTATCATTATCTTTTTGTATTTTCACTGAAGTACCTATTGATACTGTGTCTCCCCCATTGCTATCTACTATAAAAGCGGATTTTATAAGATTTTCAAGATGATTGATTCTATCTTCTACTTCTGCCTGCTGTTGTCTGGCTTCGTTGTATTCGGCATTTTCTGAAAGATCGCCTAGTTTCTTGGCATATTCTAGACTTTCGACTACTTGTTTTCTTCTTTCTGTCTTTAGAAAGCTCAATTCTTTCGTAAATTCTGACAGCTTTTCGCTCGTCAAATATTTTTTTGAATCACTCATATATAAAAGCTAGTCTTTAATCTAATAAGACTTATATAATAGCGCATAATATGTGAAAAGTAAATGTTATTTGAAATATTCAGGGGTATTAACATTCATCCAATCAAATATTTGCCTTGTAACAGTACTTGCTCCTATAGAGTTATCAGATGGCCCACTTTCAAGCAGGATTACGAATGCATAACGAGGATTACTATATGGGAAATACCCAGTCATCCATGAGTGTATGCTTCTTTTCGTAATACCTATCTCAGCGGTACCAGACTTTGCTGCGATTTCAATATATGGAACATTGAGTAATAATCCAGTACCGTTTTTTACACTCAGTCTCATTCCCTCTTGAATAACTTTGAAATTCTCTGCTTTAATATTTATATTATCCATGATTTTACCTAATTCACCCTTTATTATGCTTGGATTACGCCCTATACCATTATTTGCCATAATGCCCAAAGCCTTAGCAATCTGCAGTGGAGATACCTGAAAACCATACTGGCCTATAGACATGTGATATGTATTACCGAGATTCCATGCTTCACCGTCAAAGTTCTTCGCTTTCCATAAAGGATTCGGAACAATACCCGATGCTCCTGTAAAAAAAGAATTCTCCGTCTTTTCTCCAAAATCGAACATCTTCAGGTATTTCTCTATGCGATTTATACCAAGACCTTTCTGATCTTTATAACCACCTCCTATAGCATAAAAATAGACATCAGAAGAGACGGCTATAGCCTCCCTCATATCTGTATATCCATGAGCTTTCCAATCTCTAAAAACATTTTGAAGATCTGGATAATATTGATTTTGCACAGATATAGAGCCCGTACTTAATATTCTTTTCTGCGGATTTATAGTACCTTCATTTAGTGCAGCTAATGCTATATAAGGCTTTATGATAGAACCTGGAGTATATAAACCATCGATGACTCTATCCAAGAAAGGCTTATTCTTACCTTCTAGATATTCTCTAATCATCTTAATATCCGTCTTATCAGATAAGACCTGTGAATTGTATTCTGGATAGCTTGTCATCGCTATCACTTCCCCATTTGTAATATCCATAATAATTCCAGCTCCACCGATAAATCCAGCCTTCTCTGCATTGCTTCTTATTGATTTATATATTTCTGATTGAATACGCCAATCTATAGAAAGTTGGATATTATCTCCTTGTTTAGGTGCTTCCATAGTATTTTGACTTTGTGTTCTGCCATGAGCATCAACTTCTAATAATCTTATTCCATTTCTACCACTTAGATTTTCATTGAAATATTTCTCTATTCCGTCCACACCTTCGAAATCCTCTCTGTAGTAAAATCCGGAACTATCTTTTGATGGATATTGAACATATCCTAGAACATGAGATAGTCCCACAGCATCTTTATATTTCCTTACTGTAATATCTGGATTATCTCCCGGAGAATTCCATGCCAACTCTATCCCGTTTCTATCAAATATAACTCCACGGGAAGCAAATATCGGTGTATGTCTCAATCTATTATTCTCACTTCTTATAGAATATTTTTCTCCATCCTTAATCTGTAATAACCATACCTTAGTAGTAAAAGATAGTATTATAATCAAAAATGAAAAGAGAATGATGATCAGACTGAATCTTCCAATAGGTCTCTCCAATCTCCCCTCGAACTGCTGAGTGTCGAATCTTGGGATATTTCGCGAATCCATAAAGATTTCATCAGGAGCTATTTCTGCATTTATATATCTATCTGATTTTATTTTTGATTTTCTATTGAATATCATAAATTATAAGTCTTTTTCTCAAATAAAATACTAGCAGTAGTATGATTATTGAAAAAATAGTGAATACATGACCTGTATTGTAGAACATTGGTAAGGGTAAACCGTATAAGGCATCGTACATAATACCCCATAAAATAATCTCATAATATGAACGGAAGAAAAATAAGAAGATAATAGCCATAATCCATGTGATCCACCAATACCCTAACAATATTGATAGAAACATAATAGCTACTGATAATATTCTCTTTATCATTTTATCTTTTCAACAAAAACTACTTTCTGTTCATAAATATTTACAGGCTGTGAAAAGAGAATAGTAGCAAAAGTTTTTGCTGGATCAGCAATCACCTTCCTTACTATACCGAATACTGACTGGCTTAAGTTTGGTATAGTGACCGTGTCATCTTCTCTTATCTTTATATCTCTTGGTAGTATAACTTGGAAACTTCCACCACCATTACCGATGGCTGTGGCTTGAATATTATCCCCTATTAGAACTTCGTATTTTTCTCCAAAAGATGAGTAGAGTTTGATTTTTGAACTATAATTATTGGATTCAGCAATTTCACCCAGGAGAACATGGCCTAGGGCATAGACTTTGTCTCCAACTCCCACACCTTCCACCTTTCCTATATCTATAATATATATATCATAAGCAGAAAAAGGGGGTTTTTTTAATATATTTGCCATAATCAATGATGATGTCGCTGTACGATGTAATGCAGATTTTAAATATTCATTTTCTTTGCGTAATTCATCTATCATGACATTTTTTAACTCTATAGATACCACTGTATCGGTCTTATAGTCCCAGAAAGGTTTTGATATCACCGAAAAGAAAGATGATAGGAGCTGCGGAAAAAATATATTTATTATGTATAGAGAAAGACTTATAATACTGATGATCTTTATAGGCATCGCTATCTTCTTTTTCTTTATATTACTTATGTGTTCGTAACTCATCTTCGTTTTGTATCAATACATCTTTATATTTTTCTAAATCCTCAAGTATAATACCTGTACCGCGGGCAATAGCTGTCAATGGATCCTCGGATATATACACAGGTAATCGAAGTGATGTCGATAAGAGGGTATTGAGATTCTTTATAAGAGCTCCTCCACCTACAAGATGTATACCTCTATTCATAACATCTGAGAGAATTTCTGGCGGAGTGGTCTCTAGAACTTCTTTAGCAGATTCAATAATAGTATCAATAGATGCGGACATAGCTTCTCTTATATCAGAATCTGTGATAATTACTTCGCGAGGAAGTCCAGTAATAAGATCTCTACCCTTAACCGCAGTCTCAAGCTGATCTGTTGGAATAACAGAACCAACATTTATCTTTACATATTCGGCAGTTTTCTCTCCTATTAGGATTTTAAATTCATTTCTGATATATGAGATTATATCATTATTAAGCTTATCTCCAGCAACACGGAGATTCTTTGATCTGACTATTCCACCTAGAGATATTATAGCAATATCTGTAGTTCCTCCACCTATATCTATTATCATACTGCCAACAGGATCATGTATAGGAAGTCTTATCCCTATAGCTCCTGCCATTGGCTCTTCTACGATATAAACTTCCCTCGCTCCAGCATTTTTTGTAGCATCTCTTACCGCCCTTATTTCCACATTTGTAACTCCAGAAGGTACACCAACTACAACTCTTGGACCTAATACCTTTTTTGAGTGTAATTCAGCTTTTTTTATAAGGTATGAAATCATCTCTTCGGTTATTTCAAAATCAGAAATAACCCCATCGATAAGTGGTCTTACCGCTATTATATGAGTCGGCGTTCTGCCGAGCATATCCTTTGCAGTATTTCCAACAGCCACCACTTGACCTGTTTTTTGATTCACAGCAACCACAGACGGTTCATTGACCACTATTCCCTTTCCACGAACATAGACAAGGGTATTTGCTGTACCGAGATCAATACCGATATCATTTGAAAGATAATTGTATATTTTTTCTATTAGATTTTTCTGAAATTCCTTCATGATAATCATACGATACCATAAAAGACCTCATCTCCGCTATATTTTATCTTGATCTTTCTTTATATACGCTATATATGCGATAAGAGATACTATTATTATTGATAATATAATTATGGTAACGAAATATTTTTTCGAAATATCTTTTAGATCATTTATTGATTCTACTGCACCAGCATCTTGAGGTAAGACCATAACGGTACTAGAAGCCGAGGTGGTGCTCGCCACGATTGTCTTAGAGATTTGACCTGAGATGCTTGTCTTTGGCTTTATAGTAATTGTAGAAACATTTCCAACAATCTTACCCTGACTCGACACTTGAAAAGAAATCGAATTTTCTCCAAGGGATACTGTAGCAATTCCAGACTTCTTGGCAAGAAAAGAAACAGTAGCAAACGATGTCTGAGAGCTTATACCTGAAGGATAACCTGCTGTCTTTACTATTATTCCGTTTATATTATCTGTAATATCATATCCAGATTGATTCATAGCAATCCATACTGGAGCAGGTGTAAAGGAAACTACTTCTATCATATCCTGCGGAAATTTCAGATCAATCTTTTCTGCGTAATCTGTTCCACCTTGAGGATTTACGGAAATAACTATAGAGAACCTCTGTCCAGCAGAAACATTAACTATTGCAGGAGAAATAGTAGCTGTGGTTGCAGCAAAAGTTGTCATTGCGCATGAATATAGCCCGAGAAATGCTGTGATTATTATTGTTGATACTACTAGCTTATTTTTTATTTTTCTAATTATATTTTTCATTTTTTATTTTTATATTATTTACTCCAATCAGCCATTAACTTTACAAAATCTAGAATATCTACTTTTCCATCACCGTTAAAATCAGCGATATTCGAAGCACCAATCTTACCCCAATTTGCCATAAGTATGACGAAATCTAAGATATTTATTTTACCATCATTATTTGTATCTGTTTTACCCGCTGTTGTATTTCTATTTGATGAACTTGATGATGAGCTACCTCCACCCCCTCCTCCACCTCCACTACTACTGCTTCCACTAGAACTTCCACCACCAGAAGATCCTGATGTTGGTGGAGGTGTAACAATATCTGGAATGTTTATTGTATATACTGCATAGAGAAAGCCGGACGATGTCTTATTATCGGGATAACATGCTATAGCTTGTAGAATAATATTCTTATCAATAAGTATTGGCTCTGAATACGCAAGACTTGTGTTATTCAATACAGTACAACTTGGAATGGAACCGTCTATGGTATAGCGAATATTCAATGAACCTGAGGCAGAAAGTATAACTCTTTGATCTGAAACGAATGTGCCTGAATTCGGATTTGCAACTGGTATTGCAAAGGTAGAATCTGGTATTGTTACACTGTTCTCTATAGTGTTAATAGTACCGAATATTTCTGAAGCAAATACGTAATTCCCATAAGTTAAAAATGTACAAATAAAATAAAATATAAACGCTGTTTTTGTATATGCCTTTTTCATGATTTAAGGATTAACTATATTAAAATAATCATCAGTATAGTCAGTTATTGGTCCATTGGTAATATACATCTTGTATTTACCAATATGAACATTTGGCACCGTGAATGTGGCACTTCTTTGATTTGCATTTTTATCAGAAATTATATTCATTTTCACATCTCCGCTCTCTGATTCCATATTAACTGTGACTTTCTCTATATGAGCCGATGATGCCCATCGCAGAGTATGGTTTTCTCCCACTTTCAGATTTTCATTACCATTTGGAAATATAAGCAACATTGCGGGTGTTTCAGAAATATTCACAGCCTGCTCTGCTGTTGTCGTGATATTGAAATATTCATCGGTATAATCAGCGATACCAACTCCGTCTATATATAGCTTATACTTTCCCACTGGCACTATCGGCACGGTAAAGACTGTTGATCTTTTATCGGAAGTTAGTTCGGCTATATGTCTCTGAATAATTCCAGACTCCGATACAATATTTATGGTGAATTTGCCAGTATTCTCTGCTTCCCATGAAATAGTATTATTTTCTGATCCCGATGCGAAGGTTTCGCCTCCATTCGGAGATAATATCTTAAGATATGGTTTATTCGGTATATCCGAATAAACACCATAACTTGTTGTATATATTCCGCTAAGAGATCCTGTGGGCACTTTAACTTCCACTATTACTTGCATTTGAAATCCATCCTTTGTTGTATTGAGATCAGCGCTAGGAATAAGATCGATTCTTTCGCTGTATAGATTAGACGAAGAAATAGTTATCGGCGAAACGCTTTTTGCGTTTATGCTTTGTTCTGTATAGATACGCATATTGCCTCCTACAGGTATTATACTTTCACCTTTCTTGAGATCTTCAAATTTCATTTTGAACACTGTTTCGCTGTCTGGAACAGTTATATTAAAAACCCATTTCCAACCATTTGTAAAAGTATTATCGGCGATAGCTGAGGTATTTATAGGAGTGATAGAGTCTACCTTCAGTATTCCTAAAGCGTAAATATGAGGTATAGAAAGAAAATTGGCATATATAAAAGCGATTAGAATAGATACTCTGCTTGTAGATAAGGAAAATCGCTTATATTTCATATTTGCACCCTACCATTTTAGTTTGATTAAGTAAACTAGACTTATAGGATATTTTGTTTCTTTATAGAGATTCTATCTTCACAATGCTTACTTCTCCACTTTTTCTGTTTTTTATTTCAACTGACTCGCTTTTTAGTGTTTTATCACTTATCACTATTCGTGTAGGTATTCCTATAAGATCACTGTCTGCAAACTTCTCTCCCGCGCGCATATCACGATCATCATAAAGCACTTCAATACCTTTTTTAATTAAACTATCATAGAGCTTATCTGCTTCTGTTTTTACCTTGCCGTCTTTGTCAGCAATGAGAATCAAATGAATTTCAAATGGTGCAATGGATTTTGGCCAGATTAGACCTCTATCATCAGAGAGAACTTCGGCAACTGTTCCGATAAGACGACCGAGACCTATACCATAAGATCCCATTATCACCGACTTATTTTGACCACCTTCATCTGTATAACAGAGGTCAAAAGCTTTGGAAAAACGATCTCCAAGAGAAAATATATTACCCACTTCAACAGACTTCTTCTCTTCGAAATCTTCTTTTTTCAAACCATCCATTGGATATTCTCCAGATTCCATAAGATCCTTACTTACAGACAAACCGTGCTTGTGACTTATATATATATTATCCTCTCCAGCATCGGTTATAGTCTGGAATTCATGAGAATATTTTGAAAAAGATCCACCAGATGCAAATGTTTCGTATGTTATATCTCCAATTCCGACTTTTCTAAAAATATTCATATAGACCTTCTTCATTTTTTCATAAAACTCTGTATGCTCATTGTCATCTTTTGAAAATGAATACATGTCCTTCATAAGGAATTCTCTACTTCTCATAATACCGCTTTTTGCCCTGATTTCATTTCTAAATTTTGTTTGTATTTGATAAACATAAACAGGTAAATCCCTGAAGGAGCGTATATATTCAGTCATTATCATAGTGAGTGGTTCTTCTTGAGTAAAGGCCAAACCGATTTCTGTGTCATTTTTTAGTTTTGACTTAAACCAAATATCCACAACACTATCATCCCATCTATTCGTCTTATCCCATATCTTCTTATCTTGAAGAGCGGTCAGCTCTATTTCTTGTCCACCTATGGCATTCATTTCTTCTCTTATAATTTGTTCAATTTTCTTAAGCACCTTCAATCCTAATGGCAAAAAAGAATACACTCCCGCCATTTCCTTGTGAATGAATCCAGCGCGTATAAGGAGCTGTGCGTTCTTTGACATCTCATCCTTCGGCGCATCTTTCCTAGTCTTTGTAAAAAGTTGTGATTGACGCATAAAGTCTATTTGTATTATAAATAATACAGCAATACCTACTAGTTCACAAATATCTTCGCAATATCCCTATATGTCACCACTATCATAAGTAAGATAAGTAAACCAAAACCTAGGGCATTCATAGTGTTTGCTATAACCGGCTTTATCGGTTTTCTTATTATCGTTTCAATAATTACAAAAAATATTCTTCCACCGTCTAGCGCTGGAAACGGCACAAGATTCAATACTCCAAGATTTATAGAAATAATAGCCGTGAACATGAGAAGATATGAGAAACCGAGTCTTGCCGCATCACCTACCATACCAGCAATACCTACTGGACCAGTTACAGTTTCTAGATTAGCAGTACCATAGAACATCTTCGTAAATAGAAAATACAGACCTGAAAATGTTCCCGATATAACATTCCATGTCAATCTAGCGCTTTCCACAAAAGATTTTAAAATTGGTAATCTCAATATTCCTACATTATCCATAGCAATACCTACAGCGTATTTACCCTCTGTTATTCCCTGTTTCGCCATCACAATAGCCTTTGATTCCATTTCATTTCTTTTATATTTTATTTCTATTGGATTTCCCATGCTTTCAACTATCTTTTTTTGTATTTCTTCTATTGAACTTACAAGTAGTATGTCTCCCGCCTTTAGTCCAGCTTTATCTGCTGGAGATCCAGAATTTACATAAGTTATAGCAATATGTGGATTTTCCATTCTATCGGAATATTGCGGATAACTTCCCATAGATGCTGGAACACCTACTGCAAAAGCAATACATATGAGAAGCCATGCAAAGAGGAAATTAAAAAATACGCCGGCAAATAAAACACATACCTGTTGCCATTTCGGCTTATTAATAAAACTCCGAGCTTTATCAGGCCCTGCTATATTTTCATCATTTGGATCCTCTCCGAAAATCTTCACATATCCGCCAAAGGGAATCAGATTTAGTGAGTATGTCACTTCACCGACTTTTTTTGAAATAATCTTTGGTCCGAAACCAAGAGCGAATGCATCTACCCGTATTCCACACCAGCGAGCCACGAGAAAATGCCCGAGTTCATGAACAAAGATAAGTAAGGCGAGAACGATGATAAATATAACTATAGTCATTTTCTATTACTGCATAATCTCTCTTTCTTTTTTTATATAATACTCCTCCATTTTTTTATTTACTTCATCAACCATCTTTTGTATCTCCTTCTGATGTCTAAAAACTTCATCTTCCCCTATCCCACCCGCCTTTTCTTTTGCCTGCAAATCTTTCATCGCATCGTCTCTATGTATTCGTATTTGCTTTTTTCCTTCTTCCAACTTTTCCTTTGCTACTTTCACTATTTGAACCCTACGCTCCGCAGTAAGCTCTGGAAAATTCACTCTCAATCCCTTATCGTCAGTTGATACCGACAAGCCGAGATTTGAAAGTGTAATAGCCTTCTCTATTTCTTTTGTAATGGAAACATCCCATGGGGCAATGCGAAGTGTCCTCGGTCCTTCAGACATCACAGAACCAACTTGAGTAAGTGGAGTGAGTACTCCATAAGACTCGACTCTTACACTATCAAGCACCGCCGGACTTGCTTGTCCGGTTCTTATGCCAGAAAACTCCTTTTTTATCCATTCTTCAGTACCCACTAATGACTTTTTGAATTTATTGAAATCGTATGACATATCGGGAATTATAACATATCTTTGTTCCTGATTAAATTTGAATAGACAAAAAGGGTCAGGGCGCAAAATGCAACGCTTCTGACCCATAACCGAAACCTTCAGCCTTTGCGAGAGAATCTCCGACGGTATCGGTTTATTGCACGTCGGGTTATCACCTCCTTTCTTAAAATTGCATATTTACTTCTACCATTATCTAGAATACTGCTTTTAATAAATATTGCAAGTTCGACTTATTCACTTATCGTATATTCAGCATCACATATTCCAAGAGTTGCTTCACGGAAGCTGATCTATCTCCTATATAGTCCCGCGCTTTAAGTATCGCCTTCAGCGCTTTTTGATTCTTCTCTATTCCGTTTTTATATAAAAACAATTCAAGTTTGTCCAAAAATCCTATTGCATCAATTTTACTCAATTCTTCATCGCTTATTTTCTTAGCAATGTCGTCTACAAAATCCACTCTTTCTTTTTTTGAAAGTCTCAAAAGCTCCAGCATTTCTTTTTCCACATTTTTATCTTGCATATTCTGAAAAGACCTTGCAATAAAAAGCCGTGAACGCAATGTCGGCAATAATGCCTCACTCGATGGCATAAAAATAAAAAAATGATTATTTGTATGAGGTTCTTCAAAAATTTTCAATAGTGAATTTTGCGCTTCATGCGTCATGCCATCAGCTTCTATAATAAATATTCTTTTATCGTCTTCCTTAAAGCTTTTTGCATTATGATATTCTTTTATCTTTCTACTTTCATCAATTCCCAAAACTTCGAATTTCTCATGATAAAAATCCGGATTTTGAACATAATGAATATTGAACCTTTCTTTCAAATATTCCTTGAGCCTATCTACACCATCTTTGAAAGAATGAATAAAATAGGCATGATGATCTAGAGTTTTTATATAATCAAATGGGTTCATATATATTGAACACTATCTCTTTGTAATAATGCTTTTCTTATAAACGTCGAGATGCTCCAGCGCTATACCAGTACCCTTTACCACACAGAAAAGCGCATCATCAGCGAGTTTTGCCTTTACACCTATTCTACGGAAAACCAATTCAGGAAAATTGCGCAACATAGAAGATCCTCCAGTCATAATAATTCCCTGATCTATAATATCTGCAGCAAGCTCTGGTGGAGTTTCTTGTAAAACATCCTTTATGGCTTTTATCATATCGCGAAGCTCCTTGCTTATAGCTTTCACTATTTCATTTGTCTTGACTTCCGTTGAACGCGGAAGACCGGAAACAAAGTCGCGTCCGCGCACCTGCATGGAAAGTTCTTCTTCAAGAGGTATCGCCGAGCCTATTTTCATTTTTATATCTTCTGCCATTTTGTCCCCAATAGAGAGATTGAAAGTTTTTTTCAAATAATCGGCAATAGCATAGTCCATTCTATTGCCAGCACATTTTACTGATGTTGATGCCACTATACCCCCGAGAGATATAACAGCAACATCAGTTGTTCCGCCACCTATATCCACTATCATATGACCACGAGCTTCCTGTATAGGAATACCAGCTCCTATAGCAGCTAGTATCGGCTCCTTTACCACATAGGCATTTCTTGCACCCGCTCGAATAGTCGCTTCTATCACAGCGCGACGTTCTGTGGAAGTTATACCCGCCGGAACAGAGACCATAACTTCCGGTTTCCATATATTCCACTTACCGAGAGCCTTGTCTATAAAATATCGCAACATCGCTTCAGTCACACGATAGTCAGCTATCACTCCATCACGCATAGGTCTATAAGCTATGATATTGTCCGGAGTGCGACCTATCATTTCCTTTGCTTCAAAACCAACCGCCAAAACCTTTTTATCCTGCTCTGATACAGCAACGACGGAAGGCTCGTTAAGCACTATTCCCTTGCCCGGCAAGAAAACGAGAGTATTCGCCGTACCGAGATCGATTCCGAGTTTTTTATTGAA
>SXGR01121282.1_pt1 | contig 14074 bp, 13 predicted proteins | sample 3174711 | NCBI WGS metagenome assembly SXGR01 (sample SAMN11356860, study PRJNA531348) | freshwater metagenome | isolation source: freshwater sample F1-60 | place: China: Fuxian Lake, Yuxi | collected 2017-12-25
CTAACTTTCTTCAAGGAAGTACTTAATCTCGCAAAGTCAGGCGCGGTCGCGCTGATAGGAGCGGTTACTGGCCAGCGCCGCCAGTGGGCTCCGTTTCTCCCTGCGGTCCCCGAAATGGGACTTTAGCCACGGGCTGTTAAGAATCCATACAATTGCAGGCAATCGTCTGGATTTAGAAAACCTAAAGAACCTGTAGACATCTCTCCTATAGGCCTGAAGGCGCCTTCCGTCTGTTCCTTCCACGCGAGAAGAAGCATCGCCATGACATCGATCACCGCGACGGCCTTTTCTATATCCGCACCGACAAAGGCGCTAAGGACTACCGAATCGTCACGGCGCCGGTAGCCACGCCCGGCCCCTAGCATTGGCAGGAGTTCGCGGCCCATCAACTTGGCGTGAAGATCCAAAGTGTGGATTTGTTCCGCAACTTCGCCGTGGTCACCGAGAAATCGAAGGCTCTGAATACCATGCGGTTCTACGATTTCCGGACCAAACAATGGAACCAGCTCTCGTTTCCCGAGCCTGTCTACTCGGCGTCTCCAAGCGAAACGCCCGAGTATGACTCGAGTACGTATCGGTACTCGTATCAAAGCATGATCACGCCAGCTAGCGTGTTCGACTATGACATGGAAACGCGCCAATCCAAGCTCCTCAAGCAGCAGGAAGTTCCCGGCGGCTTCGACGCGAAAAATTACGTGACTGAGCGGCAATGGGCAACGGCGCGCGACGGAGAAACGGTGCCGTTGTCGATTGTGTACCGCCGGGGCTTCGTGCGTAACGGCAAGTCGCCGGCGCTCCTGTACGGATACGGCTCCTACGGCCTCAGCATGCCTGCTTCGTTCTCGAGTAACCGGTTGTCCTTGCTAGACCGCGGCATGGCTTACGTGATCGCGCACATACGGGGTGGCGACGAGATGGGTGAGCGCTGGCATGACGAGGGCATGTTGCTAAAGAAGAACAACACGTTCACCGACTTTGTCGATTCCGCAGAGTATCTAATTAATGGCAAGTGGACCAACAAGGATAAGTTATTGATCGAAGGCGGCAGCGCCGGCTGGTTACTGATGGGCGCGGTGGTGAATCTGCGGCCGGACTTATTCAAGGCCGTGCATGCCGCCGTACCGTTCGTCGACGTAATGAACACGATGATGGACGCTACGCTGCCGCTCACCGTCGGGGAGTATCTGGAGTGGGGCGATCCGAATGAGAAGGCCGCGTACGACTATATGAAGCCCTACAGCCCCTACGACAATCTTGAGAAGCGCAGCTACCCGGCCATGCTGTTAACCACCAGTCTGAACGATAGCCAAGTGGGCTACTGGGAAGCGGCCAAGTACGCCGCGCGGCTCCGCACGCGTAAAACAGACAAGAACGCCCTGCTTCTCAAAACAAACATGGGGGCGGGACACGGCGGTTCGTCGGGGCGTTATGACCGGTTGAAAGAGATTGCTTTCGAGTACGCGTGGCTGATGGCGCAAGTGGGGATCGCGAAATAGAGCGACCCAGTCAAACTACCCCGCCAGCCGGACAAGCGTTGCGATATCCAGGGCGTCGCCGCCTTCTTCTTCAAACGGCGTCTCGAGAATGTACGCCTTGCTCCGCAACTCCGGATGAGAGAGTATTTGCCTGAAATGCTCTTCGCCGATGTGACCCTTGCCGATATTTTCGTGCCGGTCTACACGCGAGCCGCGCGGAGTCTTCGAGTCATTGGCGTGGATGACAGGGACCTGTTCGAAGCCTAACTGCCCACAGGCATCGATGAAATCGAGCCCAGCCGCAAAGGCGTGACAAGTATCCATGCAATACTTCACGGCGAACGAAACCTTGCCGTCCACCAGGGATCGCATGGCCGCCAGTTCGACGACGCTGGTGCCCAGGCTCGCGCCCTGCCCAGCGGAGTTTTCCAGAAGTAACGTCAATTTACTCCCGGGCACGCCCTCGGCCGCTTCCATGATCCCTAGCGCCACCGCGCCGATGGCGGTTTCCACGGTTTGATCTTTATAGTTCCCGGGATGCAACACGAGGTAATCGACGCCCAGCATGATGCAACGGAGCAGCTCTTCGCGGAATGCCTGGATGGACTTACCGCGGATTGTCTCGTCGATGGACGCGAGGTTGATCAGATAGTTACCATGAACCACTAATGGCACGAGGTCAAGCTCCGTCCGCACGGCGGCGAATCGCTTCACGGCCGCGGCGGCCGGACGTGATGACCGCCACATACGCGGACTGGCGGTGAAGATCTGGAGCGTGTTGGCGCCGGCCTTGTGGGCATCGAGCGCCGCCTGTTCGAGGGATCCACCTACGGAGTAATGGGCACCGATGCGAATGGTCACGCCTTCCACACAATCAATTTCGGTGCGGTCATCTCCTCGATAGGATAGCGCGGTCCTTCGCGCCCGCAGCCCGAGTTACGCCAGATCCAATTGGCTCTGAAGTATCACTTCTGACCAGGTGGGCTCACTTGTCTTTGGCGATGGCGGCATACCGTCCGCTGACGGCCCGCCGGTAGTCCTCGGGCGCCAGCAGCACTTGCAGTCCACGTTGACCCGCCGAGATGGAGATCACGTCGAAGAGTTGCGCGGTCTCGTCGATCCACACCGGGTACTCGCGCTTGCACCCCATCGCAGTCACGCCACCACGAATGTAGCCGGTCAGGAGCTGTACTTCGTTGAGCGACACGGTTTCCGTCTTCCGGTCTCCCGCCGCGGTCGCAAGCGCCTTTAGATCCAATAGCAAATTCCCTGGGATCACGGCGAGGCAAACACCGTTGCGATCGCCGCGCGCCACTAGTGTCTTGAATACCTGCCCGGCGGGCAGCCCGACCTTTGCGGCGACAGTCACGGCCGACAGATCATCCGGGTCGACGACGTATTCGCGCAGGTCGAACTTGATGCCCAGTTGATCCAAAATCCGGACGGCATTGGTCTTCGCGGCCATTTACACGATTATCACTCGATGCGCAGAAACCTGGTGCGGCTTGGTCCGGCGTAGGCGGCGACGCGCTAAACTTCTACCAATGACTAACCGGCGTGGCTTCATCGGTGCCGCTGCGGGCGCGGCGTCACTGGCGCGTCCTTCGCTGGCGGCTGACACCGTACGCATCGGCATGATCGGCCTCGGCGGCCGCGGTAGTGCGCTGATGACGAGTGAGATTGCCCGTGTACCCAACGCCCGGGTCACGCATCTTTGTGACGTCGATCAGGCACGTGTCGAGAAGGCTCAGGCTTCGGCGGAAAAACTCGGCTTTGGCAAAGTGCGCAGCAGTGACGATCTTCGCCGCGTGCTCGAAGACAAGGAGGTTGACGCCGTCGTCATCGCCACCCCTGACCACTGGCACGCACCCGCCACTATTCTTGCCTGCGCCGCCGGTAAGGATGTTTATGTAGAGAAGCCGGTCTCGCACAACTTGCGTGAGGGGCGTTTGATAGTGGAAGCGGCGCGCCGGTACCAGCGCGTGGTGCAGGCGGGCCTGCAATTGCGCATCCGTCCAAGCATGATCAAGGCGATCGAATTTGCGCACTCCGGCAAACTCGGCAAGGTGCTGATGGCGAAAGCGTGGAACGCGCAACTGCGCGAAGATATCGGCGCGAAGATCAACGGGGTGGTGCCGCCGGGCGTGAACTACGATACGTGGGTGGGTCCGGCCGAAATGGTTCCCTTCAACGAAAACCGTTTCCACTATAGGTGGCATTGGAACTGGAATTTCGGCACTGGGGATATTGGCAACGATGGCGCGCATCAGTTGGACATCGCGCGTTGGGCATTGCAGGCGGCCGCGCCTCAACGTGTGAGCGGCTCTGGCCAGAAGTATTTCTTCAAAGACGATCAGCAAACGCCCGACACGATGAACATGAGTTTCGATTTCAATGGGGCCAAGGGCATCGCCTGGGAAATGCGGATCTGGCACGACTATGGGCTCGAAGGTATCGACAACGGCGTGGCAGTGTACGGCACCGAGGGATTTCTTCACATTGGTCGGTGGGCCCGTCATTGGGGCTACCGCGTCTTTGACAAGTCCGGCAAATTGGTCTCCGAAGTGGAAGACCCCGAGCCGGATTTCCATATGCGCAACTTTGTCGAGTGCGTGATTTCGCGCGCCCGGCCTAACTGCGATATCGAGATCGGCCATGTGTCATGCACGCTGTGCCACTTGGGCAACATCGTGCATCGCACTGGACGCAACGTGAGCTTTAACGCCGCGAACGAGACCATACCCGGCGACCCGGAGGCGGCGGCGATGCTGAAGCGCAAGTACCGCAATCACTGGGCGACACCGAAGGGTGTGTGACATGACCGCCTTATTCGCGATGCGCGGGAGGCTCCGGGCCGAACGTGCGCGAATCATTGCTGTCTCATCTGAGCCCTCAAATCAGAACTGACAGCGCGGGCTGCCTATGTTCTGGCGCAACACAAGTCAAAAACTCATCGAATCCTGGAAGCACTAACGGGATCGCCCCGAGCTGCCACCGAGTCGTAAACTTCCGCTGTTCGCGTCGCCATAATGTCCACCGAGTAATCGCGGCGGACCGCTTCAGCCGCGCGGCGCCCCAGCTCCAACGCGCGCGACGGATTGGACAGGATGTCGTGGAGGCCGTCGGCCAGCGCCTCCACCGAGCCGGGCTCGACGAGAATACCACCTCCGGTCTTCTCCACCATCTCAACAAAAGATCCGCGCCGCGGTTGGACCACCGGGACCCCATTCGCCATAGCCTCCAAAATCGTGAGGCCCCTTGGCTCGTCGTAAGTAGCCGGCATCGAGAACACGTCGGAGTTCTGCAGAAATCGAGGCTTTTGGTCGCGAGTTACTTCGCCCCAGTAGCGAAACTCGCCCGGGATGCCCCACTCTTTGAATTTGGCCTCGATCGAAGCCAAGTAAGGCTTTTTCTCAGGCGGGAGATAGCCAGCCGCTTCCAGCCGCAATGGGCCCAGGCCGGGGCGCTCGCGAAGTAACTTGTAGGCATCGGCCAATATGTGGAGACCCTTTTCCGGGGCGATGCGGCCGAGAAAGCCGACGGTGCGGTGCGGATTGCGCGTGCGTCGTTGCAGCGAATGGCCTTCCAGTGGAATGCCCAGCAGCACCGTGAATAACTTCTCCGGCGGGATGGCCAGGTAGCGGGACATGAAGCGAGCACCGTATTCGCTGACGGCGATGAAGCCGTCCACTTCGGCAATCTGGGCGCGGATGAGTGCGAGCGCCTGAGAGCGATAAGGCTCAATCAGTCCATCTATGAATAACTCCTCGCCCTGAAGCGTGCAGACGATTGGGCAGCCCGTGAGCTCCTTCAGCGGCTTGGCAAGTGAGATCAGGAGAGTATAGGGCAGGGTGATGAGATCGGGCTTCTCTTCGTGGCGGAGCCACTCGATCAGACTCTCGATCTCCTTGCGTTGATGACCGGCCGCGCCTTCGAGGATCGAGACCGTGAGCGCACCGAGTGGTTTGGGGTCGACCTCGACACCCCGCCCGGCGAAAAGAGAGATCACCGAGGGTAAGTCCCAAAGCTTGTCGAAGAACTTGGGTGTTTTGCGGAATAGCGGCGAGAGTTGCTCCAGATAGACGCTAATGCCGCCGAAAAAAACACGCCCTGGCCGGCTGGCGTTGGGCTCGTCTGTCCGCGTGGGCGTGTAGAGCGGGAGCAGAATCACGTCGTGCCCCTGGCGGCGCAAGGCGGCGGCGAGGTTATTGTCGCGGAGACAAGAACCGCAATACATGTTGCCGGCGCCCGCAGTGATACTAAGAACCTTCATTAGGCGGTTTGGAGTGCAGCCTCGGCCACCTGGAATGCCCTGCGGGCGTATAAGTGATCGAATAAATTGCCCTCGTGGGGCTGGTCCCAAACGATCCGGTTGGTTTGAATGGCGCCGAAGTTCAGGCGCCCAATGTGCGTGGCCCCGAGCAGGCGGCGGCGGAACTTCTCGTCATTAGTGATGGCAGTGAGCACCAGGGTGGGGCCGAGGATTTCGGGGACCTCGCGCTGCGGCACCTCGACGACACTGGCAAACGGGAACAGGAATTCCTTGTTGGCCAGAGTGTGCTCGGGCGAGTCGACATGAACGATAGCCGGCAGTAAGTACGAGCAACCGTCTAACTCGGCGAGCCGCGAACCGGGGCGATACTTCAGGACGAGGTCTTCAGCCCCCGGATCGGCCAGCCCCTGCTCAACGAGGGCATTGATCCGGCTGGCCACGCCCGCATCGGCAAAGGGCGAGATTTCGGCGGCGGGATCGTCGGCTTTGCGCGGAGCGATCTTCGAAACACGCTCGGCCAAGGCTTCGGCGATAGCGTGCCCGTGACGCGGCACCCACACCCCCGAAGCGTTGACGCAGGATCGGCCCGAGTTCTCGCAAATCGACGCCGCGATGATGTCGATGTAGTCCGGCCACCGGTCGATCATGTCTTCGCCGATCGTGATCTTGCTCCAGCCTGGCCCGTGGAGTTCCACCCGCGGATCCTTGGCGTAGATCCTGGTGGTGGAGACATCGCCGAACACCATGCCGCGGCCGCAACGGCGCAGAATCTCGCCGGCACCACCGTGATCGCAGGGATAGTAACTAAAAGCCTCGGGCGGAGCGCCCGCGCGGATGAACGCCTCAATAATACGATACGGACTCCACGGTTCGGATCCACCTGGCTTCAGCACGAGGGGAGTCTTGAGAGCAAACGCCGGGACCCAGAGCGAATGGACGCCCGGTGAGTTAGACGGCAGCACGACGCCGAGCGAATCGCCTCGGCGGAAGTAACTCACCACGGCGCCGTTGGCCTCGCCATGCCCCCGGTCGACGATCGAAAAATCGAGGTTTCGAGTAAGCCCACGCAAGACCCCCGACATGTTCGACATGACGCCCGCGATCTTTTCCATATTCCGGCGGACCATAACCCACGGTGAGCCTGTCGTCGCCGAAGTCTGCTCCACATAGTCTTGCGGAGTCTGCTCGGCCTCGCCGAGCGGCAGGGTGTCGTTAAGAAAATGCTGCGAAGCTTTCTCGCACAGACGAATAGTTTCAGCGCACGTGAATCCACTCAGCATCGACGCGATCTCGGGCAGGTCCAGCAGGTCGCGCCGGATCAACCCGGAGTTAGCCATCGAGATGCGGACCAGCGGTTCGCGCGTGCGATGGTGATTCGTCACCACCGAATCGACACTGTAATAGGGACGGCCCTTGCGCAGGATGGGGATTTGCAGCATTAATAGACTCCTTCCACCACCGAAGTCTTGAACTTCGAGAATGGCCGCACGTTGCGCACGCCATCCCAGGGAAACTGTTCACAAGGCGCCTCGCGCTCACACTCGTCGCGTTCCATGAAGCGCGGGACGAAGGTCTCTTTGGTGAGCGTCGTCAGACGGACGCGGCCAGTCTCGCCAAAGCCTACCAGGCGATTGTTGTCGTCGGGGTCCACCACCTCGAGCATGGCACGCGGCGAAGGCGGGTAGTAGATAATCGCCCAGTTGTCGGCGGCCGTCGGCTTCTTGTGCACGGCGAGGCCCATCAGAGTGTTGCCATAGGTGGGAGCAAAATAGATGTTAGGACCGAGTAACTCCTCGACCGCGAATCGGTGGAATTGCGGAGTCATCTCAGTGCCGCCGCAAAAGATGCCCCGGATGCCCAGTTTCTCCAGCGAAACTTTTTCGCAGATGGCTTCGAGCAGCTTGGGCGTAGTGAACATGCACTTGATGTTCTCATGCGCCTTCATGATCGTGAGCGACTGATCGACCACGTGCTGTTTATAGCTCTCTGCCATCTGAATCTCACCCCATTTGATGAGCTTGATCACCCAACGAGGGTCGAGATCCACCATGAAGCAGATGCCGCTGCGATGTTGCGCGAGGTGCTCCACGGCCAGCCGCAGGCGACGGGGGCCGGACGGCCCGACGCTAATCCAGTCGGCGCCTTTGGGAAAGAATTCATCGGGCAAAGTGTCGGAGAAGTTCTCGTAGTCGATACGAAAATCGTTGATCTGCACGCGCGACTTGGGAACCCCGGTGGAGCCGCCTGTTTCAAACACATAAGCGGGCTGGCCGGCAAAGCCGCGAGGAATCCACTGGCGTATGGGGCCGCCGCGGAGCCATTCGTCCTGGAAGGGTGGGAATTTGTCGAGGTCGTTGTAGGTCTGGATCACCTGGCGCGGATCCCAGCTGAGCTTTGCGGCATAATTCAACCAGAAGGGACATCCGGTCTCGGGCGAAAAGTGCCATTTCACGATCTCGCGCGTGTGAGCATCGAGCCGCTGGCGGGCCGCTACAACTGGCGCAGACAGGCCTTCGGCTGTGCTGGTGATTGCTTGTGACATGTGACTCCAGTATACGGCGAGAACCATTAAGATTCACTATGCCGCTGCCTGGCCAAAGGACGCTCGCCTCATGTTACTCATTCACGGCTTGCCGGAGTTTCTGGTTTCGTGGCGGCATCAGGTCGACACGTTTTCGAAACAAGATCGGGTGGCGGCGATAGATCGACGGGGTTACAACCTCTGGGACAAGCCCGCGGGCCTCGATAGCGATGTTAAGCTATTACAAACGGAACTATCCGCGTGAGCCCTACGTCGAGCCGTCGCTGCCCGACGTTCGGACCCCGTCCAGCAATTGCACGGGTTGAAAGATCAGGCTCTGCCACCCGGCGCGTTGAACGGCAATGGTATCAAATTCGACATTGACATGGCTTGATCGTTGAGGAGGAGAATTTGCGAAATATTTGTGTGGTAGGTGCCGGCTATGTCGGCTTGGTGACAGGCACCTGTTTTTCGGACCTGGGCAACCGGGTGACCGCCCTTGATGTGAACAAGGCTCGCATCAAAAATCTGAATGCTGGCATTTTGCCCATTTACGAGCCTGGGCTCGAGGAAGTGGTCCGGCGGAACGTCGCCGCGGGCAGGCTCCGATTCACTACCTCATACGACGAAGCGCTCGCGGGCGCCGAGTTTGTGTTCATCGCCGTCGGGACTCCGGAAGGCGTGGACGGCGAAGCTGACCTTCAATATGTGCGGTCCGCCGCAGAGGCCGTCGCCGATCACATGACTGGGCCGTTGGTGATCGTCAACAAATCGACAGTGCCCGTCGGGACTGGAGACTGGGTGGCAGACATTGTGCGCGGGCGACAGTCGAAACCGATTCCGTTCAGCGTCGTCTCCTGCCCCGAGTTTCTGCGCGAAGGCTCAGCCATCGCCGATTTCCTCAACCCGGCGCGTATCGTGCTGGGGTCGCTTGACAAGGAAGCCGCTCACAAAGTGGCCGATCTGCATCTGGCGTTGCGGGCGCCCATCATCGTGACCGATCTGCGCACGGCCGAAATGATCAAGTACGCCTCGAACGCGTTTTTGGCCACCAAGATATCCTTCATCAACGAGATCGCCAACATCTGCGACGCGCTGGGCGCCGACGTAAAAGAGGTTGCGGCGGGTATGGGGTATGACGGTCGCATCGGGCGCGCGTTCCTCGATGCGGGTCTTGGCTACGGCGGGTCTTGCTTCCCCAAGGACGTCAAGGCGCTGGCTCACATGGCGCGGACCAACTCCAAGCATCCACAACTGCTGGAGACGGTGATGGAGATCAACAAGCATCAACGGCGGCAGGTGGTGCGGAAGCTGCGCGAGGTGCTGGGCGAGGATCTGAAGGGTAAGGTCGTGGGCCTGTGGGGACTGGCTTTCAAACCGAACACTGACGATTTGCGCGATGCCCCGGCTTTGGAAATTCTTCATGAACTTCGCGGGCTTGGCGCCACGGTGCGAGCTTGCGATCCGGTGGCAGGTCCCGGCGCTTTGCGGATGGTCCCGAATCTCGATCTGCGCAGCGATGCCTATGAGGTAGCCACCGGCGCCGATGCCGTGGTGATGTGTACCGAGTGGAACGAGTACAAGCAAATCGACTTGCAACGCGTACGCGAACTCATGCGAACCGCGGTGCTGGTGGACGGCCGGAACGTGTACGACCCGGTGCGCGCGCGTGGTTTGGGTTTTGCGTATCGCGCCATGGGGCGGGGCCATACAAGTTAACACGTTGCAGCGGTGGGCTTCGCGAAAGCTCCACTCCCCCGCTTTGGGGTCTCATCCCCCCTTGCATTCACCACGCTGAAGGCGCACAATTCGTTTGCGGCCCGCCCACGGGAACCGCAAACTCAAACCAGACAGCGTGTAAGGAGAATGCACATGTGGACCAAGTATGTGCGAATCGTTCCGTCCTCGGCGGCCGCCGGATTGTCTCTATCCGGTGAGATCGCCCAAGCGTTCGAGCGAGTCCGCGAGCGCGCCTTTACAATCTACGATAGCCGGTCCGCCGACGACGCCGGCAGCGAGTTCGACGATTGGCTGCGCGCCGAACGCGAATTGTTCGAGGTTCCAGACGCCTCGGTGGAATCGGACGGCGAAGTGTGCCGGTTGCTGGTTCACGCCCAGGCGCAGGCCAGCCGGCCACTGACCATTTTCGTGGAGCCCGGTATGGTAACCGTAATGGGGCATCGCTCGACGGATCGCACCTTGTGCCTGTACCGGCGGGTCAGCCTTTCCGAGATGGTCGATCCCGACAGGGTTCGACTGGTGTTGCGTCGTGGGACCGGTATTCAGGTGGTCATGACACACCAGCGCGTGCCCACGCCTGAACCGGCGGACGTGCCAACCCTGGCGCCCGCGGTCGTGGACCACGAAGTCTTCGCAGCGTAGGGAACGTCCTACTGGCCGCGCGCGGGAGCAGCGTTCGCCTCACCATATCTGGCGATCGGGTTGCAGACAACCTCGGTGAGGTGAAACTCGATGGTAGCCCCAATCGTGCGAGGTACTGCGGAGGTGAGGCTGGTCAACGAGGGCCCCTGTTCGGCTTGCCGGTATGCGTCCATAGTAGCCGGCTGGCCGTGCAATGGTACGGTCGAGTAGGAGCGGAGACGTGAAAGGAATCTTCGAAAGGCGGACCGCGGCGGGCGTGCGTCTGGCAGAACAGCTAAAGCAGTATCGAAATCACGCCGTGGCGATGGCCGTGGCCTGCGCCGGAGTGCCCGTGGCTGCCGAGGTGGCGCGCCTTTTGTTTTCGCCTCTCGGTATCGTGCCGGTCGTGAATCTGAAGGGTCCGAATGGCGAAATCTTCGCCGCGTTGGCGCCCGGCGGGGCTGCTCTCGTGAATTGGCGCCGGCTGGAGCGCGTGGGAGAGGAAGCTGCGCGCGCCATCGCGGTCAAAGGACAGTTGGAGGTGACCAGGCTTGAACGCATCTATGGCGAGCTGGCCCGGCTGCCGTTGGCACGCCGGAGTGTTCTACTGATCGCCGACGCCATGGAAACCGGCATGGCCATGCGCGTTGCCCTTCGCACGGTGCGGGCTGGGCATCCGGCGCGTGTGATTGCAGCGACCCCAGTTGCCACCGCGGACGCTTGCCGGGAAGTCCGCGCAGAAGGATGCGAGTGCGTGTGCCTCGTTACGGCTGAGGCGTTTCACACAACCGGTGAGTGGTATGGCGACATCCGCGAACCGATGGACTCCGAGTCTCTCGGGCATCTACAGCACCAGGCAAGGCATGGGCGATTGACTGTGGCGTGACGCTGAAAACCGACTAAACTGAATCGTGGAATCGGTAGAGTTTTCTTGTGGACACGATGGCTCTGCTCTCGAGGTTGGCGTCGCGTTTGTCGACGGTGGCGGCATCTTCCGCTCCACCAATGCAGTTCATGCCCGGACCCTCGGTCTGGCTGAGACTGCCGTGATCGGCCGCCATATGCGTGAGGTGCTCGGGTTGGAATTGTGGCCGTTGGCTGAGCCTCATGTGCGTCGAGCGCTGGGCGGGCAGCCGGCCGGGTTCCGCCACGACGGAGCAACTTCGACGACGCAGTTTTCCTACGCCCCACGAATTGTCGAGGGCGGCCGAGTCGACGGATTTTTGGTCATCGCTCAGGATTTGAGTGCGTTGAGGCAGATCGAGACCGATCTGCGCGAGAGCGCTGCGACATTGCGCGCGATTTTCGACGCTGCCTCGGAAGGTTTGGTCGTCGCCGGCGAGGAGGGGCTCATCCGGCTGGTCAACCGAATGTCCGAGCGGCTGTTCGGCTACGGGCCGGGCGAGCTGAAGGGCCTGCCCATCGAGGCGCTGATCCCCCATCGCCTAGGGGAAAGGCACCTCCAGCATCGTGCCGGTTTTTTCGGGGCGCCACGGGCACGACCAATGGGCCATGGGCTGGACTTGCAGGCTGTCCGCAAAGACGGCAGCGAATTTCCCGTTGAGGTCAGCCTCGGCTTTGTCGAGACCGCCAGCGGCCGATTGGCGATCGCTTTTGTCACCGACATCACGGAGCGAAAGAGGCTGGAATAGGAACGCAACCAGTTCTTCAATTTGTCGGCCGACCTGAATTGCGTAGCCGGTGCGGACGGTTACTTCAAACAAGTGAATGCCGCCTTCGAGGAAGTGCTCGGGTGGAGCAGGGCCGAACTGCTTTCCAGGCCGTATATCGAGTTCGTGCATCCCGAAGACCGTGACAGCACTCTCGCGGTGTTGCGGCGCTTGCGAACCGGCCACCCGGCTGTCCAGTTCGAGAGCCGGTGCCCATGCAAGGACGGCTCAAGCCGGTGGCTGGCGTGGAGCGCTTCGGCGCCGCAAGCGGACAGCGAGACGTTCTATGCCTCAGCTCGCGACATCACCGCGGACCGCCTCGCCGAAGCCGAGCGGCAGCGCCTCATCGCCCTCATTGTAAACTCGGGCGACTTGATCGGTTTGGTTTCGACGTCCGGTGCGATCGTCTATCTCAATCAAGCGGGCTGTCGTATGGCCGGCTATTCGTCGTTGGAGGAAGCGCGGGGGAAGGCGATCGGCGAGATTGTCGAAGGCGGTGCGATGCTGCTGGCGCTCGAAATCGATGGACGGTGGCGTGGCGAAAACGCCGTACGCCATCGTGCCAGCGGCGAGGTCCTGCCGCTCGACATCAATGCGTTCGCGGTGACCACCGGCGATCAGAAGATGTGGGCCATGGTGGCTCATGATGTTAGCCAACGCAAACGAAGTCAACAGCGGCTGCGGGCACTGGCGGCACAGTTGCTGAATGTGCAGGAAGAAGAGCGCCGGCGGATCGCTCGGGAATTGCATGATGACATCACCCAGAAACTGGCGATGTTAGGCATTGAAGTGGGCTTGATTCATCGCGACCTGGCCGACTCGCATCGACTGGGCGAGGAACGCCTGGCGGGGGTCCAGGATCAGGTGATGAGGCTCTCCGACGACGTGCGGCAACTTTCGCACCAATTGCACCCGAGTGTGCTCGAACATTCGGGGCTGGCGCCCGCTCTGGAGGCCTTCTGCCGCGAGATCGCCAGGCAGACAGGCATCGACGTCCGGATGGTGGCGAGAGACGTCTCGTCCCAGATTCCACGCGCGGTGGCCACCGGATTCTACCGGATCGCTCAGGAAGCGCTTCGCAACGCGGCCAAACACTCCGGGGCCAAGACGGTGACGGTCACTTTGTCGTGCCAACAGGGAATACTGCGACTGGCAATCGCCGACGATGGCCGCGGCTTCGATGTCGAAAGCCAGGAAGCTAGCCCCGGTATCGGAATGATCAGTATGCGGGAACGAACGCGATTGATCGATGGAAAACTGTCGGTCGAATCCGAGCCCGGCGAAGGCACCAGACTGGCCGTGGAGGCCCGGATTGACGAATAGCGTTTCGCATGGGGCGGCCGCCGAGAGCGTTTTTGCCGCGCGGGGGATCACCAAGGTTTACGACATGGGAGAAGTACAGGTTCACGCGCTGCGCGGAGTGGATCTCGATCTGTTCGCCGGCGAAATGATGGTGCTGCTCGGTCCTTCGGGCTCGGGTAAGTCGACCCTGCTGAACATACTCGGAGGGCTTGACCGGGCCAGCGCGGGTTCGGTGACATACCGTGGCTTTGACCTTGCGCGCGCCGGGGACAGAGAGTTGACCGAGTACCGGCGCCACCATGTAGGCTTCGTTTTTCAGTTCTACAATCTGATTCCCAGCCTCACTGCGATGGAGAACGTCGCGGCGGTGACCGAAATTTCCAACAGCCCGATGAAGCCGGCCGACGCCCTTGGCGTGGTGGGCCTCGGCGATCGTCTGCACCACTTCCCGTCGCAACTCTCGGGCGGCCAG
>SXGR01207367.1_pt1 | contig 14074 bp, 9 predicted proteins | sample 3174711 | NCBI WGS metagenome assembly SXGR01 (sample SAMN11356860, study PRJNA531348) | freshwater metagenome | isolation source: freshwater sample F1-60 | place: China: Fuxian Lake, Yuxi | collected 2017-12-25
AATTTCCAATATCCTGAGTGCTCGACAAATGAATCCTATCATTTATCCCATTTAATGTGCTTGATCCATTGGACCAAAGTGGCAGTTCGGGATCCGCAAGCATCGGAAGATCATCCCATGTCATTCGATTGACCCGCTCCCAGTAATAATCTTGATTAAAGGTCCAGTTTTCCTGCTGATATAGCCGCGGCCTGTGTCCAATGAGCGGCACGTCAATTACATCGAGTAAACGAGGGTTGCTCCCGTCCCTGTAGCGACACTCCCATTCTAAGACCTCCTCGTGTTCGCGTGTACTGACTGGGCGAATCCAGCCGACTCGCTCGCCTTGGGCGACCTCGATCCCGGCGATACATCGCCCATTGTGTTTACGTGAGTTAGCTAGGCACACAATGTACTTGTTCATTTTTGCCTTCCCTGCACACCGCACATCCATAATAGCATGTTTTGGGCATGGCATCTGGGAGACTCTTGCTGGTAAAACGAGCGAATTTGGAAAGTCACGCCTGACTACAACCTAATTAATAAAATTTAATAGAATTAGCGAGAAATGTTGTTTATATTTATATAATCGGATAAAAACCAAACTATGTCTAATAAATCGTGATACTGAGATTAAATCAGGAATCTACGCTCTAAAAAATATAATTAGTTTATTAGTAATATTAACTATACAAGTAAAAATTTTACATATCATAAGAAAATACTTCACATACGCGATTGAGCACAGCTGGCTGCGTATCCGCTGGTGTGTGCAGCCCGTGCGTCACTGCCTCCCCGCGCGAACCGTTGCCTGACAACGCCCCGCTTTTGCCATTACCTGTATCCGCGGAGGCTGACCCGCTGGCAATACCGCACCCGTCGCCGCCGCTACATCGGAAGAGATTGCGAAATCACCGGGTAAGGTAAGCGCCCGGGTACGCGCGTCGAGGTGTGATGGTCCCGATGTATCGTGCCTCGCCCCGGTGCGGGCGGGAGGAAGGGCGACGATGCGAATCAGTGCGGTGCGGTGCTTCGAGGTGGAGGGTCCGGTGGAAATTCCCGCTCAGGAGGAACGCCAGGTCGGCATGCTTGACATCTACCCGCACTTCGCGTCCCGGCCACCTGCCGGGGCGCGCGACCACCAGACTGGGGTCTACGTGCAGGTCGAGGAGGCGGGCGGGGCGTACGGTCTCTTTGGGCCAATCTTCCCCGAGACGGTCCCGCTCATCCAGAACAAGCTTGCCCCGATGATCACCGGGCAGGACCCGCGTGCGGGCGAGTACCTCTGGGATGTGATGTACCGCAGTGATCGCCACGCGCGGAAGGGCTACCTCATGATGGCGATCAGCGCCGTCGATTGTGCCCTCTGGGACCTGCGAGGCAAGTTGGCCGGCGAACCGGTCTGGCGTCTTCTCGGTGGCCCCACCCGCCCAGCGGTGCCCTGCTATGCCTCGATGCTTGGCTACAGTCACACACCAGCAAAAATTGTCGCGCGGGTTCGTGAGATGGTCGATGCTGGCTATCGTGCCCAGAAGTGGTTCTTCCGCTACGGCCCGAACGATGGCCTGGTTGGCATGGAACGCAACGTCACCCTTGCCCGCATCGTCCGCGAGGCGGCCGGCCCGAACATCGATCTCATGTTCGATTGCTGGATGGGATGGGACCTCTCATACGCCACGCGCATGATCGAACGACTGGAACCGTTCCGTCCGCGGTGGCTTGAGGAGGCCGTACCTGCCGACCGCATCGCGGAGTTCGCACAGATGCGTGATGCCGGGCGAGTGCCAATCGCGACTGGTGAACACGAATACACCCGGTGGGGCTTCCTGCAACTCCTGCAGACCGGTGGTGTCGATGTCCTGCAGGCTGATCCTGACTGGTGCGGAGGCATCTCGGAACTGGTCAGGATTGGCACGCTTGCCTCGGCCTACGGACGCCATGTGATCCCGCACGGTCATTCGGTCTACGCCGCGGCGCATGTGGTTGCATCGCAACCACCGGTCACCTTCCCGATGGCCGAGTACCTCGTGCGGTACCAGCCAATGGCCCAGCACTTCCATACCCACACGCTCATGCCCGAGGGTGGGGCGATCACCTTGCCGACGCTTCCCGGTCTCGGGATCGAGATTGATCCCGCAAAGGTCACATCCCGCCGGGATCTGTAGGGTTCACTGTGCGGGCCGGATTAGCCAGGGAAGCGGTTTTCAATCAGGGGCGATGGGGTGATGCGCGGTTACACTGCCGGGCAAGCGCATGTGAAGCAGGGGCGAGTTGGTTGGGGGGGCTTGGTGACATGCCTCCCTTCCCAATGTCATTCAATACAAAGCAAAGGGGCACCGGACGATGCAACGCGTGGCAGACCTCGATACGCCGTCGATGGTGGTGGACCTCGACAAGCTGGAAGCGAACATCCAGCGCTTGCAGGCCAGCCTGGATTCGCTTGGCCTCATCAATCGTCCTCACATCAAGACCCACAAGATCCCGGCCATCGGTCACATGCAGATTGCGGCCGGCGCCAAGGGGATCACCTGCCAGAAGCTTGGCGAGGCGGAAATCTTTGCTGACGCCGGATTCGATGACATCCTGATCCCCTACAACCTCGTTGGTGCACCCAAGATAGAGCGACTGACCCGCCTTGCCCGACGCGTCAAGATGACCGTCGCCGTCGACGGGGCTGTCGCGGCGCGTGCGATCGCCGAGGCATGCGATGCCGCCGGGGTCGAAGTCACCTTGCTGATCGAGGTTGACACCGGCATGCACCGTGCGGGCGTGCAGTCACCCGAGGATGCGCAGACCCTTGCCCGCTCGATTGCCGACAGTCCTGGCGTCCGTTTCGGTGGCCTGATGTGCTATCCCACCAAACCGCTGATGGGTGCCTTCCACGCCGAGGTGCGCGACCGACTGACGCGCGACGGTATCCCCCTCGAGCAGTTCAGTGGGGGTGGCACGGGGGCCCAACAGGTCTCCAAGGATGCCGGATGCACGGAACACCGGTCGGGCACTTACTCCTACAACGACCTCTCGGTCTGGCGTGCGGGAAACTGCGAACTCGACCAGTGCGCGATGAGTGTCCTGGTGACGGTCATCTCCACCAGTTGCCCGGGGTTCAGCACCATTGACGGTGGCAGCAAGACCTTCACGAACGATGCCCTGCAGACCACTGGGGTGAACGGGTACGTGCGTGAGTTCCCAGAGATCTATCTCGAGAAGATGTCGGAGGAACATGGCGTCCTGAACCTCTCTCGCCTGACCGACGCCAGTGCGCGTCCGCGGGTGGGTGACAAGATCCATGTGATCCCGAACCATGCATGTGGCACCACCAACCTGCACGATGTGGTGTACGGATACCGTGCCCACGGGTCGCGTCCGGCGGACGGGACAGTGAGTGGTGACGAACTGATCGAAGTCGAGTGGCCGGTCCCGGCCCGTGGCAAGATCCGGTAGATCCATCACCAGAACGGCGTCCGGTTGGCACGTGAGACCCTGCCCGCCTTTGGAAGGGAATGCTTGCCAGACTGGATCATGAAGGGACAATGGGCATGATCGGCGGCATTTTCGGCGACCTGACCCGTGTGCGCGATGCCAGGTCGGCACGGTCGTCCAGTTGGGATCACACCGGACGCAACGCTGATCCGTGGGTGATCGCTCCCGGACAAACCGTCACCCTCGCCGATATCGAGGGGCCAGGGTGCATCACCCACATCTGGATGACGCAGGATTGCCGACGCACTGTGGTCGACCGGGTTGTGACCGACCCCGATTACTACCGCAAGGTGGTGGTGCGCATGTACTGGGATGGGCAGGCGCATCCCAGTGTCGTGGCACCCCTTGGCGACTTCTTCTGCCTGGGGCATTCCCTGGTGAACAGTTTCGCCTCCCTGCCCTTCACGTCGTCAGTGCGTCCGGAACAGGCGTACAAGTTCGGTGGTGGCGCGGCCCTCAACTGCTACCTGCCGATGCCCTTCAACCGGCATGCGCGCATCGAGGTCACTAACGAGAACGATGTGCCATACCGCCAGTACTATTACGTGGACTACGAACTCTACCGGCAGGACCTCCCCGCCGAGACGGCCTACTTCCATGCCCAGTGGCGACGGGTTAACCCAACGTCGTCGTGGGATCCGCGCGTGATCGTCAATTCTCCCGAGGCCGATGTGGTGAACCTCGAGGCCGAGAGCCAGGCCAACTACGTCATCCTCGAGGCCAATGGTCAGGGGCATTACATCGGTTGCAACATCTCGGTCACCAACTTCCAGGGGACGTGGTGGGGCGAGGGTGACGACATGATCTTCATCGACGGGGAGACGTGGCCACCGTCCTTGCACGGCACTGGTTCGGAGGACTACTTCAGCCAGGCGTGGGAGAACCAGGAGACGGCATTCCCGATGTGCGGGTCGACGATCTTCGAAGGTCGCAAGCCTGGTTACCAGACCACATACCGGTTCCATCTGGTTGATCCGGTCCGCTTTGCAAAGAGCATCCGCGTGACGATGGAACACGGCCATGGCAACCATTCGGCGAATGACTGGGCCTCGACGGCGTACTGGTACCAGACCTTGCCCGGGGTGCCATTCGGGATTCCGCCAGTGGCCGAACGCTTGCCGATTCGTCTGGGCGACCTTGGCGTGCTGCCGATGCTTGCCCCGGGCACGATACCGGCCCATCCTGGTGGCGCGAATGCCGAGATGCAGTCGATGAGTGCGCGTCACCGGCAGAAGGTGGTCGACCGCGATGCGGCTACGGCGGCGGAGTCTGCCCGGTTGTGGTCCGAGGCGCAGCAATGGAGTCAGCAGAACACCACCCAGGCCCGTGATCTTCGCCGTCGGTGGCTAGGGGAGGCGTAGCGACCCGGGTCAATCGGGATCGGGATTTGGGGGTGGGGCAATGTCGTGGGTGACGGCCGAGGCCTGGCGCTAACTTTCCTCAACACCAAGGAACCGTGCCAGGTCGGTGAGTTCGGCGCGCAGGGCATCGGAATACGACGGGTCGGTTGGGGACTCGCCGGTGACGTAGCCGATGTCGGTTTGCATCGTACCGGTGGTCACCGAGATGTTCGCCCACCCTATCGCTTGATCGCGCCATAGGAGGGGCATGGCGTAGTACCCGCGCACGCGCTTGGGTGCCGGCACATACGCCTCGAACCGATACTCCCAACCCCAGAGGATCTCGAACCGGCCTCGGTCCCAGACTACCGGATCAAATGGTGTGACGATGCGCACGGCGTCGGGCGCTTCTGACGCCGAGGCCGGGTCTTCATGCGCCGGCCAGTACCAGTCGGTGCCTTCGGTGCGGGTGGATGCAAGCCTTGTCAAGGCACGGTCAAGCATGCCCTTGCGCTTGCCGTTCCACTGCGGCAGGGCAGCCCACTGCATGACCCAGATGATGAAGCGCAGTCCCTTGAAGGTGAGGGGGGCGTACGTGTCGATGAGGACATCCACGAGGCGGTCGGCGGCGGCGTGAGTGTCGTCGGGTGGAGTGCGGTCCGGTGCAGCGGCATACAGGCGCGTGCCACCCTGCCGGCCGGCGACGCGCAACGCACCCCGGTAATGCATGCGGTCCAGGAGTTGCGTCGATACCTTGGAGTTGCCACCAAACCAGTTGATGCCGGTGCCCATGCGAAAGGCTTCGTCAACGTCGCGCGGGTGGACGGTGCCTCGGGAGGCGATGAAGTCGCGGACGGCGCGCGACACCTCGTCGGTATCGATTTCGCGGGGGCGTCGATCGGGGCGTGGGTGCATCAGGGCGTGCACGTTGCGGGGCAGGTAGCCGTAGTTGATGAAGGTGTCTTCCTCGATATCGAGGTCGGGATAGGCGCGTTCGAGGTCACCGGCACGGTAGCCGGGCACACGGTGGCGGAGGGTCAGGTCCTGCGCGCGGGCCGGTGAACGGATGGGATCGGCCTGCACGAACCCCGGTTGCTGGAGGGCGTCGCGCAATGATGGCGCCTTGCGGAGGGTGCGCACGACGGCGAACCGCCTGATGTCGTCGGAGTTTGGTGGCACGCACGGAAGATACCGTGCGCTGGAGAATGGTTTCCGATGGTGAAGGTGCCAGGTATCGCCCCATGACGGGTGACGGCGTATGAGGACATGTTGGTGCCTGTCTTCCGGATGTCAACGGCCATCAACCAGTGACACGGGAGGCGAGGTACCAGTCCACGGGGGCGCGGTCATCGGTCAGCGCGGGTATCCGGCGCGCAACCGATCTCCATGGCGGGGCTTTGGCCCAGTTGTCCTTCCGCTCCCGTTCTTCGGGGAGGAAGTCGCGTGCGACCAGGCGTCCCCGTGATGGTTCGGTGCCGCTGCGACCACCCGTCAACCCGGGACGTACCTGCCCGGCGAGCTGGTTCGCGTCGATGGCGACCGATCCGGCAGTTGCCACCCAGTTCTGCAACAGGTCGTACTCTTCAAGGCCCGGCACCGCCGTTGCCAAGACGTCGGCCTCCGGGAAGACAACCTCGAGGCTGTGCATGAACGCCGGCAGGAACCGTCCGCCCGGCCATCCATCGATCACGTTCACGGCGTACCTGCCGTCTGGGCGGAGAACCCGGTGCACCTCACGGGTGAACTCGACGGTTGTCAGGTGCCACGGCACGGCGAAGTCGGAGAAGGCATCGCCGATCACCACGTCGTAGTAGGCGTCTGGCAACCGCCGGATCGTCTGTCGTGCATCGGCATGGTGGGCGACGATCCCGATGCGATCCCCATCGGTGGGAAGCGCATTGATTGGCCCGCCAAGCCGTACACCGAGCCACCGCATGGCCACTGCTGTCACGTCGGGATCGAGTTCGATGACGTCGATGCGGCTGCCTGGGGCGATTGCCTCGAGGTAGCGCGGAAGGGTGTAGCTTCCTCCGCCGATGAAGAGGGCGCGCAATGGTCGCGGGGTGGGATCCCCGTCCGCCCATCCGGCAGAGGTGATGCCCGCCGAGACGATCATGTCGCCGAGTGCTTGCGAAATAGGCGAGAGGAGAAGCCGGGGCGCATCCGGTGCGGTTTCTCCCTGAACGGCACGGTCCAAGCGCATCGTTCCGAAATCGTCCTGGCCAACCGATGACCAGTCGATGCGGATGCAACTGTAGGCGGATTCGACCAGACACGGAGACGAGGCCATCCGGTCGCGACCATCACTGAGCCTGCGGGAAGCGTCATTGACTTCGGTGGCATGCGTGAAGCCTGCAGATACCACCACCCATGAGGCGACGGCCCATAGACCCACGGTGATCCCGGCACGTACGGATCTCCGTCCACTGGAAGGATTGGAGGCCAGACCGAGCATCGTAAGCACCACGGCAACCAGGGCAAGGGTGGTGCGCGTGCCGAACACGGGCACGAACACGAAGCCAGTGCCGAATGCCCCCACGATGCTGCCAGCGGTGCCTACCGCATTGAGGCGTCCGACGACTGGGCCGGCGTCGCTGAGGTCGCGCGTGGCCATCAGTTGGTGGGTCACCAATGGGCCAGTGGTTCCCAGGAGGATGCACGGCAGGAACCCGCAGGCCGTCACCAGGACCATGAGACGCACGAGCGGCGGCAATCCCATCGCGAGGTCGTCAATCGGGAACACTTGCGCGATGCCGGCAATGGCAAGTGTCCAGGCGGCTGATCCGAACAGGGCCCATTCGAGGATTGGTCCGGGGTTCAGTCGCCGTGCGAGGCGGCCTCCGATGTCATTGCCAAGCGCAATGCCTCCCAGGACCACACCAATCACTGCCGTCCACGTGTAAAGTGAAACGCCAATGGCTGGCGCAAGCACACGTCCCATGACCAGTTCCAGGACAAGCGTCGAGAAACTGCTCCCGACGACAACTGCAAATGCCCTCCATGGCGTTGTAAACGGGCGCTGATCCGGCGAGACACTGGAAGGCACTGGCATCTCAATCGAGTCACGGACGTTAGAATTGTTGACGGGATGCGGGTGAATGGGGTGTTCGTGTTGCAACGGTCAATGGCTTGCGCCAGTAGTCCGGCATTGTGTTCGACACACGTCCCGATTGATACAGTATCATGGGTAACTGAAGGGTAGGCCTTTACCTCTTTACAGGGGCAGGGCGGTTGGCCCGGACGGTTTGGGCGCACAGGAGGCGGTGACCGTGAAATTTCTTCCCATCATTGGTGCGGCAGTGGTTGCGCTAATCATCGGTGGTGCAGCGGCGTGGTTCCTGAAGCCAGAACCACCCAAGGAAGTTGTGGCTGCCCCGCCGGTTGAGAGTGAGCAAACCAAAGAAGCGCTTGAGGAGCACACGATCAAGGACCGCATCATCACGCTTGCGGACCCAGGTGCAAAGCGCTATCTCAAGCTGACACTCGGTCTCCTTATTCGCGATTTGACGCCGAAGCCGGCGGCAGCTGGTGGGGAAATCGAGTTCATTGTGTATTCCGATCCAGATGAAACCAGCGAGGCGGATACCGCTCCACCCAAGGCTAAGGTGTTGGTTATTCCCAACATTCTCAAGGTCCACGACGTGATCACCACGACCATGGGTTCCAAGCGTGTCGACGAACTCAACAACGAGATTGGTAGGGAGCGTGCGCGGGAGGAACTCAAGGGCCGCATCAACGCTGTCATGCCCAAGGAAAAGCAGGTGAACGAAATCCTGTTTGTCGACTTCGTCATCCAGTAGTTCCTTTTCCCCGAATTCCCGAAGATTCACCGCCAGTCAAATGAACCCGCCTGTCCCGCTTCCGCGGACAGGCGGTTTGTGTTTCCTAACCGGTGCAAGACGCGATGCGGGGTTGCGGCGAGGCAGACGGCATAGCCCGCTTACACACGGATGCCGACCGGATTGGCCCGTGTGGGGCGTCCGGTCCTCATCACGCCCGTGTGCGGGGTCAGTCCAGGAGGTCGTAGGCCGGTAACGTGAGGAACTCGGTGAATTTCTCGCCCAAGGCAACTTCGGTGAACAAGCGGGATGCATCGTCCCACCGGAACCGCGCGTACGCCGCGCCCATCGAAGCCTCGATCTTTGCAAGTTCTTCCGACTGGAGGTGACGGATCCAGTCGGCAGTGATGGTGACGTCTTCCGCGGTCTTGGCAGCGTTTCGCGTCCACTGCCAGATCTGGGCCCGGCTAATCTCGGCGGTGGCGGCATCCTCCATGAGGTTGTTGATCGCGACCGCTCCCGATCCGCCAAGCCAGGCCGCGAGGTACTGCAGTCCCACGCTGATGTTGTTCCGCACCCCGGCCTCGGTGACCTGACCGGGTGTCTGTGCGAGGGCAAGCAGGTCGGATGCCGTCACATGCACATCGGGACGCTGACGTCCGATCTGGTTCGGGTGATCGCCCAGGACTGCGTTGAACGCTTCCAGTGCCGTTGGGATGAGGTCGGGATGGGCCACCCATGTACCGTCGAAGCCATCGCGAGATTCCCGGGTCTTGTCTTCGCGCACGCGGGCCAGGGCCGCGTTGGTCACTTCAGGATCACGGCGGTTCGGGATGAACGCGGCCATGCCACCCATCGCGAACGCTCCACGCTTGTGGCAGGTCTGCACCAGGAGTTCGGTGTAGGCACGCATGAATGGCACCGTCATCGATACGGTCACCCGGTCCGGAAGCATCATCTCCGGCCGCGTCCGGAATTTCTTGATCGCACTGAAGATGTAGTCCCAACGGCCCGCGTTCAGTCCACCTGAATGGTTGCGGAGTTCGTACAGGATCTCATCCATTTCGAACGCCGCCAGGATGGTCTCGATCAGGACGGTCGCCTTGATCGTGCCCTGTGGAACCGAAAGGGCGTCCTGGGCGAAGACGAAGACATCGTTCCACAGACGTGCTTCCAGATGGCTTTCCATCTTTGGCAGATAGAAGTACGGGCCAGATCCGCGCGTCAGGAGGCGGTGACCGTTCCGGAAGAAGTACAGGCCGAAGTCGAAGAGGCTTGCCGAGACCGGTGCGCCATCGACATACAGGTGCTTCTCATGAAGGTGCCACCCGCGTGGACGCACTACCAGGGTGGCGGTGGTGTCGTTCAGGCGGTACATGCGCCCATCGGGTCCGGCGAATGACAGGGTCCGGTCGATGGCCTCGGTCAGGTTGACCTGACCTTCCAGGAGGTTGGTCCATGTCGGTGCGAGGGCGTCCTCGAAGTCGGCCATGAAACAGGTCGCCCCCGAATTCAGGGCATTGATGACCATCTTGCGTTCGACCGGCCCGGTGATCTCGACGCGCCGGTTGGCGAAGTCCGGGGTCACTGGTGCCACGTGCCAATCACCGGCGCGCACATCCGCCGTCTCCGGCAGGAAATCCGGCAGGCTTCCTGCATCAAGGTCGATCTGGCGTGCCTGCCGTCGTGCCAGAAGGTCCAGGCGGCGCTGATTGAATTGCCGGTGCAGGCGCGCGACGAAGGCGAGTACCTCTGGTGTCAGGACCTCCTGCGCGACGCCCACCAGAGGCTTTCGGACGTCAATCCCATCGATTGTTGTCATTGTTGAAATGCTCCCATTGCGGGTGGCAGTCTACTGCCTGAGGGCGAAGTCTCTACAAGGGACATGATGCGGTGGCGCAGTTTGGGCAAACCTAACGGAACAGTTCGCCGCCACTGGTTGCGTGATGGGCGTTCCGTACAGACGTCACCGGGGAGAGGCAGTTTGCCGGGGCGTCGTCGCATCGTCTGTGCTAGCCTGACCAGATATGGCCTTTCCACCATTGGGTGCTGCGTCGACTGACCTGTCTGCCGATGGACTGGTAACGGCGTCGAAGGTATCGGCCGTGACTGGGGTGGGCGATGACCTGAGTGGTCAGGAGATGTCCCGGTCCACGCCTCATCCTGCTTCCCCGCCGCTGTTCCGGATGGTCCACCCGAAGGGTGTCCTGACGCTCGCATGGCCAAGCCTCGTGGAGAACCTGCTTCTCCTCATGCTGAACACCGGAAGCCTGATGATGGTCGGGCACCTTGGGTCGGCGGCCATGGCAAGTGTGGGTGCTGCCGGACAGATCTCCAATGTGGTGATCATTGTCTTCACGGGCCTCGCGGCGGGAACAACGGCACTGGTGGCGCGGGCAGTCGGGGCGAGCGACGGTGCCGAGGCGCGGGCGATCGCACGCCAGTCACTCCTGTTCAGTGTGGCGGTTGCGTTCATCCTTGCGATCTTTGGGAGCATCTTCGCAACGCCCCTGCTTGGCATCCTTGGGGTCGCCCCTGAGGTATCCATCAATGGCGTTGCCCTCCTGCGGGTCGCCTTGCTGATGCTTCCGGTTTTGGTAGCGGGTGTCGTGGCCGGATCGGTCCTGCGCGGTGCGGGTGACACGCGCACTCCGATGTGGAACACCGGCATTGCCAATGCCGTGAACCTTGTGGTCGCTGCCGTGGCCATCTACGGCCTCGGTCCGGTTCCGGCACTCGGGGTTGAGGGTGTGGCTGCCGGGTGGGTTGCGGGCCAGGGCATTGCCGGGGTCCTGAGTGTGTGGACGCTGGCGCGTCAGAGGCGAGGGCATCTCTTGGGGGTCCTCGACCAGCTGGCACGTCCCGAGGGATGGCGGGTCGACATGCCGGTCCTGCGACGCCTGATGGCAGTTGGCGGCCCGGCAGTCGGCGAATACGCCTCAATCCAGATGGGAATGATCATCTTCTCGATCATGGTCGTCCACATGGGCACGGCGGCCTTTGCGGCCCAACAGGTGGTCTTCAGTGTCGCGAGTGTGTCGATGATGCCGGGACTGGCCTTCTCGGTCGCTGCGACCACCCTCGTAGGACAGCACCTTGGCGCGGGTGACCAGGCGTCGGCACGGGGCGCCGGGTGGAGAAGTACGTTTGCCGCTGCCGGATGGATGTCGCTGGCTGGACTGGGGTTCCTGCTCTTCCCCGAACCGCTACTCCGCCTCTACACGAATGATGCCGATGTCATTGCTGCCGGGTCGACGGGCATCCGCATGGTCGGGATTGGCCAACCGTTGCAGGCGGCGGCCTTTGTGCTGTCCGGGGCGCTGCGGGGCGCAGGTGACACCCGGACCACGCTGATGGTCGGATCACTTTCGATGTGGGGTGTGCGCTTGATGACCGCCGCCACGCTCGGCATCGGCCTTGGGTGGGGTGTAGCCGGCATCTGGCTTGGGTGGTGTGCGGACTGGTGGGTCCGGGGTATCTGCTACCTGTGGGTCTTCCATCGAGGCAACTGGCAGAAGGTCAAGGTCTAGCCACTTGCTGTTCTGGATGCCCGTACGTCCGGTCAGTTCAGGATGTGGGCGAAGTACTCTCCGGTCAGGTCAGTGGCGTCGAGGATGGCAGGGTCAAGCGGGTGGTGATCGGCGAGACGGATCGAGGCCGGACCGTCCTTGAACCCGTGCCCGGTCAGGACACAGATCACGTGATCATCGGCACCAATCTGTCCGGCCCGGGCGGCGTCGATGAGACCGGCGACCGAGGTTGAACCTGCGGGTTCGATGAAGAGGCCCTCATGCCTGGCAAGCATGGCCTGCGCCTCCCAGACGGCCGTGTCGGCAACGAGGTGTCCATCACCTCCTGTCGAACGGATAGCGTGAAGGGCACGGGTGGCGTCGAGGTCGATGGGTACGCCGAGGCCAGAGATGGCGGTGTGTGCCTCACCCGCCCCGAGGGTGCGTGCAGTGTCGTTGCCCGCCCGCAAAGGCCCGACGACGGTGTCGTTCCCCGCGGGTTGCACGCCATGGATGCGGATCATCCGGTTGGTGTGACCGTGCAGGGGAGTCGGATTGGGAAGGCCCCGGAAGATCGCCGTGAGAAGGCCTCCACCGCCGATCGGGGCAAAGATCCGGTCGGGTGAACCCGACGGTGCGTTGGCGAGTTCGGCACCGAGGGGTTCGATCCCGGCCATCGCCTCCGGTGCGATCTCGTAGGCGGAGGTGCCAAGGGGCATTCCGAACGACGCGCAGACGGCTGCCAGTCGGTCGATGAGGATTTGCACCGCCGTAGGCGTGTCAAGCATGCCCCGGACACGGACGATGCGGGCCCCATAGGCGCGGATCTGGACCAGTTTGGCCTCTGGTGCCTCGACCGGCACGCAGACGATGCAAGGCAGTCCGGACGCGGCGCTGTAGGCGGCCAGGGAAGCACCGGTATTGCCTGAAGAGGTCGCGAGGACGAACGGGTGTCCGTGGTCGTGATGCCGGTTGACGAACCGCGCGGCGAAGCGGTCCTTGTACGACCCGGTGGGATTCACTTGTTCAAGCTTGAACCAGAGGTTCCGCAGACCCAGATGTGGTCCAAGCCACCGGCTGCGGATGACAGGCGTGTTGCCCTCACCAAGGGAGATTGGATCGCCGTCCACATGGGCAGATGGTTTCGTCACGCGCACATCGTGCCATGCGGCGCGGTGGCGTGCGGTGTCCAGGATCGCCCGAACGATGAACCACGGATGTCCGCGCGCTGCCTAGTGCACGGCCACTTCCCGCCCGTGTCATTCGCACGAAGTACGCCCCACCGGGCATGAGAGTGTATTCATCGGATGGGAAGTCACAGACGCGACTCACTCACCTGCGCGATCCCAATCTGCTGACCGCTAGGTCAGTGCAAATCACGATGGCACCCAGGGGTGCCTCGGAGACTTGAGACGCCCTCCTGCCATCATCGCGTCGCAGGCACGCGCTACGGATTGCCAATGCCAATCAAACGGGATGCGCGGGGCCACTTGTCGAAAGTGGCCGGAGTGATTGCATCCCGCTAGTGCGTCACGGGTTAGACACACCCGGATCACCCGCCAAGGGGAACCTTCAGATCGTTGCCGGGCTACGTCCGTGTAGTTGTGGCTGTCTTTGTCCGTGTAGGCGTGACCGTCCGCACGGCTGTTGGTGACCGTGTCGTGGTGGGCGTCCTCGTCAGGGTGACCGTGGGGGTCCTTGTCAGGGTAGGGGCGATGGTCGCGGTTCTGGTGGGTGACGCGGAGACCACCGGTGTCCTCGTCAGGGTGACCGTGGGGGTCCTTGTCAGGGTGACCGTGGGGGTCCTTGTCAGGGTAGGGGCGATGGTCGCGGTTCTGGTGGGTGACGCGGAGACCACCGGTGTCCTCGTCAGGGTGACCGTGGGCGTCCTCGTCACGGTGACCGTGGGTGATGCGGTGGCCGTGGGGGTCCTTGTCAGGGTAGCGGTGATGGTCGCGGTTCTGGTGGGTGACGCGGTGACCGT
>SXGR01408331.1_pt1 | contig 14072 bp, 15 predicted proteins | sample 3174711 | NCBI WGS metagenome assembly SXGR01 (sample SAMN11356860, study PRJNA531348) | freshwater metagenome | isolation source: freshwater sample F1-60 | place: China: Fuxian Lake, Yuxi | collected 2017-12-25
AGACCCGCGAAGTCGCGAATAGTGATTCATGTAGATCCGCCGCGCGTGTAGTGGCGAATAGATCTTTTGCATTCGTAGTTTCGGTAGTCTTGTCAGGGTGAGTTACGACATTCGAACCTTCGGTGACCCGGTGTTGAAGACATGTGCCGCTGAAATCACGAACATCGATGCCAAACTCGTCAAACTCACCGACGAGATGTTCGAGGTGATGTATCAGGCACCAGGTCTGGGTCTGGCCGCGCCTCAAATCGGTGTCCAAAAGCAATTGTTCGTCTACGACGTGGACGATTCGCGTCATGTTTTGATCAATCCAAAAATCATCGAGTCGAGCGGTGAATGGGTGTATGACGAGGGTTGTCTGTCGATTCCGGGTCTGTATGTCGAGATGTTGCGCCCGAAATTGGTGCTAGTTGAGGCCACAAATCTGGAAGGCAACACGATTCAAATTGAGGCCGATGAACTGTTGGCGAGACTTTTTCAACATGAGATTGATCACTTGCAAGGGGTGTTGATGTTCGAACGGATGACACCCGACCAGAGAAGGCAGGCCCTTGCCGAATATCGAAGACGCGAAGAAAACAAGATCGAAAGCGAAGCGACGCACTTAAAACTGTCGTGACTCAACTTGCCGTGCCGCCGTTAGTTGGCGCATCCAGCATCGTCTACTTCGGCACTCCTGAGATAGCGGTGGCACCGCTCGAGGCCTTGGTCGCAAGTGGTTGCGTCGTTCAACTTGTCGTAACACGACCCGATGTTCGTCGTGGTCGAGGCGCTGAAATCACCGCCAGCCCCGTAAAAATTGCCGCACAAAGATTGGGAATTGCCGTTTCGCATTCGCCGAGTGATGCAATCGCCCTGGCGCGGCAAAATAAAGATCTACTCGGTGTGGTTGTGGCTTACGGCGAATTGTTCAAGTCGGACATATTGAGTGCCGTGCCGATGATCAACGTGCATTTTTCGTTGCTGCCCCGTTGGCGTGGTGCCGCACCAGTTGAGCGGGCGATTTTGGCGGGAGATACGAAAACCGGGGTGTGCATCATGCGCGTGGTTGAAAAGCTCGACGAGGGTGAAGTCTTCGCGCGCGAAGAAGTTCAGATTGACGAGACTGATGACCTAGATTCGCTGAGGCTCAAACTGAATGCCGTGGCGATCAGTTTGTTGTTGTTCACCGTAAAAAATGGTTGCCGAGATGGGATTGAACAATGCGGTGAAGTTGTTTACGCAAAGAAAATCAAGGCGACCGACCAGCAAATAAATTGGCAGTCGCCGGCAGTTCAAGTAGTTCGCCAAGTGCGAGTTGGTGGCGCGTTCACAACGATCAACCGCAAGCGATTGAAGATTGTGCGTGCCAATGTGTCGTCAATACAGGCGACGGGCAAATCGCCCGGACAAATCTGCGACTTGACGAGCGTGAGTTGTGTCGTGGCAACCATAGATGGTGCAGTTTCATTGACCGCGGTGCAACCTGAAGGCAAAGCAGTTATGAGGATCGAAGAGTGGATCAACGGTGCTCGGCTCAACGAGCAATCAATGTTTGATTAATTATTTGGCTATTCAGTTTGTTCGGCGCTGGTCAGTTTGACATACACCAAGCGGATGTTGGCGAGCGCATCTTTGAAAGTGCCGTGGTCGGCGCCGAGTCGACTGCCGAGACTGTCGACAATTGCCGCGAGCGCATCAATTGCCAGGCGAGCGTCATCAAGTCGGGGCGGGTTGGCGCCCAGATGGATCGCCGCCAGTTCGTATAAACCGACGACATGATTAGCCACCACGACGCTGGCGGGCGTCTCGGCGAGACGGGCACGCGCTTCGGCCATAGCCTTTTGTTGTTCGGGGGTGGGGTTGTCTGACATTTGCGATACCATTATGCCTCGGTAGTTGTTGAGGTTAAAATCTTTTCGGTTACTACAGCAAAAGTGGAAACTAGTTTCCCACCTTGCCACAAGTTTTACGAAGTTCGAAAGTGGGAACTGAGTTGCTTAGTGCGTCTGGGTCGACTGTTCGCAGTGGCGTCGCCACCGCTGGCCTCGACCCGCGCCTTGCAACAAAGCCATCTTTTGGGCGTCGGGTTTTATCCATTACAAAAGAGGAGGCACAGCCGCTTGTCAAGCAGTGAACAGTCATAGCACCGCCAATTAATGAACCGCGCTACAACGAGAGAATTCGAGCCAAACAGGTTCGTCTTGTTGACGCAGATGGATCACAAGTTGGAGTCGTCAGTATCGAAGATGCACTTGAGCGATCACGCAGGGCCGATTTGGATCTTGTTGAAGTTGCTCCATTAGCAGAGCCACCCGTATGTCGGATTATGGACTACGGAAAGTTCCGCTACGAAGAGGCTCAGAGGCTGAAGGAGTCCCGCAAAAAAACGGTGCAGATCACGATGAAGGAAGTCAAGTTCAAGCCGAAGATCGCCAAGGGCGACTTTGACACCAAGGTGCGTCACATGCTCGAGTTTCTCGACGAAGGCCACAAGGTCAAAGTCACTTTGCAATTCAGAGGGCGAGAAATGGCCCACCCTGAATTGGGATCGAAAATTTTGGACGCCGTGATCGAGCAACTCGGTCCGATTGCCAAAGTTGACACCCCCCATCGACTCGAAGGACGAAACATGTCGATGGTTCTTTCACCAGACAAAAAAGCAGCAAAGCGCTCGAATCCAAAACCCCCGTCCTCAAAAACGGTGGTCAAACCAACCAATATTTCGAACATCACAACCGAAACGGAGACACAAAATGCCAAAGATGAAAACATCCAAGACAGCCAAGAAGCGATTTAAGAAAACAGGCACGGGCAAACTTCGTCGTCAGCAGTCAATGCGTCAGCACCTGTTCGAGCACAAATCAAGTGAGCGCACGCGTCGGCTTGACGGCTCGGTTGACGTGCATACGGGCGACGTAAAGCGGATCAAGCGTCTGCTCGCCGAACGGTAAGCCGAACTTAAGAAGTTTTCACCCAAACCTAAATGAAAGGAAACGAAGATGGCCAGAGTTAAACGTGCTGTTCATGCCCGCAAAAAGCACAGGGCAATTCTCGAAAAAGCAAAGGGTTACTACGGAGACCGCAGTCGAACATTTCGATCGGCTAACGAGCAGGTATTGCACTCGGGGCAATATGCATTTCGTGACCGTCGCGCGAAGAAAGGTGAATTTCGCAGTTTGTGGATTCAACGCATCAACGCTGGTTGTCGAATTCACGACATGAGCTATAGCCGCTTCATCGCGGGTTTATCTGCAGCCGGTATCAGCGTCGATCGAAAGATCCTGGCTGACCTTGCTGTGCACGACGAAAAGGCGTTCGCCAAATTGGTCGAAACCGCAAAGGGCGCGCTCGTCTGAGTCTTTTGCCACTCGCGTTCACGAGCAATCGGGTTCAGCGATTGCGCAGACTTGTAAGCGATAAATCAGAGCGAGCGCAAGAAAAGGCGTTCGTTGTCGAGGGTGCCACGCTGATTGACGAAGCAATTCGTGCGGGATGGCGGATCGAATCACAGTTTGTTGCGCCGGGTGCCGTTGCCTGTTCGGGTGCGGGAAGTGCGGTCAATGATTTGGCAGCAGGCGTAATGGAGCGAGTCGCATCTACGGCGTCCCCTCAACCGGTTTTAGCGATCGCGCTGAAGCAAGATCGCGACATCAACGACTTGAAAACGGATGAAAATGCTTGGATCGTGGTTGTCGACAAGATTTCTGACCCGGGCAATTTGGGCACGATATTGCGCTCTGCCGAGGCAGCGGGTGCAAGTGGGGTAGTGCTGACAAGTGGCACGGTGGATGCATTCAGTCCGAAAGTCGTGCGGGCATCAGCGGGTGCGATCTTCAACATCCCCGTATATGAATCGGTGAATCTTGATCAAGTCGGTGAACTTGGTTTCAAACTTTGGGGTTCTTCGAGCCATCACCTTGAAAAGTCGATTGATTTTGCGCAAGCCGATCTCTCGGGGCGAGTGGCAATTGTTCTGGGCAACGAGTCACATGGACTGTCGTTGAACACCAATCTGGATGGATGGCTGACGATTGCGCACGCTGGACGCAGTGAGAGCCTGAATGTGGCGATGGCCGCGACGTTATTGTGTTTTGAGGCGAAGCGTCAACACGATAAGTAGCCCCAGCCAGAACTGGCGGACGACTAAAGTTAGGTAACGATGTCTGAGCAAAATACGGTCGGCGCAATCAGCCAGGCACTCGAGACGGCTCGTGACGCAGCATTGAAAGCGATCAAAAGTGCCTCAGACTTGGATGCTCTGCGGTCCTTGGGTGTCGAACTTAACAAGAAGGAAAGCCTGCTCAACAGTTTTAAAAGCGACATGGGAAAACTCTCGTCGGTCGAAGATAAGCGCACAATCGGCCAGCTTTTGAATGCCGCTGCGACATTGATTTCGGCAGCGATCGAGACGCGCACGACCGAATTTACCGAATTCGAAATTTCTAATCGCATCGCTCGTGAATCTCTTGACTTGACCGAGTTGCTTACTCAACGTCGGCGTGGACACAGCCACATCGTGACCCAGGCGGCGCAAAGACTCGAAGATGTCTTTGTTGGTCTTGGTTTTCAGATCGCCGAAGGTCCAGAGGTCGAGACCGATTTCAACAATTTTGAGGCGTTGAACATGCCCAAATTGCACCCCGCACGTTCTGAATTTGACACGATGTTTCTTGATTACGGCGAGCCTGGTTCGGTCTTATTGCGCACCCATACTTCGCCGGTTCAGATTCGCGTGATGAAGACTTGGAAGCCACCGATTTATGCGATCATGCCGGGTCGTGTTTTTCGCCGTGACACACCCGACGCAACTCACATGCCGGTGTTTCATCAGATTGAAGGTTTGGTCATCGATCGCGGCATAACTTTCGCCCATCTGGCGGGAACTATTGAAGCGTTCACGAAAGCATTCTTTGGTGACGATTTTTCCAGTCGCCTGCGTCCGTCGTTTTTTCCGTTCACCGAGCCGAGTGCCGAGTTCGATATTCGTCGTACGGACGGTGAGTGGATAGAACTGGGTGGTTGCGGCATGGTGCACCCGAATGTCTTGATCAGCGGGGGCATCGACCCTGAAGAATTCACCGGCTTCGCATTCGGATTCGGCATCGATCGGATGGCCAAAGAACGTCACAAGGTCGGGGATATTCGTGAAATGTACACGAACGACCTGAGATTCTTGAGGCAGTTCTAGTGAAGATTCTCAACTCGTGGTTGAACGATTTTGGTGCGTTCGGCACGAATGTCGAGAAACTTTCGACTGCGATGACAAGCCTGGGTTTGGCTGTGGAGTCGGTGACTCGGGTCGACACGCCGATTAAGGGCGTGGTGGTGGCGAAAGTTTTGCGAACCGAGCGGCATCCTGACGCGGCGAAAGTTCATCGTGTTTATGTCGACGCAGGCGATGGCAAAGAGTTGCACGTATGGTGTGGGGCGTTCAACATGAAATCGGGTGATCTGATTCCGTTGGCAACTCTCGGCACGACCATGCCGGACGGACGACTAATCACCCCGCGCGGGATACTCGGTATCGAGAGTCATGGGATGCTTTGTTCCGGAATCGAGCTGGGCTTGACCACCGATGCTGACGGCATTTTGATTCTGCCAAAAGGCTTGAAACTCGGCAAAGATGTGTTTTCTGCTCTCGAGATCAAGAGTGATTGTGTTTTTGATCTGGATGTGACGCGCAACCGACCCGACTGCAACGGTTACCTCGGTGTCGCTCGTGATCTTGGCGCCCATTTGCGAGTCAAAATCGTTGCACCGATTGGTGACAAGTTAAAAAAAGGTGCGACACACTCAATCAAGGTGACGATCGCCGACAAAAAACGTTGTGCCCGATACAACATGACAGTTATGTCAGGCGTAGTCGTCGGTGAGTCGCCGAATTGGATAGCGCGGCGACTTGCAAATTGTGGCATGCGACCGATCAACAATGTCGTCGATGCGTCGAACATGGTGATGCTTGAATTGAATCAACCGACCCACGCCTTTGATGCCGAAAAAGTAAATAATGGTTTCAAGATTCGTTGTGCTCGTGCTGGCGAAACATTGGTGACGCTCGACGGTCAAACTCGCGCACTTGAAACCACCGACCTTTTGATCTGCGACGGTAGAGACAATCCGATTGGGTTAGCCGGCGTAATGGGTGGCGCCGCGACAGAAATCAGCGGGCAAACCCAAACCGTGGCACTCGAAACCGCGTGGTTCGAGGCTTCGGGTGTTGCGCGGACTGCGACACGGCTCGGTCTGCGATCTGAAGCGTCGATGCGATTTGAGCGTGGAGTCGACCCGCATGGCATCGACCATGCCGTGAGTCGATTCGCCGGTTTGTTGCGCGAGTCCTGCCCGAATTTGGTAGTGCACAGAGGTGCAAGCGATGTGAAAGAAAAGACGCTGCCGGCAAAGCAAAGAGTTGTGGCGTTGCGACTTAATCAGGTAAATCGCGTTTTGGGCACCAAACTTACAACAAAAGTCGTATCGGCGATGTTGACCAGGATCGGCTTTGTAACCAAGTCGGTTTCGGGCGGGAAGATACCGAGTTTGAAGATCGCGGTGCCTTCATGGCGACCCGATTGCGAATCAGAGATTGATCTTGTCGAAGAAGTGGCTCGACACTACGGATACGACCAATTCGGCAAAGTCGTGCCACAATCCACGATGCACGGTCGGCTGTCGCCAGTGCAGCAACGGCGTCGCGATCTTCGGGACGTAGTGCTGAGTATGGGTTTGAGCGAGGCGATGCCGAACCCATTTTTGGCGCCTGGCGATTTGACCAAGACTGGATTGACCGAGGATAACGCGATTCGTCTGGCGAACCCGTTGGTGTTCGAGGAAAGCATCTTGCGCACTTCGTTGCGACCCGGTTTGCTTAAAGCAATCGGTTACAACATTTCGCATCGAGCAGCGGACATTCTGCTGTTTGAACTCGGTCATGTCTACCCATCGGGCACGGCCGACTCGGCAGACGGTTTGCCAGATGAGTATGAATCTATGTGTCTGGTCGCCGTCGGTGAGACGAGTGCGCTCGCACTTGATTGGTGGAGTCAGTTGTCGAGTGTCATGAGTTTTGGTGCGCAACTAGATCAGGACAGCATCGCACCCGGTTTCCATCCCAAGCGCAGCGCCATTTTGCGTCGAGGTAAGCAGATTTTGGGTTGTGTTGGCGAAATTGATCCACGTGTTTTGGCGAAAAATCAAATCAATGCAACCGTTGCCTGTTTGGAACTTAACCTCTCTGTGTTGTTGACTGAAACACCGCGAGTGGCAAACGCCAAGATGGTAAGTCGCTTTCCAAGAAGTGATTTCGACCTGGCATTCGCGGTGCCGAACAGTCAAACTGCTGGGGCAGTGATGAAAGCGTTGCGTCAAGCAGGCGGCGTCGAACTAGTTGATCTTGAACTTTTTGATGTCTATCGTGGCGTGGGTCTAGCCGATGATTCGCGCAGTTTGACTTTCAGGTTGTGTCTGCAGGCCGGTGACCGTACTTTGACCGATGCCGAAGTAACCACGATTCGCCAACGGTGCTTGGACGCGGCAGCGAAACTCGGTGCGCGACTTCGCGACTGATTGAACTCTTTTAGTGGTCGAGCATGTCATCGTTGGCGAGGACGAACGTGGGCGGTGTAGTTGGTGCGCGGGTGATACTGAATATGTTCGGTACCACGACGACGAGTGGGGAAGACCAGTAGTCGACGACAGGCTGATCTACGAAAAGATCTGTCTTGAGGGTTTTCAGTCAGGGTTGAGTTGGCTGACGATTTTGCGCAAACGTCCCGCATTCAGGGTCGCGTTCAAAAACTTTGAGCCCAAAGTGGTCGCAAAATTCACGAGCAAAGATGTCGAGCGCTTGATGTCAAATGCCAACATCGTCAGGCACAGGGGCAAGATCGAAGCGACGATTCAAAATGCAAAGTCGACTTTGCATTTGCAGCACGAGTTTGGCTCGTTGGCAAAGTTCATGTGGAGTTTTTGCCCGGAGAATCAGACAGGAAAGTCGCCCAAGGCCCGAACAGGGCCGGGGGATATTCGCAGCCAGACGCCGGAGTCTGAGGCGCTGTCCAGGGCCCTACGCAAGATGGGTTTCAAGTTTGTCGAGCCGACCACGATGTATGCCGCGATGCAATCTCTTGGGGTTGTAAATGACCATTATTTGGGTTGCGCCTACCGTGAGCAGTGCGCCGAGGCTCGGACTAAAGCCCTAAAAATGATGATTGCATAAGTATGCATTAAGCCGTATAATCATACATCATGGTTTCAGTTGGCATTTTGGGTGCGTCCGGCTTTGTCGGCGTAGAACTGCTAAGGCTTTGCGCTGCGCACCCGGAGTTCGAAGTTGTTTATGCCACTGGCGACTCGCAAGCAGGTGCGTTGGCGTCGACTTTGTATCCGAATTTGACGACTGCTTATCCGAATTTGGTATTTGACGAATATTCATTGGATAAGGCCCTGAAATGTGACGTTGTTTTTTTGGCTTTGCCACATGAGGTCAGCCTGCAGATCGTGCCCCAACTAATCCACAAAATTCGATTGGTCGTCGACTGTAGTGCGGCTTTCAGGTTGAAGGATCCGAATCTTTATCCGACTTGGTACGGCTTTGATCACGACCGACCAGAAGAATTAGAAGCCGCCGTTTACGGTCTGCCCGAGTTGTATCGCCAAGAGTTGAAGACGGCAAAGCTGATTGCCACGCCAGGTTGCTATGTGACGGCGGCAAGTTTGGCTCTTGCGCCGTTGGTCAAGGCGAAAGTGATCGCAACCACGGGTGTGATAGTTGACGCAGCCTCGGGTGTGTCGGGCGCGGGTCGAGCATTGAAAAATAGCAATTCATTTTGTGTCGTAGACGAAGACTTCACCGCGTACGGATTGCTTGATCATCGCCACACACCAGAAATTGAACAAGTCACGAGGGCACAAATTTTGTTCACCCCACATCTTGCACCGATGAATCGCGGCATTCTTGCGACTTGTTATGCGAGACCCACGGATCCTTCGAAAACAAGCACTGCCTCGTTGCTCACAGTTTTGAGTCGAGCATATGCCCGCGAACCGTTTATCGCGGTGCGACCCGCATCGCCGTCGACAAAGGCGACACTAGGTTCGAATTCGGTGCACATTTCTGCGAGATTCGATGAGCGAACCGGCTATGTCATCGTGTTGTCGGCGATCGACAACTTGACCAAAGGCGCGGCAGGTGGCGCCGTGCAAGCGGCCAATGTTGCTCTCGGTTTTGAAGAGACCCATGGTCTGAGCAAAGTCGGTATGTATCCATGATCACAAACCAACGAACAACAATCGACCAGTCGGTGGTTGACTCTGCCCAAGTAGCAAACCTGTTGATTGAAGCGCTGCCGTACATTCAAAAGTTCTCCGGCAAAACTGTGGTTGTCAAATATGGCGGCAACGCCATCGTGGGTGCGAATAGTGACGATGCGCTGTCTGCGTTCGCTCAGGACATCGCGTTGTTGCATGCTGTCGGATTCAAGCCGGTAGTCGTGCACGGTGGCGGACCGCAGATCTCGGCGATGATGGAGCGACTTGGCAAGAAGCCGACTTTTCATAATGGTCTGCGAGTTACCGACGCTGAAACGATGGAAATCGTCAGCATGGTCCTGCTCGGCACGGTGAACCCGCAGTTGGTGTCGGCGATCAACCAACACGGTGCGCCAGCGGTTGGAGTGTCTGGTCAGGATGCAAACATGTTTATTGCCACGCCCCATGATGCGGCATTGGGTTTTGTCGGCGAGATAACGAAAGTTGATGCGACGATCGTCAAAAAAATGCTCGCCGAATCGCAGGTGCCGGTCGTGGCGACGCTGGGCACAGACAACGCCGGTCAGGCCTACAACATCAATGCCGATACTGCAGCCGGAGCATTGGCAGAGGCACTCGGCGCACAAAAACTGATTTATCTGACCGATATTGCGGGCGTGCGCAGCAACAAGGATGATGCAGCATCACTGTTGCGTCAAGCCACGACATTACAACTGCGTGCATTGCTCGCGTCTGGGGCAGTCGACGGGGGAATGATCCCAAAAATTGAGAGTTGTGTCTCGGCAATTGAGCGAGGCGTTTATCAAGCACACATTCTGGACGGAAGAATCGCCCACGTGCTGTTGCTTGAATTGTTTACAGACGCCGGAGTCGGCACGATGGTTTCGAAGGGCTGACGATCACTATGACCACAACACCAACCCATGCTTTTGCGAAGAGCAAAACTGCGACCGAACTGTTGAGTGCGCGACCCTCTTGCCCGTTCATGCCCGTGTTTGGTGCGCCGCATGTGATCTTTGAACGCGGCCAAGGCACGCAGTTGTGGGACGTGAATGGCAAACGATACTTAGATTTTTTGAGCGGAATCGCCGTGACGTCGCTGGGACACAGCAACCCAGTTGTAGCCGCAGCGATTGCGCACCAGGCGAACACGCTGTTGCATGTCAGCAATTTTTTCGCGAACCCTGTCGCCACGCAAACCGCGTTGATGGTCGACAAGTTGCTCAGCGAAGCATGTGGCGAGAATGCCGGTTACGGCCAAGTTTTCTTCTGCAACTCTGGTGCCGAGGCCAACGAAGCAGGCATCAAGTTGGCACGAAAATTTGGTGGTCGTGGCAAACATGTCGTAGTCAGTGCGCTGGGCAGTTTTCACGGGCGAACTCTTGCGGCGTTGGCGGCAACGGGTCAGCCCGAAAAACACGAGCCCTTCGCGCCGATGCCCGACGGGTTTCGACATGTTGCATTCAATGACATCTCGTCGCTTGAGGCTGCAGTTGATAGTTCGGTGGCCGCAGTATTGCTCGAAACCGTGCAAGGCGAGGGTGGGGTCGTGCCGGCATCTGTCGAATATTTGCAAGCCGTGCGAAAGATGTGCACCGAGCGTGGCATCTTGCTGATGATCGATGAAGTGCAAACGGGTTTCGCGCGAACGGGCAAGTGGTTCGGCTTCGAACACGCCAAGATCAAACCCGACGTGGTGATGTTGGCCAAGGCGATGGGCAATGGCATGCCGATTGGCGCGCTTTGGGCGAGTCAAAAAGTCGCCAGTGTGTTCAAGCCCGGTGATCACGGCAGCACCTACAGCGGCACGGCGTTGGCGACTGCTGCGGCTCGGGCGACCATGCAGTTGATGATCGACATGAACGCGCCTGAAGTTGTGCAGCAAAAAAGCGCAGAATTGACAGCAAAGTTACGAACCATCCCGAGCGTGGTCGATGTCCGCGGTCGAGGGTTGTTGTTGGCTGCCGAGTTGAAACCTGAACTTGACGCCAAGAAAGTTGCCTCGCAATTGCTTGAACTCGGATTAGTCGTCAACGGCGTAACGAGCCACGCGCTGCGATTTGCGCCGCCGTTCACGGTGAGCTCTGAAGAGATCGACGAAGCAGTTTCGATCATGAAATCAGTTTTATGAGTGTTCGTCACTTTTTAGATGTGACCGATCTTTCGGCGCGCGATTTAAACACGGTTTTGACACTCGCCCAGGCCGAAATTTCGAAACTAGGTCGACCACTTGCCGACAAGGGTGTGGCGCTGATATTTGAAAAGCCGTCGAATCGAACTCGACACAGCATGGAAATGGCAGTCGTGCAGCTTGGTGGTCATCCGATTTTTACGCGTGGCGAAGAGGTTGGTTTTGACGAGCGCGAAACAGTCGAAGACGTAACGCGAATAATGGCGGGCTATCACCAGGTGATTGCAGCCCGTGTGTTCGCCCACTCGGTGTTGCAGCGAATGGCAAAAGTCTCGAGTGTGCCGATCATCAATATGTTGAGCGAGCAATCTCATCCGTTGCAGGCAATTGCCGATGTTCTGACAATGCGTCTAGAGCTGGGAAACTTAAACAAAAAAATTGTGGCGTGGGTTGGTGACTATAACAATGTGGCGCGATCTTTAGTTGAGGCTTGTGCGCTCGAGGGCATGCATATTCGATTGGGTTGCCCGAAGGGTTATGGTGCGCAAGATAACGAGTTGAACCGAATTTCCAAACTGGGTGCAGCGTCGGTCGAGCAACACTCATCGGCCCAGATCGCCGCCGTTGGCGCGCACGCGGTGCACACGGATGTGTTCGTTTCGATGGGTCAAGAAGCAGAAACTGCCAAGCGGATGATCGACTTTGCAAATTTCAGGGTTGACGCCGACGTGATGGCTGTCGCTGATAACGCCGCAATTTTTATGCATTGTCTGCCCGCGCATCGCGAAGTTGAAGTGACTGCCGAGGTTATTGACGGCGCCCAAAGTCGTGTGGTTTTACAAGCACATAACAGAATGCATGCCGCCAGGGGCGTGCTCGCACATCTAATGGGGGTCACAATATGAGTACAAAAGTTCAACGTCAACAGTTGATTGCCAAAATCGTGAGTTCGCAAACGGTGACGAGTCAACCAATGTTGCGCGAGTTGTTGAGAAAAAAAGGCATCAAGGCGACGCAGGCAACCGTGTCGCGCGATCTCGAAGACCTCGGCGCGGTAAAAGTGCGCACAACCAAGGGTGAGACGACTTATGCGATACCTGAGTTCGAGCCAGATCGCCTTTCGCCGCCCGATCAACTGAAACGCGTCTTGGCCGAGTGGGTCGCCGATGTGCAGTTCAACGAGCCAGTAGTCATTGTGCGTACACCGCCAGGCTGTGCCCATGTTGTGGCGTCTGCGTTAGATAGATCCAGATTGCAGGGTTTGCTCGGCACGGTTGCTGGCGACGACACAATGATGTGCGTGGCTAATTCAAAATACACGGCCAAGCAACTTGCCAAAGACATCAAGAAGCTTGCGGGGCTCGCCAATGACTGACCAACCACTGTGGCATGGACGCTTTGAGTCGAGTCCGGCTGAGGCGCTGACGAAATTTGCCGAGAGCTTGTCGTTTGATAGGCAGTTGTGGCGCGACGATATTGCCGGTTCAGTAGCCCATGTGCGTGGTTTGGCTCATGGCAAAATTATTTCACAAGCCGAAAGCGAAAAAATTATCTCGGCACTAGACGTCGTGGCGACTGAAATGTCGAACAACAAATTCGAATTTGTGGCTAGCGACGAAGACATTCACACGGCGATTGAACGCCGAGTCACACAAATTGCCGGCGACACTGGTGCAAAACTGCACACGGGTCGTAGCCGTAACGATCAAGTCGCAACGGCCCTGAGATTGTGGTGCAAACGTGAACTCGCCCAAGTTGCGAGACTGACCCTTGATTTGTGCGATGTATTGACGACGCGCGCCAACGAAGCCGGCTGGGGTGACGATGCGGTCTATCTGCCTGGCTATACACATCTGCAGCGAGCCCAGCCAGTGTTGCTCGCGCATCATTTTGCTGCGCACGCCTGGGCGATGTTGCGCGATGTTGACCGTTTGACCCAAACAATCGAGCGACTGGATGTTTCGCCACTCGGTGCTGGCGCGCTGGCGGGTTCGTCCTTGCCGCTTGACCCTGATTTCGTGGCATCGCAACTTGGTTTTGGGCGACGATTCAACAATTCTCTTGACGCAGTTTCTGATCGCGACTTCGTCGCCGAAGCGCTGTTTGACATTGCATTGATCGGTGTGCATCTTTCGCGCCTCGGCGAAGAATGGGTGCTGTGGACGACCCAAGAGTTTGGATTCGCAGTTCTCGACGACGCATATTCGACGGGCTCGTCGATGTTGCCCCAGAAAAAGAACGCCGATATCGCCGAACTTGCACGCGGCAAATCTGGTCGGTTGATCGGCAACTTGACGGGGCTGTTGGTGACGCTCAAGGCGTTGCCGCTTGCATACAACCGTGATTTGCAAGAAGACAAAGAACCTTTGTTCGATTCGGTCAATCAGGTTTCACTCGCTCTGCAGGCACTCGCCGGCATGATCGAAACTGCGAAGATAAATTCAGAAGCGATGAGGTCGGGTGCTGATGCACAGTTGCTTGGTGCCACAGATCTTGCCGAGTGGCTCGTGGTTCAGGGCATGCCATTCAGACAGGCGCATGCGCATGTGGGCGCGCTCGTCAGCAAATCGATTCGCGAATCGGTGAGTCTTGCGCAACTTGTCGAAGCCGATAGCAAACTTGGCAAACGCGCCGCAGAACTTATGCGACCAGGCATCGGAGTGGCGCGACGCACGACCAAAGGTGGCAGTGG
>SXGR01433965.1_pt1 | contig 14072 bp, 12 predicted proteins | sample 3174711 | NCBI WGS metagenome assembly SXGR01 (sample SAMN11356860, study PRJNA531348) | freshwater metagenome | isolation source: freshwater sample F1-60 | place: China: Fuxian Lake, Yuxi | collected 2017-12-25
CTTCGATAATACAAATAACGTCGCCCACTTTTACGGTTTTGCCCACTTCAATAAAGTTGGGTGAGCCTGGTGCTGGTGCGCCGTAGTAGGTACCTACCATTGGCGATTTGATACTGTGGCCAGTTGGTGCTGCAGCGGCTACGGGAGCGGCAGCAACCGGTGCGGCGGCTGGTGCTGGAGCAGCAGCTTGTTGTGTCGGTGCAGGAGCATAGCCTTGCATCGGTGCATTTACATATTGAATGGTGCCGCTGTTACGGGCAATGCGTACAGACTCTTCGCCTTCTTTGATTTCTAATTCACCGATGTTGGATTCTTCAAGCAGTTCGATGAGTTTTTTAATTTTGCGAATATCCATAGGATCCTCTTTTGTATTGAGTTTTTAAAAATTAATTGTTAAGTAACGAAAAAGCAGCCTGCATGGCCAAGCGATAGCTGTCTGGGCCGAAGCCACAGATAACACCTTGGGCAATATCAGAAAAGTACGAGTGGTGGCGGAAGGCTTCGCGTTTATGAACGTTGGATAGGTGAACTTCAATAAACGGAATGTTGACCGACAAAATGGCATCGCGCAGGGCGACGCTGGTATGGGTAAATGCGGCAGGATTGAAGAGAATAAAATCCACACCTTCTTTGCGTGCATCGTGAATGCGATCAATCAATTCGTATTCAGCGTTGCTTTGCAGGGTTTGAATGTGGTGCCCAGCATCCAAACATAATTGGGTAAGTTGCTGGTTTATGGTCTCTAAAGTGGCGGCGCCGTAGATGCCGGGTTCACGCAGGCCGAGCATGTTGAGATTGGGGCCGTGAAGTACCAGAATTGTTGCCATAGTGAGTCCTATTGTTGTGAACAGCTACGAACGGGCTGTTTGACCACAGGGGGTCGACACAAGTTTCATCGGATTTCAAAAAAGTGGCAGGAGTTTGCCGCAAAAAATAAATTATGTCCACGATGAGTGCGAAATTAATTTAAATTGCTGAAATTCGCTGCAAGTTTGCAGAAATTGTTACTTGCTGTAATTGTTGGAGGGGCGATAAGTGGAATTTTAGTGACCTGTTACCGTATCTTTCCTGCTTTTTAGAGGCAAGATACGGTAACTTCTTTTAATGTGCTGTTATAATTCGTTAAAATCTTCTAATGTCTTGTAAAAGCCTTATTTATTGGTTTTTATGTTTTCAATTACTAAGTCTGGGGTTAGTAACTGCGGTAAAACATCGGCCTTGCCAGCGCGCTTGGCGGGGAACCAAAGGTACAAAGGCACACCGCTTCGGCCATATTCTTCCAGCAATTCGCTGATTTTCTCATCACGATTGGTCCAATCTCCCTTCAAGGTTGCCACTTTGTGTTCATCAAATACAGCTTCAACTTCAGCTTTAGTCAGCGTAACTCGCTCGTTGGCAAGGCAGGTTAGGCACCAATCTGCGGTTAAATCGATAAAAACAGGGCGACCTTGATCGCGTAATTCTTGTAAAAGCTCGGGTGAGTAGGCTTGCCAGCGTTTGTTATCTGGCTGTTTTTGTAGGAGTTGATAGGGCAGGAAGATGGCAGCTGCTATCGCCAAGATCGCTACAAGTTTACTGATCTTGGCAGCCAAGCCATCGGTGTAGCGGTTATTCAGCCAGCAGGCAAAGGCAATGGCGACTGCACCTATGCAAACTCCGGCCATAAGGTTGCTGCCCGCTTGATTGGTTAAAACCCAGAGTAGCCAAATGGCACTTATATAAAGAGGGAAGGCTAGGAATTCTTTGAGGGTTTCCATCCACGCGCCGGGCTTAGGTAGGCGATGGGCAAGGCTGGGTAAATAGCAGAGCAGTAATAAAGGCAAGGCCATGCCAAAGCCGAGCGCGATAAATACGCTCAAACACACATACGCCGGTTGAGTTAATGCAAAGCCGAGGGCGGCTCCCATAAAAGGTGCGGTACAAGGGCTGGCGACAACGGCGGCTAATACGCCGGTAAAGAACGAGCCTTTTAGGCCAGATTTTTGCGTGAGTGATTGACCTGCACCCATCCAACGAGTGCCGATATGAATGACACCAGACATGCTCAAGCCCATTACAAAAAAGAGATAGGCAAGCGCAGTGACTAATCCCGGCGACTGCAGCTGAAAGCCCCAGCCAATCGATTCGCCGCCGCTTTTGGCGACCAATAAGATGCTCGCAAAGCCCACAAGGCAGACCACTATGCCTAGGGTGTAAGCCCAACCGTGCAAGCGCAAGCGAGCGCTATCGGCCTGCACCAAGCTCATCACCTTTATGGAGAGTACTGGGAATACGCAGGGCATAAGATTCAAAATCATGCCTCCCAACATGGCAAATAAAAGCGCCTGCCAGAGCCAAACTTGTTCTTCGTGGACGGCTTCCGTTTCTGTCGTGATTGAACTTGTTGCAGGCTTATTGGCTATTGCAGAGGTGGTATTGGTGGCTGGATCTATATGCAAGCTTTCCGAATAGGGCGGGTAGCACAAGCCAGCTTCAGCGCAGCCTTGCGAGGTAACGCGTAAATCAAATGCTGGTGAATCAGCGGTAATGGAAAAATCTACTGTCACTTCGTGGTAGTGAAGTGTCATATCTTTGCCAGCAAATTCGTCGAACTTATGTTTGCCGCCTGTGCTGTAAGTTGGGTTGAGTGCTATCTCTGGTGTGGCGCGGAACTTGAAACGCTCTTGGTACAGGTAATATTCAGGGGCGATAGTCCAAGTTAGGCGCAGATTCTTGGTGTTGTTTTCGGCATCCTTAATCTCGCTGCTCAGCTTATAGGCTTCGGTAACCAGTAAGTATTCATGTTGATTTAAAGCCAACCCTGTTGTAACCGGCGAGGCGTTTGCATTCGGCGCAGGAATCAAATTCTCCGCATTGGCCAATGGGATTGCCAAACAGATCAAGGCAGTAAAAAAATAACGTGCGACAGAGAAATTAAAACTAGGGAAACCGAAAGAACTTGGCATAATAAGCGCCTAACGCAAAGTGGATTTGTCGAGTGCGGGTGAATGCTTGCAAGTGTAGTCGAGTTAGCGGCTTGCCAGCTAGTTATGATTGCAAGAGTCGCTCTCCATCTACCCGGCATGGGGTTTATTAAGTCTCTTGTGGACGCGTGGCGTCACAGCTTTAAGTATTTTTGATTTACCTTTTCCTTTAGTGTTTTTTTTACAGAGAAACTATTCATGTTTAGCTTTATTTTAACTTCTTCAACCCTTTTACGTGCCATTGGTTTACTTGGCTTGGGCAGCGCTTTAGTTGCATGTCAATCAACACCCAAACAAGAAGAGCCGACAGCGCCAGTCGTGCAAGTTGCGCCAGCGCCAGTAGAGCTTACACCGCAACAAAAAGTGATTAGCCGATTGTTAGCAGAGGCTGATTATTGCTTGTCTCGTAACCAGTTGCTTAATCCTATCGCCGATAATGCCCATGACCGCTATCGCTCAGTATTGTTGATGGAACCTGAAAACGAGCGCGCAAAATTGGGTTTACAGGCCATTGCATTGCGTTTTGTGGATCAAGCTCAAACAGCGGCGAAGCGCGGTAATTTGAGCGAAGCCAACACCATGATTAAGTACGCCAAAAGTATTGATAATAATGCCGTGGTACAAGATGCGGCCAACAGCTTGCGCAAGCAGTTAGTGAATATCCCCCCTGCAAAAGCCTACGTGGCGGGCGAGGGTGAGATTGTGCTGGATGCAAAAATGCTGCAAGCCAAAGACCCACAATTAACAACTCAATTAACGGGTGTTGCTCAAAAAGCCAAACAAACAGATCAGTTTGTATTAATTATTGCGCGTACCGATGCTGATGGTCGTTGGGTTTATCAGCAATTGCGCAATGCTGTACCCGGTTATTTAGTGCGTGGCGATATTAGAATTGGCTCACCAGCACGCGTGAAATTAGTGAAAACATTGGACTAAGATTTATTTAGTCACATTCATAATCAAAAAGCTCATTAATCCAAAAAGCTCATTAATCAAAAGGTTCCTAAATAAAAAAGGCTCAGTGTGAAAAACCTATTAAAATCTATGAGTGTACTTCTATTGGTGTTTTCAATATGGCCAGCTACTTTTGCAGCTGAAAACACTCAGACCATTAAGAAAGAAGCTTTGGATATTAGAGTCACCGATGCATTTTTTTATGTGCCTTTGGGTAACAGCAAAACGACAATGGCATTTTTCACCATCACCAATAGTTCCAATACGAATGTGAGTGTGACGGGTGTAAGCTCGCAAGCGGCGAAACAGTTGCGGCTTATGCCTGAAAGTACCTTGGCGCTACCGGCAAAGCAATCGGTCGCCTTAAAATCCAGCGGTCGCTATGTGCAAATTAATGAGCTCAAAACGCGGCTAAGTACTGGCGACGAGCTACACTTAGAAGTGAGCTTAAGCAATGGTCAAAAGTTACACATTGTTGCTGTGGCGAAAAGTGCTTATGATCAGGTGCATGGCCGCTAACAGGTTCACATCATGAACTTATTCAAACATTTGTGGGTGCGTGCGTTGCGTCGTGCCCGCGATGAATATGAAGATACACAGAGTGATATTGTTTACGCCAGTCCTGTGCGTCGCGCATTTATAGTTGCCGTATTAATCTATTTTGTGTGCGCGATTGCCGTGGGCATTTATTGGAGCTTTTTTCCAAACGCCCCCAGTATTAATACCTTGGTTCAGCGCCAATTAGTTCTGCTTAAAGTTCCCTCATCATATATAACGCTTGCCCAAGGTGATTTGCCTAAGGGTGTTGCAACTACTTCTGCATTAATTACCGTAAGTGAAATTTTGCTGGATAAACCCGGCGGTTATATTGCCAATGATATTGCGCCGCCCAGTTTGTGGTTAGATGATATGCCACACTGGGAGTTGGGTGTTGTGCATCAAATACGTGATACCACACTAAATTTGCGTGCATCGCTTAGTCAATCCAACTTAAATCATGAGTTGGATGTCGATCTTCAAAAAGCGGAGGTTCGTTTTAATTTCTCCCATCTGTCTTGGGGTTTTCCTGCTACTGAATCGCAATACCGTGCGGGTATTGAGCATTTACAAAAGTACAATTTTCGTTTGCTGAAAACGGATGGTGATAAGTCTCAGTTTTATGCTGACGCTCAACATTTAAATGACTACTTGGCAGGTGTTGAGCAGCGCTTAAAAAACTTATCGCAACGTTTAACAGCGAGTGTTGGCCCCAGTGTTAATACAGATTCCGCCGCTATGTCGGTCAAGCAAAAAGACACCAAGAAAATTGCCACAGGTTTGTATACCAAAACGTCTTGGTGGCAAGTTGATGATGTGTTTTATGAAGCACGTGGTTCTGCTTGGGCGCTCATACTTATTTTGCAGGGAATTGATCAGGATTTTGCAGAAGTATTACAAAGCAAAAATGCACAGGCGAGTTTCGACCAAATTATTCGTGAGTTAGAACCTAGTCAGCAAACTGTATTTAGCCCTATGATATTAAATGGCGAAGGTTTTGGGTTTGTCGCCAATCACTCGCTCAGCATGGCCTCTTATTTGTCCCGTGCACAAGCGGCGATTGCAGATTGTCGCCGTCAGCTCTTGGTGGCTTCCCCTTAGCTTTTTATATCACCCAATCGTTCATTTATACGAATAGTCGCGCACCTATGCTAAATGCTTTTTTACTCACTCGCCAATGGCGCGATACGCGCGAAGGTATCGCCTTGGATTTTTGGTGGGCAACCGAGCAGGGTGCGTGTTGGACGCAAATCACCCAGCAAGAAATCGTGTTCTTTGTATTGCGCAAAGACGCCGAAACAATTCAAACACTATTTTCTGGCTTACGCGCATGGCGTATGGCAGAAGTTGTATTAAAAACCTTTCGCAACCACCCTGTAAATGCACTCTATTTTAAAAGCCAGCGCAGTTCTCGAGATGCGCAAGAAATTTTGGCACAAGCGGCTATCGCATCCTGGGAGGCGGATATTCGCCCCCATGAACGCTATTTAATGGAGCGATTTATTACCGCCGGTGCGCAGATAGATATTGAGCCTAATTCACTATCAAACACTAAGCCTATCTTGAATCCACGATTAGTGCCTTCCGAGACTCGTCTTCCCTTAAAAATGGTTTCACTTGATATAGAAACCACTATGGATGCCAAGCAATTATTTTCCATTGCGGTTTGGGGTGAGCAGGCGAAAAAAGTATTTATGGTGGGCGAAGGTGTTACCGCGTCGGAGGAAATTGTTTTCTGCGCAACTCAAAAAGAATGCTTGCAACAATTTTTGAATTGGTTAACTCGCTATGATCCCGATATTTTAATGGGTTGGAACTTAATCCAATTTGACTTGTGGGTATTAGAGACTCTGTGTCAGCAAGAAAATATCAGCTTGGCTATGGGGCGCGGCAATCAGCCGGTACATTGGCGGCAAGAAGAAGGCGATGTTGGCCGCCGGTTTATTGTTATCCCCGGCCGCGTTGCGCTCGATGGTATCGAATTATTAAAAGCGGCCAACTACCGTTTCGAATCCTACGCGTTGCAGTTTGTGGCTGAGCAACTTTTGGGCAAAAGTAAATTGTTGCACGGCAATGATCGCGGCGATGATATTGCACGTTTGTTTGCTGAAGATAAGCTTGCGCTTGCAGAATATAACCTGCGCGATTGCGAATTGGTGTGGGATATTTTTGCGGATAAAAAACTTTTGCACTTCGCGGTGGAGCGCAGCCAATTAACAGGTTTATTGTTGGATAGAATTGGCGGTTCAGTTGCCGCTTTTGAGTACTCCTATTTGCCGCGCTTGCATCGCAAGGGTTACGTCGCCCCCAATTTAGGTGAGTTGGAATCCGATATTATTAGCCCCGGTGGCTATGTGATGAATTCACGCCCCGGTATTTACGATAATGTATTGGTACTGGATTTTAAAAGTCTGTACCCCAGTATTATTCGTACCTTTTTGATTGACCCTTGCGCTTTTTGGATTGCAGAGCATCAACACTTATTACCTGAGGAAATAGTTGCTGGTTTTAATGGCGCTGTGTTTGCGCGTGAAGGCCACATACTGCCGCACATGATTGAACACTTATGGCAGGCGCGTGATCTTGCCAAGCAAGAACACAATGCGCCGCTATCGCATGCAATTAAAATTATCATGAATTCGTTTTACGGTGTTTTAGGTTCAACGGGCTGTCGTTTTTTTGATCCGCGTGTATGCAGTTCAATTACTTTGCGTGGCCACGACATTATTCAACGCAGCCGCGATTGGATTGAGCAACAAGGTTATGCAGTGATATACGGTGATACAGATTCGTTATTTATCTGGCTGGAAAATAATTGCGTAGGTAAGCCGCCAAAAAATCAGCCGCAATGCCAAAAAATTGGTGAGCGTTTAGCGCGTGAATTAAATCAGTGGTGGCGGCAAACGCTCAAAACGGAATACGCGATAAAAAGCCAATTGGAAATTCAGTTTGAAACTCATTACTTGCGTTTCTTAATGCCAACGATTCGCGGCAGTGAAATAGGCACCAAAAAACGTTATGCAGGTGTGGTTGAGAATAATGGCGAGCGCGAGTTGGTATTTAAGGGGTTGGAAAATGTGCGCACCGATTGGACTCGTTTAGCCAAGGATTTTCAAGAGCAGCTTTACAGCAAGGTGTTTAACGGAGAAGACTATTTAGATTTTGTGCGCGAGACAGTGGCAGAGGTCTTGGCCGGCAAGCGCAATCAAGAGTTGGTCTACAACAAGCGCCTGCGCCGCCATTTGCACGAATATGAAAAGAACGTTCCACCTCAAGTACAAGCCGCGCGTAAATATGTACAACTTACGGGTAAGCCCATCAGACGCGGTGATTGGATTGCCTATGTAATCACCGCCAGCGGTGCAGAACCTATAGCCGCGCAGCAAAGCCCGTTGGATTATCAACACTACGTGGATAAGCAGTTAATGCCAGTGGCAGACAGTATTTTGCATTTTATGGAGCAAAATTTGACCGAGTTAGTCGATACACAGATGTCTTTGTTTGCGCATTAATGGTTTGGCTTGTGATATTTGCTTCTAAATTTTTGCATTAATTTTTCTATCTTGATCTATGCAGTAGTGCACGGTATTCGCGCCAATTTTTTTTTAAGATTTCTTTTTCAATCTAATTGCAAGGTTTACGAGGTAAGTGCATGAAAAATGCCATAGGTTGCGTGCTAAACATACTCTTAGCGGGTTTCTTTTTAAGTGTTAGCGTCAATGTACTGAGTGCCGATTTAGCTGTAGTAGGCACGCCAACAAGTATTACGATAAAGGCCAATACCGCTGTTTTGGGTGGAGATCCAAAGGTTGCCGTGCATGAAGATTTTGATGCGGGGGAGGCAGGTAAACCATTAAATGGCTGGTCTCTAGGTAGTTCGCATAACTCACCGCCGGTGTACTCTAACTTTACATCGGTTACAGATGCATTTAGTGGGGTGTCTGGTTTTGAGGGGCTTAATTATAATTCAAGTGCAGAGTATAAAAAGCTACCTGAGTTGGGTAGCGCTTACGTAAGCTATTACTTTAGGATTCAAAAATTAAATGGCGCGAACTCCAGAAATATTAAACTGCTAAGGCTGTCCGGTGGTTATAAATCTGGCTATGTACAGGGCATAGGAATGACCCAATTTCATACTTACAATAATGGGATTTTTCTGCAGGCGTCTATCGATAATGCAGAGTCAAAGGTGCCGGCTGTTTGGATAGGTGATTACTCGGATGGCAAGTGGCATAGGGCAGAGTATTACACAAGGTTGTCTAATCCTGCGGGCGCAAAAAATGGAGCTACGTTTCTTAGGGTTGACGGAAAGGTACTCGCTAATATGAATAATATTGTCAATGAAGAGGCAGGGATGAGGTATAAATGGCTAACCTTACCTTACTATGTGGCTCATGATGCGGGGGGCGACTATAAAATTTATTATGATAATGTAATCGTTTCTGAGGGGCGCGCTAGGGTGGAAATGTGTGATAGTGACACTTACTCTACCTGTAAAATACCTTCTTTGGCAAAAGTACTCAGCTGGACATCAAGTGAAGTACAGATTTCTGTGGGTAATTTTAATGGAGCGAATCCATTTTTATTTGTTTTTGATGAAAACGATGTATTGCTTAATGAAAAAGGGATTAAATTCTGTCCCAAATGCCCCAAACCGCCCATGGCTCTGTGAGTAATCTTGGCCACAAAGAGAAACTGTAATGGAAGAAATTTTAGAATTATTGCGCGAACACAATGAGTCTGTACCTGTTCCTTTGGAATTGCCAGATGACGATCAGCTTATTCAAATTGAAGAAGAGATACTGCTACCTATTCCGCGCGATATTAAAGAATATTTGTTAGAGGCGAGCGATGTAGTTTACGGTTCGCTAGAACCCGTTACAGCTGCAGACCGCAATTCACACACTTATTTGGCCGAAGTGACTGCGGTGGCTTGGTCACTTGGTGTTCCACATCATTTGTTGCCGATTTGTGAAGATAGAGGCATGTACTACGTTGCCGATCCCGAAGGAGAAATTACGTTGTGGAAAGATGGCGAATTAACCGAAGAAACCTGGCCAACCATTTGGTATTGGGTTAGGGAAGTTTGGTTAGAGTCTTAATTTATTAATAATTTTACCGCTCACCCTGAGCGCGAAGCAGTCGAAGGACTTAGCGCTCAATTTCCACCAAAAACATCTTCGGCCATTGTTTTCCTGTAATCCAAAACGCTTTTTTATCTGCATCATAGGCAATGCCATTCAGCACACTTTCTGCATCCTTCAGCGTTAAGTTTTTTGCGATTGCAGAAAAATCCATTACACCGACAACATCGCCTGTAGCGGGATTTATTTTTACAATCCGGTTGTCGTGCCAAATATTCGCCCAAATAAAACTTTCTGCGTATTCCAGTTCGTTGAGATTATGAATCGCTTGTTGTTGGTATGTTACGTTGATGGTTTTTTCAACACTAAAATTTTCTGCGTTGTGAAAAAACAACCTATTACTGCCATCGCTGCGAATTAGGCGTTTGCCATCGTTAGTTAAACCCCAGCCTTCGCCTTTATAGTTCAAATTCTTCAGTAGTGAAAAATTATTGGCATCGTAAACAAATGCTGTGCCTTCTTGCCAAGTGAGCACATAGAGTTTGTTGTTTAGGAGTGTTAGGCCCTCTGCAAAATAGCGGTCAGGGATTCGTTGTTTTTGAGTAAAGGGCGCAGTTATTTTTGCCCAAGTACTTTCAGGTTCTGCTATAGGATAGGAGACAATATGGGATTTAGTATAGAGGCCGCTGCTTTCATAAAAATTGCCGTTTTTGACTTCAAGACCTTGCGTGAACAAGCTGGTTTTGTGTGAGCGTTCGGCGATAATATTAAATTTGATTTGAGCTGCACTGGCGAGTGATTCTGTTTGCGCACAAGAGATATTCGCAATCGTGGCTAGGCTGAGGCAGAATAGGGCGATTACAGTTTTCATTATTGCAATGGGCTTTCCGTCGGCGTCAGTTAAGTGTTTAATTCAATTTCTTTAGGGTTAGTATCATGAAGCGTTTGCGTTCATTTGTCAGCATCACCTTACTCGGTGGATTTATGGTGGTTTTGCCGGGTGCCATTTTGGTGTTATTTGCCGAATGGATTTTTGGCCTTATCAGCCGTTTGATTAAACCCTTCAATGAGTGGGTGAGTTCGTGGTCGCCCTTGACCAACTATATGGCAGATTTTACCGGCGTAGCTTTACTATTACTCGGTTGTTTTTTAATTGGCCTTTTGGTGAAAACCAATATTGGTCAATGGCTACACGATTTGATTGATGATTTTTTGGGCAAGGTTTTACCCGGTTATCAAACCATTAATAAATTGGTGTCGCAGTTGTTGGGTGGTGAGGGCAATACGTCCTTGTTAAAAGGCGAAGCCTGCCGCGCTTATATTATGGGGCGCAATGTACCTACTTCTGTAACAGGTATTGTTACGGCCAAACATGCTAATGGTGATTTCACCGTTTACGTTCCCACCGCGCCATTTTTAACCTCGGGCATGGTTTATCACTTGGGTGCTACGAGTGTAGAACTTTTGCCGCATATGACGGTGGAAGCGGTGATGCGCACTATTATTGCCTGCGGTAGTGGTTCCCAAGTACTGAGCGATAAATTGGTACAAGAAGATTAAGAGTTTCGATGTGTAATTAAAAGGCCGCCCGTGTTTTGCACTGGCGGCCTTTTAATTGATTTGCGCTTACGCGCGTGATTCATTTTTTAGACGTTTTAGGTTTGGTGGTTTTCTTAGCCTCATCATCTTCTTTTGCGGCTTTGTTGGGTTTGCTTGCGCGATTGGCAATCAGCGACACATCTACCGAAGGCAATTTAACATCCTCGCCACGTTCGCGGCTTTCTACGTAATTAATGGCATCTGTAACTGCATGAACAACCTTGTTGCGGATTTCTTGAATATCTTGCGGCGACATAAAAAAGGTCATATCCACATCGTGGCGAATATAGCGCGGCGGCATACGATTGAGCGCTACGCAGGCGACATCGGCCAGAAAATCTCTATCGCCTTCTTGCACGCGGGTACTTTGTTCAAAAATCTCCTCCAGAACTAAACGCTCGTAATAGTTGTGGATGAAATCTATTTCATCGTAAGCATCAAGGCTGTAATTGCGGGTGTTGGTCAGCATGGTCATCTCTCTTTAATAACGGGCAATAGCTGGGGGGAGCACAAGTTAGAATGGTCTTGAAGAGTATAGACGGGGTTTTGGGTTTGAGTAGGTGACTGTAAATCAGCATCTGTTCAAAGGTTTAGCGCTTATTGCGCGTTAAATCACGGATTACAAAGCGGGCTGGGTTGAGCGCATTTGCGAGTTCGCGTGGCATGGGGATGTGCTCGTCGTTAATCTGCGCGGCTAAGAGTTCAGCACAAAGTGGGGTGTAGGCTAGGCCGCGTGCGCCGTGGCCGATATTAATGTAAAGCCCACGCCAATAGCTGCCGCTGGTGGTAATGCCAGCGCGGGCGTTTTTGCGCAGTGGCGCGAAATCTTCCACTAACCTATCAACCAACGGCAAGCCGCCTACACAGGGTAGGTAGTCGGGCAGAGAGCAGCGAAAGGCGACTCGTCCCTCTAGGTCTTCTGCGCGAGCATCCACCTCGAAGGCTGGCAGATGTTCGTGCAGGTTGCCCAAATTGGTTTGGTGATCGCTGATTCGTGTTGCGGTTTCGGTATCTTTTAGGTTAAAGGTTGCACCGGTACAGAAAACACCTTCTTGTGCGGGGCTGATATAGCCTTCAGCGCAGACAACCGTTTTGAGTGTGGCTCTAGTGGAGCTTTCTGGGATAAACGTGACCTGACCGCGAATAGATTTAATCGGCAAATGATTAGCCTGTTCAAAGCTTATGGCATCTTTGGCGCTGGCGATAATCACCACCGGCGCAGTCTGTGAGCCGTCTTTATCTGATTTAACAAGCCAGTTATTTTCAATACAGCTGAGCTGGCTAACCTGAAAATCATATTCAACCTGAATGTTGGGGTGATCGACTAAATAAGCGCAAAGCTTACGTGGATCAATCCAGCCCGCTTGCGGAAAAAATAACCCGCTTTGCGCGAGTGAAATCCCCGCTAATTGGCTGGCCATTTCTGCGGATACAAATTCAACTAATTGATCTGTGTGAGCGAACTTGGCTTTTAATAATTCGTGCAAATCTGCTTCTGAGTGTTTGTACGCAAGCTGCAAAGTACCGCATTGATCGCCGATCTTATTTTTGTTGGCGCTTCCCCACAATGGGCGATAAAAGTTTAACGCGTATTGCAAACTCGCCAAGTTAAACGCTGCTTGGGCTTCGTCTAGCGGCGATAATTTTGCGTAAAGCACGCCTTGCGGATTGCCTGAACCTTCTTGCGCTAACGCCGAGTGGCGCTCCAAAATTTTTACGTGCCAGCCGCGTTCAGCCAAAGCTCGCGCAGAATGGCAACCGGCTAAACCGCCGCCGATAATGAGTGCGCGTTTTTCGCTATATTGAGTTTTATTACCGTCAATTGCCCAAGGCACAGGGTAGGGCGAAAAGCTGCCTCTGTAGCAGTAATCATCGGGGTTAAGTGGTTCGGGTTCGGCGGTAAATTGTGCTTTCACCATCTCGCGTTTGCGCCCAAAACCTGCGACTTTTTGAATCGCAAAGCACGCATGTTTTAAACCATTTTTCACGATGGCTGCAGCGCTAAAGGTGGCGGCTGTCGTTTCAGGTTTACTTAAGTTGCGAATGCAACTAAAAAGATCGTCGCTCCACATTTGTGGGTTTTTTGAGGGTGCAAAACCATCCAAAAACCACGCATCTACTTTTGCGCCGTTGCGCATATATAAAGGATGGGTGCTGGCGAGTAGCTTGCTAAAACCCTGTGCTGCATCATCAATAATCAAGGTGAGCTTGATGCGGCCATTCATAAAATTCAGGCGATGAAAACCGGTTCCCACAAAAACGGGATAAGTTTCAATCAGTTGATCGGCCAAATATTTAAGCTCTGGCCAGAGTGCAAGTGCGCGGGTTAAATCGCTTTTGTTGAGCGGGAATTTTTCCACGGTTACAAAATGCAACTGCGCCGATTCTGGTGCGGTTTGTAACCACAATTGCCAAGCCGCTAAAAAATTTAAGCCAGAGCCAAAGCCGGTTTCAGCGATAGCGAAATGGCTGGTTTCTGCGAGTGCAGCCCATCGTTCTGGCAATTGATTGTGCTTTAAAAAGACATGGCGGGTTTCTTCTAGGCCATTGGCTTTAGAAAAATAGACATCGCCAAATACGCTGGAGAGCGGTTGGCCGTCGGCGTCCCAATCAAGCGAGGCGAGTTCGATTGTGTTAGTGGGCGGGAATGATTTCATTAACAAAGAAGCACGAATTGAAAGGAGTGTGATTTTGCCACAAATACCGCTCTCGGTTTTACTTAAAGAGCATGCTGCTTTTATTAAAAGACATGCTGATGGCAAATCCGCCTGCTATGATTCGCTCAACTTTCTGGAGACTTGACTATGACTGATCCTATTTGTTTAGCCCGTAGCGGCACCCAAGATCTTGTTCTATTACCCGCATTGGCGAATCGCCACGGCTTAATCACGGGCGCTACCGGCACGGGCAAAACCGTCACCCTGCAAAAACTGGC
>SXGR01091101.1_pt1 | contig 14070 bp, 8 predicted proteins | sample 3174711 | NCBI WGS metagenome assembly SXGR01 (sample SAMN11356860, study PRJNA531348) | freshwater metagenome | isolation source: freshwater sample F1-60 | place: China: Fuxian Lake, Yuxi | collected 2017-12-25
CATCCGCCTTTACTTCCACGAACAGCGGGGCGCCGGGCTTGGGCGCACCCTTACGGGGAGGCGTGGCCCGGTAGCCCCAGCCGGTCAGGTCCTTGCCGTTGAACAGGCTCACGAAGCCTTCCTCCGGCTTGAAGTCGTCGGCTGCGGTGTCGAGATGACCGAGCGTGGCGAACACCGGACGCAGCGCCGAGGCCCACTTCGCATAGCCGGCGGGGTTGAGGTGAAGCAGGTCGGGGAAGAGGGAGGGCAGGGCGTCGCCTGTGGCATCCGCGAAGAGGGCGTAGGTATCGAGGACCGTGAACTGCGGGTCGCCTTTCACCGCATCGGCGAAGAGCTCGTTGACGGCGACGATGGTCTCCTTCGGGCGCTTCTTCGTGGCCGAGCTCGGGAAGATGCGGCAGACGATGACGGGCATCTTCGGATCGTGGGCCTTGAGTGCGGCGACGATTTTCTGGAAATTGCGGCCGATGGCGTCGACCGGCACCTCGACCTCGATGTCGTTCGTGCCCATCAGGACCACGACGGCTTTCGGGTTGAGCGCGAGCACGTCCTCCTTGAGCCGGAGCAGCATCCCGCGCGTCGTGTCGCCGCCGATGCCGCGGTTGGCCAGTTTCATGCCTTCGAAAGCCTTCTTGAAATCCGTGCCCCAGCCTTGGGTGATCGAATCGCCGAAGAAGACCACCGCGCCTTGGTCCTTGGCGACCTCCGTCGCCCACTGCGGGCGGATCGTGTTCCATCGCTTCACGTAGCCGTCATAGCGACGCAAGGCGCCTTCGCCGGGCAACGCGGCCTCGGCCGAGGGGGCGGGCAGGGCGAACGACGCGGGATCGGCGGCGGACAGGGAGAGGGCCGAGAGGAGCAGGGCGAGCAGGGGGCGCATGGTGAGGGGTCGGCCTTACTTGGCCTTCTTGGCGGCTTTGGCCTTCGGGGCGCCGGCCTTGGGGAAACGGACGACCTCGACGTCGTTCTTCTGCTTTTCGCCGGGGGTGGAGCGTCCGTCGGCGATGAGTTTCTCGAGCAGGGCTTTCATCTCGGCGACTTTCTCCGGCATCGCGGCGGCGAGGTTCTTGGTCTCACCGAGGTCGTTCGCGAGGTCGTAGAGCTGCACGGGCTGCGATTGGTCGCCGCCTTTGCCCCAGCCGCCGGAGCCAGGTGCGGGGATGTATTTCCAGCTGCCGCTGCGCAGCGCAGGGACGCCCCCGATGGAGGCGCTTACGGCATTGCCGCGCACGGGTTGGTCGCCGCCCTTGAGCAGGGGCATGAGGCTCACGCTGTCCTCGCCGGCGTTATCGGGTAGTTTGATTCCGAGTACCTCGGCGAAGGTGGCGATGAAGTCGGACTGCTGCACCAGCTGGTCGCAGACGCTGCCGGCTTTCACCTTGCCGGGCCAGCGCACGATGAACGGCACCCGATGCCCACCTTCCCACGCATCGGCCTTGGCGCCGCGCAGGGGGCCGCTCGGGTAATGACCCATCTTCTCCAGGTCCGAAATGCCGATGTAGGGTGCGCAGCCGTTGTCGGCGGTGAAGAGGACGAGCGTATGGTCTGCCGCGCCGCTTTTTTCCAGCGCCTCGAGGACGCGGCCCACGAGGGCATCCGTCTCCATGACGAAGTCGGCGAAGAGATTGAGGCCGCTTTTGCCTTTCCACGCCTCATTCACCGAGAGCGGCGTGTGCGGCGAGGTCAGCGGCAGGTAGAGCAGGAAGGGCTCCGGCTTCTTCGCGGATTCGGTGATGAATGCGGCGGCCCGGTCGCCGAGCGCGGGCAGGATCGGCTCAAGGGTCCAACCCGCCAGCGCGGGGCCTTGGATGCTCGCCTGATTGTCCCCGATGAGGCGGGCGGTCAGGAACTCCGTGGGGATGCCGACGGTGCGGTCGTTCTCAATGAAACAAAACGGCGGGTGATTGGGCACGTCGGTGCCGAAGTAGAGGTCAAAGCCCCGCGTTATGGGTCCTCCGCCGATCGGTTGGGCGAAGACCTCGCGCCAGACCGCGCGCCGGGCCTCGGTGGCCAAGGTCGCACCCTTGGGCTTTTCTTTGAAGAGGGCGTCGCGGTCCGCAGGGATGGGCCAATCCCAGCCGAGGTGCCATTTGCCGATGGCGGCGGTGCGGTAGCCGTGTTGCTTCGCCAGCGTGCCGATGGTCATGCGCTCCGGTGCGATGAGCGGAGCGCCCCACAAGGGAACGATGCCGGCCTGTAGGCGGGTGCGCCAATGGTAGCGGCCCGTCAGAAGGGTGTAGCGTGAGGGCGAGCAGACGCCGGAGGAGGAATGCCCGTCGGTGAAGCGCATCCCTTCCGCGGCGAGCTTGTCCAGGTGCGGCGTCGGGATCTTGCCGCGGGTCGGGTTGTTGGCATGGACGTCACCGTAGCCGAGGTCGTCGGCCAGGATGACGAGGATGTTGGGTTTGCGCGCGTCGGCCGCGCAGAGGGCCAGGGGTAGCAGCAGGAGTGCGAGGATGGTGCGGATCATCGGATTTCTTGGTAGTCGGAGGTGAGTGTCAGCTGGTCAGCGTAGGCGTTGACATACCAGGCGGTCGTCCCGGGGGGCAGGGGTGCGGAGGCGGTCGTCCCGCCGCCGCCGCTGGCGGCCATGGCTGGCGTTTCGACCCACTTGCGAGTCCCGGTGAAGCCTCGGTCGGTCGTCGAGACGAGCACGGCGCGCGTGATCGGCTTCGTGGAATGGAACACCGCGATGGCCGTGCCGTCCTGGGTCCTGGACGAAGGCGAGCCGCCCCAGGGCTTGCCGGTCTCGACGACGCTCTTCGCGAAGGCGTAGCTGTCGGGCGGGTTCCAGCCGGCGGGGTGGCTGTGGCCCATCTTCGTGATGAGCGAGACCATGCGGGGCCCTGGCGCCTTGCGGTAGTGCTCCGCCTGGCAGCCGAGCGGGAAGTGGGCGTCCTGCGGCCAGGAGAGCCAGAGTACGGGCATCTTCACGCGGTCGGCGTAATTCATGCCGTCCCAGATCTGCCGGTAGCCTTCGTTGTCATGCAATGCCCGGCCCCAATGGTTCTCGGCGTCGAAGAGATGGCCGCAGCCGTAGGTCGGGATGCCGAAGGCGAAGCGGTCGTCGAGCCCGATGATGGTGCTCGTGATCACGCCTCCCCAGGAGACGCCCATCACGCCGATCTTTGCGGCGTCCACTTCTGGTAAGGAGCGGAGCAGCGAGTTCGCCAGCATCGTGTCGGCAAGGGCGTGATACATCCACTGTTCCTTCAACGGCAGCTTGGTGTCGGCGAAGGTGCCGTCGCGGGCTGGCCCGGCGAAGGCGTGGCGGGCCCAGACGGGCCGGCCTTTGGGTGTTTTCTTCTCGTCGACGTCCGTCTGGCCTTCGACCGCGATGCTGATGGCCGCGAAGCCTTGGGCGTTCCATTTCTGGACCCACTCCTTGTAAGCTGTGCCGCCGCCTCCGTGGACGAGGACCATGCCGGGGACCTTCCCCTCGCGCTTGGCGGGGAGGCCGATCCAGGCGAAGACGCGGGTGGGTTTTCCTTGATAGGGCAGGGCGTCGTAGAAGATCGCGCGGACCTGTCCGTCGGGCTTGAAGCCCTCGGCTTCATAGGTCTTCGGCGCATGGGCGCAGGTAGCGGCCAGGCCGAGGGCGACCTGTCGGTCCGCGGCGGGGTCGGCCCGGAGCGTGGCCGTGATGAGCAGGAGGCAAGCGAGGGGGCGCATGGGATTATTGGGCGACGCGCACCTGGCGGAAGCCGGCGGTGGCACCGAAGACGAGGAAGTCGACGGAGGTCTTGGCTTTGCCGAGGCTGGGGTGCTTGCACCGGAAGGTCTGATCGTTGACCTGGACGGTCACCTCGTCGCCCTTGAAGGTCAGCCGGACGGGATACCATTCACCGGGGGCCAGCTTCAGGTTCTTCTTCGCGATGTCTTCGGTGGCGGTGGCGGCTTCGCCCTTCGACGGATTCTTCGTGAGGATCGCGCTCGTACGCGAGATCACGAGGCGGAAACCGGCGTCACCGGCGCCGAAGCGGAGCGAGACGCGATTCGTACCTTGGAGATTCAACGCGCAATCGAACACGCCGTCGCCGAACGCGAGCGGCGAGCGCAGTGACGCTGGTTTCTCCGAGCCGCCCTTGGGCTGGGCGAATACGCCGCCGTCGCGGGCGGACCATTCGCCGGAGGAGACGATCCATGGCTTGCCCGGAAGCTTCGCCAGAGACTCATCGAGCATGAACTTACCCTTCAGCGAAGGCAGGGTGGCGATCCGCGCGTGGGTGGGCTTCACGTCCGCCGGGGGCAGTTCGCGGCTGTAGCCGCCGTCGCGATAGCGACGCAGGAGATCCTTCAGTTCGGCGACCACCTCGGGATGCTCCGCCGAGACATCCTTGGTCTCGGCCGGGTCGGCGACGGTGTCGTAGAGCTGGGAACGGAACTGTTCTTTGCGCGACTTGCGGACGCCGTCCTTGATATCATCGACTGGCACGCCTTCGATCCACTTCCATCGGCCTTTCCGCAAGGCGAAGACGCCGTCGGCGCTGTGGACGATCATGTCCTCGCGGCCCGGCGCATCGGGCGCGCCCAGCAGGACGGGCAGGAAGCTCCGGCTGTCCTCGGCGCCGGTCTCTTTGGCCGGCAGGGGCGCGCCGACGATCTCGGCGGTCGTCGCCAGGATGTCGGCCACGCTGACCATCTGCTTGGCCGTGGAGCCGGCGGTCACCTTGCCGGGCCAACGGGCGATGAAGGGCACCTTGAAGCCGCCTTCCCAGACGTCATGCTTGCTGCCGCGGAGCGCACCGTTGACCCGCAGGCCGGCTTTGATCGCGGTCGTCTGCAGGAGACGCTCGTTCTCCGGCCTGCACACGCCCCCGTTGTCGCTGGTGAAGATGACGAGCGTGTTCTCCGTCGCTCCGATCTTATCGAGGGTGACGAGGAGGCGGGCGACGCTTTGGTCAAGCTCGTGGATCCAATCGCCGAAGGGGCCGGCCGCGCTTTTCCCGGCGAGGTCCTTGTCGGGCGTGATGGGGTTGTGCACCGCGACCGGCGTGAAATAGAGCAAGAAGGGCTGGTCCTTGGGTTGGGCCTCGAGCCAGGCGGTGGCTTTGTCGGTGAGCACCTTCATCACGCGCTCGTTCTTCCGTCGAGGCGCGTCCAATTCGAGAATCTTCGCCTTGCCGTTTTCGGTGTCCTCAGGCCCGTAGCTCGCCTGATAATCGTCGCTGTCAGCCGCGGGTCCGGCGATCTTCATGCCCGCGGGAATCTTTCCGGAGCGCAGGCCGTACACGAAGCGGTCTTCGACGTAGACGCCCGTCAGGTCGCCGTGATTACTCGGGACGCCGAAGTGATAGTCGAAGCCGATGTCCAGCGGCCCCGGGGAGAGTTCGGCCTGATAATCCGTGCGCCACTTCGGGTCTTCGTTCTCCCGGCCGTAACCCAGATGCCATTTGCCGACGGCGGCGGTGCGGTAGCCTTTGGCTTTGAGCAGGGAGGCCAGGTTGACGCGGGTCGGCTCGATGTGCAGGGGCGAGAACGTGCCGAGCACTTCATGCGTCAGCGAGGTGCGCCAGCAGTAGCGACCGGTGAGCAGCGAATAGCGGGTGGGCGAGCAGACGGAGGACGTCGTATTGCCGTCGGTGAAACGGCGACCTTCGGCGGCGAGCCGGTCGATCGCGGGCGTGCGGACCAGCTTCGGGTCCGCGCCGTAGCAGCCGGCGCTTCCGTAGCCGTAGTCATCGGCGAGGATGACGACGATATTGGGTCGTTCGGCGGCGATAGCCGTCAGCGTGAGCAGCACGCAGAGGAGGGGGCGCATGGGGTTATTTGGCGGAAAGTTCGCGAAGGATCGCGTCGACGGCGGCCTGAGCGATGAGGTCGTAGGCGGGCTTGTTCCAGTGGAACATGTCGCCGCGGGCGAGTTCGCGTCTGCCGACCAGGATGCCGTAGAAATCGACGACCGGCACGCCCATCTCCGCCATGACCTTCGCGGCCAGGCGGTTCTGCTCGACGATGATCGGGTCGATCTCGGCGTTGATTTCCGTCGGCTTGCCTTTGACGGTCACGGGCGTGCTGCTGGCCCAGAGCAGTTTCGCCTTGGGCAGCTTGGCCTTCAGCACCTCGACGTAGCCTTTCATCAGCGGCTCGAAGGTGCCCGGCTTGATCCGGCCTTCCTGCCAGCCGTGGAGTCCCATGTTGAAGACCACGACATCGTAAGGGCCGTTGGCCAAGACTTCGGCGAGGAGCTTGTTGACGTGCGCGGACTGGTTATACGGGTTGACCCACAGGTCGACGTTGGCCTTGCCGGCGAGGAGCTGGGTGGCCCGGCCTTGGTAGCCGTTGAGGATCGAGTCCCCGATGAGCAGCACGCGCGGGAGCTTGGCGTCCTTGATGACGGCTTTCTCGACACGCCAGCCTTTGCCGTCGGAGTGGAGGCGCTTGTCGTTCTCGACCGGGGCGGGTTTGTCGGCGGCGACGGCGGTCAGCGCGAGGAGGAGGGCGAGAAGGGGTATTTTCATGATCGTAAGCTCAGGTCTCATTTCGCCGCCTTCGGCTGGGCGGCCAAGGGCCAGCGTGGGCCTGCCTCGTGGAAGCGGGCGCCGCCGCCCGGGCCGGTGTAGTCGCCCAGTTCGGTTCGCGACTTCTCTGCGATTGTTTGGAGATCCTTGACCACGTCAGGGTGCGCGCTGGCCAGGTTCGTGGATTCGGTAGGATCGGCGACGATGTCGTAGAGGCCGTCGGCGGGCAGCGCCTCGAGGTGGCTGGTCACGAAGCCAGGCATGTAGGGCATCTGTCCGCCCGCCGGTCTGGAGAGCACGAGTTTCCAGCGTTGGTGACGGACGGCGGCGAGCCGAGCCCCGTTATGGTAGAGGTGGGTTTCGCGCGGGCTTCTCGCTCCGGAGGTCGTGAGCAGCTCGGTGAGGTCGATTCCGTCCACGGTGATCCCGGGGCCGGCAGGAGACGGCGTCTTCACCCCCGCCAGACGAGCGAAAGTGGGGAACCAGTCGAGCATGCTGACGATGCCGTCGCTGGTCTCCCCGGCGCGAACGCGACCGGGCCAGCTTACGACGCAAGGGACGCGCCAACCGCCTTCCCAGGTGGTCATCTTTCCGCCGCGGAAGGGACCGGGGCTCCCGCCATGATCGCCGATCTGGGGGTCGGTCCACGGTCCGTTGTCGCTGGTGAAGACGACGAGCGTGTTCGCATCGAGTCCGAGGCTCTTCAGTTCGGCGAGCACCTTGCCGACGGAGGCGTCGAGTTCCTGCACCGCGTCGCCGTATAATCCCCGTGCGGAATTTCCGCGGAACGCTCTCGAGGCGCCCAGCGGCACGTGCGGCATGTGGTAGGCTAGGTAGAGGAAGAAAGGTTTTTCCTGGCTCGCGCGGATGAAGGCGAGCGCCTCCCGCGTGCAGTCGCCGGTGATCGTGTCCATCTCCGCCTGGGTCCGGATGACGCGCGCGACCTCGTCCCGGCCTCGTAAGAAAGGGAAGGAGGCCTTAGGCCGGATGTCGCGGGTGGCGCCGTTGAACGCCGGCGTGAAATACCCGGACTGGAATCCCTGCTCCGCGGGCGCGCATCCCGGCCCCATGCCCAGATGCCATTTGCCGACGATGCCGGTGCGGTAGCCGGCCTTGCTTAGCACCTCCGCGAGGGTGACCTCTTCAGGATGCGGAAGGGTATGACCGTTTTTCGCGTTATTCACCTCCCCGACGCGCAACGGATAACATCCGGTCATCAGCGCCGCGCGGCTCGGCCCGCAGATCGGCTGGGCGTAGAAGGAGGTTAGTTTGAGCCCTGTGGCCGCCATCCCGTCCACGTGTGGCGTGAGAATGTCCTTCGCGCCGAAACAGCCGACGTCACCGTAGCCGAGGTCGTCCGCGAGGATGAACACGATGTTGGGACGGCTCGCGGCGGAGGCGCCCACGGCGAGCAGGAGCGCGGCGAGGAGACGCATGATCATTTTCCTTCCGAGGCCCACTTCTTCATCTGCGCGATGTTGCGTTCGACCTCAGGGTTGCCCTTGCCGACGTAGGGCTTCATGTCGCTGTCGTACATGGCCATGGATTCGGGGCCGGGGTCCTTGGTCGCGACGAGCTTGGCGTCGAGCCGGCGGCGATGTTCGGCCAGCACGGCCGCGTAGGCCGGATCTTCCGCGAGGTTACGGACCTGCCAGCGGTCGGCCGCGAGTTCGTAGAGTTCTTCGCGAGGACGTGTGGGGCTGAAGAGCAGTTTCTCGCTGGGTTCCGGCAGTTTGCCGGCGGCGTGCAGGGCGCGGAGCTGTTGGACGATCTGCTTGCCGTCCTTGTAGGCGCAGGGCTGCAGGTGCGGACGCTCGGGGTGATAGTTGCGGATGTAGATGAACTTGTCCGTGCGCAGGCTGCGGATCTTCTCGGTGGTCTCGTCGCACCGGTCGCGGGCGGAGAAGGCCTCCTCGCGCCGGACGTAATTCGGCGCGAGGATGTCCTTGCCTTGCATCCAGGACGGGACGCCAAGGCCGGCGGCGGCGAGCGAGAGGGCGGCGAGGTCGATGTGTTCGACGAGGTCCGGGCGGACCAGGCCGGCGGGGACGCCGGGACCGCGGATGACGAGGGGCACGTGCGCGCCTTCTTCGTAGAGGAACTGCTTGCCGCGGGCATGGCTGATGCCGTGATCGGTCATGAAGACGATGAGCGTGTTCGCCAACTGGCCTTCCTGCTCGAGGCGGGCGAGCACGCGGCCGACATGGGCGTCGGTCAGGCGGACCGCGTCCAGGTAATCGGCCCAATCCTGCAGCAGGACCGGGTCGCGCGGGTAATACGGCGGCAGGGTTACCTTCGCCGGGTCGGTGCCGGCTCCGAGTTCGCGGACGACGCGCGCGCGGAACTGTTCGCGGGCGGTCTCGGCGCCTTCGCGCAGTTTGCCGCCGTGAAGCTGGACTTGCATGAAGAAAGGCTGGCCGGGCTTGCGGCCGGCCCAGTCATGCGAGTCGTAGATCGCCGGGTCCCACTCGAAATTGTAGTCGGTCTTGCCGAGGCGGTTGCCCGCGCCGGCCTTGGCCTTCTTGCCTTTGCCGGCACCGAAGGGAAGGCCACGAAAATCGAGGTCGGGCAGACCGCTGCCGATGCAGGTGTAATAGCCGCCTTGCTGGAAGAGCTTCGGCGTGGGCGTGACCTCTTTGGGCAGGCTGATCTTCAGCTCGCCGCGCCCGCTGCGGTGATGGTGCGCTCCGATCGTCGTCTGGTACATCCCTGTCACCAGCGCGGAGCGGCAAGGCGAGCAGACCGGCGCGGTCACGTAGGCCCGACTGAACCGGGTGCCTTCCTTCGCCAGGCGGTCGACGTGCGGGGTGGCGATCGTCGTCTCGCCGTAGCTCCCGAAGTTCGCGGACATATCGTCCACGATGAACCAGAGCACGTTGGGCCGGTCGGCGGCGATGGCCGTCAGCGTGATGAGCAGGGCGAGGAGGAGGCGCATGGGTGTTCTAAGATAATGGGGTCAGACCCCATTAATAGGGTCTGACCCCTTTATGGGGAAAGTGCGGAGGATTACTTCTGGGTGAAGACGAAGACTCCGTGCTTGTTGGCGATGACGATGTCGGGCTTGCCGTCTTGGTTCACCTTGCCCGTGAAGAACTGCGTACCGACGCCGCTGTCGGCATCGATGAGGTGCTTGACGTAGCGGGCGCCGCCTTTGCCGTCGCGCTGGAGTTCAAACCAGCAGAGGACGGGGTCGGCCATCGGCTCGTCATCCTTCGCCGGTCCGTGCGCCCAGCGACGCTTCCCCGTGACGATATCGAGCAGGCCGTCTCCGTTGATGTCGGCGAGCTGGACGGCGTGGATCTGGCTGAAGCCCGCGCCGGCGGCGTTTTCTTCCTTCGTCTTGCCGAGGATGACCTGTTCGGCGAAGGAGCCGTCGGCGTTCTGCTTGAACCATGAAAGCCCGTAGCCGTGGGCCTTGATGCTCGTGATCACGTCGTTGCGTCCGTCGGCGTCGACGTCAAAGACGTACATCTGTGCGCCGCCCAGGCCGAAGTTCACGGCGTGGAACTTCCAGTCGGAATCCTTGGAGGTGTCGGTCGGCTGTTCATACCATCCGTCCTTCTCGAGGATGTCGACGCGACCGTCCCCGTTGACGTCGCCGGCGCCATAACCATGGGTGTACTTGAAGATTTTCTGGTCGTTGGCCGGCGACTTGGGGGTGATGGGGCGGAAGCGGGCTTTCGCGAAGGGGTTCTTCCAGTCGATCTCGACGTACCCGAATTGGCCGCCCGACTTGCCTCCCTTGGCCTTGGCTGGCTTCACTAGGTCGCTGGAGTGACAGAGCAGCTCGGGCTTGCCGTCGCCATTGATGTCGACGAGGTCGGGTGACTCGCCGTCGGCGACGTCGAAGATGTTATGCCGGGTCCAGTCGCCGGCCTTGCCTTGCGGATTCTCGAAGACGTAAGCCGGGTCGCCCGGCAGACCGTAGACAAGGATGTCCGGCCAGCCGTCGGCGTTGAAGTCATAGGCGAACTGGACGAAGTAGTCGGAATAGCCGGTCTCCGGGGTGTAGGGCGTCTTGCTGGGGCCGGTCGGATTATTGCGTTCGGGCGTGTAAGCCACCTTCTGCTTGAAGTCAGGGCCGAGCCAGAGGTAGCGGCCCGCCGCCACGTCGGGGGTGCCGTCGTGGTTGAAGTCGGCGACGGCGCAGCCTTCGGCGACGAAATCTTTGGTGACCGTCTGCTTGTCGAAAGACGCTGCGAAGGCAAAATCATTACTGGCGGCGACCAGGAGGAGGGGGGCGAGGAATCGCATAGGGGTAGGAATAGTACACCTCGCGCCGTGTTTGGTTGCGAGGAGTTTTTAGCCCCTGACGTATTCGACAGCTTATGACTATTCCAACCGGCCGAACATGATCCGTTCTTTGCGGCTGGGGTCGGCGTCACCCTGCGTCACGGCCAGCCAGATCGCCCCGTCGCTTTCCACGAAGGTCGGGTATTGGAAAGATTTGACGGTCTCGAAGCGGTATTTGCGCTCCCAGGTCCGGCCGTCCCGTGACACGTCGACGTTGAAGACGCTGCGGCTGACGCCTTCGATCCGGGTGCGCTCCTGCCAGCCCAGGTAGTACACGTCGTCGAAGCGGTCGAAGGTGGGTTTCGAAGCCGCCCCTCCGACCACGAACGGCCTGTGACCTCCCGGGGTCCAGGTCCGGCCGTCCCGGCTTTCGCAGAACCAATAGTTAGGGTCGCCGTTTTCCTTGCGGCAGATGGCCAGCCAGGTGCCGTCGGGCAGGCGGTTGACCGCGGGTTCCGTCAGCGCGTGCTGTCCCGGGCCGTTGAAGTGGCCCACGACTTCCAGCGTGTCGGCCGCGGCGTTGAGCAGGCAGAGCGCCTGCTGGGCGCCGAGATAGTTGTTGATGGCGACGTAGGTCCGGCCGTCGAACTCCTTGAAGTTGTCAAAGAGGTACAGGCCGGCATCGGCAGGCTTGCGCGCGAAACCTTGCTTGGCGGCGTCGGCGTAGAGGTGCCGCGGCTGCAGGTCGAAGACGCCGTCGCTCGTCCGCAGCTTCATGCGGTGGACCTCGCGTTCGAAGGTCCGCGTGCCGAGATCGAAATCACGGTAGTAGGTCTGCGACTGGCGCTTGCCGGGTTGTTCGCTCGCGAACCAGCAGCGCAGCGTCTTCGGTCCGATCTGACGGATGCGCGGCACGAAGCAGGCGCCCACGGGGAGGGTCTCGTTGGCGAAGGCCTGTTCGGAGCGCGCCACCGTCAACACCTCGAGCAGACGGTCGTTGCGCAGGTCCACGACGGAGAGCGTGACGTAGACGAAGGGCCAGTCGGCGGCTTCGCCGGCCTGACGGTTGTTGACTTCGGCTACGACGTAGGCGCGTTCGCCGAGGACGACGAAGTGCGCGTCGTGGGCTCCTTTGACTTCGGAACCGGTGACTTTGAACAGGCCGGCCATGACCTGGTCGCCCGCCGCCTTGGCGTCCCAGCCCTCGGGCAGGAGCCGGCGGGCGTCCGGTTCCGGACGTTTCTTCTCCTCAGGCGTGGAGCATCCGGCGAGCAGGGCGGCCAGGCAGAGCAGCAGGCGGGTGTTCATGGGCTTACTTTGCCTGAGCGGCGACCGGGAGCAACTGGAAGGCGTCGAGGATCACGAAGCCTTTGGTGTCCTGATTGGTCACGGTGAGCGTATACTTGACGCCACGACGCAGGCGGACGCGACCGACCTCACGGAAAGATTCGCCGGTGGGCATGGGCTGGGTCTGGTCGACGGTGAAGCGATGTTCCGCGCCGCCACCGATGATCGTCACCGGCAGTCGCGTCGTCCGCGTCTCGTGGGCGGAGTAGGCCATGCGCAGCGCGAACTCGCCGTCGGCCGTCCCCTGGAAGCGGAACACCGCGCGCGACTTGCCGTCGGAGCGTTGTTCGTCATGCAGGTAGCCTGGGCCGATGTGCGGCTTGAAGTTCGTGGAGCGTTCCCATGGGCCCGTCAGCTCGGCCTGCGCGTCGTCGAGGATCAGACCGGGCAGGGATTTCGGATCGGTCGAACCTGTTCCGCCGGCGCGGGCGGTCTTGGGGGCCGGCGGCAGTTTCGGGAGTTCCAGCACGACGTTCTGAGACAGGAGTCGGGAGCGTAGTTCCGGGTAAGGCAGGGCCTGCACCGCTAGGCCTGCCTTGGCGGCGAGGGCGGCGGCGATGCCGGCGCTCTGGCCGAGGGTCATCCAGGTCGGTTCGACGCGGATGGACGAGTAGGCGACGTGCGTGGCCGAGAGCGCGACGGGGACGAGCAGGTTCGAGCATTCGTTCGACGAGGGCGTGATGGCGCGATAGGGCACATGATAGGCGTAGCCATGCGGTCGTCCGGGCATGCGTACCGGGAAGATCGTGCCCTCGTTGATCACCCCGTCGGGCAGGGCCAGCCGCCGGCAGTCATGTGAGTCGATGGGAAAAGAGGACACCGCGACCGCGTCTTCCTTGGCCGGCTCCAGCAGCACGTCTTTCTCCGTGAGCATGTAGCGTCCCATCATGCGGCGGCCTTCCCGCACGTAGAGCTGGGGGGACCAATGGCCGGTCGCGGGAAATTCGTCGCGACAGAGCCCGAGGGCCGACATCTCCGCGCGGATCTTCGGGGGCACGGCCTCGTCGGTCGTCAGGAATTTGTAGAACTCAAGGGTGTACTCCTTGTGTTTGTCCCAGAGCCGTGCGCGTCCGGCCGGGTCGGCGTCGCACCACGGCGTCGATTCGCCCACCAGGCCCATCGAGAACATCTTCCCGATGCCGTTGTTGGCGTCGAACTTGCCGCCTGGCAGCGGATAGAGGTCCCAGGGCGGCGGGGCTTTCGGGTATCGCTGGAAATATCGGCGGACGAGTTCGAAGCGGGCCGGGTCGTAGGCCTTCGGCTCTGGGAAGGGCGCGCGGTTCGCCGGGTCTTTCGTCACGCATAGCCGGAAGCTGTAGACCATGACGCTCTGTTCGCCTGACGGGTCTTCGCCGGCCTTGATCGAGGTGATGAGCGGCAGCGGCAGGCCGTTCGCGTCGAAGCCGTCGATGAGGAGCTTCTGCTTGGGGTATTGGCGGCCGGCGAGGGTTTCGTCGAATTCCTCGCGGCCTTCGCGGCCGATGCGCCAATACACCCCGGCCTTGGCCAGCAGGTCGCCCTCGTAAGTCGCGTCGACAAAGACCTTGGCCGTGTGCGAGCCGGCCGAGGTCGTGAGGCGGACGATGCGGGCGCCCTCCTTGTCGACCGCCGTCAGCACTTCCCGCGTGAGCACCGTCACGCCGGCTTCCCTGAGCATCGCGTCCGTCACGCGGGCGGCGACGTGCGGTTCGTAGGTCCAGACGGAGTTGTCTTTCACCGCGACGTCATAAGGCAGCTTCACTCCGCGGGCGGCATAATCGGCGGCCACTCGCTGGTGCCATTCCTCGAAAAGTCCGAGCAGGGTTGAGCGGACCGTCTGGTTGGAGTCGCTGAAGCTCAGGCCGCCGGTGTTGACGCCGCCGACATGGGCGGTGGGTTCGAGGAGCACGACCTTGGCGCCTTCGCGGGCGGCGGCGATCGCCGCGCAGAATCCTCCGGGGGTGGCGCCGTAGACGACGACGTCGGCCTCCGCGGCCAAGGCGGGGCGGGCGAGCAGCAGGAGCCCGAAGGCGAGGAAGAGGCGCATGGG
>SXGR01135588.1_pt1 | contig 14067 bp, 11 predicted proteins | sample 3174711 | NCBI WGS metagenome assembly SXGR01 (sample SAMN11356860, study PRJNA531348) | freshwater metagenome | isolation source: freshwater sample F1-60 | place: China: Fuxian Lake, Yuxi | collected 2017-12-25
GGATGAGTTCCGCGAGAATCGCGGTGCCATCCCCCGCCGCCCCGCCGCCCACATTGTCCGCCGCGTCCACCAGCACCACCGGCCCGCGCGGCGCCGCGATGGCGCGGGCAACCGCCTCCGCCGGCGCCACCAGGCGCGGCCGGAAGGATTCGCGCACGGCCCACAGGCGGCGCGCGATGTCCGTGGCCGCCGTACGCGCCGCCGCCTCGGTGTCGGCATAGGCGAGGACCGAGGCACCCAACTCCGGAATATCGGCGTACGGGAATCCCATAGCGAGCGAGCCACACCAAATCTCGCCCGCGCGCTCGATGGCGTGCAGGCGCGCGTAGATCGCGTCCAGGGGCGGCGCGCCCGAGAGCTGGTTGATGGGCGCGGTCAGCAGCGGAAGTTTGACATGTGCCACGCGCGGCCGGACGCCGTTCGCGATCATGCGGTGGAGCAGAAGCGCCGCCTCGCCGCCGCGCGCGGCCATGTCCGTGTGCGGGAAGGTGTCGTAGCCGACGAGCACGTCGGCGCCGTCCACCATGCCTGGGCCCAGATTGGCGTGATAGTCGAACGTGGCGGCGATGGGTGCGGTTCCCAAGCGCCGCCGCGCCACGGCCAACACGTGGGCGTCCGCGTCGTCGATGCCCTCCGCCACGGCCGCGCCGTGCAGCACGAGAAGCGCACCGTCGAGCCGACCCGCCGCCGCGAGCATCCGGTCGAGCGTGCCCGCGACGGCGTCGAGCGCCGCGCGCGCGATGGTGCCGGACGGCACGGCCCCCGCGTAGACCGTGGGCACAAGCTCGATGCCCAGCGCCGCGGCCGCCTCGATCATGCCGCCCAGCTCCGTACCCGTGCCCGTGTAGCGCGCGATGAGGTCGGGGCCCTCGGCATATTGATAGGCGCGGAAATCGGCGAGCGTGGTCAGGCCCGCCGCGAAGGTATTCGTCTCGTGCCAAATCCCGCCGATGGCGACGCGCACGCGCACCCTCCCCCAATGGCCGCGAATGGTGGCGGGATGGCGCGCGGAAGTCACGGCCCTGTCCTATACATATGAGAAGACAGCAGGGATCGGCGGAGGGAGACGGCGATGGCATGGGAGATGGGATTCGCGGGCAAGGCCGCGGCGGTGACGGGTGCGGGCGGCGGCATGGGATTGGCCGTCGCGCGGGCGCTGCTCGCGGAGGGCGCGCGCGTGCTCGCCATCGACGTAAAGCCCCAGCCCGCGGGCCTCGACGGCGCCCTCTACGCGCAGGGCGACATCTCGGACGAAGGCTTCGTGCGCGCCGCGATGGAGGAGGCCGACCAACGCCTCGGACGGCTTGACCACCTGGTCAACGCGGCCGGCGTCCTCTGGTTCGACCGCGACAAGGCGGCGGCGGAAATGGACCTGGCGGACTGGGACCGCGTCTTCGCCATCAACCTGAAGGGCACCGTCATCGCCACGCGCCAGGCGATCCCGCGTATGAAGCGCGCGGGCGGCGGTTCGATCGTGCATGTGGCAACCATCCAATGCCTGCGCGGCGACCCCAAGCCGCAAGACGCCTATCAGGCGTCCAAGGCCGGGCTTCTCGCCTTCTCAAAGTCCATCGCGATTCAGTACGCGCGCGACGCCATCCGCTCGAACGCGATTTGCCCGGGCCCCACCTTGACGCCCATGCAGGCGCGCTGGGACGGAAAGCTGGATGTGCAAGCGCGCGTGGCGGACGGCATTCCCCTGGGCCGGCTCGGCACGGTGGAGGATCAGGCGAATGCGTGCCTGTTCCTTCTCTCGCCGCGTGCCGCGTACGTCACCGGCACCGAACTCATCGTGGACGGCGGGCGCATGGCGATGCCGTGAGCGCCCGCACGTGGACGGCCTGCGGTGCCCCTACTAAGGTGGCGCACGGCCAACACGCGCGAGGAGGACATCCATGGGCGAGGTGCGTTGCTTCAAGGCGGGCGAGGGCAACTGGGAATATTGGAAGGGGGTTGCTGGCACGCGCATCGCGCGCCTCATCGGCACCACGCTCAGCAAGACCATGGGGGCCGGCATTCTCGAGATCGAGAAGAACAAGATTCCCTCGACCATCGACTACGATGAGATCGTGGTGATCCTCTCGGGCCAATTCCGCTCCCAAAGCGGGGACAAGACATTCGAGTGCGGACCCGGCGACGTGCTGTGGATTCCGGCCAACACGACCTTCACGCTCGAAACCGACTCGAAGGCAACCATCTTCTATGCCCGCGCTCCGATGGATCCGGCGCAGCCGGGCCAAGGCTAGGATCGCCGCCGCCGCGGCGCTGCTCCTTGTCGGCGCGGCGTATGCCGCGCCCAAGGAGGGGCCCGCGCCGGCGGACAGCTTGGCCGGCCGCCTGCTCGTGGCGGCGCCGCGCATGTCCGATCCGCGCTTCGCCGAAACCGTCATCTTCATGGTGCGACACGACGAGACCGGCGCCCTGGGCGTGGTGGTGAATCGCCCGGTGGGACGCATGCCGTACGCGACATTGCTCAAGGCCCTGAAGCTCGACGCGGACGGCGCCACCGGCGACATCACCGTGCACGAGGGCGGCCCGGTCGAGCGCTATCTGGGATTCGTTCTGCACAGCGCGGACATGAAGATGGAGGACAGCTGGGCGGTCGGCGCGTTCCACGCCTTCACCGCCAATCCGGCGATCCTCTCGATCATGGCGAAGGGCGAAGGCCCCAAGCGCGCGCTCTTCGTCTTCGGCTATGCCGGCTGGGGTCCAGGACAACTCGAGGGCGAGATGGCGCGCGAGGACTGGATCGTGATCCCCGCCGACGATGCCATCGTCTTCGGCGGCGCGCATGAGACCAAGTGGAAACGCGCCTTCGAGCGCCGGGGCATCGAACTGTGAATGCGACCGATGACGGCCTGGCCGCGCTGGAGGCGCGGCTCGCCCACGATCTCCGCTGCCTCAACCATCCGCCCGCCGAGTGGGTGAAGGCGAAGGCGGCGCCCGATGGCACGCGCGCGCTCGACGTCGCCATCGTGGGCGCGGGCATGGTGGGGCAGGCCGCCGCATTCGGCCTCTTGCGCGAGGGCATCGCGCACATCCGCCTGTTCGACCGCGCGCCCGAAGGACTCGAAGGGCCGTGGGCGACCTACGCGCGTATGCTGACACTGCGCTCGCCCAAGGATCTGACGGGGCCCGCCCTCGGGATTGGCGCCCTCACCTTCCGCGCCTGGTACGAGGCGCGGCACGGCCAAGCGGGCTGGGACGCGCTCTACAAGATTCCCAATCTCGTCTGGCGCGATTACCTGCTGTGGCTGCGCCGCGTCTTGAACCTGCCGGTGGAAAACGGTGCCGCCGTCACACGCCTCGTCCCCGAGGGCGCGCTCTATCGCCTGGAGTTCGAGAGCGGGCGCACCCCTGCCTATGCGCGCCGCGTCGTCTTCGCCACGGGGCGCGAGGGATTGGGCGTGCCTTTTATTCCCGCCGCCTTCCTCCACGTGCCGCGCGCGTTGCGGCCGCACAGCACGGAGGCCATCGACGTCACGGCGTTCAAGGGCCAGCGCGTGGCCGTCATCGGCGCCTCGGCCTCCGCCTTCGACAACGCGGCGGCGGCGTTGGAGGCGGGTGCGGCGTCCACGCATCTGTTTTGCCGGCGCGCCAAGCTCCCCACCGTCAACAAGTTCAAGGCCATCGTCCATCCGGGATTTGTCCACGGCCACCTGGCGGCGGGCGATGAATGGCGCTGGCGCAGCTTCTTCCACGCCTTCGCGCCGCGCGTGGCGCCCGCGCACGAATCCCTCCTGCGCTTGGCACCCTTCGAAGGGTTCCGGTTGCGCCTGGGCGAAGAGGTGCGCGCAGCACGCGTCGAGGCGGGCGCACTCACGCTTGAGACGAACAAGGCGCGGCGGCGTTGCGACGTGGCCATCCTCGCCACGGGCTTCACCATGGACCCGCGCCACCGCCCGGAGCTGGATGCGGTATCGGCCGACATCGCGCTGTGGCGCGATCGCTACGCGCCGCCCGCGGCCGAACGCGCGGAGGAGCTGGGGCGTTTTCCCTATCTGGGCGAGGACTACGCCTTCCAGCCGCGCGCGGCGGGCACGGCGCCCCATCTCGGCCGCCTTCACTGCTTCAACTATGCGGCCATCGTCTCGCACGGCGCGCTCTCGGGCGACGTGCCCTCCATCAGCCATGGCGCCGAGCGTCTGGCGCGCGGCATCGCCCGCGCGTTCTATAGTGAGGACCGCGTGGCGCACGCGGCCGACGTGGCGGCGTACGACGAGCGCGAGATCAAGGGACACGAACTGCCCGCCCAGACCTTTGCGGACTGACGCGGGCGCGGATTGACGAGGGAGAGACGACGATGGACGGGACGCGATCCTTGGCCGGCCGCGTGGCGATGGTGACGGGTTCGGGCCGCGGCATGGGCCGGGCGCACGCGGTGGAGCTGGCCAAGCGCGGCGCCGCCGTCGTCGTCCACGACGTCCTCGCCGAGGAGGCCGAGGAAACGATGCGCCAGGTGCGCGCGGCGGGGGCCAAAGCCCATCTGGAGCGCGCGGACGTGACCGACCCGGCGGCGATCCGCGAGGCGGTTGCGCGCGCCGCCAAGGCGCTCGGCCCCATCGACATCCTTGTCAACACTGCCGGCATCCCCGCCGAGCGGACCGGGATCGAGGAGGTGACCGAGGAAATTTACACGCGCCTCATGGCGGTGCACGTGAAGGGCACCTTTTTCGCGACCCAAGCCGTCGTTCCCGCCATGAAGACGAAGGGCGGCGGGAAGATCATCAACGTGTCGTCCATGTGGGCGCAGAGCGGGCACCATTACGGCGCCGTCTACACGGCGGCAAAGGCGGCGATTCTGGGCCTGACCCGGTCGTGGGCGAAGGAGTTGGCGCCCTGGAAGATCACGGTCAACACCATCACGCCGGGCGGCGTGGTGACGGAGCCCGTGCTGAAGAAGGGCGGCATGGAATACGTGAAGAAGGCGTCGGAAGCCGTGCCCTTGAAGCGCTACGCCATGCCCGAGGAGATCGCCTACGCGATCGGTTTCCTGGCCTCGCCCGAATCCGACTTCGTGACCGGCCAGGTGCTGGCGCTCAACGGCGGCCAGGTGATCGTGGGCTTCTGACCATCGGGTTCTAGCTGCGCGCTATTTGGGCCCGCACTATTTTGGAATGTGGGCGTAGGCGGAGGCCGGCACCACCTCTTCCTTTCCGCCCGGCGCCGTCCAGACGAGACGCAAGGCCGAGGTGCCTTTCTTCTGGAAGTAGTCGATGGCGAGCGGATACCAGCCCGGCTGCGGCACATTGACCTCGAGCGCGGGCGACCAGGTGTCCGAGTGGACGCCCGGGTCCTCGTGCAGAACGGCGCCACCCACGGCGAGCTTCACGCCGTCGTTCGAGAGAATCTTGAGCGTGTGCTTGCCCGCCGCGGCGAACTTGATGAAACCCGCGATCTGCGCGCCCACGCCCATGGCGGTCTCGGAGGTCAGCACCGGCTTCATGTCGGCCTTGTGGTCGAGCGTGGCGATGGGCGGGCCCGCCTTGCCCTTCCCCAGCTTCGCGATGTCCTTCACGTTCTCGAACATCGCGTAGTAGTAGACGACGGCGAGGCCGGGCTTGAGCTTGTCCGCCGCCGGCTGCGGGTTCGCGGCCTTGAGTTCGTTGGCAAACGCACCAGTCGCAAGGACACCGACGGCGAGGAGCGCGCCCAACGCCGCGCCCAAGAAACGCATCACGATCATCGAAAGTACCTCCAGAAGAACGCGTCCGACCCGCCCCACGCGCCTAATTGAAGCGAATCACCTGGCGCGTGTCGAATCCGGCGGCCAGCTTGTGGAAGGCGTCGTTGATCTCGTCGAGCGCGAGGGTCCGGCCGATGAGCGCGTCCAAGGGCAGGCGGCCCGATTCGTACAAACCCAGGATGCGGACGAAATCCTGCTCCGGGATGCCGCCGCCGTAATGGCTGCCCACGATCCGCTTCTGCTGGGACATCACGGCGCGCGCCAAGGGAAGGTTGAAGGTCTCGCCCTTGGGCGCTTGGCCCACCAGCGCCACGACGCCGCCGCCGCGGATGGAGAGAACCGCCTGCTCGAAGGCGGCTGACTTGCCGATGCATTCGAGTGCCGCGTCCGCGCCGCGCCCGCGCGTCAGCTGGCGGATGGCGTCGGGGATGTCCTGGACCTCCTTGGGGTTGAGGTGGTGCGTGGCGCCGAAGCGCGTGCCCACCTCGCCCTTCCGCGGATTGGGGTCGACGACGATGAGCGTCTCGGCGCCCGCGAGCTTCGCGCCCATGAGGGCAGAGAGCCCCACGCCGCCCAGGCCCCAGATGGCGACCGCGTCGCCCGGCTTCACCTTGCAGTCGTTGACCGAGGCGCCGAAGCCGGTCGTGACCGCGCAACCGACGAGCGCCGCGATCCCGGGCGGAATGGACGCGGGGATCGGCACCACGCCCGATTCCGGCATGACGCAGCACTCGGCGAAGGAGGACTGCGTCGTGAAGTGATGACACGTGCGCCCGCCCGCGAGACGCAGGCGCGAGGTGCCATCCCACATCACGCCAGCCGATGCGGCACGGCCGTACACCTCGCACTGCGTGGGCAAGGCCGCGCGGCAGTAAAAGCATCGCCCGCACGAGGGCGCCCAGGACAGCACCACGCTCTCCCCTGCCTTCACGCGATCGACGCCCGGCCCCACCTTCTCGACGATCCCCGCCGCCTCGTGGCCGAGGATGCAGGGCAGCACGACCCCACCCTTCCCTTGCCAGGTGGACAGATCGCTGTGGCAGACGCCCGCCGCCGTCACGCGCACCAAGACCTCGCCATGCTTGGGCGCATCGATCGTCACGTCCTCGATGGACATGTCTTGGCCCGGCGCGTACATCACGGCGGCTTTCATGAGCGCTCTCCAATCATTGGCCCACGACTCTTAAACACGAACGATCCTGCCATCCTTTAAGACTTCGTGCTCGTGCCCGCCCCACCCGCCCCGCGGCAATGGAATTTCGGTCCACGGATTGTGCAGGAAAATCGCCGGCGTGCCATTACGAACAAGCCATGCCGCACTAGTCGCTCGGTTCTTTTTTCGATTCCACGCCCCGTTTCCGCCCAGAACCCCAGGCCCCTGTTCATCGTAGCGCATGTCATCCTTATTCGATGCCGGATCGAAATAGACGCTGAGATCACCGAAAAACACAGACTTGTACTGCTCGTCGCTTACGGACGCCGCGCCTGAACTTATCGTCATCAACAGCGAGGGGCCGTCTCGATGTGATCGAGCATTACGAAATTTCTTATTTGCGTCATCCGCGTGCCGGCGAATCTGCTTCTTCAATGTCGAACTTCTTGCTCGAAGCGATAGTGGTCCAAGAAACTCGAAACGATGGCTGCTCGGAATGGCCTCAATTGCAATGCGACATTGAAGATCAGTCAGGCCGAGTTTATATGCAGCGCAGATCCGTGGCGCGCGGCCATCCTCGATTACAGTGACCTTCGACATCAAATCCAAATCGTAGTCACCGAATGGATGACCATACTGCTCATCCTTCGCACCGCAACTCTGTATTAATTCGAGTCCGCCCTCCGATGCCACCTCAATTAATATACGACGACTATAGTCCGGATTAGTCGGAACAACTGCAAACCGCCTTGCTATCGCGCTCTTTTGATTGATCCCTTCCCTCAGCATCCGTCTGGCAATAGCCAAGCCGATCTTGCAATCGGTATATGAAGCAGCATCAGTGGTATGAATTCTCAATCTTCCAGTTTCGCTCCAATCGCGGGTTAGTTCTCTGATATACCCCAAAAGTCTAGCTGAATGGACAAATGGCCCGCCTGGATCGATAGATTTGACCTCGACCCAAATCGCTGACGAAAACCCATTTTTCCCACAGAAGAAATCCGGGACGAAACCCTTGACCCATGCAGGCTCAAATTCGCAACCAAATCCCATGCTTTCGAGGATTTGCATCGCAGCCCGCTCATCCTCCGACAGTCGAGTGCTACCTTTGGAATCGCCGGGTATCAATTAGGCTCTCCCTACCTAGGCTAGTTGAAATGTGACGTGGTCAGTCACCATAGGCGCCGCCCCCCACGCGCGTCCACGCGCGATGGGTGTATGATCGCGCCCTCGCCCACGCGCCACAGGCAAGGGACGCGCCATGCCCAAGGACTTGGACCAAGTCGGCAAGCTCTACGAGATGCTGGCGGCCTTCGTGGTCACGTACAGCGTGCAGATCATCGCGTCCTTGGGCCTCCTCTTCATCGGCTGGAAGATCGCGGGCTGGGTGGGCCGGCGCATCGCGGGCTTTGCGCAGCGGCGCGGGGTGGAGCAAACGCTCGCCAATTTCCTCGGCGACGCGGTGCGCATCGTGGCGCTCGTCCTCGTCATCATCATCACGCTCGGCAATTTCGGCGTGTCCATCGCGCCCTTGATCGCCGCCGCCGGTGCCGCGGCCCTGGGCATCACCGTCGCGTTGCAGGGCCCGCTCTCGAACCTCGCGGCCGGCCTCGTCATCATCTTCACCCGGCCCTTCACCGTCGGAAACACGATCACGGTGCGCAAGGTCTCGGGCGTGGTCGAGGAGGTGAAGCTGATGGCGACGATTCTGTCCGACGCCGATGGCGCGCGCGTCACCATTCCCAATCGGCAGATCGTGGGCGAGATCCTGGTCAATTCCGAGCGCGCGCAACTGGCCGAGACGCGGGTGCGCGTGCCCTTCGGCACGGACCAAGCGAAGGCGCTCGAGACCATGCGCAAGGCGTTGGCCGGCATTCCCGGCATCGCGCCCTCCCCACCCCCGCAGATCGGCGTGGCCGAATTGGGCGATGTGGGGCCGCTTCTCTCGGCGCGCTACTGGGTGCCCAATCGCAGCTATTTCGAGACGCACTACAAGGCGAACGAGGCGATCCTTTCGGCCTTCAAGACGGCGAACATTCCCTTCCAGACCCTGCCCATGCTGAGCGTGGGCGGGCGCGGCGATTGAGGAACCGGCCATGGCGACGCGCGGGGAATGGGCAGACGGCAATTCCTGGCGCGCGGGCGATTTCACGGACCCCGCGCGTTACCGGTTGACCCTCTCGCCCGAAGAGGCGGCGGAGCTCGCCCGCGCGACCGAGGCAGCGCCGCAAACCGAGTTCTGGCGCTGGGACCCCAAGGATGTGGCGCTGCCCGGCCTTGCGCCGACGATCGCGCGCATTTTCGACGCGCTCGAGAACGGCACCGGGTTCACGTTGCTCACCGGCCTGCCATCGGCGCGTTTCGACCGTGACGGCAATGTGCGCGCGCTCGCCGCGCTGTGCGCGCATCTGGGACGCGTGGCCGACCAGAACGTGCACAAGAAGAAGATCGAGGACATCGTCGATCGCGGCCTGCCCATGGACCAGAACACGCGCGGCTACATGGGCACGCACGCCATCGGCTTCCACACCGACGGCGCGGACTTCACCGCGCTCTACTGCCTGTCCCAAGCCGCGCACGGCGGGGACAGCGTGATCGCCTCGGCCTCCGCCGTGTACGAAACGATCCGCGCCGAGCGGCCCGATGTGTTGGCGCTGCTCGAACGCGGCTTCCATCACCACCGGCGCGGCGAGGAGCCCAAGGGCGAGGCGCCGGTGAGCGCGCGCCTGCCCGTGTTCTGGACGGACCGCGGCCTGGTGCATTGCCTTTACAACCGCAACCCGCCGTCCTGGCTCGAAGGTACGGGCATCGCCTACACGCCCGCCGAAAACGAGGCGCTCGACGTGCTCGACGCCACGCTCGCCAGGCCCGAGGTGCACCTGCGCATGCGCCTTCTGCCCGGCGAGGTGCAGTTCATCAACAACTACAACGTCCTTCACGCCCGCACGTCCTACGCGGACGGCCCCGGACACCGCCGGCACCTGTTGCGCCTGTGGCTGCAGAACCCGCGCTGCCGCCGCGCGGGGCCCAATATCATCGACCTTTACGCGCCCTGGGATGGTCGGCCGCGCCGCGCTGCATGATTGCCGCGCAGACTCAGGTCCACTGGATGCGTTCCATGCCGTCGAAGGTGATCTGCGAGCCGTCATTGAAGGTGATGGTGCCGGCCGCATCGCTCGACAGATTGAGCGTGCCCGCCGCCGTGGACGAGATGGATCCACTCGTGAGCGCGAGCGTCCAATCGGCATTGCCCGAGCCCAGGCCGTTCGCCTGAAGGGTCATGGTGTCGGTCCAGCCGGTCCCGCCGCTCATCGCGTCGTTGCCGTCGCCCCGCTCCCACAGGAACAAATCGCTGCCCGAGCCGCCCGAAAGGGAGTCGGCTCCCGTGCCGCCCGTGAGCGTGTCGTTGCCTTCCTCGCCGGAGAGCGTGTCGCTCCCGCCCAAGCCCGAGAGCGTGTCGTTGCCTTCGCCGCCACGGAACGTGTTGGACTCATTGCCGCCGGTCAACGTGTCGGCGTGGATGGAGCCCTTGACCACCTCGATGCCGGAGAGCGAATCGACGCCGGAGCCGCCCGTGCTCGTGCCCGCGCCGAGATCGACTGCGACGGCCGAACCAACCGTGCCGTAGTCGACAACATCCACGCCGTCACCGCCCACGAAGGTATCATTGCCGTCGTCGCCAAAGAACGTGTCGTTGCCGATCCCGCCCGTCATCGTGTCGTTGCCGGTGCCGCCCGAGAAAATGTCGTTGCCCTCCCCGCCCGTCATCACGTCGTCGCCATCGCCGCCCGCGAGCGAATCGTGACCCGTGCCGGCGTCGATGGTGTCGTTCCCCGTGCCGCCGATCATCCGGTCATCGCCCTCCTCGCCATAGAGCGTGTCGTTGTTGGTCCCGCCATCGATGGTGTCGGCGCCGTCACCGCCCTTGATCACGTTTTTTGCGCCACTGCCCGTGAGCGTGTCGGCGTAGGCCGAGCCCTGGAGATTCTCGAAGTTTGAGACGGTATCCGTCCCCGCGCCGCCCGTGTTCTGCGCCGTCGTGACCGCCAGGCTGATGGTCACGCCGGACGTGGCTGTCGCATAGCCCAGGGTGTCGGTGTCGCTACCACCGTCGAGCGTGTCAGCGCCTGCCCCGCCTTCGACATAGTCGTTGCCGGCGCCTGCCGTGATCGTGTCGTTCCCCAAATTGCCCCAGATCGAATCCGCGCCCGTCGATCCTGTGATGGTGTCGTTGCCGCCGCCGCCGTCGATGGATTCGATGTTAATGACAGCAGAGGCAAGGGTCAGATCCAGCAGATTGTCGCCGGACGAGCCGAGGATGGTATCGACGCCCGATCCGCCATCGATGGTCTCGGGCGTGTATTCGTCGCCGACCGCATCTTCGCCGTATAACCCCAGGCCGATCACGTCGTTGTCCGAGGACCCCAGGATGGTGTCCGCGCCGGACATACCCCAGACGCTGTCGAAGCCCGTGTTGGTACCGACATAGAGAAAAACGTCGTTGCCATCCTCACCGTGGAGCGTGTCGTCGCCGGCCCCGCCCGCGATGGTGTCGTTGCCGGTCGAACCGACGATCGTGTCGTTGCCACCCCCGCCATCGATGGACTCGATGCTGGCCAACACGACTGCCGAGAAGTTCATCACGTTGTTGGCGGACGAACCCAAAATCGTGTCCGTGCCCGCCCCGCCATCGATCGACTCGATGCCCGAGATGGCCACGAGCCCGATCACATCGTCGCCCGAGGAGCCAAGCACAGTGTCGGTGCCGGACGAATCGCTGATCGAATCGAATCCCGTACTGGTGCCCGCGTAGACGTACACGTCGCTGCCGCCGCCGCCCAAGAGCGAGTCGTCGCCCGCGCCGCCCGTGAGCGTGTTGGCACCGGCCGTCCCGGTGAGGGTGTCGTTGAACGACGAGCCGACCGCGTTCTCGATGCTGATAAGCGTGTCGGTCGCCCCGCCCGCGCTCGCCGTGCCCGCACCCAGGTTCACGACGACGCCCGCGGTCTCGTTGGCATAGGTGACGGTATCGTTCGCCAGATCGCCGTCGAGGGTGTCGGCACCCGCCCCGCCTTCCAGCGTGTCGGCGCCGTCGCCCGTGTCGATGGTGTCGTTGCCCGCGCCGCCCACGGCCAGGTCGGCGTCCGCCCCCGACCAGATGATGTCGTTCCCGCCATCGCCGTGGATCGTGTCGTTGCCCACGTCGCCGTAGATCACGTCCGCGTCGTCCCCGCCCCAGGCGGTGTCGTGGCCCGCGTCGAGATAGATGGTGTCGGTGCCGGCGCCGCCGTATACCGTGTCGTTCCCTCCGTCCCCGCCGAGGGTGTCGTTGCCACCCCCGCCCCAGACCGTGTCCGCGTCGGCACCGGACCAGATTTCGTCGTCGCCCTCCCCGCCATCCAGCACGTCCAGGCCCGCGTCGCCAGTGAGCACGTCGGCATTGTCACCGCCGGAGAGCGTGTCGTGGCCGGTATTGCCGTAAAGCGTGTCGAGCCCCGCGCCGCCCGTCATCACATCGGCGCCGTCCATGCCGACGAGCGTGTCGTTGCCGCCCCCGCCATCGAAGCTGTCGGCACCCGTGCCGCCGTCCATGGAGTCGGCGTGGGCGGATCCCAGATAGGCCTCGAATCCCGTGTGCGTGTCGTTGCCCGCCCCACCGGTGGCGCTGCCCGACACGCTGACGTACACGCCCGCCGTCGCGGAGGCATAGGACAGCGTGTCCGTACCCAAGCCGCCCGAGAGATAATCAGCCCCCGCGCCGCCCTGGATGGTGTCGTTACCGCCATCGCCGAAGATGGAATCGACCCCACCCGTGCCGGTGATCGTGTCGTCGCCTTCGCCGCCATTGATTGACTCGAGACTCGTCACCGTGATGCCGGAAAGATCGAGGACATTGGCGCCTGAGGAGCCGAGCAGGGTGTCCGTGCCGGTACCGCCATCGATGGACTCGATGCCCGACATCGAGGCGATGCCGATGACGTCGTGCACGCTCGATCCGAGAATCGTGTCCGCCCCGCCCGTGTCGACGATGCTGTCGACGCCGCCACCCGCGCCCACGTAGACATACACGTCGTTGTCCGCGCCGCCCATCAACACGTCGTCGTCCGCGCCGCCGTGAAGCCTGTCCTGGCCCGCTCCGCCGGACAGCGTGTCGTTGCCGGCATCGCCCTGGAGCGTGTCGTTGCCGTCGAGGCCCGAGAGCGTGTCGTTCCCGCCCATGCCGGAAATCGTGTCGTCGAGCGTGTCGCCTGTAAGAATGTCCGCGCCCGCCGTTCCGGTCAGTGTCAAATTCACCGGATTGATGGTCACGTCGATGGTGGACGCACGGTTCGCCGTGTCGCCGCCTTTGTCCGTCGCGGTTGCGGTCACGGTCAACGCGAAGTCGGCCGAGGAGTTGGCGGGCGGCGTGATGGTCAAGCCCGCGAGCTGGGCGGGCGTCAGCGTCCACGAGCCGTCATTGTTGTTCGTGCCGGCCGAGAGCGTAGCGCCGGCCGGCACGCCCGCAATCCGGATGGACAAGGCCTCCGATCCATCGGCGTCCACAAGGGACGACGAGATGGACAGCGCGATGGCCGAATTGGCATGGCCGGACGCGTTGGAAACCGCGAGGTTCGGCAGATCGGCAACGCCCGCAACGCTCACGTCGATGGTGGCGCTGCGCGTCGCCGTATCGCCACCCTCATCCGTCGCGCGCGCCGTCACGAGCAGCGCGAAGTCCGTTGACGAATTCGCCGGCGGCGTGATGGTCAGGCCCGGAAGCTGGTTCGGCCGCAAGGCCCAGACGCCACCGCCCTGGTCCGTGCCGGCAGAGAGCGTGGCCCCCGCGGGCACGCCCGAGATCGTGATGACCAAGTCTTCCGAGCCATCGGTATCCACGAGGCTCGACGCAATCGAGAGCGCGATTCCTCTGTCCTCTGTACCGGACGCATTCGAGACCGTGAGATTGGGCTGATCGGCATCGCCCGCGACGCTCACATCGATGGTGGACACACGCGTCGCCGTGTCGCCGCCCTCGTCCGTCGAGGTGGCCGTGACCGTGAGGGCAAAGTCGGAGGAGGAGTTCGCCGGTGGCGTGATGGTAGACCTTGTCGACTTCCAAGCTCTTGTAAGGCTCGCCCCAGCGGAGAATCGGAAAATGGATCATAAATGGGAATAAGTCAGGTTCGAGCGGCTTGTGCCCAAGCCGCCATTTGGTTGGAACGTAATCAACGTATCAATACACACCCAC
>SXGR01143879.1_pt1 | contig 14067 bp, 4 predicted proteins | sample 3174711 | NCBI WGS metagenome assembly SXGR01 (sample SAMN11356860, study PRJNA531348) | freshwater metagenome | isolation source: freshwater sample F1-60 | place: China: Fuxian Lake, Yuxi | collected 2017-12-25
CAATACTCCTTTGTTTTTATATTATAACCAATGATCCAAAATTTGAGCCTGCATTAACAGTTCCTTCTATAGTAATATTTCCTGCGGAAACCGCCGTTTCGCTTAGTGGAATAGTAACAGTTTGATTTTGTGCGACAATAATATCCTTAAACACCAAGAATCCTAATCCGCTTAATCGAATATCTCCGCCGAAAACTTCAAGTTTTGGACCGGTATTGCCGGAATTTACATTAGGAGTAAATATTCCCGATCCAATAGCGACATTTTTTAGACTCGCGGTTCCTCCTACAGATAAATTAAAATCAGTTGATATTGAGCCCGCCACAACAACATCTCTTTTTGAGTATCCAAATGTTGGATGATGGAGAGACATGACCGGATTCGTAGTCGTGGGTTGGATGGCAGTCTCCGGCGCCGCCGTCGGAGCGTTTTGGTTTCCAACTATAGAAACAACAACCGCTTCGTCGTCTGTAAGATCAAAAAGATGCTGCTTTAGACCTGGAGTTGCGTGACCGAAAGACACCGTGCCGTCAAAAGTAACATTGGATGTTGCTGGACCGGTAGTAAAATCTCCGTACAAACACGCCCAAGTCACTCCCCCAAACTTGGCTTGCACAAAAGAATATTGTACTGGTGCACCTATTGACGAAATTGAACCAAAGTAACAAGCAGATTCCAATGTGGCTTGGGAATGCGGTGGAAAAGACCCGGAATGAGCTTGTTGAACATACGATTTTTGAATATCCACATCTTGTCTAAAACTCAAATTAAGATTGTTTCCGCGATGACCAGTGATTGTACCACTCATATGCCATCCACCAGACTGCCAATTACTCTCAGGAGATGGGGTCTGCTGCTGAGTAAGATTCACAGGAACAGTAAACAACTTTATGTAATGCTTGTTGAATTGGCTGTATCCTTTTAACGGTATTACTCTGAATACTTTATGATATATCCCGCCGATCCCGCCACAACCTCCCTTGGTCACATCCAATTGACTGTATGTGCGGTCTACAAGTCCTATTGAAACATTACCTCCAAACGGTTGAATTGCCAATTGAATAGAGTTTCCACCAGTACCACACACTCCTTGAATAGCCGGAATCGGTCCTATATTAGTAGTTGTCACTCCACCAATAAGAAGATTTGTTGATGATCCTCCTGTCGTTCCCGCTTTAAATCTAGAAGGCGCCTTGCTCCACATACTTGAAAGGGTGTTGGCGACTGTGTTCGCATCAAGTCCGTCTGCATTAACAATTAATCTATCAAAAGAAGAAGTGGCTCCTTTAAAATTCGCCTCGATTGTTCCAGTGATTCCTGCGGTACTTCCACTACCAGCGGTTGCGCCGTGTTGATAATACACAAAGTTTTTTGTTCCTATATCCATACCAAAGAACCCGCAAGAAGTTCCTGTATCATTTGCATTATTACTATAGAAAAAAGCAATTCCTCTGTCGTTAAAGTTGTCTCCAGTAATACCTGTGTCACCACTTGCACCCAAAGATATAATTCGATCCTGCATTGCAACCTGATTAGAAGTAACATTAACAGTGGTCATCGTGCCGCCGACAGTTAGATTGCCTCTAATTTGAACATCACTCAAAGTACTCTGTCCGCTCACACTTATACCCACATTAAATGTGTTTAGGGCCGTAAAAGTGTTTGCTCCTAAAGAAGCTCCGACAACTGCGCCAGTATTACCATTGAACGACAGAACACCTGGATTTGTAATAGTCACAAACCCTGTAGAACCAGACAAAATAATACCCACACCAGCACAAACTCCGGTCACTCCGATAAGGTCAGCAACAACAGAAAAAGTAAAAGTTTGTCCAGATTTTGTAATTGATATAGGACCACTTGTTGCAATTCCTATGTTTCCAGTCGCTCCACAAATACCATGAACAATATTATTTGCGTAAATATTGTCTACAGTCGCTCCGCCCACCACTCTGATTCCTGCACCAAATGTAGAACCACCACCAACACTTACACCTGCCACAACAGCAACGCCTGCGCTAAATGTAGAACCTGTTGCGACTAGAATTCCTGCACCAAATGTAGAACCACCACCAACACTAGCTCCACCAACAACAGTCAGTTTATCAAAAGACGCAGATCCTCCTAAAAAATGTCCAGAAAAAGTTCCTGTTGCTCCATTCGGAGCAAATACTTCTGATGAAGTCGTCTTTCCACGTGGAAAAAACACAAAGTGTTCTGTGTTAATATCGTAACCAAAAAATCCAAAAGTATATCCACCATTAGTACTGGCTTTATTGTGATAAAATTGAACTCCTCTAAATTTACCATCATTCGCTGTAGGTGCTGTTGCGGTAAATCCTAATGCTAGGATTGGATCATTAACTGTTACATTTGTTGAAACAAAACTTGAACTTCCACCAGCAACCGTTATTGCGCCTCCAAGAAAAAGACTTCCTTGAATATCTACCCGACCACCTGCAGCACCCATAGTAATAGCAGTTGCAGCCATTCCTATTCGCAAGGATGTTGGAGTATTGAATATCGTGGCACTTGTAGAAGTAGTGGAAAGAGTTCCTCCTCCAATACTAATATTTCCTGCAAAAGTAGCACCAGAACTAGAACTTAGTCCAGATTTTAGACTAAGAAGATTCGTAAACAAAGCAGTTGTTCCTTCTATGCCACCAGAGAAAGTGTGTCCAGTTGGTATAATAGGTTTAAGAGTATAGGATAATTTTCCGTACTCGGTCACACTGGTGTCAATATTGTTACTAGAAACCCCTTCGTAAACTTTTAACAAATTAAGTTTATAGTTTGCAACATTACTAATGTCTCTCCACACATTAAAGGTATCAGAAAGAGCAATTTCAGGAAGAGAGTATGTGTTTTTATCGGGACCAGTATTTGGCATTTATTACTCGTACTTTTGTGTTATAAACTTTCTAATTTCTTGTAATTCCTTTTTCATACTATTTAGTTCCGTTTTCAATTCTTCTATTTCTTTCTTTTGATTTTGTTTTTCAGTGTACTCGTTTAATTTTTCAAAATCTGCTAATATAAGTGCTTTCGAATAAGAATCTCGTTTGTATTTACCACTCATACTACACCACGAAACTTATTCCTTTAATACTTCGAACACTTGGAGTTTTTTGGTATGTGGGAGTACCGCTTCCTTCTAAATCCAATCTAATTTGATACGAAGAAAACTGATCAGAAAAAGTTATTCCGTATGCTGCTTCTGAATAATCTATACCAGATTCTGCGGAATAGACAGGAGTCAGCGCCGGCAAAGACACCCAACTTTTATTAAAAATATCGAATTCTCCTGATGTAGTTGCTCTGTAGTACATAGACACAGTTGCTCCACTAGGAACACTCATATCTGTATAGGCCAGTATTCCATTAGATACCGTTGAATCCACATTAACAACACGAGAAACATACTTTGAAACTCCAAGAACACCACATCGCATTTTAACTGCTCTACCAAAAAAACTTTGCGAGTCAATAACCGGGGAGCAGTCTGGAGTTCCTTGAAGGGTATAGTTTATGGTAGGTGACCCCGAAAGCAAAGGAAACGGATATATGTTTTCCGAATTATTAAAAATATTATTATTAGAATACTCTCTTTTCACGGAACATCCTGGTGGGATTAGTTCTGAAACACAGATATTCAATACTTGACTGTCAATAGCAGTATTACTAATATTGTACTGTGCAGTGCCGGAATCTCCAAAAACGCACTTGTCCACAGAGAACATTAAATCCATACCATTATCTGCAACAGCGGGTCCTATAGAAGTAGGAGTAAACAAAACTCCCACAAGAGGATTGCCTCCCACTCTTCCTCCCACACCACTACCACTCTGTACTGCATTGAATCCTGTTTCTGATGCGTACAATTTGTACTCTCCAGAATTAGTAAGAACGCAAATACTATACTCCCCAGGCTCTAAAAACACAGGACTTGTAAACTGGAATCCAGTCTCGGCTGGATTTGCATCGTTGGCGACTATACTGGTCGCAGGTACCGTTACAGAAGCAAAAGGAATAACAACAGAAGGAGACGGGTATCCATTAACAGTAGGTCTAATTTGTACTGTTACTGGAAGATCTGAATCTTTTTCGTAAAAATACAACTTTACTTTTTTAATAAATATTCCTTGTGGATTGGTCTTTGCGTCCACAAAGAATGTTTGTGAAAGAGGATCCGCCCACTGACTATTTTCTAAAATATCACCGTAGGAGTCTCTATTAAAAGGATCTTTTACTATTTTTTCGTGAGAAACAGTTTGTCTACGAAGTGTAGGAGGACGAGTAGAATACGATCCAGAGTCTCTTTGCCCCAAAACTCCTTGGCATCTGTAAACAACATCTGCACTCGTTGTACTGTTTTCTGGAGTAGCCGCATCACTTATTCTTACAACACTTTCGCCTGTTTTGTATGTGTTAGAAGGAATAGAAAAAGGCACAGTACACGACCCTGTGGAATCGGAAGTGACTCCAGAAACCATCACATCACCATTAAAATAAACGGACAGGTCTGCCGCATTTGGTTTTAATCCAAGAACCGATAAAGTAAATCCTGTTGCTGGAATATAAGGAACTACGGTGCGATCAACAATTTTATTTTCAACATTCGTTTTAATTCTGTTCTTTAATTGCATTGCTCGAATGCGAGTACTTAAATTTTCATCTATTCCAACAATAGTTCGTTCCACACCCGCTAAAACATTTCCAGAATTAATATTAGGAACTACTGATGTTGATTTTATGTGTGGTGTTTTAAGATTTTGTTTTTGTATATCATCTTGTTCAGGATTCTCCGACGGCAATCCACACCAAAAACTACTCCAATCATTCCATTGAGTTCCAAAACCACGAGAATTATCTGCATTGCTTGCCGTCCAATTATCGTTTTCTCCCATTGCATTTGATCCAACAAATGGTCTATACGACAGATCAAAAACACCAGACACTTCTCTATTCAAAGACGCAAACCCTAACCAATTAATTGTGTTTGAAGGATTAACAGAAATTGTTTTTGTCGATGTTGTATTTTCAATATAAGGAGCAAGAGTATAATAGTTTGTAATTAATCCATCAGGCGACAATGTTGCACCGGAATTATTAAGAGTGAGATTTGTTAATTCAATATTATACGAGGTATAAAACGGTCGCAGTTCTCCTTTTTCAAAATCCACAGAACAAATATAATCTGAATTTGCAACATCTCCTATGGAGTGTCCAATAAATTCTTCAGAAAATATAGATGTTTTTATTGGTTCTGTTGTTATATTAAATACAGGTCGTAAAGATCTGGATTCTATTTCCACTTCCGATATAGAAAGTTTTGTAAACAGTTCTGCATCGTCCACTCTTTTTTCTAGTTTGCCGATATCCTGCATAGTAAATCTTTTATTCTCGTTAGAAGTAAAAAGAACATCAGACGGATTGTGAGTGTATGAAGGAATGGAAAGACTACCAAGAACAAGAGAATCCGGTGGGGTAAAAGGAGAAATGGGAGTTAAACTAGGAGTTCCTTTAGAAATTGTAAATTGAGCAGAATTATTCTCTTTATTTTTTTGTAGAATTAGTTTATCAATTCTAGGCAAATAATGAGAATAAGTCAGAGTAGTTGTTTTAGTATCGGTATACGGTTTCAATAGAATACTAGAAGAAGTAATGCCGATGTGCCGGAAATCCAAACAATTTGCAAGAGAAACTGTTTTTCCTGTTCGTGTGTTGGTGAATAGCGGAATGTTTTCGTATGATACTCCAATATACGATGTCATTCCTGCAAAAGGAGCACCAGCAAGGCCGGCGTGTACGAAATGCTTTCCTGTTATTGTTATAGTGGCGTATCCTGTTACGGCACTATTCCAAGTCGTTTGTTTTGAAGTTTTAACAACAAGTCTGGATTTGTCGTAGTACGCTTCTCGTTGCCCATCGTCTAGTTCAAAGTAATCAGTTATATCTGCGGTAACACCACCAGATGCACCAATAACTTTAGTAACATTAAAAATATCTGCGAGACTTGTAACAACAATTCCTTTTCCATTCTCTGTGAATACACGAGTTGCGTCAGATACAGTAATGTTAGACTCCGTGAATCCGGTTGCAGTTTTGATTCGAACATTATTGGCATTAGCACCGGTAACTTTGTAGATAACTGGAAGTAACATTTTAACACTTCCTGATGTAAATCCCGCGGACAATCCAGAATTAACAACAAATTCAGTTTTTCCCGTAGTTCGTGTTGAGAGTTCCGATTGGTTTCCTAAAACAGCTGTTGCGTTTTGTGGAAAGAAAATATTTCCACTGGAATTCATAAGAGCAATATCAGAGTATGCGACACTTGTATCCAAGTCGTAGTAAGTATCCGATACAGGAAGATTTGAAGAGTCTACTGTAAATATTGCACCCGATGCAGAACCACCAGACAATGATGCACCAACCCATAATTTTCCTGGAACAGTTATATTTGTAATACTATTAATTGCGTATCCAGGTGTTATTTCGTAAACCAATGATTGGTTATTGGAATCTTGAATTTCTCCAAATGTTGTACCAGAAACAGGACCAAACTCACAAAGAGTAGTTCCTCCATCGTGTTTGTACAAAACACCGTAAGATGCTCCAACAACAGAACCAGTAATTCCGTAAAGGTAAATATCTGCTATTCTTGAGTAAGAAACACCAGTAGATCGAGGTATGACACCGTGAACATATCCAGACGCAACAACACCAGTACTATTTTTAAACTTAACAACGGCAGAAGCAGAACTAGACTCTGCAATATTGGTCGCTAAAGTTATTCCGAGAGAGGTTCCCGACATAGAAATTCCTATGTAATTTCCAATACTGTATGGGAAAGAAACATCAGTTTCAGTTTTTTCTGTTCTTGCTTTGGCAATTGAAACATTTTGAGGATACTGATTTTCTAGTTCGTGTCCAAAAACATAAGCCTTACCAGAACCAAAGCAAACATCCAAACTAACTCCTGCATCTTTTACAGAAACATCAAATGGTTTAACAACATACGATCCGCTTTCTTCGTATGTTCTTCTTGCAAGTGTTTTTTCTATCTCTGCATAGGTTATTTTTTCTATCTTTTTTGTTATATTGCCGTTTTCTATACGCAATAATTCTAAAAAATCATCGGATTCTGCTGTAATACCAGACTGACCCAACACAAGGTTAATTTTATAACGATCTGCTCCAGGTGCATTGTAATTGTAAGATCCAATAGAAGGATCAGTAAGCGTGGAGTCTTCTTGTGCAGTAACCGTGTCCCTAATAATAAAATATCCTATTTTGGTGGACAGATCAGAAAAAGGAGCACTATTCGAAATGAATTGAGAATCCAAAGTAGATCCAACAACGCGAGTGGGAATAAACGATTGAGATTCAACAGGAACAAAAAATCCGTCCACATAAAAAATACCAGCAGAAACATTGATTGTTTTTGCCGTTTTTGAAGATTCCACCAAAGTAAGAGTTGATGTTCCAAAACTAACTCCACCTGTTGCAAACTCACTTCCTGATATAAAATTAACAGCAGTAAGAAGATGAGAACTGTTTCCTCCAGAACCAACAGGAGAAAATGCTACAATTTTTGCCTTTACTGTTTCGTTGGTTAATTCTGTTCCAAGTAACTGTGTGTAATCTGTTATTCCCACAAGGTCTAGACTAGAAATTGCAATTCTAGCAGTTCCTGTTGTTCGTACACTAATTCCCGACCCAAGAATACGAGATCCGTCTCGGAAAAGGTGATCTCCTATTTTAGAAATTTGATTCTGTAAAATAGACTGCGCTTGAGTTAGTTCTCTCGCCTGTATTGCGTATCCTGGTCTGAATAAAATTTTTAAAAATCCTGCACTATGGGAAAAATCGTCATAGTAGGGGTTGGAATTAAATATTATTGGATCGTATGCCATTATTATTTGAAATATCAGAATGAGATATTAAATCTAAATTCTTCTTTCTGGTTTACACCTCTAGTAATTGCTCGGATACTGTCTATGTATACTATTTCCCCGGACAATGGAGATATCTCTGGAAGATCCACACTAGACACGATATACGGGCCTAAGTTAGAACCTGTAATACCGTTATCTTCCACATTAAGGAATTTACCAAAAACATCAGTTACCCCTAAAATTCCATAAGAAGGATTCTTATACTCCCAAGAATAGACCTTACCAGTAGAATACGAGCTATTCCATGCAGCAGATGTTGATCCCTGTGAAATAGAGTCTCCATAGATGTATGTGGTAGGAGTTAATCCAGAAAAAGTAGTGTCTATTCCTCCTGTAGCCACTCCTATACTGGTATTAATATGAAGTTTGTGAACTCCATAATACAAAGAGTTTGCGTCCTCTTCTGTGTAAAGAGAACTGTATTCAAGAATTTTTAAATCTTTATCACTTGTAACTGTAACTCCTGTTACTTGAGATTTTTGCCCTGTGAAAATGTACTCTCCGTATCTAGGAGTAACACTACCGATGTATGCAGTACTTCCAGATACGTCTCCGGTTATTCCGTTAGTATTAGAAGGAGTAAATAGATTTTTTGTTGCTTGTATTCCTAAAGTGTATCCATTTTGTGTTTCAGGAATAGCAATAACAATTCCTTCTGCAACAACACCGAATCCGTAACTTACTCCTACTGAATTGCCTGTAGGATACACAACAGTACCAGCAGGAACAGTTTGTGCAATTTTCTCTCCTATTTTAAACGGAACACCAGATGCACACAATCCCAACAAAAAGTCATTTGGTCTGTTTGTGTATTGTACAAACTCGTCTATGGAATTCCCTGTTTTAAAAACAATTCGCTTTGTGTCATTGTTGTAAGATTTAATCTTATATATTTTAGAGCAAGAAAGAGATTCTTTTCCAACTAAAAAATTGGTGATATTTGGATTTGTAGAAAATAAATTATTTCCAAAAACCGATGATTGGGATAATGTTTCATTGATAACAGTAACATCTCTATGGACTATAGAATCCTTTCCTGCTATTTTACTAGAATTATGTAATTTAGGATTCTTGATTATTCCAAAATTTCTATACGATCCACCCGTAGGAATAATTAAATTGTCTTTTTCTGAAAGCTCAACAGAAATAATAAGAGACTTAGCATTCAATTCAGTAATAATATTACTGCCGTGACCACCAACAGGGCCAAGGACAGGAGTCAATATTGCGTCTTCGTAACTTATACCCGTCGTTGTTTTTTTCGTTGTAAAAATATAAGCATTGGCAATGCTATAGTCTCTGCCTCCGTCAACAACTTCTACACCATCAACATGATAACTATTCGGACTTCCGTTCATTTTAGGAAATAATTTTGCTCCAAACCCATCACCTAATACTTTTATGTACGGAAGTATTTCTGCCCTAACAACAGAAGAATTTCCAGAGGAAGGAGTAACAACAAAAGGCGCAATATCGTCTAGAATATTAATTCTGTATCCTGATTCTATCACCTCAACACTGTCTATAATTCCGTAATTATTGATCTCGATTGGAGTGCCAGGATTACTCACTATTCTGATAATATAATCCTTAAAAGTTAATGGTGGAGGTGAAGTAGATATCACAGAGCGAATTTTATCTTTGCTTGCAGATTCTGTTATGTTTACAGAAGAAGTAACACCATACACGGAATTCAGTCGATAAAACGAGCCAACAACAAGTCCATCATTTGCATTTAAATCTGGGCGGTACACAATGGCTAGTGGATACAGTGCTCTTTGTGGTGGAGTGTTAGAGTATTTGGTGTCTGTCCTAGAAATTCTTCCGCTTATGGCTTGTATTTGTGTATTGTATTGATTTACGGCACCTTCAGAAGACGCAACATAATTCACAGCAATTAAATTATCGTTCCCTATAGAGATATATTTACTAGATGTTCCCATATACTTCCACATATAGCCATCCCCAAGAGTGAAAGCAGATTCTTGCGTTGTTGTAGGCGGATCGGTTGAAGGAGATCCGCCGTTGTTGTACAAACATTTGTATATGTTATTGTTATTTACGACATAAAAATTTGGCGTTTCATTTTCTACAAACAACTCGTTGGAGTATTCGTATTGGTCGTAGATTGTATCGGTTATCCAATCCACTTTGGGAATGGCGAATAAAATATCTTTGGAATTTAGTTTTTTATACCCGATAATATTTTTACGTATTTTTGTGTGATCTTTATCAGAATCCACAATTTGTTGTGGATTGTTTTCGTCACTCCACGGAACACTATTTGCAATAAAGAAAAAATATTGATTTTTGTTATTTTCAATATCGTGTAGCATATTTTCTGCCACAGATCTTTTTAGTGCATTTGTGATTTTTATGGTCATTGTATTTGCCTAAATGGTGTTAATTGTTAGTGTAATATGTATACGGTACAAAAGGTGTTTGTAATTGTGCTAATTAGTACCATTGGGAATTTTGAAGTGCAGAAAGAGTTAATCCATCGTAAATAGGTGTATTGTCAGTTTCAGTTGTATCGTAATAATAACCAGACGATGTATTTAAAAATTCTCCAAGTGTAATGTCTCCAAAATAAAAGGAGAGTTTAGGATGTGGTTGTATTTCCCAAAAGGTGGTTCCAGCACGACCAGAACTTGGGCGAGAAAGTGTAAAATCAGATGGAAGAGTATTGGTAAGGTTGTATCTTGAACTAAGATATCCGTACACTACTTGGCGTTCTGATTCTTTTAATTTACGAGTAAAAATAAGCACTTCATGAATGTCTCCATCAAATCCGTAGGGAGTAATTTGTGAAACTCCAGACGCCCACGCAGTAGATCCAACAGGTTGGTGAACTGATCCCTTTTCCAATAGAGCATCACTAAAATAGTAAGTTGCTCCTGCACAAAGACCATTGATTCCAACAAGAGTCACATTAGAATTAGCTCCCACAGGACTTGATGCCACGATTTTCATAAAAGTATGTCCACGGTAATTCTTTACAAAACTTGTTACTCCTGGATAACTCGCGGCATTGGGAGCGTAAATATATACTCCAGGATTGTTTGGCAGAGTTCCCCCCACTCCTGCACAATTTCCCACGTAAACAGAAAATGTCCAAGAGGTTGCGTATTGTCCGCCAGCAAAATTGTTGTTCGCCTCTAAGTACGCATTGCCATATGTACCAGTCATCATCGCATAGGTAAGTTTGTTGTTGTATTTAAACTGTTCAAGAGTTGCTCCTGGTGTATTCAAAGATTGTGACGCGCAGGCCCCGCCATCGCCCGCATACGACAACGCATCATACAACCAATTTCTTCCTCCGTTTAGAGTGCTGCTACGAAAATATGCACCAAAACGACCAAGAACAACAGGATCAGATGCAGTAAACCCCTGATACTGTATTGAAAGTCCGTTATATGTTGAAATCCGTCTTCCAGTAGACGGAGAGTAATTTCTACTAGCATCACCGTTGTAAAAACTTTCTACAACATTACCAGAATCTCTTGTCCACTCTCCTATACTTGTAATTCCTGTGTCTAATACATGAGGATCGTATGCAATGTATTTTCCACCAATTCGGAATCCTGCTAATCCTGCTTGCGACGGATAAGCCAATGCCGTTGCTCCAGAAATTCTAGAAACAATTGGTGTTGTGTAGTAAGTTACATCTGTAATAAGAGCAGGATTTATATCTGTTGCATTATACGATCTGTTGTAAAGCACATACTCATCGTGTGATGCCGAGGTGTGATGAGTTGTTTTTGAACCCACAAACCCTAAACCTGAACTGTAGCTTACACTGTTTGTTTTGTATACAATAAAACAATCCATGTCTTCAGTAAGAGTAATTCCTTTTGTAAGGTAAAAATGACTTCCCTTTAATATGTGATCGGCGGTTCCTCCTCTTATAAAACGAACCTCTGGTATTTCAGAAAAAAGTACAGGAGTCGTTGCTCCTATAGAAGAGTTCACTCCTAGAGTTAAACCATCGGTTATTGTACTAAGTCCGGTATACATTGCACTATTCTTAAATCTTACTCCATTTTCGCCAGGAGTTATGGTAGGAGCCAATCCTTCAATTGTTGCGCCGTATGGAGTAAAGAAAGTTATTCCCACGCCCACACTGCAAGTCCATCCAGCCGCAGAAACAGTAACTCCCCCATAAGAAGCCTTTAAGATTTCAAGTTGCGATTTCTTACCGTACATTACATTTTCGTAAGAAAAAGTTGTTCCTTGTGGGTACTGGCCTTGCTTTCTATACACCACACCATCAATGTACATATTAATATACCTGGTTTCAGGATTGTAACAAATTCCCCATACTGTTTTTTGTGAAAAGGCGGTAATTCCGCTTGGAACGGTAGCGATGTGGGTCAGTGTCACTCCCGCAGAAGCGCCGTATGCGAAACTAACAATAACTGGATGTCCGGTGCTGTAGCTATTTGTATGAGGATACCAAGCAGCATCCAGTTTAAAATACCCAAGATTGCCTGTGTTGTTCCCTAACGCATTCTCTGCCCATGTGGCGCCTTCGGAGCCACTGCCTGTGCCGCCACTCACCCCCAACGATCCACACCAAAAACCCCCTATTTGTAAAACACTAGGATCATAAGCATAATCCACACCAGAAACAGGAGGTCCGTAAATGCCCAATCTCCACTCCACCACATCAACAGGATCGGGATGCCATACACTAGCGTTCCAACCGGTACTCGACACTCTTTCTGCTGTAAGAAGAACAGGATTCCACCTGTCCCACGTGGGAAGAACTCCATCATTTTGTGAAGGACTTGCGTCTATCCATCTTCCCATAGAAGCACCCGAAGCACCAGAAATACCTGCACCAGTAATTCCTCGTATTCCTTCTGGTTTTAACCACAAAGTAAGTCCGAACAGACTACTAATATTGTACTGATTTTCCTGTCCAACAATCCAAGAAGCAGAACTTCCCAAAGGCCGAGTCAATGGATTATGAGAAGTTACTCCGTTTTCGGGAACAATCGCGTATGTGTATCCTAAAGAAGTTCCAATAAAAGTAGTTCCCAATGGCGATGAAATTCCATTGATAACAGTTTCTGCACTTGATATGTACGGATTGTATCCCAAAGGATACAAATCACCAGTCGCTCCCAACCAGTTTCCTGCAACAGTTACCCCATTGCTTCTAAGATTAATACTCGTATTACATGTATATGGAGAATACTCTCCTATTATTGGAGTTTTATTTTGTTTAACAAAAACTAAAGAACCTATTTTTGTTTCGGAAGATTGAGAATTTACTAGAATACTTCCAAACAATCTTAATCCGGCAGGATGCGTAATATCTTTTAAAACATTAAAATATTTATCAAATGAAATTTTAGACTTTAACTCGTAAGAAAATTGCTGATAGTAATGTCCATCCTGGATTCTTTTATTAGAAGAAAGTTTTCCATCGTCTCCATCAAAATATCCAGGATATTTGGTGATTGCAGATGCGGTAAGTAATATCTTGGCAACAGAAGAGATTCCACTTGAATTAATTACTAAAGCGTAAACACTATCAAGATAATTTAATCCAGAATTAATAATTGAGATTTTTTTAATACTTCCACCCAAACCAGTAACAGATACTTCTCCAACAAACCCAACTCCATCAGAAACAATAAACAATTTATCTCCAACAGCGTAACCATTTCCAGGAAGCTCAATAAAAAATCCACCAAGAACACTGTAGATAGATTCAACAGATTCTATATTTTCCTTCTTAATATACACAGGAGAATTTGCAACAAAGTCTCCTACAATACTAGAGATAAAATATTCAGTAATAAGAACAGAGTTTTGGTGGTATCGAACAACATCTTCTATAAATGCGGTTGCAGAAACAACTAATTTTTCTGGTGTTGTGTATTGTATTAAAGTTCCATTTTTAAAATCTATAGACTGTGATGCAGAAGTTGTTTTTATAGAACGAGGTTCTACCCATTTACCAGCAGAAGCAACAAGAATGTCTGTTTTAGGATAGTAAAAATCCACATCAGAATCGTAAAAAATATTAAAAAGAAAACGATACGCACTCTCTGTTCCCTTGTTTCCGTAAAATTCTTTTATTTTCTTTAAAAGA
>SXGR01141676.1_pt1 | contig 14066 bp, 10 predicted proteins | sample 3174711 | NCBI WGS metagenome assembly SXGR01 (sample SAMN11356860, study PRJNA531348) | freshwater metagenome | isolation source: freshwater sample F1-60 | place: China: Fuxian Lake, Yuxi | collected 2017-12-25
GACAGCAGCCAACCGCGGCAACAGCAAAGCACCAACGCAACGCCGATGGCGCCGAGCGCGTTGAAGATCATCGCTTTCCCAAAGGTCGACGGCGCCATGGGGACCGAACCAGGCGACACCATCACGAGCCCAACTGGGCCCTTTTCATGGACCGCGCTGTACGCCTCGAACGCCTTCGCCTGCTCGCCCGCAGGCAACTTCGCCATCGCCTGCATGTCGATCCCTGGGAAGAACCATGTGCCATAGCCAAGCTGCGACGGGACCATCGGGACGATCGCCGACTCGACGGCGGGCGGCATCGGCTTGAACGCATCCTCCCACAGGTTGAGGACGGTCCAGTTGAACCAGCCGACCATGAGGGCGATCACTGAACCAACGACAACGGCAAAGATGCTGCGCAACAAGGCGGTGCTCCTCGGGGAAGGCGTGACGCGCCAGCGGCGCGATCCCCTCTTGTCGGCACGAAGCCAACCACGGCTGCGAAATCTCCCTGACATGCCCCACCGCCGCCAGGCGCCTGCGGTCAGCCGCCGAAGTCGTCGCTTGTCAGTACGCCATCCTTGTTCGTATCGAGTTGGTCGAAGCGGCCATGCAGGGCCGGAGCAACCTCGTCTCTCTCGATGCGTCCGTCGTCGTTGGTGTCGAACTGACCCTGCAGCATCTCGAACGACGGTTTGCGTCCGGCACCACCCGCGCCGCCGCGGCGCCCGCGCAGCCCGCCGCGACCCGGCAGGTCCATCGGCTTCATCGGGTCCTCATCGACGAAGTAGTACTCGATGTACCCGAGCATCATCTCATCGACGGTCTGTGGACCCCAACGAACGGTCTTGGTGGGATCAGGATTCGCAGGATTGTTCGAGCTGTTGTCGAACCATGCTGTGCCATGCATGACGGCGCCTGTTGGGGCATCGAGCGGCTCGCGCAGTTCGTATCGAAGCTGCCAGTTGAAGTCGTAGTCGGGGATATCCAGCACGGTGCGCTTCGAGCCACCCGGGACCTCCAGCTCGTATCGATACGCCGTGCCGCGTACATGCATGTGCGGCATGAAGGCGAGGATTTTCGCGTCAGCGGGAATGCGGATCAGTGCGTCTTCCTGGTGACGGCTTGCCCCAGGCGGGATGCTCAACCGCAGGTCAGCCACCGCCGCGGTCCGCACAAGGTGCTTCGGCGGCGTCGTTGCATAGACGACGCCGAGGCTCATCTGGTCCTGCGTGGCGGTGCCGTTGGGCGTGTAGTGAATCTGGAAGAGCAGCGACGACCGTGCAGGTAGTCGCTTGGCCATTCCCTCGGGAAAGGTGATCGCATCGTTGCCTGGCACATAAGCGGCCCAGTAGCCGCTCGATTCATCGTTGCCCAGCCGTCGTCGCGTGTCGGGATCCTTTGCGGTTTCCTCATCGAGCGCGAAGACCAGCACATGGTGCACCACCGAGGGATCGGTCGGCACGATCTGCACCGCCTTGACCCAGCGGTCTTCGGTGATGTTCGTCGGCACGAGCACCTTCTGGTACTGCATGAAGCCGTCGGCCTTGACCGCGATCGGCTCGGGCAACTTGAACACGGCGTCGGGCGTTCCGATCGACCACTCGCTCTTGGCGAACCTTGGAGCAAGCGGCATGTCCTTGGGATCGCCCTCTGGCTTGCCGGCCGCGATCCATGCCTTGATGGCCTGCTTCTCGTCAGTGCCAAGCGAGCGATCATTCGCCCACGGACTCAGCATCGACGCACGATCCGTCCCGTGCGTCGGCGCGGCGAACCAGGGAGGCATCGTTCCCTCGTCGATCACAGCCATGACCATCGTCGCCCTGCGCGCGACGGCGTCGTAGCTATCAAGTCGGAACGGCCCGACACCATCTTCGCGGTGGCAGGTGACGCAGTTGGCATTGATTATGCGAGAGATCTCGCGCGAATAGGTTGGCGCGGACGGTTGCACTGGTGCGGCAGCGTGCGTGCGTTCAATGGCGCAGCCGGGCGATGTCGTGGCCGCGGTCGCGGGCTGCGATCCCTGCAGTACGGCCCGTAGTGCATCATCGAGATAGCGATGGCGCGGTGCCTCGCGAGTGAAGTCCACACCGTACTGGTCACTCACCGCACCGCGGTAGACCAAGGTATTACGGGCGTCGATGACGAACACCTCGGTGGTCGTGCGCGCATCAAGAGCCGTCACGATCGACTGCTTCCGATCGTTAAGGTAGAGCCCCTTGAACCCGACATCAGCCACCTGCTTGCGTATGGCATCTTTCGAGTCGAGACCACTGACATTGACGAAGACAAACTTGACCCCCTGCTTCGCGAACTCCGACTCGATGCGCGCGAGCGATGGCGCGAACTTCTTGCAGAGCGGGCAGGTCACACTGGTGAGCGCGATCACCGTGGCGCGATCCCCACTGCCCGATCGCCAAGAGACCGTTGCACCATCCATCGTCGTGCCGGTGGCATCGGGGATCATGCGGCCGACACCCATATCCCGCGCGTCCCGAGGTGACGGCGGCGCGAGAACCGACGAGTCTTCTCTCGGCTTCGCCGCCACTTGAATGGCGAGCGACAGCAGCAGCGTCAGGAGCGTAAGGGTTGGAGCGGTTCGCACACTGAAGTTGGGCTCCATCAACCATAGTTTGCCGTCGTCCATCGCGCGCGGACAGGCATCACGCGGATTCGTCGATCGCGCGGTTGCGTTCACCGCTTGGCGCGCGGTGCCTTCAACTTGGATTCGTAGGTGGCGATCCACTGCGCAGGCGTCACGCGGCGGCACAGGTCCGCGAGCAGGTCGATCGGCACATCCTCCGCGCGCTTGAACCGCACACAGCTCTTGCCCATGTCGAGCTTCTTGGTCAGGCGCTTGGCGCATTCGGCCTTGAACCAGCTGAAGAGCGCGGCGTCCATGTACAGCCCCATGTGATAGAACGAAATGTGCCCCTTCTGCGACGCCATGCCGAGGAACGGCAGCGGCGTGCCTGGCGCGCAGTGGTAACCAGCGGGATAGGTCTTCAGCGGCACGACCCAGCCGGGCATGCCGTAGCCCATCGTTTCTTCGAAGCCCTTGGGGAGCGCCTTCGCGATCGCCTTGCGCAGGGACTGCATCACCAGCCTGCGATCGTCTGGCAGTGACGAGTAGTAGGCGTCGGGAGTCGGCGCACCGCGCGCAGTGGATTTGCCCATCGAACGAATGCTAGATCGCTGAAGCCGACGGCAGGGTCGGACTCCGTCAGCGGCAAGCGCCCCTGCGGGTCGGTGAAGGCAGTATCTGCGGCGAGCGGTGCGGCGGGAAGGATCGCGGCGACCACGCCCGCAACGACGACGGAAGCGGTTGCCATGACGGAATCACCCTACCACGGGGTTCCCGATTCACGAACCAAACTCGCATGGGCAGGCGGAGTCTTCACAGTCTCCGTCGCGGCGCCCGCGATCGGACACCCACTTCAAGCACCCTTGAAATCAAGTACGCGCACGCGCGGGGGGACGAGCGCCTCGATGAGCTTCGCCTCGTCGAACCACTCCTCGAGCACGCGGTCGAGCACCGTCCACGCAAGCTGCGCCTGGTCGATCCTGATCGCTTGGTAATAGGTCTGGTGGTCGAGCCGACCGCTAGCGTAGTTGTAGCCCGAGCTGTTCTCGGCGGCGACGTTGAAGGGCATGTTCAGGCAGCGGGCGATCTCGTTCAGGATCTCGCGCTTGAACTCGCCGTAGGAGGTCGTCGGCTGCTAGGGCTTGACCTGCGACATCTTCCATATGGTCGGAAGCGTCAGCAGCGAGTTCGCCTCGAGCTCGATCGTGTCCATCGGCTCGACCGGGTCGGCCTCGCCGTTGGCGGGCCCGCAGGGGGTTTCGCTCGCGTCAGCCTGTAAACAAGACGGTCGGCCTCGCGGGGGGCCGACCGGTTGAACTCCCCCAGTGAGACGTCTTCAAGGCTTAGATGGCGTTCCGGGCGCGCCAGTGGGGGTGAAGGGCGATTCCTTCGCTACCTCGGCGCGGGGTGCTGATCGGAACGGTGGCGAATCGGCGCGGAAGTCTCGACCCGCGCCCAGGGGCATGAGCGACCCCCGTTTGTTTCATTTGCCGATGAGGGGGCACGGATCGCACAAGGGCAAACCAAACCTTAACCATCCAACTTGATCGATCTGGGGCTCGAATTACGTTTATCAGTTGAGTTCGTCCATCTGAGGCACTTGTCTTGAGCCTCGAAATTCATTCCCTTTCCCAAGAACGGAGCACAGACATGCGTCACTCTCTCACCGCCGCGGTTGCGGCGATGTCCATTGCCAGCGGCGCCTTGGCCGGAATCATCTCGCAGTGGACCTTCGAAGGCGACACCACCATTGCTTCCACTGGCTCGGGCACAGCGAGCCTGGTCGGAGGCACGTCCGCCACGTTTGCAACCGGAAACGGGGTCGGCCGCGGATGGAATACATCGACCTACAAGGCCCAGGGAACGGGTTCGGGCGAAGCCGGCGTGCAGTTCCTTGTGAGCACAGCGTCCGTCGGCGGCGGGTTCGGGGGCATCAGCGTGTCCTTTGATCATCGCGCATCTGGCACGAACTCCCGTTGGGCCCAGGTCGACTACACGCTCGACGGGGGCAGCACTTGGGTCACCAGCTTCTGGAACAACAACGGTGGCCTGAGTCCGCATGACACGTTCTACACCTTCACCGTCGACTTCTCCTCGGTGAGTGGCGCCAACAACAATGCTGGCTTCGGTTTCCGCATCGTGTCGATCTTCTCGCCGCTGGCGTTCGACCAGAGCAGCACGCTCAACCCATACGCCGCCAACACCGCCTACATGCGGGCGAATGCGGCTGCGGTCTACTCGCCGAACACAAGCGCTGCGACCGGCGACTACGGTACTGGCGGTACCTGGCGGTTCGACAATGTGACCATCAACGGCACGGCCATCCCCGCCCCGGGCGCCGTCGCCTTGGTGGGGCTGGCCGGGCTGGTGACCACCCGCCGCCGCAAGTGAATCGCGCCTGACCTCGAGAGCAAGGAATCGGATCGGGCCGCCGTCCAGCACGGTGGCCCTTTCATTTTTTTTGGCGGGGGGCGTCGGCATCGGCGGCGAGGCAGGCTGGATTCGTTTGCCGGCCGTTTCGCCGCCGTTTGGATCGGCAGCCCTCGCTCTCTCGACAAACCCGAGAGCGCCGCCCCCCCCGCCACGACGCGCCCGCAGGGGGTTTCTCTGGGGTCAGCCTGTAAACAAACCGGTCGGCCTCGTTTGAGGCCGACCGGCTGAAGCTCCCGGATCGGAACGGCTTCGAACGGTGGCGGAGTCGCCCGTGCCGCTCCGAGTCATAACCCATCGTTGATGCGCTTCTCGAGGTCCCGCAGCGTGTCCAGCACACGGTCGAACTCCGGCGGCTCCGTGAGGTACATCTCGCGCATCAGCTCGTAGTCGCGTGCAAGATCCTGCGCGCGTGACGGTGGCGGAAGCAGCCGGAACGAGCCTGGCCGAGCGAGGTCGAACCGGGCCCAGGCCGAGTGGAAGAAGCGTCCCTTCCAGGCCACCACGCGATCGCGAAGTTCGTGCATCGCCAGCGCCACCGGCGCCGACGGATGCTCCGCGAGCCGAGCCAGGTCGGCGTAGTGCCTTGAGAAGCGGTCCGGCGTTGGCTTGTCCTGCGGGCGGTGATGCTCCGCATGCAGGATGGTGGCCTTCTCCCAGAAGGTGCGCTCGGCTTCGAGCGCCACGACGCTGCAGGTCCAGTCGGCGAAGGCGTTGGGAAGGCTCTCTGCAATCCACGGCCGAACCGCATGGACCCCGTGCGGCTGCTGGTCGGTGAGCGATCCGAACTCGAGCTTCACGGAGCGCCGGATGTATCCGAAGCCGACGGGTAGGACCGACGGGTAGTGAAACAGCAGGTTCGTCTCTGCGCCGTCGCCCATTGCGGGCTCAAGGGCGTTGGCCCCTGCCGAGGCGCCCAGCGCCTGCGTGATCTCCCGATCAAGGAGCGGCTTCACCTTCTGCCGCAGCGTGACCGCGCACGCCTCCTGTGCGTCCCTCATCCAGTGGTCGAGCCTCGTGCGACTCAAGTCTTCGCCGGGTGCATCGATGCCCACGAACGCAGGCGCCAGCGAAAGGTCGATGTCCTCCGAGAACCGGTCGATCGCGCCGAAGACCTTCGCGAGCGAGGTCCCTCCCTTGAAGACCAGGCTCCCGGCGAACTCGCTGCGGAAGAGCACCGCGAGCATCCAGGACACCCAGAGGTCCTTCTCGATGATGACGGCAGACACGCCGCGGCGCGCCGCTGCCTCCTCGATGTAGAGCCGTCGCTCCGACTCCGGAAGCCCGAGGAAGGCAACTTTCACCGATCAGCTCCGGCCAGTTCGCGGAAGATCGGGTGCATCCATGCGGGCGCGAATCGCAGATCCTTGATCAGCGCCCGTCGATCGGCAGCTGGGATCGAGCGCTTGAGGTGCGCGATCCGTTGGGTCGTGATGTGCCGGCGGCCGAGCGAGCGAAACGCCTGGATCACCAACCCGCTCAGGCGTCCCGCCGTCGCCATGTTCCGAGGAGTCGTGCGGCGCAGCTGGATCGTGAGGCTTCCGATCCGCGCCGCACGCGTAGCGCCGTCGGTGAGGAACACCACCTTCGCCGGAACCTGCTCGCTGAGGCCCAGCAGGTTTGCCGCATACGCGCCGCTCGGCTGCAGGCGCAGCCGGTCACGGCCCGCAAGGGCGGCGGCGATCGCGTCGGCCGATGGCGTGACCTCGCCCAGGACGCGATGGCGCTTCGGGAGGTCGTAGACGCCGCGCCCAAGGCGTCGGATCGCGCCCCGTGCCACCAAGCGGTGCAGGGCGACGTCGACGGCGGTCCGGGTCCCAAGGCCGAGAAACTCGTTGGGAACGAACACGGTTCCTGCGCCGCGCCGCTGGAGCGTGGCGAGGATGCGGGCGTCGATCGGGCGCGCAGGGCGGGTCGGCATCTGTAAGAAATACTAGTACGGATTTCTTACAGCAGCAAGGCCCCCCACGGAACTCCCTTGGCTCGAATCAACGGCCTGGCTTGTCCTGCGGTTCGGAACGACGGAATCTTGGCCCCACGACCTGGTCTAGGCCATGTCCGGGATAACTCGCCGCGGGCGTGGCTCAAGAATCAGGGGGAAGACCACTGGCTGTGAACAAGACGGTCGGCGTCGCGAGAGGCCGACCGTTTGAACTCCCTGATCGAAACGCCTTCGAACTTTAGATGGCGTTCTGAGCGCGCCAGAGGGAGTGAAGGGCGATTCCTTCGCTACCCGAGCGCGGGGTGCTGATCGGAACGACCGGGCAGTGCAGCATCAGGGCAGTTCGTCCACAGCCTTCCGAAACCAACCCGTACGCATTCTGGCCGCGGGTGTGCGTGTGGGCTCAACAGGCTCCCCATGCTGCGAGGAGCATCCCCAGGTCCCCGCCATCCACCGAGCCGTTGCCATCAAGGTCTGACGCAGAGTCCGCAGAGCCCCACGCGGCGAGGACCATCCCGAGATCCGCGCCATCGACGCTGCCGTCTCCGCTGATATCCGCGGGGCAGGTCTTGCAACCAGCCTGTTGAGACACGATCTGCGAAAAGAAACGGTTCCAGATGAGATCTGCGGCGCCCGGTTGGTAAATGTGACCAGTGTTCTGAACTTCAGTGAACCAAACCGGCGCCGTGCCGTCGAACCGCGCGGTGATGTACACGCGCGGTACTGCGTAGGTCAGTTGCTCGATGGTCGTTGCCTGGTAGGTTGCGCCGTTGTGCGCCACCCAGAACGTGCGCTGCTCCTGATCCTGCACATCGCGCGGGCGCGCGTTCTTGCCCGTCCCGGTCGTGAAGGTCTCGTTGCTCCCCCGCCAGATCCACGTCGGCACCGGCCGAACGGGCGAAAGCGCCGACTCCATTCCACCGTACGCCGTGATCCAGCCGCCAGAGACGGGCGCGATCGCCGCGATCTTGTCGGCGTGCAGCGCTGCGAAGGTGTTCGTCATCATCGCCCCGGCCGAGAATCCGGTCATGTAGACCCGGCATGCAGCGATACCGAAGTCCGCCTGCAATCGGTCGATGAGCGCGGCGAGAAACGCGCTGTCATTGGGTGCGGCACCCGTCAATTCCCAGGTGTTCCAGACCAGTCCGCCGTTCGCGCCGGCTGGCAGCCCGCCGTCGGGGTAGGCGACCACTACCCCATGCGCGTCACTGACGTCGTCCCATCCGCAGGTCGACTGAAACTGCGCCCCCGTTGTACCCGTTGGGTGAAGGGCAACTACGAGTGGGGCTTGCATTGCTGCCGAGAATCCCGGAGGCAGGTGCACGATGTAGGACCGGGTCAGCCCTTCATGCTGCATCGTCGCATTGATGTTCGATTGCGCGAGCGCCTGTGACCCGCACAGCATCACGAGAACGACGGCGGCGATCAGGTGTGTCTGCATTCCCATCGGATTGTCCTCAGAGGACCGAACGCGGACAGAAAGCTCGCATTGCTCTGCGAAAGCTGCAAGCGCGCGGTTCCATGGCGTACGGACGAACTTCCGTCCTTGTGCAGCGTGGTGAAGGATCAATAACTGGCCCGTTGCGTCCTTGGGCGCCACCTGAAGTCCGTCGTAGGGGGGTCCGGCCTTCGACGTTCAAAGACGCGCATGCCCGCTTGAGCATGCCGAGGGGCCTTAGGACCAGTTTCATGGTGCCGTTCCGATCTCCCCCCTGATCTCGGAGAGCCGTTAACCCGTTCAGAGAGCGCGTGAGAGCGGGGCGGCGAATCCGCCGTTTGCCCACCGTTCGGATCAGACCCTTCGGCTCTCTACACAAACCCGAGAGCGCGCAACCCCCGCCACGACGCGCCACGGGGGGCGATCTGCACGCCCGCCTGTAAACAAGCCGGTCGACTTCGAAGGAAGTCGACCGGCTGAAGCTCCCTGATCGGAACGGCTTCGAACTTTAGATGGCGTTCTGAGCGCGCCAGAGGGGTGAAGGGCCATCCTTTCGCGAACAGAGAGCGGGGTGCCGATCGAAACGGTGGCGAAACGGCATGGAGGCCTCGGCGCGATAAGTTCGGTCCGTACCACCTGTGCTCACTGGCGCGTGGCGACGGCAGCATCGGTCGGCCTGTCGGGGAGTGGAACATGCGCGATGATCACTTTGACATCACCTCGACCGCGTCGATCGCGCCCCGGAGCGCCGGGCGCAGCCCCTCGGCGGTCAGCCGATTGGCCGCCGCTGCCTCGGACTTCAGGTGCAGGTCGAAGAACGCCAGCGTGGCGGCCCGCGTGATGGCCTGCACATCGTCGCGGGTGGTGGAGGGCAGCGCGCGGCTGCCGCTTCCCGCGGAGTCGGTGAAGTCAAGGTGCTTCGCGTTCGCCAGCCAGACGAAGACGTTGCCGCCCTTCGGCCACCGGGCGAAGGCGTCCTTGCGGGCCGTCGCGGGCTGACCGGCCTGCTGCTCGTCCTTGGTGCCCGAGATGCCGAGGAGCGGTACCGCCAGGCTGCCGAAGCTCTCGGCCAGGAAGAACGGCTCGCCCACGCCCTGCGGCGAGAGCGCCACGCCGCATCGCACGCGCGGGTCGCGCATGTCGGGCCCCAGGCCCTTGCCGGGTGCGACGGCCGGCACCAGCCAGTCCAGTGCCGGGCGCATGCCGCAGGCCACCATCGTCGTGAACGCACCGAACGAGTGACCCATCGCCCCGACGCGCGCCAGGTCGAGCCTTCCGCGCAGCGTCTCGTGCGTCTCGTTCCATTCCTTCGCCTGGTCGATCGCGAACGACACGTCTCGCGGCCGCGCGAGCACCTCGTCCGCGTCGCGGATCATGGCGTCCAGGTTCTTGGCCACGCGCAGGCCCTGCGTCAGGCGTTCGCGGTTGCTGCCGACGTGCTCGACGCACAGCACCGCGTAGCCGTGTGAAGCCAGGTCCTCTGCCTGCGCGAAGTGGGTGTCCCAGTCGCCGCCCGCGCCGTGCGACACGACGACGACCGGGTAGGGCCCGCCCGTCGCGGGCACGTGCACCTTGATCGGCACCTTTCGTCCGACTGGCGCCGTGCCGCGCGCCGTGTCCATCAGGCCGGGGAACTCGAGCACCGCCGCCGGCAGCGCCGCGGGCACCATCGCCGGCACCACCGTCGGACCGAGCAGCCGCGCAAAAAACTCCTCGTCCTTGAAGTCGAGGTTCAGCTTCGCGTAGTCGCCCGCCATCATCAACCTAGGCATGTCCGCGTTGGCGAATCGCACGATGACGAGCTTCTCGACCGGGTCGATCCACAGGCGTTGCTGGCCCGCGCCCGCGGCCATGACGAGGTCGGGCAGGCGTCCCGGCACGATGCCCTTGTCGCTCACATAGTCGGATGACCGGACTCGCTCGGATCCCGCCCTGTCGGCGACGCCCGAGCCCGGCTTGTCCGAGGCTTTGTTCAGCCAGAAGGTGAACCCGTATGCGGGATTCGACGACGAACTCTCGAAGCATCCAGCGAGCCTTTCCTTCGGTAGCAACTGCGTGCCTTCCCACAGCCCGCCGAGCCGAACGAGTTCCCCGTACTTCGCCCACTGCCGCGCCGTGAGCACAGCGCCGTCGCCCATCGCCCGATCCCCCGAGCCGTCGCGTACCCACTTCAGGTCCGTCAGGCCGATCGGCGTGAGGATCTTGCGGTTCAGGTAGTCCCATGGTCGTTCGGGTGCCGTGCCCGCGGCCTGCGCCTTCGCTGCGAGCTTCCGCTTGAAGAATTCGCCGAAGGCGTAGAGATGGACCTCGCTGTACGCGAACGTCGTGCCGGGCTCGGCGACCGCGGGCAGCCCGAGCACCAGCGCGTAGAGGTCCGTCTTCTTCTCCGCCCAGAGCCGCCGGGGGGCTTCCAGCCCGCTCGAGAACGACAGGAGGTGCCGCACCGTGATCTTCGACTTCCGCGGGTCAGCCTTCCACTCCGTGATCGTCTCGGCGACAGGCTCGTCGAGGGTGAAGAGGCCGTCTTCAATGGCAGCGACCGCCGCCGGTCCCCAGAAGCTCTTGGTGCCGGAGGCGATCTGATAGGCCTTGTCGGGGTTGGACCCCTCAACGTGCTGCTCGAAGACGATCTCGCCGTCCTTCATGACGAGCAGGCAGAGTCCCGCATGGCGTGCCGAGTACTCGGATGCCGCCGCATAGCGTGCGATCTCCTCGGCGGAGCCCTTCGCGACCGCGGGTGCGCTGAGCTTCGCCTGCGGCGCGTCGGCCTCGGGCTTCGCGTTCCTGCCGCCCATGCCGGCGACGGCGCGGAACTCGGCGCGGGTGACCTTCCCGTCACCGTCGCGGTCGAGGCGGTCGAACAGGTCTGGAAGGCGCCGGGTCCCGGGGAAGTTCCTGAGCTCGTCGGCCGAGAGCGAGCCATCGCCGTTCGCGTCGAGCCTCGGGAAGACGGAATCCGGGTCGCGCCTCGGTGGGTCGGTGGACTGTGCGTGTGCCAGCGACGCGACGAGCGTCGCGAGCAGGGCGATGGCAAGTCTCGGAGTGCTCGGTTGCATGCGGATGACCTCCTGAAGCCTCGCTACGGTTGGCAAGCTCCCCACGCGGTGAGCAGCATTCCGAGGTCTGCGCCGTCCACGACCCCGGATCGATCGAAGTCCGTAGATCCGGGCTGCCCCCATGCCGCGAGCAGCAAGCCGAGATCGGCTGCGTCGACAACGCCATCTCCATTGAGGTCGGGACGGCAGGCGAACCCGAGGTCGTCATCGAGTACCGCGACGAACGCATCGAAGGAGCCCAGATTGCCGGCAGCGAGCGATCCTTCCGTCATTCCTGCGACGAAGAGCCGGTTGTCTCGAAGAACGGCCCTTGCCTGATCCTCCCACGGACTCCCGAACTGAACCGTGTCGAGGGGCTGGAGCTTGGCATCAAAGCGGCGCACGAAGAGGTCGGACGAAGGACCGACCACGGAGCCGTTCGCTCCCGCGAGCGGCCCGTGCGTGTAGCCGAAGACCCAGACGCGCCCCGCAGCGTCCACCATGATGTCGCGCGCAAGATCCATCTCGGTCGTTCCGAACTGGCGGACGATCGGGTTCGCGAGGTTCGAATCGAACCGCATGAGGAAGGCATCGCCCTTGCCGAGAGGTGTTCCCTGCATGGCGCCCGAGGTGTAGCCACCGACGTAGATCTCGCCTTGCGGGCCAACCGCGGAATCGAAGACCCACTCGGCGCGGATGCCCGCCGACTTCACGGTGACGAAGTTCGAGCGCGTCGGCGTAGACCCCTGGAGATTTCCATAGGTGGCTACGAAACCATCGGCACCGTTGCCCGTGAAGTACCAGCCTGCGACGACAAGCCGACCGGCGACGGGCGATGAACCCTCGACGAGCGACAGCCCGCCCCATGCTTCTGCGGACGCGGTGAAGCCACCGACAGGGACAGGATCGATCGCGCGCCAGATGTTGTCGAGCGTCGCGGTCGAGTGCTTCGCCACGAGGTAGGCGTTGTCGTTCGTGGCGGGACCGGGTGGCGAGCCCTGACCCGAGAGATAGAGGCCCCCGCGTCCGTCGAGCAGTATGTTGCCGTAGCCGTCGATGCCTGGGTTGCCCCACTGGTTCTGCGCGACGATCGCACCGTCGATGAGCCGTAGCTTCAGCAGGACTCCATCCCACCTGCCGGCATTCGAGAAGCCGGGAATCGCGCCGAGCGTGCGTCCGCACACATAGAGAAACTCGTCATCGGCCGCAGCGTCGAAGAGCAGCGATCCCTCGGAAAGTGCGAGTTCCGTCGTCCAGTCGACCGCCCCGTTTCCGCCCACGCGCGTCACGAAGATCGCACTTCCTCCACCTGCCGACGCGTCGAGATCGCTGCTTGAGCAGCCAACGATGTAGGTGTTGCCCGATGCATCGACGGTCAGGCCGCCCACCACTTCCGTACCTGCACCGCCGAACTGCGCGAGCGCGTCGGGAATGGACGGAGTCGCATCGACCGGCTGTGCGTAGCGGAAGTGGCGTGGGTCGTCGAGACTGAGCGAACCGTCGGCGAAGCAGTACGGATTCGGGTTCGACGGCGGGTTCCCGCTGACTGCAGGGACGACCACCGAACACGGATAGATGAAGGCCACGAGATCCGGGGCGTCTCCCGCGACATGGAAGAGGTACCAACCGTCGGTCTGCGCGCCCTCGAGGAGCGTGACGCGGATGAGTCGATAGTCGCCCGGTGTGCCGCGAAGCTGAATGTGTCCGAACTCGTAGTCGAAGTGCAGGATGACCGCATAGTCGTTGTCGATGCCATCGAGACCTCTGAGGAAGAAGGGCTGCGGCGCCTCGACGGTACCGAGCACGATCCGGTCTCCTTGCGTGACGCCATAGGCGTTGTCGAGATCGGTGTTGAGCGCGCAGCGAACCAGTCGCACCTTGTTCGCGCCTGGAAACGCATCCCCCGGGTTGGCCGGGATGAAGAGATCGTGGCCGCCATTCTCACCGTCGATGTAGTCGGTCTCGAACACGGTGTATGCGGCGTCGCCATAGGGCGTGCCTGATGCAAAGGTCGGGATGCCGCCCACGAATGGAACGAGGTCCGCGACCTCGCGCGGCATCGGCGGAAATGTCGCCGCGAGCTTGCGAAGCTCCGCGTCCGATTGCGCGAGCGCCTGTGACCCGCACAGCATCGCGAGAACGACGACGGCGATCGGGTGTGTCTGCATTCCCATCAGATTGTCCTCGGAGGACCAAACGCGGACAGGAAGATGGCATTGCCCTGCGCGAACTGCAAGCGCGCAGTCCAATGGCGAACTGACGAACCTCGGTCCGTGTGCAGCTTGGTGAAGGATCCATAACTGGCACGTTGAGTCCGTGGCCGTCACCTGAAGTCCGCCGGAGGGGGTCCGGTCTTCAACGTTGAACGACGTGCATGCACGCTTGAGCAGGCCGAGGTGCGATGACCCATGACATCCCGAGCGTCCGCTACGGGCGGCAAGGTCCCCACGCGCCGAGCAGCACTCCGAGGTCGATTCCGTCGACGGCCCCATCGTCGTTCAGGTCCGCCTCGCATGCGGATCCGCAAGCACCCCAGGCGGAGAGCAGCTGCCCGAGGTCGGCTCCGTTCACTGTGTCGCTTGCATCGAGGTCTCCCGGGCATGCGTACCGCCGCACGTGGCGCTCGAGCATCGCGACGTCGGCCGCACCGGCCGTCCC
>SXGR01477669.1_pt1 | contig 14064 bp, 7 predicted proteins | sample 3174711 | NCBI WGS metagenome assembly SXGR01 (sample SAMN11356860, study PRJNA531348) | freshwater metagenome | isolation source: freshwater sample F1-60 | place: China: Fuxian Lake, Yuxi | collected 2017-12-25
ATCGCCCGCGAGTGGCGGCACGCCCATCCTGGCCCCCGGGCCGCCAGCCTCGAATAGGCGGAAGGTGGCCAGCAGTGCCGGCCAGAGGTCGACATAGCGGCGGTCGGCCAGGTGGCGCTTCTCGCTCATGCGGCGCAGGCGCATCAGGCTGTAGAACTGCTCGTAGATCTCGCGGTGCTTGGCCTGAACGTTGGATGGGAAGACCAGGCCACGCTCCTCGATGACCATCAGGAAGAGCAGGCGGTAGATTAGGCGAAGCAGGTGCTTGTAGAAGTCCTCGGCACTCAGCCTGCCCGATTCGACCTGCTGCCGCAGGTCGTCGTTCGCCTTGTGCTGCAGGAAGCCGTTCGCCAGGCTCAGAAGAGCGTGCTCCACCGCTTTGGACAGGCCCTCGCGGATGCGGGAGCCCGCGTCCAGTGAGTCTTGGTGATAGCGCTCGATCCAGCTCTGCGCGGCTTCGTCGCGGTTGGCTGGCAGGCGGGTGGCATGCAGCAGGCGGTACAGGACCGCGAAGTCAGCGAAGAGACCGTCGCTGAAGATGCGGTCGAGGTCGAACTCCAGGTAGGTGAGCTTGATCAGGCGGGAACTGTCGCGCAGCAGGCGCAGCACACGGCCGTTGGTCACCACGCCGTAGAGCTCGTCAGCCAGGTTCAGGTACTCCTGCACCATGGCGTGTGCCGACATTCGCATGGCGCCTGAGCGCTGTTCAGCCTTGCGGTCCAGGCCCGCCGGGTCGCGGTAGCCAATGACGTGAACCACGGTGCCGCCACGGTTAGTAATGCGGTGGGACAACGGGTATAGCTTGCCGTTGGCCTCGGCGCTCTTGGGCTGGAAATCGAGCTGATAGCCCAGAAGGCCCAGCAGTGGCAGCACCCACTGTTGGCGGGTTTCGGTGGTGGCCGGGCTGTCGGGACGGACCGACTCCAGCTTGCGCTGGAAGATGCGCCAGTAGTCCTGCGCGTCTGCCCAAGCGCGGGCGATCTCGTCTTTGACCTTTGCGGTGCCTTCTAGACCGAAGTCGACCGGGCGCTGACCGGCCAGGTCGTCCAGCCGGTCAAGAATGTCGGGCGAAAGGATCGCCCCTTCGATGCGGATGCTGGGGTAGATCATGCGCCCCCCTCCGGCAGCAGCACGTAGGTGCCCAGAAGATCCATCGGAAGGACGGGATAGACCACCTGGAAGCGCTGCTTCTCCATCAGTGAACTGAAGCGTTCGTGCGCATCGACCAGCCGCTTGGACTGCGCTTCGGCGATCTCGGAGAAGGCATCACCCAGACTGTCGAGCAGGGCTAGCTCGTTTTCTAGGAAGCTGGCTCGCGCTTGGGGTGACAGGTCGGAGGCGGCCCGCGCTGCGCCAATTAGAGCCTTGGCGCTGGCGTGGTCTAGGAACTCGCGCTGCTGGGGGGTGCCGCGCCAACCCCAGAGCAGCATTTCCTCGGCCACGATCTGCTGGTGGCTGCGCGATTGCTCGATGACATTGCGGCAGCGGAACAACATCAAGGTGGTCTTGACGGTGACAGCCCGAGTACGAATGACAGCAGCACGAGCGGCACGCTTGTCGTGGCGGTTGACGGTGTTGGCCATGACTACCTGGCACAGCAATTCCACGAAAGGATGGTTTCGCCCCAGGTAGTGGAAGCCTTCGGGGGTGGGCGACTTGAACGACACCTGCAACAAGTGTCCGGCCGGAAGCGCTTCGCGCAGCGCGGGGGGCAGGTTGCCGGTGACGACCCGGTAGCCTTTGCCTTGGGTCACCACCTGGACGCCCATCAGGTTGTTGAGCACGCTGGTGACAAAAGTCTCCACGGCCATGGGGTCGCCAATGGCCTCGTCTACCTCGCGCAGATCGGCCTCCACTTCGTGTGCCTTGATGGCGTGCTGGGCGAAGATGGAGCGGGATGCCTTTTCGCGCTCTGCAGCGTCATCGAGCTTGCGAGTGACCTTGTCCTTGGCGGTCGCAGCCTCTTCGAAGTCGCTGAAGTCGAACAGCAACCCCTGCGCGCCCTGCTGTGTGCTGATGATTCGGCTGGGGTTAAGCAGCAGCGCTTGGGTGATGGTGTCGATGATGCTTTGCGAGTCCTCGGGGAACGGCACGTTGATACCGGTGGATCGCTTGATTTCCCGCACCTTGCGCAGCAGGACATCGAGCACAACGCCATCGATGGGGTTGTCGGCGCCGTAGAGCAGACAGGCCTTAACCACGGGCGCAATCTGGCCGAACCGGTCCACGCGTCCTTCACGCTGCTCCAATCGGTTGGGGTTCCAGGGCAGGTCGTAGTGCAGGACAGCGGTGAACTGATCCTGCAGATTGATGCCCTCACTCAAGCAGTCGGTGGCAATCAAAACGCGCAGCTTTGAACGGCCCATCACCTCGATGCGCTGTTTGCGAAGTTCGTCGGGCAATTCGCTGGTGATGACCTGAAGATCCAACTTGGGAAACTGCTTGCGCAGCAGCGGCTCAAGGTGCTCGCCGACGTATTTCGCTGTTTCGATGTAGCGGCAGAACACGACGGGGCAGATCGGCGTGGGCTCGTTCAGCCACGTTGTGATCTGCCGAGCTGTCGCAGCCAGTTTGCGGTCGTGCTCAGCGCCTGCCAGTTCCTGCAGACGGTCGCCAAAGTCCTTGAGCTGTCGGCGCTGGTGGTCTGACCAATCGGCATGCTCAACCACCTGCGTCGGTGCGTTGTCGGCTTCGTGGCCGAATTCCGTGTCGCCAACGGGGTTGGGGGCATCGTTAGGAATCGCATCACTTTCCTCGCTACGGCCCGCCTTGGCCAGCGCTGACATGCGCGTGTTGAGCATTTCCACGCCCGCCGACGGGCTGGACATCACGCCGCGCAGGAGACCAAGAGCCGTCCAGTAGTGGACTCGCTGCTGCCGCCCGCCCTTGACGGGCGCTATGAGCTTGCGCGAGAACTCGATCAGGTCGTTGAAGAGCCGCAGGTACTTCGGCGATAAGGCGTAATTCAGCTCAAAGGCATCCCGCTTTGGAAACGGCGTGTCTTCACCGAGCCACTTCTCCACGTCGCCACGCTTACGCTGCACGAAGTGCTTTGCCAGGTCTCGACGTTGGGCCTGGGAGGCGGCTGGCAGATCGACCGGCTCGAACTCCGGTTTCAGCAGCCCGAGCAAGGATTGGAACTCCTCGGACTTGCCACTGTGCGGCGTGGCCGTCAGCAGGACCAGATGCTGATTGGGCTTGGCAGCGATGCGGCTGACAAGGTGATAGCGCTGCTGCTGGCTTGCCGATGCGCCCTCAGGCCGGGCACAGGTGTGAGCTTCATCGACGATTACCAGTTCGGGGCACTGCTCGATGAACACATCCCGCCGGACATCGGACTTGATGAAGTCGATGCTGATGACCTGGTAGGGGTAGTAGTCGTAGACGCTGGTGTCACCATGGATCTGCCTGTCCAGCCGCGCCTGGGTGTTGGAGCGGATGATCACGGCCTCGATGTCCAGCTTTGCCCGTATCTCGGCCTGCCACTGTTCACAGAGGTGGGGGAGGCAGATGACCGCAAAGCGCTTGATCTTGCGTCGCTCGATCAGCTCGCGGACGATGAGGAGAGCTTCGACGGTCTTGCCAACACCCACGTCGTCCGCGATCAGCAGACGCGTCTGGTCCTGGCGGAGCGCCATGATCAGCGGCACCATCTGGTACGAACGAGGCCGAAACGAGAGCTTGGCTAGGCAGCGGAAAGGGCCGGCGCCATTGCGGAAGGCAAGGCGTGCAGCGTCAAGGAGCAGGCGTGCCGTCGCGAAGTCTCCGAGGTCGGCTGCGGTAGGCGGCTCGAAGCGCGCATCCTTGGGCTGTTCGCCGCCGAGCGGCAGGTACAGGCCGGTTACCTCGTCCTCCGATCCGCCCAAGGGCTTCAGGACCAGGAGTTCCGGATCAGCCGAGGGCAGGACGACCCAGTCGCGGCCTCGCATTGAGACCAGCTTGCCAGGTTGCAGGGCGACGCTCATTTGACCTTCTTGAAGATGTCGGGACGGGCGGCCACCTTGGCTGCCAAATCGTCCTTGTAGTAATAGACCCAGACCTCGTCGCCTCGGGCGAGGATTGCTTGCCGCTTGGCCTTGTCATCCGCCTGGACTTCGGGCTGGTCGTGCGGCGTGCCATCGCAAAACACCCAGATGCGCGGCTCGTAGTGAAAGTCCGGTTGAACATATAGCCCGTCCACGCGCTTTTGCGCTGCGTCTGGCAAGCGCAGGCCGTTGTCGTACAGGTGGTCGATGAACTTGCGCTCGGTGGACGAGCTGGGGTCCAGGTGCTTGAGCAGGCTGGCGTATTGGTCTTCGTAGCTGGCGTAGCCCTTGTTGGTTTGGATCTCCAGCTTGCAGACAGCCAGCTTCGCCAGGGCGTCCTTGATCAGGTGCCTGTCAATGATTTGATGGTCACGCTGGTTGTAGTAGCTCAGCAAGTCGTCGTAGGACGCCGGCCCCTTGTACTCAGCATCGTCAAAGCGACACAGCTCCTGCGCGCGCTCGACCACCGAGCGGAACGCACCGATGTCTTCGACGAAGCGCGACAAGATGCCCAGGCTGCCTTCGGCCGCCTCGAACAGCAGGATGTTGGGTGCACTGGCATCGCCCACCGTGATGACCCCGATTTCGCTGGACTCGATCTGAAACACCTGCTCAATCGCGCGTTTGAGCGCATGCTGAAGGGTGACGACGCCATCTGACTTGAGCCCCAGCGGCTGCACTGGCACGATGTAGAGGGCATCGGCAAGGTTTGAAGTCCACAGTTTGATGCGGCGGAAGTCTTCACGTTGAGGCTCGTCTGGATCTGGCATCGAGGCGCGCCACTCACCGCTCACCATGCCGACAGGAAAGCCATCGGTCTTCTGGGCGCGCCACTTTTCGTTGACGTGCACCAGGCGCGCGGCCGGAACGAACATCAGTTTGATCAGCGAGTCGTCGTCGACCATGAGACTTGCTCGCTGGACGCGATCCATATCCCCACCATCGATGCTGAAGTAAGTCTGGATCGAGAACCCGCGCGATGCGCGCTCCTCTTCTTCGCAAGAGATACGGTCGACCTCCTCGGCCCGCGACTCCGTCATTTCCATCAGGTCGTGAAGGTGCTGCTTGTTCGCGTTGTCCGACAGGCTGGCGCCGGACAGCGGGCAGTTTTCGAGCTGAAGCTGGTCGCCGACCAGGAAGTACCCCGCCTTGGTGCTGATCTTGGCTTCAGTTAGTGCGGTTTCGGCCTCTTGCACAACGAGCTGGCGAACTTGGTACTTTCGCCCGCTGTGATAAATCACGTTTAGGGGCCCAAACTCGCGCAGCGCGATCGACCGAGGTCGCGAGATGAACTCACCATGGGTGTCTGACGTGGGAAGGAAGACCCGTAAGGGCAACCGCGTGAAGTTGTAGCCTGGCAGGAATCCTTCGGAAGCCAGATAGCGGTAAGGGTAGAACTCGGACAGCTCGGAGGATCCGCCGCCGCTGTTGCGAAGGAGATCCAGTTGGCGCGTTGCCTGATCCTGGCTACGCTTGTACTTTCGGTATTCTTCGCTGCCCAGGCTAAGCGTTCCGCTCTGAATCATCTGGGTCGCCTTCTCCAGCGTGCTGCGCGCCGTGCGATAGAGGGTGCGCCAGCGCTCTATGGAGTGGTTCAGGTTGTCCGGCAACGCATCCAGAGTCTGCTCGATCCAGGCGTCTGTGAACCAGTGGCCGGCACGAGCCTTCAGATCGCCCTCGAAATCCTTAATGGCTCGCTGGAACGTGGCGCGGATCCGATCCTTGGTCATGCTGCCGAGCTGCAGGCCAGAGCGGACGCTGTCCAGCAGCGGCAACTCGCGCTTGTCCTCATCCAAGAATCTGGTGATGGACGGTCGGCCACCTTCATTGTTCTCCAGCCCGGGCAGACCTACTTCCGAGACGGCAAGCGCGTTGAGGTGGGTCTGCAGCAGTTCTCGGTTGGCCAGATCGAGCCTAGGCGGCTGTACAACGCCTGCGACTAAGCTCGGCTGCTTGCCGAAATAGTGCCGGTCGTGAGGCGAATATGTCGAGCAGTAGGTGAACACCAGCGCCCCCTGCCCACCGCGACCAGCGCGGCCAGCTCGCTGCGCATAATTGGCGGGGTTAGGCGGAGCGTTTCGAAGATGTACGACGCTGAGGCCACCGATGTCGATGCCCAACTCCATCGTGGGTGAGCAGTAGAGAGCACTAATCGCTTCATTACGAATGCGGACCAGATCCTGGTGCTTTTTCTCTGGGTCCAGATACCAATCTGCCCGAAACCTGTCCTCCCGGTCACGTCGCTGATCGACGTTCAGCTGGCCGGTGTGGTCCTCAGCACGCAGGCGCTTTGCCGCCGCGAAATCACGCCGATAGATGTCCTGGAAGAAGAGGTTCGGCTTCGGTGCTTGCTGCTTGTAACTGCGACGCTTGATGAGGTCGGCCTTGACCGTCTTGAGGTCGCCCGGCCGCCAGACGAGCTTTTCAATGCGCAAGCGATATAACGTGATGTTGTCGTTCTTTTCACCCTTGGCACCTTGTGATGCCAGGTAGTCCGCGCCTTCCAGCTTCTTCATTAGCAGCTTGATGAACTGGCCGTAGTGGTCCCCGCGCAGGTCGACATTGAGCTCGCGCTGCTTGACGAAGAGTTTGATGAACTTGCCGAGCCCACTTGCTGGGCCCATGCTCTTCGAGGCGACCTTGGCGGACCTGTGCAAGGCCTCAAGCCGCATGTAGTAGGGTTCGCGCAGGCTCTCATTGGGATCGAGAGTCCAGGGGGTGCGCAGCTTCTCCCTGAAGAGCTTCTCATGCTCGCGCAGCTTGCCCTGGGTAAGGTAGTTCTCGCTGTGGAGTGCGTACTCCAAGCGGAAAAAGTCGAGAATCGCCGTCAGGAATAGCTGACGATCCTCTACATCCAGGTCCACAAGAATCGGTACTTTGTCCCAGTACTTCTCCGTGCTCGCCACCTCCGCGAGGTCTGCGTAGGAGATTTCCAGCAGAGCACACTGCTCCAGGTTCGGCAGGACGATTCGCCAGCTACGGCGCAGGTCACCCAACGCGCGGTACAGCAGGAATGTCTGAAAGAGCTCGTCGTAGCTGCGTCTGATGTTGGGCAACTCCGGCTCTTCGTTCTTGTTGCCGTACTCAACGAAAGGGAGCTTGAGCGCAGCAAAGACCGCTGCGCCCAGACGCTCAAAGGTCAGGCCAGCTTCGCCGGCTGCGGTGACTGCGCGCTGAATACCGGCACGCAAGCGGACCACCTGTACGAAGTCGTTGAAGTGGCCCGCCTGAAGAGCAGCGTCTTGACGGTTATCCGTGAAGCTGATGAGCTTCTGATCTCTTGGATGGAATCCAGCGTCGCTGAGGCGGTTGAGGATCGAGAAGGTCGTGATGGTGGTTGACGTGCTTCGCCCTTCGCTGCCCAGCTTGGTGAGCTTCGTTCCCTCATTAGTCTTGGTGTCAAAGAACACCCCGGCCGTCGGGTCGAACAGCAGTGGAGCGCGCATGAACCAGCCCCACCACCTCAAGGGTTCCGTTTCGGAGCAACGCCCTGTCTCGTCGAAGTTCAGACGGATGGGGAAGAACAATCGCTTGCGGCTATCTGGTCCAGTGCGGCCCTTGTTGAGCCAGGAATCCGGAAGAAATACGAGATCGTCGTGCTCGTCCCAGATGTCATCACCGATGATGAGGTAGCCATCCTGACCGCCTTCGTCCTCGTCGCTTGATTCGCGAAACTCGCGCGGTTCCAAGTGGTCGCCCACGCGCGTGACACAGATGAAAGCGTGACCGCTGGCGCGGCTGAAGACGTTCGGGAAGATTGGCTTCTTGCTGTCGTCGTCGTACTTGAAGACGCCTGGCTCTAGTGTGATGTCGCGGTTCTCGTCTTGATCAAGCGTGGTGTAAACGGAACCGGTCTGGGAGATGAACTGATGCAGCTTGAAGGGCAAGATGGTGTAGCGTTTGCCGCTGGCCTGTAGTCCCAAGTTGATCTGGCTGATCCACTGCAGCAAGCCTTCCAAGCAGTTATTCGCTGTGGACTGATCTACCGCTGCGTCTTCCGAGAGTAGCTTGGCGACCTCCGAAGGTGGTAGGGGCTGGCCACGAAGCAGATGTCCCGACGACAAACGCAGAGCTACTCTGTTTTCGAGCCACTTTCCGAGTGGGTTTGCTTTGAGTTCAGCGAGGCTGGCTGCGGGGGTGATGCCAGCCGCGATGGCAGCTTTCAGCTCGCTCGCTGGAGGCACTGCGTCGCCATCTGCCAGTGATCGGGCCAGCGACTCTGAGACCACCTGATCAACCAAGAACGTCCGACCAAACAGGACAGTTGCGACAGCGGCGATCTGGACTTTCTGCTGGTCAGGGTCCTCTCCAGTAGCCATGGTGGCGGACGTGCCGATACAGACGAGCTTCCTTGCGCATTGGGCCTGGATGCGCCGAATGAGCATGGCCACATCGGCGCCTTGTCGACCCCGGTAGGTGTGAAGCTCATCGAAGACCAGGTACTTGAGATGCGCGTAGACGCTGTCGCGAATGCGGCGCTCTGCAGTCCGCGTGAGCAGCAGCTCAAGCATCATGTAGTTTGTCAGCAAGACGTGCGGCGGGTTCTCGCGCATCCGCTCTCGCACCTCCTCCTTCTCTTGGCCGGTGTACTGACCGAAGGAGATCGGAAACGCCTTACCGGTCGCCTTCTCGTAGTTCTCTTGGTAGCGCTTGAACTCCTCGAACTGCGAGTTGATGAGAGCGTTCATCGGGTACACGATGACGGCACGGATACCGCCTTCGGTTGGATGGCTCAGCAGGTCGTGAAAGATGGTCCCGATGTAGGTGAGCGACTTGCCGGAGCCAGTGCCCGATGTCACGATGAAGTCGCGATCACCGGTGCCTAGTTTGATGGCGTCGATCTGATGCTTGTAGAGCGAGTAGCCCTTGAGAATATCGGAAATAGCCGGGTGAAGGACGCCCTTGGCAGCCACAGCTTCAACAGTTCCTGCAGACTCGTAGGCAGGATTGAACTGCAGGAGTGGCTCGGGCCACAGGCGGCCTTCGGCAAGCTTGCTTTCAACAGTAGATCGGATCGCCGGATCTGCGACGTTCAGGAAGCTTTGGATGTAGCTCGCATAGTCATCGATCACCTTTTTGTGCGTCAGCAGAACATCCATCTCTTAGTCCTTCCCTGGGCTTCTTTAAGCCAACATCACTCCTCGGTCGCCTTCGAAGACGGTTCCTTGGCTGCTTCCTTCGACTGCCTGCTTATCCAAGAATCAATATCCTTCTTAGAAAACCTCCAGCTTCCGCCCACCTTAAAGGCTGGGATCTGTTTTGCTCCCGCCAGCCGGTAGATAGTTCGCTCGGTGACCTTGAGGTAGCTGGTAACTTCCCCAATGGTCATGATGGCGTTGCCTGATGTGCTGGATGGCATGGTCTTGGCCAGATGGGTGGTAGAAGACGCCAGCATAGTGCAAAATTTTCAAACAGTGGAGGTATGATGGAAAAATTGTGCTGGAGTCCAGGCTCACCGGATAAGCCTGGCTTTACGTAGGCTCAAGCAAGTCATCGACTGGAGGCCTCATGCCATGACAGCTCAGATCGCCGAAAAGCTGCTCTACCAGGCCGAGCGGGTCGCAATGTGCACAAACCCATTGAGTGACTACTTCGCCATGGGTGGCTTCAACCCGCGCTTCGAGTCCACTTCTACGGCACTTTGGCGTGGGTATGTAGGCGGCTGGGAAATCGTCGACGATCGGCTGTACCTGGTTAGCCTCGACGGAACCCTCGAGGACGGAACTGACGCGACGCTTGAGACCGTGTTTCCCGGCTTCCCCGACCGGGTGTTCGCGCATTGGTACTCGGGCACTGTACGAATCCCTCAAGGCAAGCAGCTCGAGTACGTGCACATGGGCTACGCGAGCAAGTTCGAAAGAGACTTGTTTTTGGATATCGAGCGCGGTGTTGTTGTATCAACTCGAGTCCGTCAAAACGGAGTAGCAGAGTCCGATGACGCCCCCGAAAGCTACTCGGTTGGCGCGATGACCGTTTTTCCCCGCAAAAGGGGTAACGACAAGGTGGCTGAATGATCTACCTCTACTGGTGGATCGCCATAGGAATCGTGACCCTGATCGTGGTCCTCGGGTCGCACTTGCTGACAAAGAAGAAAGAGTCTGACTCCCTGCGCGACTTGTTAGACGCTGCAAACCCTGAGCGTACAAAGTTTTCTTACCGTCTACTCAATAACATCGTTGCGCCAGCGCTGGGCTCGGTTCTGATCGTGGTCGCTTGGCCCGTTGCCATCTACACGAAGGCAAAGGAGCTGTTCCCGGGGCGCAATGGCGGAGTTAGCGACACGGAGCGAGAATTTGCCGTCGAGAGTAAACATTTACAGGAACGTCTCAGCGTCCGCGAGATCGAGCAACGGGAGATCGTTGCCGATCCGCTGAAAGCTGTTTCAGGGCTTCCATTTGGTCACCTCCACCAGGCATGGGCGAGGTTCCTCGCTGATCTACATGAAGAAGCCCAGGTTTGGTCGTTTTCGGCTCAATGGGAGAACCGATGGGGGCAAAAAGAGATCCGAAAAGGCTACGTGGCTCTGCTCGATGGGAGCCCCGGAAGTCACCTAATTACCTTTTGGAAGGAAATCAATAAAGACGATTGATGCCTACCTTGAGCTAAGTTGGCGTCCGCAATCAGATAAGTCGCTGGCACCGATTTCAGGGATACGCCGGTCGAGTGCGTATCTAAATTCATCATCAGTGATGCTGTTTGCCAGTGGCAATCACGCGAAATCATTTTTACCGGGAGTCCCAAATGCAATGGATGATTTCCATAAACGAACTGGGCGCTCAGCAAGCTCGGATTTTGGATGATGTGTCCACCGACACATCAAAAACACATTGGATTGCCGGATACGCTGGTACGGGCAAGACTGTAGTTATTACTCATGCCATCGAACGACTGGTTGCGCGAACCCGAAATGCAAGCATCTGTTTCTTGACTTACACCCATGCGCTTAAAGATTTGGTTTACTCGGGCTTGAGCGAAAAAGCGCTGAGTCGGGTGACTATCGAAACAATCGATACCTTCGCAACTAATGGTGAGCGGTATGACTACATCTTAGTCGACGAAATTCAAGATGTGACTGAGTCTGCAATTCAGAGGATATTTTCGCGAGCTGAGCACGTGATTGCTGCTGGAGATCCGGATCAGTCTATTTATCTCGGAAGGGTCGATCCATCTAGTTTGCGACAACTTCTCGGAGGAGCGCGCAAACATACGCTCAAACATATCCAACGATTGTCATTAAAGACATTTCAACTGGCAACAGCAATACTGCCCGAGGCGGAGATTGTCAAAGGTGCTGAAGTAAGGGGTGAAGGCAATAACGGAAAAGTAATCAAAGGAAGCAGCAAAAAAGATGAATTTCTAAAGGTATACGCGGAAGCATTGCGTGTTTCTTCACTAGAACAGCCAAGTGCAGTTTTGTTTCCGACACATGGCCAGATTCAAGAATTTGCCTCAGTCATTGCCGATTCCAACGGATGGGGTATGCCGCCAGAGCGGGAAAAGCGTGGTCGTATAACAAGCTATGAAGCCTTCAACGATTTCTTTCTTAAGCGGAAGTCCCCCCTGAGATTTCTTGGTAGCAACAACGGTTCGCTACCGGAAAGCGATGAAGTTCGACTGGTATATTTGATGACCTATCACAGCGCTAAAGGTCTCGATTTCAACAATGTTTTTTTGCCTGACCTGACAGCAGAGGTGAAACTGGATGCTAAGTGGCGACACTTAAGTAAGGAAGAGAACGAACGGCGCCACTTTTTTGTAGCGATAACACGCAGCAAGGAGAATGTTTATTTTTCGTACCATGGCGAAAGGCATCCACTGATTGATTATTTGCCTGCGGAATGCCTTGAAGATTTTGTTGCCCCAAGAGCAACTTTCCGACGGACTGCTTGAAGCATGAAAAGCTACGTGTGCATCACTGCGGGAGAGTGGAGGAATCTTTGTTCGATGGGTAGGATTCGACTTCATGAATCAAGGGCAGTATCTTGCGATGAGCAACTTTCGGTGGAGAGCTTTGAACTGTTGTTTTCCCTGGCAGCCGATAGATTTTTACTCGGAGAAACCTCTGATTTTTTGATCACAGAGTACGACTGTCTTCGTACAGAGATAGAAGGAATTCAACCACCAGGTCAAGAGTTTGGGCTTAGGTGGTTATTGCTTCAAGACGTGACCCGCTTTTTCCCGCTGCGCACTGACGACTCATGGGCGTTCGAGGCTGATGCTCATAAAGCGCAGGTAACGCTTTCTGAAGCTTTGTTTGAGCGCCATTGGAATCAATGGTTCTGGGATCAGTTGGCGGATCAAGCATGCATCAACGGGCTAACATTGATACGCGCCCTTGAAGTCGAAACTTCCTCAAATCAGGCTGAGGCGGCCCCTGTCTCTTGGGGCTCCCTAGCAACTCAGATCGTTCAACTCAATACAGACGTAATAGTCGCTTCTGACTTTGCCCCGACATTCTTCAAAAATCGTAACCGTCTCTTTGATCTTGTGAGGGAGGATTTGGACTCAGGTGCGTTCTTCGTTTCTTGTCCGATCGAGTGGATCAATCTCAAATCTGAAACTCATATTTTTGATACGGACGCAGAATTAGCCGAGCAGGCTCAGCGCTTGCACGAAAAGTATCTCAACGTCTCTTTTGACTCATCACTAGCCAAATTGGAGGACATCAGGGACTTTGAGTCTTTACTGCTTGCAAAAGCTCCCGGTGCTTTCCCTGGAGCTTGGCGTCCTTCATTGATTTCGCTCTATGTTCGCTATGGGCATAAGATCCAATTTGGATCGTCAGCCCCAGACGAAATTATTGCGGCTGTGCGCGCAATCGATATGCCAGAGGATAGGTGTCCTGCAGAGTTACTTGCGTTTCTTTTTGGAGTAGCCCTGGGCTCAAATAAAGCCCATGGTCTTGAACGATTGCTCCACGCAAACAGATTTGATGCGCTCAGCGTTGTAGTCCCAGATGTAAAACAGTCTACTTCAGATGCTAATAATGTTCTGGCGACTCATTATTCAACTTTAGATCCGGCTCCTGAGGTAAAAATCTCACAAATTAGGGAAGTTGACTTCCGCGAACTTGTTGGAGAATACCATGTTCTCACCTACGCAGAAGATGGGTTTTCGCCGCTTAATATCCATGCGAGGCGACTTGGCTTAGATCAGGAAATAGTGAGAGCGTTTGTAGCGACCATTAATGATCATTCAAAAGTCGGATCCTTGCACCCATCTGCTCCGATCAGTGCGGTGCCACGATGTCTAGTGCGGGATAGACAAGACGTCCCTGAATTGGCTGACTGTATCAGGAGCTTCTTGCGCACTAACCGCGAAACGCTTCACGCTCAGCGACTAGTTTTTGACTTTCGAACACCATCTGTTCCAGTTTTTATCCTTGATTCCTTAAATCTAGCGATTCAGGCCGAAGATGGCTGTGGCCTTAATGAGATTCTGATTCTTGAGATGTGAATGCCTCAAGTAGTGTGGCCCGCGTCAAATGTTGATCCAATATCAGTGAGAGTTTTAGTCTAGCTGTATTTCATTGCAAACTCAATGGTTGCCTGACCTCCGGCGGTGTTGGGATCGCTGGAAACAGGCTCAAGTGCAAGTCCTTTTCCGCTTTGGTCTTGGGTAGCCAGGTGCCTGGGGCCGGTAAGCTCGAGGGGCAGGACAGTGGTCAACCGAGTCGGGGTCGCAAGCTCTCTGACAGTGGCGCCAAGGCGCGGCTGTACCGCGAGGTCAAAGAGGCGCATCTGGCAAAAATAGTCAAGGTCGATCTCAAGAGCGATTTGTTCAGCTACACCGTAGAAGAGGCTGCGCTCAAGCAGGCAGAGCTGATGGACGGCAAGCTGCTGCTGGTGACCAACGTGGCCGACTTGACGCCGCCAGAGGTGGTGCAGCGCTATAAGGCCCTGGCCGATATTGAGCGCGGCTTTAGGGTGCTTAAGTCTGAGATTGAGATTGCGCCGGTGTACCACCGTCTGCCCGAACGAATTCGCGCCCATGCGCTGGTTTGTTTCCTGGCTTTGATTGTTTACCGCGTGATGCGCCA
>SXGR01373481.1_pt1 | contig 14063 bp, 14 predicted proteins | sample 3174711 | NCBI WGS metagenome assembly SXGR01 (sample SAMN11356860, study PRJNA531348) | freshwater metagenome | isolation source: freshwater sample F1-60 | place: China: Fuxian Lake, Yuxi | collected 2017-12-25
AGCACTTGCGACCCCTCAAATAGTTGGCCGCACAGCTAAAAACCGTGTGTCCGCCGCTTGTTTTCACTCTGGTAACCATAGGTATCCTCTAGGATACTTTGGTTACGAAACGCCCTAATTACCTTTGTTTTTATTGATTTTTTTTAATCCAGAGAAATCCCAGTCGCCTTGGCCACGCGCACCCATTTTTCGGTTTCCACTTTCAGGTGAGTCACCATTTCCTCAGTGGTTGAACCCACCGTCACCACGCCTTGCGCGCCTAGCCGGTCGCGCACTTCGGGTGACTGAAGCGCCTTGGCAAACGCCCCCTGCAGTTGCGCGACAATGTTTTTGGGGGTCGCCGCCGGCACCACGATGCAGTACCAGTTGTCAATAATCACGGACGGTAAGCCCACTTCCGCGCTGGTCGGCACGTTGGCGAAGCCCTGCCAGCGGTTTGCGGTGGCGATGAACAGCGCGCGCAGCTTGCCGCTGTTCACATGAGGGACAAGAATGGGCGTATCCCAAAAGCCGTATTGGGTGTGGCCGCCCAGCATGTCGGCCACAGCGGGCGCAGCGCCTTTGTACGGAATATGGTTGGCCTTGATGCCTGCCGTGGTGTTGAAGAGCTCGGCCGCCAGATGCGGTACGCCGCCGCTGCCCGCCGAGCCATAGTTCAATTCGCCGGGACGCGCCTTGGCCAGCGCGATGAATTCCTTGACCGTTTTCACTGGCAGCGCAGGATGCACCACCAGCGCTTCGGGCACTTTCACCGCCAACGTCACCAGCGCAAAGTCGGAAAGCGCATACGGCACCTTTTTGTAAAGCACCGGGTTGGTGGTCATTACGCCTACGCCCGCCAAATGCGTGGTGTAACCATCGGGCGGCGATTTCGCCACGTTCTCCGCCGCAATCATGCCGCTGGCACCGCCGCGATTATCGATAACAACCGGTTGGCCGATTAGCTCCGACAGTTTTTGCCCCGTGGTGCGCGCGATGATGTCCGCCGGCCCACCCGCCGGAAAGCCGACCACCAGCCGGATCGGCTTCAGGGGATAATTTTGCGCAGCAGCCATCGAGGCAATCGCGCTGGCTACAGCAAACATAAGTATCTGTTTTATTGGCATTTTTTATTTCCGTATTTTTAAACCTGCGTATCATAACCCGGCAGCACGTGCATATCGATCACGCAAGGTGTACCGGCGCGCATGGCAGCCAAGCCCTGCTGAATGGCGGGCAAAATGTCTTCCATTTTTTCCACCGGACCAATGCCTACCGCCCCTTGCGAGCGCGCCATGGCGGCAATGTCCACCGGCGGATCATCGATGCGTTGGCCGATCCAGCAATTCTCGACTGGCCGTCCGCGATGCGTCGCCATGTTCCCCTGGTGGCGTTCATCGTTATAGAACGAGCGGTTGTTGCACACAATCATCAAACATGGAATCTGATAGTGTGCCGCCGTCCACACCGCTGTGTTGCCCATCAGAAAATCACCATTACCGAGCAAGCCCACGGCAATGCGGCCCGTGCCCTTCAATGCCAGTCCCGCACCCACCGTCATACCGGGGCCGGAGCCGACACCCGCGCCGCCGTCGTGGCCGATGTAATCCAGCGGATGCCGGAAATGCGTGTAAGCGCCGTTCCAGCCCAGCGGAAACCGCGTGTAGCAAACGTCGACGCCCTTGGTCGCTTCTTCCAGTGCCAAGCCCACGCCGCGCAGCGACACCGCATCGGGCGCAGGTTTTAGCGAGGGTGCAACAGGCACATTGGCTGGCGTGGCGCGCGCCGTAACGGCATCCAGCAGCAACGGCACCACCGCGTCGGTTTCGCACATCAGATAAACGTCAATCGGCGGCAAGCCAAAATGATCGGCGCTCCCGCCGCGATGACTGTACTGATCCACTGACACTTGAATCACTTTCGCAGTAACCGGCTTGTCACCGAAAGCCTGCTTTAACGTAGCGCCCAGATCGAGATAATCAAGCGACAGCACCACATCGGCCTCGCGTACCATGGCGCGCGCCTCGTCGGTAAGACTTACGCCCGGCGGCGCGGCATGCAGCCGGTGATCGGTCGGAAACGCCGTCGCCAGTTTGATGTTGGTACAAACCGGTGCGTTAAGTTTTTCCGCCAGCGCCACGCAGGCATTCCACCCGTCCACGCTGCGCGAGCAGCGGCCGGCGAGGATCACCGGGCGTTTGGCGGAGGACAGCAAATGCGCGGCCACGGCAAGCTGCCCGGCTGATGGCGTAGCCGCGGGTGGCGGTACATGGCGCGCGGGATTGGGCAAATCCGGCAGTGGGCCAAGTTTTTCTTCCTGCATCCCCACATCGAGGTTGACGTAGACCGGCCCCTTCGGCGCGGTCTGCGCGATCTACGCGGCGCGCGCCAGCGCCTCCACCGCCGCAGCGGGCGAACCCGGTTAATTATCCCATTTGGTGAAGTTGCGAATAATGCCGCCCTGATCCGAGCTGGTATGGATCCAGTCGATTCACGGGCGGCGTTTGGTGGAATCAACCGGCCCGGTGGCGCCCATAATCAGCACCGGCGCGCGGTCGCACCACGCGTTGTAAATCGCCATGGTGGCACGCATCAGACCGATATTGGCGTGCAGACCGCTGGCCATGATTTTGTCGGAAACCTTGCCATAGCCGTGCGATATCGCCACAGCGGTTTCCTCATGCACGCACAGCACCATTTGCGGCGAACGGTTACCCAACAAATTGACAATGCTGTCGTGCAGTCTGCGGTAACTCGAGCCGGGAACCAGTGCCATGTAGCGGATACCCAGCTCGCGCAACATCATCGCTACCGGGTCGCTGCTCCAAAAACTTTCGCCGGGGCGGCTTTCGATGGGCTTGTCGTGAACAATCAAATTGCTGGCGGGATCAGGCAAATTCATGGCGGCTCCGGTATCGGGGACGGAACTGTGTCACGCCCGCGGCGTCCAAATCAAGCAGTCTATATCCGGCCGCCGACGAGCGTAGATTAATGGTTAAATTGTCCTTAAAAATCAATTAGTTACAATTTGTAACAAAAAGCCTGAAACGGCTGTCATCCGGACGCCTATGATGCTGCGTTATAGCAACGTGTAACATCAAGGGCGCGGAGAACGGAATACCCATGAAAACAGCGAGAAATGTTGTGACAAGCACGTTGGCGGCGGTGGTGGCGACTGGCGCTTTGGCCGTGATTTCTACAGAGGCGGACGCACGTCACCCGCATCGCGCCCGTGTGGGCGTATACATCGGTGCGCCGATTATCGCTGCACCTTTTTACCATCGTCCGTATTTCTACGGCGGTTATGGCCATCCGTTTTATTCCCATCCGTACTACGCGCCAGCCTACTATCCACCAGTGGTGGTGCGGGAGCAACCCTTAGTCTACATCGAACAACCGCAACCGGCGCCGGTGGCCGTGGCGCCCGCTCAACCCGCTGCGCCTGCACCGCAGGCTCAACAGCAGTATTGGTATTTTTGTCAGGATTCCCAAACCTATTATCCGCATGCGCAAACCTGTGGCTCGCCGTGGCAACGTGTCATTCCGCATGCGCCCCCTTCGCCCCAATAGCAATAGGCCGACTCGCTCATGACCTTCTCGTATGCAAAACGCTGCGCCCTTCCGTTACTGACGCTTTTGGCGTTCGGCTTGGCTGGCTGCGTCAGCATGCCCACCGGCCCCAGCCGCGCTGCAATGCCCGGCACCGGCAAGAATTTTGACCAATTCCGTGCTGACGACGGCAGCTGTCGCCAGTATGCAGCGGAATACTCCGGCACTTCAGCCAGCCAGACGCAGGAAAATAACGCTGTTAAAAACGCTGCCATCGGCACCGCCATCGGTGCCGCTGCCGGCGCAGCCATCGGCAACACCGGCCAAAGCGCTGTTGCAGGTGCCGGTATCGGCCTGCTGATGGGTACTCTGACGGGCGCTGCCACTGGCAATCAATCCGGCTACATGGTGCAACGCCGTTACGACGACGGCTACGCGCAGTGCATGTATGCCAAAGGACACCGCGTTGCGGTTCACGGCACCATGAGCTCACAGCCTGCACAGCAGGCGCCACAGGCTGCCGCACCTGCGCAGCCCTATTACGCGCCGCCCGCTCCTGCTGCCAGCCAGCCGCCGATGGCGCAGCCCCAGGTGCAAGCGCCCTACTATCCGCCACCGCCGCCCGGCTCTGCGCCGCCCCTGCCTTCTGCAGTCGTGCGCTAGGCGTTTAACAGGCGCTAATCAAAGCAGGCACCGGCCTCTGGTAACACCGGCCGGTTTTTTTTATGCGTTAGACGTGGGCCGGCATCGTGCGACATCCTGCCCGGCGCGCACAGACTCTCGCGCCGCCCTATAATCTGCCCCATGCATGCCCTGGTCACCGAACCCGCCGCCCCGTTTTCCACCCACCGTTTCGACAACCGCTTTGCGCGGCTACCGCCGGCGTTTTACCGCCGGGTTCAGCCCACGCCGCTCGCCGATCCTTATCTGCTGGGCATCAGCGATGACGCAGCGGCCTTGCTTGATCTCGATCCCGCCACCTGCCGCAGCGAAAAATTTCTTGATTTACTCGCCGGCAACTGGCTGCCACCCGGCGCAGAACCGCTGGCGATGCTGTACGCCGGCCATCAGTTCGGCACTTTCGTACCGCAATTGGGCGACGGCCGGGCGATTCTTCTCGGCGAAATCGTCAATCAAAAAGGCGAGCGCTGGACCCTGCAATTGAAAGGCGCGGGGCTGACGCCCTTTTCGCGCACCGCCGACGGCCGCGCGGTATTGCGCTCGACCGTGCGGGAATATCTGTGTTCGGAAGCCATGCACGCGCTGGGCATACCCACCACGCGCGCGCTCGGCATCGCCGGTTCGGACGAGCCGGTTTACCGCGAAACGCCGGAAACTGCCGCCGTGCTGATGCGACTCGCACCTTCGCACGTACGCTTCGGCTCGTTTGAAGTGTTTTACGCGCGCCGTCAACCCGAGTGCATCAAACTACTCGCCGATCACGTTATCGAAGCCCATTATCCGCAGCACGCGGGCAATCCCGATGCGTATGAAAAATTTCTGATCGACGTCATCGAGGGCACCGCGCGCCTGATCGCGCACTGGCAAGCAGTGGGTTTCTGCCATGGAGTGATGAACACCGACAAGATGTCGATCATTGGCCTCACCATCGACTACGGCCCGTTCGGCTTCATGGAAGCTTTCAACCCCGGCCACATCTGCAATCACTCCGATGATCAGGGCCGTTACTCATATGAAAATCAGCCTTACATCGGCCTGTGGAATTGCGCTCGTCTGGCGCAGGCGTTGACCCCTTTGATCGATGCCGAAAAATGCAACGCCGCGCTGGCGCGTTACGAAGGCGCGTATCTGACCGCTTACGCCACGCATTTGCGTGCCAAACTTGGACTGCGAGAATCCCTGGATGGCGATGATGCACTCGCCAGTGATTTGCTGGCGATGCTGGCGGAACACGGCACGGACTATACGATCTTTTTCCGTACGCTCAGTACGTTTGAACCGGATGCCAGCAACGCAGCGCTGCGCGACATGATGGTAAACCGCGAGGCATTCAATGCCTGGGCCGAACGCTACGCCGCGCGCCTGCAAGCCGAAAGCAGCAACGCCGTCGAACGCCGGGTGCGCATGAACTGCGTCAATCCCAAGTACGTGCTACGCAATTACCTCGCGCAGGCCTTTATAGAAAAAATCAATAAAAACAAATGCTTACAAGAATCCGATCCCTTGCTCGCCGTGCTGCGCCGCCCCTTCGACGAGCAGCCTGAATTCGAGGTTTACGCCGCACCGCCACCGGATTGGGCCAAAAGTATTTCCGTCAGTTGTTCCTCATAACTTGGTACTCGCAAGGACTACTCATGCAAAGCTACACCGTCCAATGCATCAGCCCCACCGGACTGCACCGCATGCACTACACCGAATGGGGCGCGCGGGACAATCCGCGTGTTGTCGTTTGTGTGCATGGTCTCACACGTAACTGCCGTGACTTTGATGCACTGGCGCAGGCGCTGGAAAAAGATTTCCGCGTGGTGTGTCCCGACATCGTGGGGCGCGGGCAAAGCGGCTGGCTGCTCGACAAGCAGCAGTATGGCCTCGCGCAATACGCCGCCGATATCACTACGCTGCTGGCACGACTGACGGCAGATGGCGAGCGCGAAATCTTATGGGTCGGCACCTCGATGGGCGGCATGATCGGGATGGTGCTGAGTTGTCTTCCGCAATCACCTATCCGCAAACTGGTACTGAACGATGTCGGCACGCTGATTCCCAAGGAATCGCTGGAACGCATCGGCAAATATGTCGGCAAGGCGCCCACCTTCAAAAATTACGAGGAAACCGTGGCCTACGTGCGCGCAGTTTCCGCACCCTTCGGCCCCCTGACCGACGCGCAATGGGATCATCTGACACGCCACAACGCCAAACAAACACCCGAAGGCCAGTGGACGATGAATTACGATCCGGGCATCGCCATGCCGTTTCAAAAAGAGCCGCACGTCGATATCGAGATGTGGCCATACTATGACCGCATCGCCTGCCCCACCCTGCTGCTGCGCGGCGAGGATTCGGATTTGCTGCTCAAAGACACCGCGATTGCCATGACGCAGCGCGGGCCCAAGGCGAAGCTGGTGGAATTTGCGGGTGTGGGCCATGCACCTATGTTGATGGCCAACGATCAGATTCTCGCGGTAACGGAATTCTTGACGAGTAAATTAAGGACGTAATATGCGTTTGAGAGAGAAAGTAGCCGTAGTCACTGGTGCGGGTTCCGGCTTGGGCCGGGCCATTGCCACCCGGCTGGCCGAAGAAGGCGCCGCAGTCGTGGTGGTGGATGTCAACGAAGCTGGCATGAAGGACACGGTCAAGACATTGACCGACCGCGGCTTCAAAGCCAGCAGCGCGAAAATGGATGTTTCGAATCGCAACGATGTGCAACGCGCCATGCAGGCCATCATCGCGCAACAGGGCCATATCGATATTTTGGTCAACAATGCGGGCGTCACACGGCATCGCCCGTTTCTTGCGCTGAACAGCGAGGATTGGGACATTGTGCTTGCTGTGGACCTCAAAGGCGTTTTCTTTTGCAGCCAGGCTGTGGCACCGCACATGATCAGCCGGCGCTATGGAAAAATTCTCAACATATCGTCGATCTCCGGCACGGGTGCGTCGTCACACGCGGCGGGCGGCTCACAAGCGGGGAACGCCAACTATGCGTCCGCCAAGGCTGGCGTAATACAACTGACCAAAACGCTGGCACGGGAGCTGGGGCCGCACGGCATTAATGTCAATTCGGTGGCGCCGGGCTTTGTGCTGACCGGAATCACCGCCGCGTCGCGCAGTCCTGAGGAAGTCAAAGAACACATTGCCGCACGCGCGGGCATGACGGCGTTGGGGCGTACCGGCACGCCGGAAGACATCGCCAACGTGGTGTTGTTTTTTGTGTCCGATGACGCGAGTTACGTCACCGGGCAGACGCTCTACGTCGACGGCGGTCGCGGCGACCGGATGTAATCCATGGTTATTGCTTCTGAATATTCGCAGCTTTGATGACTTTCGCCCACTTGGCGTGATCAGTGCTGATCAGCGCGCGGAATTCCTCGTGGGTACTGCCAGCTGGCTCCGCGCCCTGCTTCAATAGCCGTCCGCGAACGTCAGGAGACTTGGCGATTTTGGCGATTTCGCCGGAAAGCCGTGCAACAACATCGGCAGACATGCGGGCAGGCCCGATCACGCCGTACCAACCCTCGACTTCGAAGCCTGTCAGGCCACCTTCGGCGATGGTTGGTACCTCGGGTAAAGCGGGCGAGCGCCGGGCGCCGGTGACACTCAAGGCGCGCAGCCGGCCTTGCTGGATAAACGGCATCGCGGAAGCGGTGGTAGGAAACGACAGATCGACGTGCCCGCCCATGATATCCACGATTACGGCAGATGACCCCTTATAGGGCACGTGAACGAGCTTGGTGCCGGTCATCATCTGCATCAGTTCGCCGCACAGATGGCCCGGCGCGCCCACACCCGTTGTTGCCAGCGTAAGAAAGCCCGGTTTGGATTTGAGCAGCGCGACGAGTTGTTTTAACGATTGCACGGGTACTGACGGGTGCACTACCAGCACGTTCGGAATGTCGGCAAAGCGCGACAACGGCGTGAAATCTTTCACCGGATCATAGTGCATGCGCGCCTGCAGCATGGGGTTGGTGGTGTGTCCCGGAGAGGCCATGTAGATGGTGTAACCATCAGGTACGGCTCGTGCAATGAGTTCAGCGGCGACACCGCCATTCGCACCTGGGCGATTTTCGGCAATGACTTGCTGACCGAAGGCATCGGTCAAACCCTGCGCCACCATGCGGCCGGCAATGTCGGTGAATCCACCCGGCAAAAAGCCTATCAGCAGGCGTATCGGCTTCGCGGGGTAACTCGTTTGGGCGTATGCGGCATCCGATAAGGCCATCCCTGCAAGCAGCAGACTGCATGCGAGCGTCCAGCGGCGCATCACACCATCAATCGTCGTCATGGGCAAACTGCATCACCAGCGCCTCAAGGCCGATGCCGCCTGCCTTGATTTCCAGCGCACCTTCGCCCGGCTCAACGAACACCATCGACCACGGCGGCAGAATTTCGCCGGGCATTTGCATGCTGCCGGTGGTGACGAATACATAGTACCCGCCGCCCCCCTTGGGGTCCGGTCCCATGGCAGACATGCCCGCCCCAAGACGTACCATGCGCGCCGACATTTCATCCTTGATGTCCTGCTCAAACACCGGCTCCCACGAAACGTCCTTGCGATATTGCAGCACGGGACGCGTCGACAGCGGGATATGCGGTGAAATCCAGTTACGCCGCTTGCTGGGCTTTAATTTCTCGCGATAGCCCGGCTTGGAGAGATACACCGGCGCGGAATCGCCGATGCGATTGCGCAGCGCGATAAACGTCAGCCCATGCGGGCCTGCGACCAGCGGGCCATAGGCCGAGTGGTGATCCTTGTACTGCAGTGACAATGCACGCACCTCGGTCTTGCCCATCGTACCGGCGCCCGACGGAAAAATCTGAAACTGCGCGACGCCATGAAAATGCGGCAGGATGGTTTCGTTCGCACACATCTGTGTCATCAGCGCCTGTGGCCCGGCGGAGATTTCTGTCATGCTGTAGCGCGGCCCGAAGTAGGAAGACCCCCAGTGCTCAATACCCGATCCCGGCGAAATCACCGGTGCGAGACTATCCAGCACGTCGCTGCCATTCTTGTGGTGTATCACGGCATTCCACCCATCTCTTGTTGAAGGAAAAGCACCCTCGCTGACAATGTTACTTAACAGAACCGGGCTTTTCAAACCGCCCCGCCACGCAACGGTATAATCCACCGCAGTAACGAATTCCAATGCAGACCTCGAATGGTATCCCAATGATCACCCTCTACGGCATCAAAAACTGAAGCACCATGAAAAAAGCCTTCGCGTGGCTCGAAGGCAATGGCATCGCCTATACCCTGCACGACTATAAAAAGTTCGGCGCACCGGAAGATCGCGTCAAGGCATGGATTCAACAGGCAGGATGGGAAAAAGTGCTTAACACCAAGGGCAAGACATTCCGCGACCTGCCCGCAGGGCGCCAGCAGGGATTAAACGACGCCAAGGCTGCGGCCTTGATGACAGAATTTCCAAGCGCCATCAAACGGCCCGTGCTCGAAAACGGGAAAACCCTTCTGCTGGGTTTTGATGAAGTTACTTACCGTGCGGCACTCAAGTAGAAAAATGCCAATAAATTAAATAGTTACATCGCCATTGCCGCAATCACAATTTTCATAAGCCATTGATTTAATTGACATTTTACTCACAGCACGCCCGGGCATTGCGCAATTTCATTTAGCAACGCTTCCATGTCGTCGCTGTCAATCTTTAGCAATTCCCGCGCGAAATCTCCGCCTTTGCGCCACTCGGGACTTTCGCTGCCCATGGACCCCAGATCGCGCCGGCATGGAACAATTGTTGCGCGAGTACTACAGCGACGATAGTCCGGAATCCACGGAATGGCTCTTGCTGCTGCAAATGGCCGCGGTCGCCAACCAGATTAACGCCTGCAATGGCATGTTGATCACAGCCCGCACAAAAAGCACGCAGCGTGCACTCGGTACGCTGTTTACCGCAGCGCGCTTGCCTTCCGCTTACGCGCCCGATGGGCGCACTGTTGGATTTCGTATCGCGCAGCAACTCGCGGTTGCCTGAAGGGTACACAAGGCCCCTTGGCACGACGCGGCTTTCACGACAACACTTTAGTAGTCATCACCCTCAGGCTTAGAGATCGCTTTTAGAGGCAGGCTCTAAATTATAAGTCAATTAAAACAAATACTTACATTCACCCATTTTTCCGTTGTCCTAGCCCAAAAAGCGAATTCTTGCTGGTCGCTTTTCACTCACGCAAATGGTTAGAACGACGACTTAAGGCGACCGCAAGCGGGAGATACAATTGGGTCGTCCTCCAATTACATGACCTGTAGAAGTTGCGACATGATCTGTTAGTTATCGCTTTTGCGGTGGTGGTGTCAGGTCATTGCAATAGGGTGACTTTTTCATTACAAAATTCCATTCCTATCTCAGATTGTTCGGGGCGCACATTGCCAGAAGTGCACCAGTAGTTCATTAGGGTGGGGCCGACGAACCTTATAGCCCTTGGTGCACCCGTGGGAAGACCTCTTTGGCCAGTAATTGCAGGGTGTCCAGCGCCATGTTTTGCGGCATGCCCGGCCACTGACAGCTCAGGACATGGTGGTTGATACCGGTCTTGCGGGTGTAATCGATGATCTGCTCGGCCACTTCGTCAACGCCGCCGAGGAAGAACCGGTCTTTGATCAGTTCGTCGAAAGCCAGGCCCAGGTCGTTGTCGCCCGCCGGCATCGCCTTATCCTGGCCCCATGCGTGGTAAACCTCGTATTTCTTGGCCAGATACGGTTGGCACAATCGAATCGCTTCCTCGCGCGTGGCGGCGACAAAACATTCGCGCCGGCCTGGAAATTCTGTGGGAAAAGATTTGCCAGCCGCATCGAGAGCACGCTTGTAGACCTCGACCTGGCGCTCTATGGTGTCCATCCGGTTGTGAGGGTTGACATACCAGCAGTCACCGATACGGGCGGCGCGCTCTATGGCAGGGTCCGCGTTGGCGCCGATCCAGATCGGCGGGCGCGGCTTTTGCACGGGTTTTACCGAGACGTTTGCTTCCAGTAACTCGAAGTAGGTGCCCTTCATCGATACCTTTTCTTCGGTCCACAGTCGCTTTATGGCCTCAATATTTTCGGTGAACCTGCGTACGATTTGCTTGCGCTGAACACCAAATGCGGCGAGTTCAACCTCGCGGTAGCCGAGCGCGGCGCCAAATATCACCCGGCCCTGCGATATCACATCAAGCGAAGCAAGCTGCTCCGCTATTTCCAACGGCTGATGCAAAGAGAGCAAAATGATCCCGAAGTTCAGTCGCAAATTACGCGATTCGGCCGCCATACGCGAGAGGAACACGAGCTGGTTTAATGTCTGCAACGGATGGGACGAGTAATGCAGTCCCTTGGTGAGCGAGGCGAAACCGAGCTGGTCGGCCAGCCTTACCTGCTCGACCATCTCTTCGAAGCGCGCGCCCATATCGTCGCCTTGGGAAAACTGCCCGCGTATCATCAATCCGAATTTTATTCCGCTCATCGAATGCAATTCCCAAGTTAGTGAGGCGTGTTACCCGTGATCTGAGTTCGACGCATGTGGCAAACAAGCGGGAAGCCCTCAAGCCGATTACTTATTAAAGTGGCAAGTGTGCGACTCAGCCGTAGGAAGTAACAGACTTCGAAACGCTGTCAACGCGCAACGTTTTAAGCGGGACACATCCCTAACTCAATTCGGGTGTGTGCTGTACACCACCCAGTCCGAATAGCCGGCGGTAAATGCACCGGCGATAGCGGTTTCGTGCCGGGTCCTGACTTGGCGATAACCTGCTTGTCCGCGCAACTGCTGTATGCAATCGCGCTGGCCCCACCAGCGTGTACGGCCATTTCCGCAATTTCCCCCGCTCGATGACAGCGGATTTGGGCCTTCGACGCTGATATCGCCAGCATAAAAATCGTGCGCCTCTCCCCGCTTCACGCCGCGCCACTGAAAACCTTCAAGGAAATACTGAAAAAACAGGGTGAAACCGTCGTACGGATTGAAGATATCGATATCCTTGGCGCTAAGTCCAGAGCCTTCATAACACATGCGCGCAATGTGATCGGTGAATTCCTCCGTCTCATCCAGTGTCTCGCAACTGCTCCTGACGACGCCACGTTGTGAGCAGTGGTTGAGGATGTATATCGGCTTTTGTTTCATATGCCGCGCGCGCTCTGCCGTGGTGATCAGGAACGCCCCCGCGGTCTGAATCGGCATGTCGCAATCGAGCAGGCTCATCGGTTTGCAGATCCAGCGTGCAGCCAGATAGTCTTCGACGGTCAACACCTCCCGCCGATGATTGAAATGATAACCCTCGGGATTCAATAGGCCGTTGCGCCGCTGGTTCAGGATGAAGGGCGCCATGCGGTCGTGACTGGTGTTGTATTTGCGGCAGTACTGGTTAAAGCCGAACGCAATCTGCGGTATCAATTGCCAACCCCAGATGCCGTTGAAGGCGGCGCGTCCGGGAAAGGTCTTGTCATCCATCTGATGGTAGCGACCTTCCAGGTTACCGGTGCCCCGCAGTACTATGCAGGTGTGGCACAGCCCATCGCCCACGGCCTGAATGCCCGCCGCCAGTGCAGTATTGATGCACGAGGGCCCATGGGCGGTGAACTTGACGTTCTTCAGCGCCATGTTCTTGACCAGCCAGTCGGCGGTGAGCGACGTCAGGCCGTCTTCGGAATCGTAAGGCGGGGCGAAGTAGGGCCGTGGCGCCCACACGTCTCCCATGCCTATGGGGCAGGTGACTACGCCATCGACTTCGTCGCGCGAAATTCCCGCCTCATTGAGAGCCTGTTGCGCTGCTAATATCGAGAGCGCCCCCACGCTTTGGGAGAGATCGACGCCATCCCAGCGGCGCATCGTGGGCGCTTGCCCGATGCCGGCGACGGCGACCTTGCCACGGTGTTCCCATAAGCCTGTGCCCTCTTTGGTTCGGTACAGCGAAGCGGGTGCATCTTTGGTTGCCATTGACGAAGACCTCTTGAACGGAATGCTGACGTGTGGCGCAGTGGTTTGTGCTGTTACAAGACGCGCCACTCGGGTATGAGTTGGCCGTTGTAAGTTGCTTCGAACTCGACTTTCACCGGCGCCCCGACCGGGACTTCGTCAGGTGGGGTGCCGGGAAGATGCGAGAAGAACTTGATTTGCGGATTCTCTTCGAGTTCGATCACGGCGATGTTGAAGGGCTGGTTTTCCTGCAGCAGCTTCACGCGCGAATCGTACATCACGCAATAGCCATGGATGCACCCCATGCCCTTGACCTCGCGCCACGTCAGGTGCGCGCTGGAACCGCAGGCGATACAGTTCTTTTCGGGGGGATACTGCATACGGTCGCATTGGACGCAGGTCTGAACAATCAAGCGCCGCTCATTGCACGCATCCCAAAAGGGCTTGCTTACTTCGTCGGGGATCGGGGAGGGTTTGGGCATGTTACACCTCTAACACTACTGCGATTGATCTACCCAATTCGGGAATGCATGAATCGGCCATCCGTATCTATTCCAACCTCTACAATACACGAATAGCAGGAAATGAGAAAACCTTCAAAACGCATTTTTCCCAGCCGGGGATGAACTACGCGCCACGGTCGTAGAACGGATAAACTCCCTGCGCAAAGCTCAAGAACTGCCCGAACTATTCCACTCCATGCCCACAGTATTCGCACAAGGTTAGTGCAGCTCGGTGAAGTGCGTTGCCGAACCCCCGACAAACAAAAGCATGGCGTCAGAATCTTGGACACAACAAGGTCGCCAACGCGCGCGCATTAAATTTGTGCGCTAATTTATGCGCAAAATACACGGCGAAATACAGCGAAATACAACAATCAGAGGATCAAAAGGCACGCAACGCCAAGCAGCGTTTTAGAGCGTAACTCTCTGATTTTAAAGGTGGCGTCCCCAC
>SXGR01618138.1_pt1 | contig 14063 bp, 9 predicted proteins | sample 3174711 | NCBI WGS metagenome assembly SXGR01 (sample SAMN11356860, study PRJNA531348) | freshwater metagenome | isolation source: freshwater sample F1-60 | place: China: Fuxian Lake, Yuxi | collected 2017-12-25
CCCACGCGCTGTTGCATGCCGCCCGACAACTCGTAGGTAGCCGACTGCTCGAACTGCTCCAGCCCCAGCAGCTTGATGAACCGGCGCGCAATGCTTTGACTCTTGGCCTTGTTGTGCCCTTGAATCTTCAGACCGAAGGCCACGTTTTCCAGCACGTTCAGCCAGGGCATCAGTGCGTGCTTCTGGAACACGACCGACCGGTCTGCGCCCGGACCGGTGACCGCCCGTCCATTGAGAGCGATCTCGCCTTGGCTTGGCGCCATGAAGCCGGCAATGAGGTTGAGTAGCGTTGACTTGCCGCAGCCCGATGCGCCGAGCGCCACCACAAAGTCCTTTTCATGGATCTCGAGATTGATGTTCTGGAGCGCATGAACAGGCGGTTTACCCTTGACCGGATAGAAAACCGACACATCTCTAATTGCAAGAGCAGTCATCGATAGCCTCAGAGTGAGCAACTGAAGCGCTGACCTGAACCGCGCAGGTCAGCGCTACAGTTGTGTTGACAGGCTTATTTGCCCGCAGCAGCTTTGGCAAACTCAGCGTTGACAAACTGGCTGTAGTCGTCCGCAGTTCTGTTGATTCGACCAGCACTCTTGAGGAATTCAGCGGTGCCTTTGATGGTTCTTGCTGCGCCGCCGCCCATCCAGTTGGCGGACATGGTCAGATCGCCGTCCGGGTAAATCGTGCCATCCAGCATGGGCACGACTGCAGCCGGTGTCACACCCACATTCGCTGCAACAGCTCTGATTTTTGGTGAATCTGCATTCCATGCGGCCTTGTTCTTGTGGTAATCCGCATTGATCTCAAATACGGCCCTCAGGAACTTGATCAAGCCGTCGCGGTTTTCAGTTGCGAACTTGGTATTCGCAACCCATGCGTTGAAAGTATGAAAACCCGCCGCCCTCGCTACTTCGCCCGCGGTGTACATCACCTTGCCGTTTTCACGCAACTTCGCTTGGACCGGAACCCACACGAAGGCGGCATCGATGGCGTTTTGTGCCCAGGCGGCGGCGATTTCATTTGGCGACATGCCCAACAAGGTAATGTCCTTTTCAGTCATGCCGTTCATCTTCAACACGCCCATCAACGAGTAGTGGGCCGTTGAGCCGATCGGCGTCGCAATGCGCTTGCCTCTGAGGTCGGCAGGTTTGTCGATGCCAGACCCATTTCGCGTGACCAATGCTTCGGAGCTATCAATGACCTTGCCGGCAGCGACCATCTGATACGGCAATCCGGTACTCAAGCCGGCTGACAGGGGAGAAGAGCCGATTTCAGAAATCTGAATACCGCCAGAGGCCATGGCAGCGTTGACTTCCGCGCCAGAAGCGAACGTCCGCCACTCAATTTTCCAGCCGGTTGCCCTGTCAAGGCTTCCATCAGCGATGAGCGCCTTGTAGGGAACAGGATCACCAAAATGCCCGATCACCACTTTGGGTTGAGCTGCAACCTGAGAAACCGGGATCAGTGCGACGGCCGCGCCAGCGATAAGTGCCTTAAGCAAATGTTTCATGACGTTCGTTCTCCATTCGGAAGGAAAGGTTGCAAATGCATTTTCGAGTTCAATCGGGCTCACTTGCAGAATCGCATGTGAACTGACGCAATCATAGGGAAATCCCTTTTCTTATAGTAGTGCCAGATTGTTTTTTATTTGGTGCCAAAATGGATCCTTCGCGGGTTTCGTCTCCGAGAGGTAAAGGTATCCACCGGACTGACGCCGAGCAGTGGCGCGAAGCCTCTTATTTGGTGCAAGGCACCATCGGGGTGCGAACCTCGGAGTGCGAACCTCGGAGTGCGAACATTGGGCTGCGGTCATTCGGGGTGCCGCCAATCGCGGGTTACAACAGGATGGAGAGCATGAGGCAAAAGCAGGAAATCACGGATGTTTGGGTCAAGCTGTTCCCCAAGTTCTCTGCCAGCAGCGCCACACTGCAAGGGCGAGTGAGAGAGATGATGGTGCATTCGATCCTGACAGGGTTGGTGCCTGCAGGTGCCAAGGTGCCGCCCAGCCGTGCGATGGCTGCCGCGCTTGGCCTGTCTCGCAATACCGTGTCGCTGGCCTTGCAGGTTTTGGTGGATAAAGGCTTTTTGATCTCATCTTCGCGTAGTGGGCTGGTTGTCAATGGCGAAATTCTGCTGGGTCGGGCCAATCAGGCAACCCCTACCGCGGTTGTGAAATCCGGCTTGCAATGGGATGCAAGACTGGTTTCTCACTTGAGGCACCAGCGCAACATTGTGAAGCCGGCCAACTGGCAAGACTACGCCTACCCCTTCATTTACGGCCAGTTTGACGCCAGCCTGGTGCCACTAAAAGACTGGCGCGCTTGCTCGAATCAGGCGCTCGCGGTGCCGGCGGTCAAAAAATGGGCACAGGACCACATCGATCGCGATCTCGACACCTTGGTGGATCAGATTCAACAGCGGCTCCTGCCGGCGCGCGGCATCATCGCCGAACGCGATGAAATTCTGGTGACTGCGGGCGCGCAAATGGCTGTCTTCCTTCTGGCCAATGTGTTGATGGATCACAAGACTGCTGTCGGTATTGAGGACCCCGGCTATCCGGATGCACGGAATAACTTCTTGCTGCGCAGCGACCACGTCAAGGCACTGCCGGTGGATGCAGATGGCCTGATCGCCTCACGCGCCATGGGCCAGTGTGCCTATGTTTACGTGACGCCCAGCCACCAGTGCCCGACAACGGTCACGATGTCCCTGCAACGGCGCCAGGAGGTTCTGGAGTTGGCCAAAAAGCGTGATGTGGTGCTGCTGGAGGACGACCATGAAAGTGAACTGAACTTTTCAGGCCGGCCGCTGCCCGCGCTGAAGAGTCTGGACACTGACGGCCGCGTCCTTTACCTCGGCAGCTTGTCCAAAACCCTGGCACATGGATTGCGTATTGGCTACATCGTGGCACCCGCCGCGCTCATCCGTGAATTGCGGGCATTGCGGCGCTTGATCATGCGCCATGTGCCAGCCAACAACCTGCACACGGCAAGCCTGTTTATTGCCCAGGGCCACCATGATGCGTTTATTCGCAAGCTGAACGTTACCTACCGTGAGCGGCGTGAAATACTGGATAGCGCGTTGGCAAGACATCTGCCTCAGTTTCACGTCATGTCTTCGCAAGGCGGCTCGGGCGCCTGGATCAAGGGGCCGGACGGATTGAACAGCCGGTTATTGGCCGAGCGCTGCGCCGCTAGGGGTGTGCTGATTGAGCCTGGCGAGATTTTCTTCAGTAAACCTTCGATGAGGAATCAATCACACTTTCGCTTGGGCTATTCCGCCATTCATGGCGGCTTGATCGAAACCGGGGTACAGGAAATTCAGCAGGCATATCAGGAAACGCTGCATCGCTCCGGGTCTTGTAGATACTACCGTCAACAATGAGTTGAACCAGCTCTGGATTCATCTCTTTCCAGGCAATCGGTGTTGCAAGAGGCTGCGTGTAGCTGTAAAGTGCCGAGGTTTTGCTCCACGTCGCAAAGAATTGGTGGAGTGGCACGTTTGGCGATGGGGACTTCTATCTCTTCGCCAAGCTACTTTTGTAGTTGTTGATCGGCAAGGCAGCCCATGACGTTTGTTCCCGGTAGATGGAAGTTCGCAGCCAGTGCTGTGGGGCTCTGGATATGCACAGGTGCGACCGCACTTGCAAACGAATCCAATGTCCCGGCTGACACGGGTCAGGGTGTCGGGGCAGAGGTCGCGGGGGGAGGCAAGGTGGTTTTCTGGTCCCGCAACAACGCCAAGATCACCTTGTCCGGGGTTGTTGTGGCTGAGCCTCATTGGGCCGCAGAGGTAAACCCTGACGATAGCCGCCTCGCCTTTACGCCCGAGGAGCAACAGGAGTTGGTGCAACACCTGCGTGACGTGCTGGAACGGCAGGTGGCGCTGCCTGCGGTGCAACTGCAAAAGCAGTCTCCGCTTGAGGCGATGACCGATGCTTCATTGACGCTTGTGGCCGCTGCGCCGGTGGCGTTTGGCCTGCACGCGCGGATCACACACGCTGCCATGCCCAACATATTCCGCAACGTGTTGGTGGCGGCCTTGCCTATCCCTATTCCTGGTGTTCGCGGCCTGTTGCGAAGCCGGGGTGGCGCAGGCATCAACGTGGTGCTATTGCGCTCGGGAGATGCAGAGCTGCTGGCGAGCTTTCAGTGCGATCAACAAATGGGGATGATCAGCTTTGTCAACTCCTATCGCCGTCTTGCCCAGGCCAAAACGGCAATGGAGCGTTGCGTAGACAAGTTCGCAGGGTCGGTCGCCGAAGGCCGTCAGGCTGACGGCCCGCCTGTGGCATCTGTTGCCGAGCCGGCTATGTGAACCTACTGAGCGCCGGGGCAATGGGACCGGCGCCAGGCATTCAGCAATTTCGGCCCCAAAATGCAAAAAGCCCAACCGGGATGGCTGGGCTAAGTGCAAGAATCGCAACAACAATTCTCGCGCCTCGGGCAGTCAGACGTTTCGGTTCGCTGGCGTCCAATAAGTGCTTTGGTATGTGATGCGTCTACCTTGTCGCTGTGCTTGGAAACCTTGCAGACTTTTTCCTTGGTCTTGCAATCCACAACATTGCTGAAGGCGAACCATATGAGGTCGTAGTTGGTCACTCCGCCTGCGTCCCTGATTCGGCTCAACATGACCGTTTCCGCTTTAGCGCCAAGGTAGGCCTTGGTGAAGGCAAGAGAGATATCGATAGGCCCTTTCCCTGCACCGCTTCAATGGCCACCTCGCGTCGGCGTGATGGCCTCACCACTTTTTTGCCATTGCCTCCCTGAGGATTTCGGCCTTGAGCCGCTCCTCGGCGTACCTCTTCTTGAGCTGGGCATTCTCCAACTCCAATTCCTACATCTGGCTGATCATCGAGGTGTCCATCCCGCCCTACTTGGCGCGCCGCGTGTAAAACGTGGCTGAACTGATCCCCAACTGCCGGCAGATCTCCGGTACGGCCAGCCCAGCCATCATATTATGGTTGGGCTTTTTGCATTCGGGCGCCGGTATGACGGAATTCTGGAGGTGGGTATCCTGGGGATTCGGGGCATCTTCTCGGGGACGGAATCGTCCACGGAACCAGAGGCGATTTAACGTCGCCATCGGGCAGACGCCGAACCGGAGTCGAGGTTTGTAGCTCTTGACTGCTGGGGTTCGGGTGGCCAACTGCCGATGGATCGGCAGGCCGTGTCGCGCCTTACTTACTTTTCTTAACTATTCTGCGGGCCGACCAAGAGTAAATTGACCAGGTTCATTCGTCCGTTTTACTTCAGTCTCGTTCGACAGGTTTTATCGTAAAGCCGGACTGCAGAAGACGTTGGGCGAAGCGAGCACGGTCAGAAATCACGCTATGCGCGTGGCTGCGCACGCATTCATGAACGCAAACCGCTGGGGTTTTCGCAGCCATGTTGTATGGGCGTAGTCCAGGAAGCTTAAAGGAGGCTCTCACATGATTAATCCAGACACCAAGAAGCGCGTATCGCGGAGAAATTTCATCAAGACAGCCGGCGCCGTTGCGCTTTCGTCGGACTTGGGATCGCAGTTTTTAGGAACAGCGCGCGCTGCAGGGCGAAAAACCCTCAAAATCCTGCAATGGAACCACTTCGTCCCGGCATTTGACGAGTGGTTCAACAAGGTGTTCGTCAAGCAATGGGGCGAGAAGAACAACACCGAGGTCCTGGTGACGAACATTGCGATGACCAGCATCGAGAACCGGGCGGCCACCGAGATTGCAAAGAAGCAGGGCCATGATTTGTGTATGTTCCTCAGCCCGCCAGCATCCTACGAAGACTTTGTAGTCGACACCCGCGACGTCTACGCCGAGTGCGCGCGCAAATATGGGAAACCGCTGGATATCTCCACGCGCAGTACCTACAACCCCATCACCAAGAAATACTTCGGGTTTTCCGACAGCTATGTCCCCGACCCGGTCAATTACCGCAAGGACCTTTGGGACGAAGTCGGGATCGTTCCCGCTTCGTGGGATGCCATCCGCGAGGGCGGGCGCAAGATCAAACAAAAGCACGGCATTCCCGTAGGCATCGGAATGTCCAATGAACTCGACAGCAGCATGGCGTTGCGGTCCATCCTCGCCGCCTTCGGCGCCGCGGAGCAAACCGCCGAAGGTCGTCCCAGCCTCAAATCCCCGCAAACCCTCGAAGCCCTGAAATATGCGAAGGCGCTTTATCAGGAAACCATGACCGACGAAATCTTTTCCTGGGATGCTTCGTCAAACAACCGACAGATGCTGGCTGGAAAAGGCTCGCTCACGCTCAATGCCATTTCGATCACGCGCACTGGCGAGAGTCAGAAGATTGATCTGGCAGACAAAATCGCGCTGGCGATCCCGGCGCGAGGTCCGGTGGCGCAACTCGGGGTGATGCACCTGATGAATGCCTATGTCATTTGGAAATTTTCCCAGAACATCGATGGTGCGAAGAAATTCCTGGTTGACCTGACCGGTGAATCGCGAAACGCATTCATTGCCAGCGGTTTTTACAATTTCCCCACTTATCCGCAGCTGGTGCCGGACCTGAGCACCTTGATCAGCAACGACCCGAGAGGGAAGCCGGCCGACAAATACAAGATTTTCACCGACGCCGCCAAGTGGACCATTAACGTCGGCTACCCGGGCTATTCCAATGCGGCGATTGATGAAATCTGGAAAGGATGGTTGATCCCGCGCATGTTTGCCGACGCCGCTTTGGGTCGGCTCACGCCAGAGGCAGCTCTTGACCTGTACGCAGGCCAGTCGAGCAAAATCTTCGACAAGTGGCGGGCCCTGAAAAAAGTCTGAGCCCGCGCGCCCGGCTGCCGCAGCATAGCGAACCCTTAAGGTCGATGACATGAGAAAACTGATGAGATGCGAATCCCTGATCGTGCGGATGGCGATGCTTGGTCTGGGGCTGCTGGCAATCTGGCTACCCACGACGGCCCCAGCTGCGGAAAAGCAAAAGCGCATTTTTATCGTCAGCAGCTACGACCGGGACTACCTGTGGTCGCATTCAACGCAACGCGGCGTGAACGCGGCAATGCGAAAGTACGGCTACCTGCAGAACGACCTGCAGTCCAAGCGGCTTGTCGATACCGATTCGGTCGAGACGCCGACGGCCATCGTGAAGAAAATGTGGATGCACACCAAGCAGAAAAGCACCATCCCGGAAATGGCCAGTGCGACATCGCGAATCATGGCCGAGATTCGCAAGTTTGCGCCTGACCTGGTGCTGCTTGGGGATGACAATGCCGCCAACTACATCGGCAACCAGTTGCTGGATTCGAAAATACCCGTGGTGTTCTGGGGCATCAACGGGCTGCCCCTGAAGTATGGCCTGGTCGACAGGCTCGATGCGCCCGGGCACAACGTGACAGGCGTCTGGCAGTCTGGCTACCACAAGGAAAGCCTCGACCTGCTCAAGCGACTGGTACCCAAGGCGCAGACCTTCGCCATCCTCGCTTGCGATTCGGAGTCCTCGCGACCGAACGTGAAGATGATCGAGCAACTGGCGCAGCGCGGCGTGTTGCCCATGAAACTGGCCGGCAAAGTGGTCACCAATTCGTTCGAGGAGTTCAAGGCGGGCGCACTGGCGCTTTCTAAGCGCGTCGACGCACTATTCGTGCTCAATCACGACACCCTGCGCGATAGCAAAGGGAATCATGTTGCGGTGTTGACCGCCGGCCGCTGGTACCTGCAGAACATCAAAATACCCGAAGCCGCCCATGAGGACCACTTCGTGCTGGAGGGCATGCTGCTTACGGCGAACGATTCCGGATACAACCAGGGATTCCTCGCCTTCGAGATGGCCTACAGCATCCTCGAGCAGGGCCTCAATCCGGCCAGAATGGCGGTGAAGACCCCCGAGCGCGGCCCCTACATGGTCAATCGCAAGCGTGCCAATGCGCTAGGCATACGGATCGAGGAAGTAATGTACCTGATTGACGAAGTGATCGACACCTCCGCCGCTCTGGGAAAATAATAGGACGATCGCATCATGCAGCGGAAAAAGCGCTCCATATTCAGGCGGCTGCTGATCGCATTCATAGCGGTCGGCATCCTCACTGGCTTTCCGCTGGTCTTTCTGTCGATCAAGTTCAACAAGGACTTGAGCGGCGTGCGCCTGGAACAAAGCGTCAGCCAGCAAATGATCATCATCAGCGACTACTTCCAGAGGGAGTTTACAGTCGGCCTCCAGCGCTCGCTGAAACAGATCGCCGAATCGGATGCGCTCCGGGACTACTTGTCCGCGTCCGAAGACGAGCGCATCGTCGCGGTAAAGCGGCTGGAGACCAACCTGCTACGCCTGCAAAAAGAATATCAAGACTATTCGGGCGTCTTTTATATCGATGGCAATGGCGCCATCATCGTCAGCGTAATCGATGGGGAACGCAGACTTGGGTTGGACCACCTTGCAAAGGCCAGCGGTTCAGAGGCGAGCCGGGCAACGTCCCAATATACGCACCTGGCGCAGTTGTATCTGAAAATCAAGACAACGCCCGTGTTATTGTCATCGGGCAACATGGAATGGTTTATACCTCCGCGCGACGTGGTGATCGACGGGCCATTCCTCGACGAAAACAACCGGCTGACGATCCTTGCGGGCCAGCCCACCATCGACCTGGACAACGGTGGGTTCGGCGGCTTGGTCGTGATCAAGATGCAACTGGATACCTTCGTGAAGCGCTTGCAGTCGGTGAAATTCTACGAATTGAGCCCGATCTGGCTGTTTGATTCCGCAGGGAAGCTGCTGGTTGCACCGCTCGAGAAATCCCTCGGGCTGGACCCGGCCGCGGTATTAGGCACCATGGTCGCTGAAGCGTTGCAATTTCACCGCACCGACCAGGGCCTGATTGCCGTCCAGGACCTGTCGATCGTGAAGGAAAAGCCGGTCATACGGGTTGCCTACGCCATTCCTTCCTCCCTGATCTTCAAGGATTACCAGTCGGCGATTTATTTTTTCGCGCTGGTACTGGCCATCGCGCTTGCCATCGTCGGCGCGCTTGCCTATGTCGTGTCGCGCAATTTCTCTGAGCCCATCATTGAGCTGGCCCGGGCTGCCGCCAAACTGGAAAACGGGGAGCTTTCCACCCGGGTGACGGTGAACGCGGGCGGCGAGATCGGGGATCTGGTCGACAGCTTCAACTCGATGTCCTCGAAGCTGCAACTGGCCTACCAAAACCGCAACAGCGCGCTCCAGGTGCTGCAGAGCACAATTGCGCATATGAAAAATGAATCGCACGCTGCATCTGCCACCGCGGAGGCCTCGGCAACCGCGGCCGTCGACCAGCCGAGCGACATCAGCCAGATTGAGGGTGCCGATGACCTGAACGAGGTCTCAGCGGTCATCGGCCAGCTCCTAATGGAGCGCGAGAAAAATGTGCGCGAGATTCAAGTGGCAAAGTTGCTGGCCGATGAAGCCAACAGCGCAAAGGGGGATTTCCTGGCAGCAATGAGCCATGAAATCCGCACCCCGCTCAATGCCGTTATCGGCTTGGCCGACGTACTCGCCACAACCGATTTGTCCCGAAAACAGAAGCAGCTGGTAACCGGCATGGAAAACGCCGGCGAGATGCTGCTGCAGATCATCAATGACATCCTGGATTTCTCCCGCCTGCAATCGGGAAGGGTCGAGTTGAGCGACATGCCTATCGATTTGAACGCATTCATGGCCCGTCTGATGCTGTTGGTAGGGGGGCTGCCCAACGCCTCAAGGCTGGACATCCAATGGTCAATCGATCCATCGGTGCCGCAGGTCATTCTTGGCGACGACGCGCGTCTGATGCAGATCCTGATCAACCTGGTCGGCAACGCGGTCAAGTTCACGGAGGAAGGCGGCATTCGCATTGAGGCCCGGGCTGAGCAAGCCGTTGCCGGCGCACCGCTGATCAGGTTTTCAGTTTCCGACACCGGGCCGGGAATTTCCGAGGAATTGCGCTTGCATATGTTCGAGCCGTTCCGCCAAGGCACCGCCGAACGCTTGCGACCGCACGCCGGCTCGGGTCTCGGCCTGGCGATCTGTCGCAAGCTGGTCATGGCAATGGGGGGTAGCATCGAGCTTATGCCCGGCACCGGAAAGGGCGCATGCTTTCAGATCTTGCTGCCCATGCGTGCAGGTGCGCCTGCGGTTCGCAGCCAATCCGAAGCGATCGCAGCACCTTCTGCTGTCAGACCCCTGCGCATCCTGGTGGCCGAGGACACACCAGCCAACCAGATAGTCATTCAATTCATGCTAATTGGCCTGGGTCACAACGTCACAATGGCCAACAATGGCGCGGAGGCCGTCGAAGCGTTTCAAAGTGCGCATTTCGACGCTGTGTTGCTCGACATTCAGATGCCGATTATGGATGGCTATCAGGCGGCGCGGGAAATACGCGTGATGGGCGACGCAGGCCGGGGGGTACCCATCGTCGCGCTGACGGCATTTACCCAGGATTCAGATCGCAACAAGGCAAGCGAATGCGGAATAAATTATTTCCTGTCAAAACCGATCCGGGCGAGGGACATATCGCGACTGTTTGAAACGATGCTCACCAATGGATACTTGCATGAGACCCTGAACACCGAGCGCGCATGAACCAATGCTTGGGAGCGCGGAACACTTTGCGATGAACGTGATGGGCTCGGTAGTTGAAGAGAATGTGGAAATTGACCTGCTCTCTATAGCCGTACCAGTTGACTGGCTGGGGTTTCCTCCGGCATTCGCCAATGCCCACCCCAGAACTCCCGCAAATCCGCCCCCAGAATGCAAAAAGCCCAACCGTGATGGCTGGGCTTAAATGCAAGAATCACAACAACAAGTCGGTGGCTCCCCGACCTGGGCTCGAACCAGGGACCTGCGGATTAACAGTCTTCAGGCCGGGAACGGAAACGCGTTCTAGCGAATTCTGAAAACTTCGCAAGCCCCTGAATTTCCTAGATTCAGCGGCCGTAGTTTGCGCGACAGTGTTCCACGGGGTTCCGGCGTTTTGTGTAATTTTCCATGCTTGATTACACAGGAACTACACAGGAGATTTCACTGCTCGCCTGTATTGGCAGGGCTTTTTAGGCGAGACGCGGCGGAGATTCACCCACCGGCCAGGCTTGAACGCCTCAATAGTCGGCGCTGGCGGGACGGCGATAAATGAAGCCACAAAGCCTTGACGCAGGTCTATCGCGTGATGGCGTGGCGCTATTCTTCTCGCCACCCTCAACTACGCCGTCGCCGTGCCCGCGCATGCGCCCGCCGCGCCTGCTGCCGCAACGCCCGGGCCGGCGACGCCTGCCCCGCCGGCTCTGCCTCAGTCGCCAGCGACGAACGGTTCATCGGTGTGGAATTTCGGCGACAGCAGCACCGGCGCGTCGCGGGTCACCAGCACCATGTCCTGCAGGTGCCAGAAGTTCACATGCGGCTCGAGCGCCAGCACCATGCCTTCCTCGAGCACATGCTCGCTCCTGCGACGCAGGATCGGCTCCTGCTGGTGCCACCAGGTGCCCACGCTGTGGCCGATCAGCATGTGGTGGTCGGGCCATCCGGCCTTGCGATACTCGCCCATGGTGAACGCCCACAGGTCGTGCACGCGTTCGCCGGCGCGGCAGCGGTCGATCACCCTGCGGTGCACCTCGAGGTTGATCGCATAGTCGCGCCGCTGCTCCGCCGACGGCGGCCCGACGATCACGGTGCGCGACTGGTGGCCGGGGTAGCTCTGCAGGTAGGCGACGTAGTCGGTGCGGATGGCGTCGCCGCGCTCGATCACCATGTCGCTCTCGCCGCCATAGGGCACGGTGTTGCGGAACACGTTCAGGATGCCGTGCGCCCATTCGAAGCCCAGGCGCAGGCACGTGCCCATCATGTCGGCGTGCACCTTGCGTTCGGTGTCTCCGGGACGGATGCGGGCGAACACCTCCAGGTAGGCGTCGTCAAGCAGGTCGGCGGCGCGGCGGATCTGCTCGACCTCGGCCGCCGTCTTGATCCAGCGCACGCGGTCCATCAGCGCCGTGCATTCGGCCATGCGCATTGCCGGCAGGGCCCGCGCGATCGCCTCCCAGTGCGCGGCGCTGAAATAGTCCTTCTCGAAGCCGACCTTGGCCGCCGCCAGCCCGGCATCGCGCAGCACCTGCGCGAGCGCCTCCTGCGGCGAGTCGACGTACGCCTCGTAGAGCACGATGTGGTCGATCCAGCCGTCACGCTCGGCCAGGCCGGCGGCGATCTTGTTGGCGACGATCACCGGCCGGCCGTTGCGGGGCCAGACCAGCACCACCGGCCGCGTCGAGTCGGTGAGGTCGACGTGGCGCTGCAGCGTGCCCGGATAGACCACGCCGGAGAGATAGGCGAAGTTCTGGCCAGAGCGCAGCACGAGCGCGTCCAGGCCTTGTTCATCCATGAGCGCGTTCAGACGCGCGAGGTTGGCGATGTTGGTGCGTCTGGCCATGACCTACTCCGGCAAAATGCCCGCCGCCTTGATGATGCGGGCGAACTTTTCGTGATCGGCGCGCAGCATCGCGCCGTACTGCTCCGGCGCGACGATGAACGGCTCTAGCCCTTGCGCGGCGACCTTGTCGCGGAAATCGGCTGACGCCAGGATCCTGGCGACCTCGGCGTGGATGCGCTCGAGGGCTGCCCTCGGCGTGCCGGCGGCGGCCAGCAGGCCGAACCACAGGCCGACATCCATGCCCGGCAGGCCGGCCTGGGCGAAGGTCGGCACCCGGGGATCGTTCAACGGCGTCTCGCCGGAGATCGCCAGCGCGCGCAGCCGGCCGGCCTTGACGTTGCCCAGCACCGTGGCCGGGGTCTGGAACGACAACTGCGCCTGGCCACCCATGACGTCGGCGAGGGCCGGCGCGGCGCCCTTGTAGGGAATGTGCACCAGCTTCACCCCGGCGAGGCTGTTGAACATCTCGGTCGCCAGCTGGTTGAGCGAGCCGCCGGGCGCGGCGCTGTTGAGCGCGCCCGGCCTGGCCTTGGCCAGTGTGATGAATTCCTGCAGGCTCGCTGCCGGCAACCCCGGGTTGATCACCAGCATGAGCCCGGTGCGCGCCAGCGTCACCACTGGCGCGAAGTCGTTGATCGAATGAAACGGCAACGCGGCCTTCGACAGGTGCGGCACCAGCACGTGGGAGTTGCCGGGCAGGAGCAGGGTATGGCCGTCACGCTCGGCGGCGAGCAGTGCCTGCGAGGCGATCACCGTGTTGCCGCCGGGCCGGTTGTCAACCACCACCTGCTGGCCAAGGGCTTCGCCGAGTTTCGGCGCCAGCATGCGCGCGAGGATGTCGTTGGTGCCGCCCGGCGAGAACGGGATGATGATACGCACCGTCTTGCCCGGAAAGACGGTCTGCGCCTGCGCAACACCGGCAAGGAGGACAAGCGCGGCGAGCAGCAGACGGATTGGCAAGGCAAGACGCTTCATCATCGACTCCCTGGCGAGATTGGGATTGCGCATGGAGTTATACAATGATTCGCTGCGCTCTCAGGCAATCCAGGCAGGGACCATGGCGACGATTGAACGCGGCAGCACCCCGGGGTCGACCTCATGAGCGCACGCATCGTCCGCCTCGGTTCGCCGCGCGCCGCCGGCGAGGGATTGCGCATCGGCACGGCGCGCCGGCCGCCGACGCGACCGTGCGCATGGCGCTGCGCGCGTCCTCGGCGCGCGAATGGCAGGCCTTTGTCAAGGCGTACCGGCGCGAGATGGCGTCCCCGGAGGCGAGCTGAATTGCCGGGGACGAGTTGGATCGGGTCGGGGCTCATGGTGGAGTCTCCTGGTGCAGACGATCGATCCGGCGAGACGGGCCGGTCGGCACGCGATGGATTGATAGGAATTCGCTTTTCCAGCGTCGCGGGCGAGCGCCCGACAAGTCCGCTGAGAAACACTCATTCCATGTTTTGACTTTACCACCGCAGTGCTCAAATGTGCAGCTTCCCAAGGAAAGCAATGCAATGCAATACTGTATGCATTCACAGCATCCTGTCCGGGTGACCCGCCCAGACCATGCCTCCTGGCCGCCGCCGCACCCTGCGCCGCACCGCACCCCCAGCGCTACCAGCGCCGCCGCCCCGAACAGACGCTGTGGTATCGGATTGTCCAGACGAACCTCGAAACCTGGCTGGAAC
>SXGR01553929.1_pt1 | contig 14056 bp, 13 predicted proteins | sample 3174711 | NCBI WGS metagenome assembly SXGR01 (sample SAMN11356860, study PRJNA531348) | freshwater metagenome | isolation source: freshwater sample F1-60 | place: China: Fuxian Lake, Yuxi | collected 2017-12-25
AACTCCTCCAGCATGATCGTGACCTTGATGCCATTGGGAGTGCCCAACGAATACAGCTGAAGCGGATGCTTGCCACGTGGCAACACCTTCTCATGCATCGCGCCCGCAATCGGCCGATTCATGGCGCTGTAGCGCCAATTGGGGCTGTCGCCCTTCTCCCAGACCCAGACTTCCGGTGGTGTGTATTGAGATGTGTCAGTCATGTTGGGCTCTCGCGTGTTGCTTGATGGGGTGGCTGAATGGATGAGATCAGTGCGATCAGTGTAAACTTTTCCGTGGCGTGTGTGTTGAATGGGGAAGCCCGCGACGCCCTCCATCCCGTGGAGATTGCGCTTGCACTGGGTTGATGTGCTGCCTGGCTCGGCCACTCAGCGGTAACGACCGAACTGCTGTCGTTGCTGTAGGGCCGTACATCGGTCATAGCCGTAGTTGGAGTTCTGAGCCACCAACGGCTGCAATATGCTGGCGAGCGGTCAACGGTACGGAAGTCGGCTCAAACGACCGGTGCTTCAGCCTAAAGCCGCATCCATTGCGGAATTGATGGAACTACTTTCTTAAACAGCAAAGAAACCTCAAATAAGGGAAAATCCACATACGAATTTCCTACGCAAACCATTGGGCCAGAGGCCGCGACATGAGTTGTGATGCAATCTTTATCAGTCATGCGGCACCTGAGGACAACGACTTCACGCGTTGGCTTGCTGCCAAGCTTACGCTCGCTGGCTACCGTGTCTGGCACGACTTGGATCGACTCAAAGGTGGCGATGTCTTCTGGGACAAGATCGAACATGCGATCCGTGAAGAGTCGTTTCGGCTCATTGCAGTCGTATCCGAAATATCTTTTCGCAAGGAGGGCGTTCGCAATGAATGGGAACTAGCACCTACTGTGGAAAAATTGATTCCCGGTTTTTTCATTCCAGTGAGGATCGACGCTTTTGATTTTTCGCGTCTTCCCATCACAATGCATCGCAAGAACGTGATCGATTTCGCGGGAGGTTGGCACAAAGGGCTATCGAACCTGCTCGACACACTCGCGGAGGCAAATGCTCCACGAATCGCGGAGGCCAATCCTGCATCTGCGCGGCAGTGGCTTTCGGGCGAGAAAGAAGGCGCAATCTTGTCAGCGCTGTCTCCCGAGACATTGGAATCTACATGGCTTCCGATCCTCTCGATGCCGCAGTCTATCGAAAGCGCACGCATCCTTGGATCTGATCGCGGAATCAAAGTCACGCAAGCTAATGGGCGACTTCCTTGGTTTGAGTTCGGTGATCGTATTGTCGGCTTCGCGAAGGGCTCGGAACTAGTCGAATTGATGGCCGATACTGTCATGCTTAAAGCAGCGGGGGGCAATGAGACTAAAACCTTCATTTCCGGCGGGATTCCTTGGGGCAACAACAAAGTATCTGCCAACGATGCGCGTTATCGAGTGGAAAACCTGATCCGCCAAGCTTGGACTTTGGCGATGGAGAAAGCGGGCCTCAAAACCTACGTGTTATCCGGGGGGCGCGTTGTCCACTACGCTACGAAAGAACTTCTTCCCGGAGGTAAATGTGCGTTCGTGGATGCGGATGGGCGTATGCGCAAAAAGAGTTTGTTTGGACGTAGTGAACGCAGGAAGGCCAATTGGCACTACGCCGTGGGGATACGCCCTTCGCTGGATGATCCATGGCGAATTGAGCTTCGAGCGACGATTGTGTTCACGGGGGACGATGGCGTTCCCTTCGATCCCGCCCGTGCACAGCGCTTGCGCATGGGATTTTGTCGCAGCTGGTGGAATGATCGTTGGCGCGGGTTTCTGCGTGGCTTTCTAACGGTAATCGCGGCAGGCGCCAAGGAAATTTCCCTGACAGTCGGAGAAGATCGCTTTATTCGTGTAGGTGCGGAGCCGATTACGTTCCTGTCCCCAGTGCGGCTCACCGATATGCCCGGCGCGGTAGAAGAAGAACCGATTGACGATCCGGACGATGATCCTCTTCAACGCGAAGATATTGAAGATGTCGCCGTGGAGGGGGAATCATGAGCGTAAACCACAACCTAATTTCGCTGCCAGAGCCCCAGCTACTGTTCGCCTACGGGCAGCGCATGGAGCACCCCAAAGATGGATTGCTTCTCTATGGACCGCATTACAATCCTTTTGTAGGCGGAAAATTGCGCTTCGGCCTCATCGCGACCAAGGCAGGTGTAGAGCGCTATTCCAAGCGAGTCCGTGCGCTCGGTCACTCTATTGCGCCAGCGCGTGCGAACGATCCAAATCACACGATGTTTCCAGGATTCCAAAGCGTCTTTGAAATAGAGTGGCCAGAAACCCCGATTGTTTCGATCACGGTAGATGATGCGGAGCTCGCGCGCGTAATACGAATATCGGATCGCCATCAGGCCATTCATAAAGCGGTTTCACTTTACTCCGAAGCCATCGTCAACTATATACGTGAGCAAAGCGAAGTTTCGATCGATCTATGGATGGCCGTTGTGCCCGAGGATGTCTACAAGCTTTGTCGCCCATTGTCGAAGGTTGATAGAGTTGAGCGCCAACCCTCTGATGTGGCTATGGACAAGGGAGTGGCAACGCGATTACTCAGAACACCGTCTTTGTTTGAGGAAGACAATGTCCATGCTGCGATATACCTTTATGACCTGGACTTTCACAACCAGCTCAAAGCCCGCCTTTTGCACTACAAGGTCGCGGTCCAAGTGTTGCGAGAGACGACGCTCGCGCCAGAGGATTTCGTCAAATCCAACGGCATGCCGTTACGCGGCCTACAAGATCCTGCGACACTGGCTTGGAACCTTGCCACCACCTGTTTTTTCAAATCAGGTGGCAGACCTTGGCGCTTGGGCAAACCGAGAACTGGTGTTTGCTACGTGGGTGTGGTGTTCAAAAAGGATTTGTCGACGGCAGAACCAGGTAACGCCTGCTGCGGCGCTCAGATGTTTCTGGATTCCGGCGATGGGGTCATTTTCCGGGGGGCGGTTGGCCCTTGGCTCTCGCGAGGCAACGACGATTTTCACTTGCCGCGTGAAAAGGCTCGGGAACTGATGGCGCTGGTAGTTGATGCGTACCGCAATGCTCATGGCGGCACGGCTCCAACCGAACTCTTCGTTCATGGCAAAACACGGTTTTCAATGGAAGAGTGGGAAGGGTTTCGCGAGACGGTCCCTTCCGACTGTCGCATCGCTTGCGTGCGAATTCGCAGCGACTCTGGGCTCAAGCTGTTCCGGCGTGGGGTGACCAACATACCACGTGGCTTGGGATGGATAAAAACCCCAACATTAGCCTACCTGTGGACCAAAGGCTTTACGCCGCGCCTGCAAACCTATCCGGGACGCGAGGTGCCCAATCCGTTATCTATAGAAGTATGTCGAGGAGAGGCAGATATACAAGAGGTCATGGCGGATGTATTGGCCCTCACAAAGCTCAATTACAACACCTGCATTTACGCAGATGGAGTTCCTGTCACACTACGCTTAGCAGATTCGGTGGGGGAGATTTTGACCGCAGCGCCTAGGCAAGAGGAATTGCCCCCACTTCCCTTTCGCTATTACATCTGAGCGCTCCGAAGTGGGTATAAATTGGGGGGGCATACCAACGATTGTTGCGTGGCCATTGCGGCCGCCTGGCAGACAATTTCCCGCAGGCCAGTCAGTAGGCGACAGTCTATTTCGGTTTAGGGTGGTTCTGTCGGTGCGTGTTAATCGCCAGCTCGATATTGGAAAGCAGCGGCTTAAAAGCGTCGAAGTTTATGCTGTCCGCTTTTGGCACAATCACCTTGTCGGCGAAGATGTTTTTGCCGTAATACTTTTTATTGTCACCGTGCTTCTTTTTTGGGTTGAATATTTTTCCCGCAATCTCTTCTTTGAAGAGGGCCGGCGGGAAAAAGTCCTCAATGCAGGTTGGATCATCATTGGGGCCTAATGGCGTTGGAACGACATAGATATTCGCACACACATGGATAAAGGGCTCCTTTCGCGGAGCACTCACTTTATTTGCGTTCGTTAAATAGTTAAACAATTCTGCAGGACCGTCGTCATTATCGATGAGGACGATAACCGGCTCGAATGGACCAGGAGCTCTAAATTTCCCTGCCGCAGATCGGTATTCGGAGATGAAGCCCATAAGTTGAGACGCGCCGCCATGGATTTTGAGTATGCGATTGGTGTTGCTGTTATCGTATTTAAAACGACGAAAATTAAGGGATACTTTCCCAGCAGCATTGATTGTCGCCAGCGTCGGAAAAGAAGCGGCTAGGCACTTTACTGCGCAGCGAATATAGATGCGGTCGGTCGGACCCTCACAAAGCATAATCGGCTTGGGCGCAGCGAAAAACTCGTTGAACATCAAGAATCGCCGATATGTATTTTCTTTACGAACGAGTTTATACCGCTCATATTTTATTTGTCCGTCCTGATGGCTATCATGAAGTTGCCGTATTGCGTCGTCTTTCTGCGCGATATCGACCGCATCGACAAAAGCCAGCATGCCCTGGAGTTGCGCCGGGCTGGCGCGAGTAACGTTCTTAGTTACGTTACCGAGGACGTCAACCGATTTATAGATGAGGTCGAATTCCCCCTTGTTGATAAGCCGAAACGTGAGTGCTCTGAGCTTGTGACGGTACTCGCTACGCACGTTGACCTTCTCATTTACGACAAGTCCCGTTACTTCTTGGCGTGAGTCGCGCTACTGCATGCGTGTTTTTGCGGCATTTAACTCGAATCCGCTCTTGGAAACAATTGCCATCAAGTATTTACCCGCAGACCATTTTTGTGCATCTCCACTCACGCACACTGCAATGGCTTTTGGAAAGTCGCACTTGTTAGTCGAGAACGTAAGATCGTCTGCATACCGCGTATAGTGGCAGCCAGCGTGCTGCGCTAGGCTGACTAGATGCGTGTCGAGCACATGCGCAATCAGATTAGATATGATCGGAGAGGATGGACTTCCTTGCGGGAGCGCGTTATTGTGGCATGCGATCTGCGCAATAACGGTCGCAACCGCAGGATTAAGGGCGAAGTGCTTGTCCTTGATGAAGAAGCCGCGAACGCGTCCGAAGTTGATGCTTGGAAAGAAGTCCTTGATATCCGAATTGAACACAAATCGACGATTGCGATGCTCCACGGCATTCGTCATGATTGTGCGGTGACGCTTGAATCCGTGCGCTGAGTCATTCTTTCGCAGGCCGGCCTGCTCTAGCTCTTCAAGGCAATCTGGCACCAGTATGGATAAATTCTGTTGGAGAACCTTAAGGCCATCTATCGGCGCGCTTATCTTGCGCGAACTACCATGACGCTTTGGTATGTCGAATTCGGTGTACTTGAGCGGAACAGGGAGTTTGTAAAGCAGATAAGACAGGCTGGACGGTTTGAACGCCAAGAGACGAGCAACATCACTTAGATTGGTAACTCCCTTGAGAAGCGCGAGCTTTGACATTGTTCATTGTGAGCGGTGAAGTGGGCCTACGAGCACTCTTATGCGACCGCAAAGGAAAAATTAAACATCGCATATCATTCAAGGATACGGTAAGGAGCAAACCGTCAGTGCCATTGACTTCACGCGTTACGATTACATAACGCAAGGTCTGCCCGTAGGCCCATGCCTATGGTATCACTGCCACTGGAAAGCATGCCAATCTACGGAACGCTTCGTCTACGAGACGCGAGCCGGGGTAGTGAGGTTCTTCAATATTGACGCGATCAAAGTTTAGCGATTTGATCGCAGAACAAACCTTCTGCCTTTCAGTATCCGCAAGGTATTGCGCAAGCGTTCGACAATTTCGTTAAGTCGCGGAGTGGGAATATGAGAGCATTAAACTTAGCGCCATACGCAGCGAGTACAGCCGATGCTGATGAGGCTGGTGGGCAAGCGTCTCCAGGACATGCGTGGAAACACGTCGGGACACGGAAAGCGGAAGACCGCTTGAGCCATAATCCGGACCTCGACGACCATCGCTGTGAGCTTTACTTCAGGGCGATGCGACTTTAGCCTGAAGCCCCGGTCGTTCAATCCGACTACCATACCGTCGACCGTTGACCTGCACATTGCAGCCCTTGGTGGCTCAGAACCCCAGTGACCGCAAAGGCCGACAAGCAGCCCGTCAGTTCTAATCGGCGAACGATGTCCCCGCAAACGATCCCTGCCATTCATGGCGCCAAAGGTCGGACGGCTCACTTGCGCCATCCGCCCGGCAAGGGCCGGTGGCTGCTCAACACTACAAAACGAACTCTTGCCCAAAATCATTAAGCGCACTGAATTCAGCAGCCGCTTCCGGATGCCTGCACACATCAACGCCCGCTTTAGGGGAAAATCACAACCCGGCGCTGGCAATTTAACCGAGTAAACCATGCCCTTCCATGCAGCAGTCCTGTTCTTCCTGTTAGCTATCAGCGGCATCGCAGTGGCCCATGCGGCCGAGAGCGTCTATCCCAACCGCCCCATCCGCGCGGTGGTGGCATCCGCGCCAGGGGGCGGCCTAGATGCATCGACGCGCATTCTGGCTCCGAAGCTATCGGAGAGCATGGGCAGACCTGGGTGGTTGACAATCGCTCCGGCGCTGGCGGCAACGTGGGGGCCGAGATCGTCGCTCGTGCGAATGCGGATGGCTACACGGTGCTCACATCAACCAGCACTTTGCTCACCGTGAACCCGAGTTTGTACCGGATGTCCTTCAGCGTGGACAAGGACTTGCAGCCCATCACCGTGCTGGCGACCGGCGAGCAGGCCGTTGTTGTGCATCCCAGTGTGCCGGCCCGGACGTTGGCCGAGCTCATCACGCTGGCCCGGCAAAAGCCGGGCGCGCTTAATTATGCGTCCGCCGGTCTGGGCACGGCGACCCATCTGGGTGCGGAGTTGTTGAAGCTTCGTGCCGGGATCAACCTCACCCAGGTGCCCTACAAGGGCGGTGGCCCTGCCGCGGCCGCCGTGCTGGCGGGTGAGGTGCAGTTGCTGGTGGGCACACTGGCTTCGACGATTGCGTTCATCCAGGCGGGCCGGCTGCGCGCAGTGGCCACGACGGGTTTGACACGCTTCCGCCTGACACCGGATTTGCCCACGGTCGCAGAGTCCGGCTACCCCGGGTTTGACGCGGGTCTGTGGTTCGGCATGTCGGTACCAGGCGCCACCCCCAAAGACATCGCACAACGCCTACACCGTGAAGCACTGAAGGCGCTGCAGCACCCTGACGTGCAGACCGCGCTGGCGCGCCAAGGCATGCAAGCCGCGCCCGCAACACCAGCAGACTTTGCCGCGCGTATCAAAAGGGAAACAGACACCTGGGCCGCAGTGATCCGCAAGACCGGCATCAAACTGGATTAGACTCCACGGCTCGCCGGCTGCGTTTCGCGTTTACATCAGGTCCGGGGTCGCACGGCAGGCCAAGGCGTTTCACGAAGCCAGCATCACGTTCGATTGAAACGCGTCGCGCCGCAAGGGCGGGCCCTTTAGCGCTCGCCTTTGATGTCGGCCGCCTTGATCACTTGGCCGTATTTCGCAAACTCCTTGCGCATCCACGCCTCAAACGCGGGGGGCGTGGTGTAGAGCGGCCCCATGCCCTGTGCCGCCATCTTCTCGACGATGTCTGGCATCTTGAGAATTTTTTGCAATTCGGCCGACCAGCGATCGACAATGGGTTTTGGCATTCCTTTGGGGCCGAGGATGCCGCGCACCGACTTCACGTCGAAATCGGTGATGCCCTGCTCGGCGAAAGTGGCCACGTTGGGCAATGCCGGCAGACGGTGATCAGCGGTTATGCCGATCGCCCGCAGTCTGCCGTTGCGCACGTAACCCACCATGCTGCTGGGTGTGCTGAAAAACATCTGCACATGGCCGCCCATCAGATCGTTCAGTGCCGGCCCCGCGCCCTTATACGGCACATGCTGGAGCTTGATGCCGGCCCGTTGCGCAAACATGGCCGTGGTCACCAGCCCGGAGGTGGTCGAGGTCGCGTAGTTGAGCTGCCCCGGCCTGGCTTTTGCCAGCGTGATGAACTCCTGCAGCGAATTCGCCGGCAATCCGGGATGAATCACCATCAGGCTGTCGCTCGCGTCGATCGTGCCCAGCGGCAGGAAATCGTCAATCGGATGGAATGCCGTCTTGCTGATGAGTGATGTGGTCAAGTGCGAATTGGTCGACGTGATCAGCATCGAATGCCCATCCGGCGGCGCGCGCTGGATGATCTCGGTGCCGATGACGCCGTTGCCGCCGCCCCGGTTGTCGATGACCACCTGCACGCCAAAGGACTCGGTAAATTTTTGCCCCACCAGCCGGCCCATGATGTCGTTGCTGCCGCCGGGCGGGTAAGGCACGACAATGCGGATCGGGCGGCTCGGAAACGACTGCGCAACGGCAGCCACAGACGCGCCTGCTGCGGCAACGGCCATTGCCGCCAAGGCGATGCGGGTCAGAATCAAACGGGAATTTTTCATGCCTGGCGTGCCTGTCATCTGGGAAGGGTGTAACGAGTATCGGGCAGGCCTCTCGATTGCGTCAATCGCCGGCCTGTCGCGCGTGATGTCGGTGTTGCAGTTGGTCGATGGATTCCGGTGCTTTACTTGCGAGGGCTGCTCGCGGGGCGCCTTTAGTACCATCGGCGCAGCTTTTTACAAACTAAGGTTCCTTTAGCAGTGTGGCCAAAGTCACTTGGAAAGGGTTTCTAAGTATTTGTTTTAATTGATATTTTTATTAGTCTATTTTTATCCCCGCCGAAGCAATCACCCCTCGCCACTTCGCAATCTCAGCGGCAATAAACCGCTCAAACTCCTCCGGCGTTCCGGGCGATACGGTGTTGCCTTGCGCCTCGATGCCGTTGCGCACGTCCGGGTTGTTGAGCACGCGCACGATGTCGGTATTGAGTTTGCGCACGATGTCTGGCGGCGTGCCGGCACGCACGGAAATGCCTTGCCACGATTGCGATTCGATGGCGTAACCGGCTTCGCGCGCGGTGGGCACGTCCGGCAGGTCGCGCGTACGTTTGGCGGTGAGCATGGCGATGCCGCGGATGCGGCCGCTGCGCACGTGTTGGCCAGTGACGATGGTGGTGAACACCGCCGTGCTGATTTGCCCCGCGAATAAATCCACCAGCGCCGGCGCGTCGCCCTTGTACGGCACGTGAATCATTTTGATGCCGGTGACGCTGGAAAGATATTCCGCCGTGAGATGGATGCCGGTGGCGTAGCCGGGGGTGCCGTAGCTGATTTGCCCCGGTTTGCCGCGCGCGAATTTGACGAACTCGGCGAGATTGCGCGTGGGTAGCGAAGGGTGCGCAGCCAGTAAATAGGGCACGGTGGAAATCAGGGTCACTGCCGAGTAATCCTTAAGCGGGTCGTAACGCGGTTTGGCCTGGGTGAGCGGGATGATGGCGAGCGTGCTGATGGTGCCCAGCCCCAGCGTGTAGCCGTCGGCGGGCGCGCTTAACACCGATTGAAAGCCGATCAGCCCGCCCGCGCCGGGACGGTTTTCCACGATGACGGTGGTGCCCCACGCTTCGGTGAGTTTTTGCGCCAGCGTGCGCGCGATGGTGTCGGTGCCGCCGCCGGGCGCGAAGGGGACAATGATGCGCACGGGTTTGGCGGGGTAGGGTTGGGCGTGTGCCGCACCTGCGACAAGCGCCAGCGCAACACCCGCGAGTTTGAGGGCACGGTGCCCATGGCTGTGCTTCATCAGAACCTCACCAATGCTTCTTGTGTTACGCCGTCACGAAAGCGCTTTACGTATGCCGCCGCATCGATTTCGATACCGGAAATGTTTTTCCTGTAGGCCTCTGAGCGAAAATACGCGAGGTAGTCGGCTTCGTTAACGAAGTTTGCGGCGGACAGCTCCACGGTATTGCCGTCGGGGTCGTGATAGTAGAAGCTGGTGCCGGGGCCGTGGTTATAGGATTTGAACGGTGCGATGTTCTTATCGCGCAGCAGTTCGTAGCGGCCGAACAGATGATCCAGCCCGGCGTGCCGCAATTGCATATGGTGCAGACCCGGTTGGCCTTTCTGGTTGTCCGCCTGCCCCGTGACCTGCGGCGTTTCAAACAAGCCCAGCACCTGCGTGTACGGGTGATCCGAAAAAATGCGGATGAAGGCGATGTTGTAGGCGCCCGTCCAGTTGGGGGCTTTGGCATCGTCGCGCACGAAAAACGCTTTTACGTCAGTGACGGTTTCATACCAGTCTTTCATGGCGGCAAATCGTGCCGTTTTGAGGATGACTTCGCTGAATTGCGGCGGGGTAAATTTGCCGCTGGTGGTTTTGACTTGATTCATGGCGTCTCCCGGGACTTGCAGGGCCTGCGCGCCCGAGGGTACATGACGGCGCGTTTGGCGTACAGGGCGGGAATCATAGCGCATCACGCAGCGCGGGGTGGGGCTGCTATAGTGCCACCGTGAAAGCAGATGAAGGGACGGCATGGCGGATACGGTAGAACAGGCAGACACACCGGCGGTGGAGAAAGCAAAGCCGCCGTCGTTCCAGCGCGCGCTGGTGATCAGCGCGGTGCTGGCCGGGTTGCTGGTGATCATGGGCTGGTTTTACGACGCATTGATGTTTGTGCTACTACCGGCACTGGCACTGATCTGGCAGGTGTTGTGCGCACTGGGTTATACGTTGCTGCGCAAGTGGCACATGCTGAAACTGTGCGGCTTGCGCATGCTGATCTGGCTTGCCGCGATCATGACCCTGATGTTCATCCACGATTACTACCTGAAATCCACCCGCAAAAGCGCTGAGGCTGTGGTATCCGCGCTGCAAACTTATCGTGCGCGCGAAGGCCGTTATCCGCCGAATCTGGAGGCACTGGCACCGCGCGACATGGCCGTGGTGCCGCTGTGGTCCATGTCGCCGTCCGGAGCGCAGCCGTTTCGATACAAACTCGTCGGCGAGAAAGAAGAAAACAAAGGCGAAAATTTTGACCTGAGATATTTCACCGGCTTTCGCCACCAGCACATTTATGAATCCGCCAGTGGGAAATGGAAGTTGACGGATTAAAATTCTGAAATAAAAATATCAATAAAATCAATTACTTATGGTTAATGACTGCTGCGCGATATCGGGCTCCGCGATTCGTCCAATATTTGTAAAACTACGTGCCGATCACGGCGGATTGCGTAATACTCTGGCCTCCCCGCGTTGCAGGCATTCTCGTCCCGTTGTTCCCGTTCCATTTCCATCGTCGTTCAACTGACTTTCAACTCATTCTAAATTCACTGAGGAGTCCCGCCATGGCAAGACTGAAATCGATTACACAAAAAGACCAGGTTCCTGCAGAACATCACGCAATTTTCGACGCGGTGGTGAAGAGCCGCGGCGGTGTCCATGGGCCCTTCAGTATGGCGATGCATTGCCCGCCGATTTCGGCTCATCTAGAGGCGCTGGGTGGTTATGTGCGCTTCGGCGGCAAGCTGGATCATCGGGTGCGCGTGCTGGCGGCGATGACGGTGGCGCGCGAGTTCGACTGCCTGTATGTGTGGGGTGCGCAAACCGGTTCGGCTCGCAAGCAGGGCGTGGCGGAATCGACGATTACGGCGATCCGCGAAAAGCATTCGCGCGGGCTGCCGCCGGAAGATGCGCAAATTGTCGACTTCACCCGCGATCTCATCCACAAGCATCGCGCGAGCAATGAAGTCATGGCTGCGCTGCTGAAACGCTTTGGCGAGTATCAACTGGTTGAACTGACCGGTACCATTGGTTATTACACGTTGCTGACCATGACCGCCAATCCCACGGAACTGGAGCCGGCCGCAGGCATGGAAGTGCTGAAGGTTTAGCGCGCGTCTCGAATTCACGCATTCACGAAAGAGATTTTCATGTTGATCGTCGATTCCCAAATACACATCTGGCAGAACGGCAAGATGAGTGCGCATCATCGCCAGATTCCCACCTATTCCATAGACGACGCTGTGGCGGAGATGAATTCCGCTGGTGTCGATTGCGCGGTGATCCATCCGCCCAGCTCGCTAGGCGAGGCGGTTAATGTGTATGCCGAGGAAGCGGTGCGCCGTTACCCGGACAAGTTCTGCATCCTCGGTCACATGGATTTGCTCCGTCCCGACCGCGAGAACATCGTGGCAAACTGGCGTAAGCGCACCGGCATGCTGGGTTTTCGTTTCACTTTCAATGAACCGAGCCAGAAAACCTGGTGGACAGACGGTTCGCTCGACTGGTTCTGGACGGCGTGTCAAAAGCAGGATTTGCGTGTAGGCCTTCTGGCGAGCGGCGCCAACATCGCCGCGTTCGGCAACATCGCGCGGCGTTATCCCGATCTGAAAATCCACATCGACCACATCGGCCGCGGTGGTGGCCGTGCAGGGTTGAAAGATGATGCGATCTACGCCGATCTGCCCGACATGCTGGCGCTGGCGAAGCTGCCTAACGTGGCTGTCAAGCTGTCGGGTGCGCCCAGCACGTCGAGTCAGGCGTATCCGTACAAAAATGTCCACGGCTATCTGCAGCAGATCGTCGACGCTTTCGGCCCGGAGCGTTGCTTCTGGGGCACTGACATCACGCGCATGCCGATTTCGTATCGCCAGTGCGTGACGATGTTCACCGAGGAAATGTCCTGGCTGAAAGGCCGCGATCTTGAGCTGGTGATGGGTGGGGCGATAGTGAAGCGGCTGGGTTGGCAAAGGCCCGGTGCATGATCAGTTGCAATGACTCTCGTTAATTCAACAAGGATTTCATCATGCGTCTTCCCATACTAGACCCCGAGAAATTCACGCCGCGCTAGAAAGAAGTGAGCGCCAAACACATTGAGCGGCGCAGTTACCTAGGCGGCCCGTACAAGGTCTGGATACACAGCCCGGACATGTTTGAAAAGGCCTCGGCGATCAGTAACTACATGCGTTTCGATTGTGGGCTGCCGGTAAAGCTGCGCGAGTTTGGCATCCTGGTGATGTCGCGCTATTGGGACGCGCAGTTTTCGTGGATCGCGCATGTCGATAAGGCGGTAGCCGCCGGTATTCCACAGGATGTGGTGGACGATCTTGCCGCCGGCAAAAAGCCCAACTTCAAGGCTGACGACGAACGCGTGTATTACAACTTCGCCATGGAATTGCTCACGGATCATTTTGTCAGCGACAAAACCTTCAACGAAGCGCGCGCCATTTTTGGTGAACGCACGCTGGTGGATTTGATCGGCTCGGTGGGTTACTTCAGCATGCTGGCGATGTGTTTGAATGCTGGGGAAGTCGATCTGAAAGCGGGTGCCAAACCACCGTTTGCGGATGTCAGCGGCTATCGCAAGAAAGCGTGACAGAACACGGTCGAAAGTCGTAAGTATCTGTTTTAATTGATAGTTTTTAGGAGCCAAGAACATGGATCTGGGACTTAAAGGAAAGAACGCCATCGTCACTGGCGGCAGCCTGGGCATCGGCCGCGCCATCGCGCGCGAGCTGGCGCTGGAAGGTGTGAACGTCGGCATCGTTGCCCGTAGCAAAGACCGGCTCGAAGCCGCCGCGAAAGCGCTGTCCGCCGAAACCGGCGCGAAGGTGATCGCGCTGCCGTGTGATGTAACGAACAAAGTACAGGTTGAAGCCGCAGTAGCGCAAGTGGTGTCGCAACTGGGCGGCGTGCAGATTCTGGTGAACAGTGGTTCGTCCCCCGGCGGCTCGGCTTCCGCCATCGGCCCGATTGAAACCGTGGTGGACGACGACTTGCTGCTTGATTTCAACACCAAGTATCTGGGTGCGGTGCGCTTTGCGCGTGCCGTCATTCCCCACATGAAAAAGCAGGGCTGGGGTCGCATTATCAACATCAGCGGCGCCAACGCGCGCAACGCGGGCAACCTGTCTGGCGGCGCGCGCAATGCGTCGATGGTTCACATGACCAAAACGCTCGCGGTGCAACTCGGCCGCTTCGGCATCACGGTGAACTGCGTTCATCCCGGCACCACGCGCACCGAGCGCACGGCCACACTGCTGGCCAAGCAAGCGGCGGAGCAAAATATCACGCCGGCGGAAGTCGAAAAGCGCACCTTCGCGCCTGATGCGCCGCGCAGCAACGCTATCTGCCGCATGGTTGATGCAGCCGAGATCGCCTACGTCACGTCGTTTCTTGCTTCAGAGAAATCCTGGGCGATTTGCGGTG
>SXGR01130299.1_pt1 | contig 14055 bp, 17 predicted proteins | sample 3174711 | NCBI WGS metagenome assembly SXGR01 (sample SAMN11356860, study PRJNA531348) | freshwater metagenome | isolation source: freshwater sample F1-60 | place: China: Fuxian Lake, Yuxi | collected 2017-12-25
TCAATTGCCTGATAATAAATCTTCACTGAGAATGTGTAAGCAGGCTAAGTGAGGCTGTGTAGCAATGCTTGAGCATGAGCGAAAGATTGCTATACGACTCTTAATCACCGGGTCTATATGCTCAAAATCCGAAACCTTTGCAAAAATCAAATATCCTTTACCCATGAAATATAAGTACCTACAGATCCTGCTGATTACCGCCATCGGGGCATACTTCATTGGGGCAACTGATGTAAATGATCTATTTGTAATCCCCTTTGCAGCTGTTTTGATGTTTGTGCTGGTCACTACCAGCAGGCGGGGTAAGAAGTAAGGTTGTTTTTTTAAGGGTTAGTACCTAATCATCAGCTAGAACCAGTGCATCACTTGGGTCCCAACTTAGATGACAGATCGTCCCCACGCTAGGTGCTTGCTCAAGTGTGGAGGCTACTTTAATTAATTGCCCAAGCCCGCAATCAATAAACAACAGGGTAGAGCCGCCATAGAAATTTGAGCTAATTAACTCTCCTGATATCAAACCATTATTGACTAAACTGATTTTTTCCGGGCGTAAGACTAAGACAGCTTTGGCACCCACAGGTAGTGAGGTGGTTGCAATTGGTAATGATCTATCTGCAACTTGCAGGGTGCCAGTTGAAACTACTCCCCTAAATAAATTGTTCTCACCAATAAAATCAGCCACAAACTTAGTTTTGGGCTGTTGATACATTTCAACAGGTGTGGCCACTTGGATCACTTGACCTTTATCCATTAGTGCAATTCGATCAGCGATTGACATCGCCTCCTCTTGATCATGGGTGACTAAAATGAAGGTAATTCCAGCCTCATGTTGTAATCGCTTTAATTCAAGTTGCATCTCAGATCGCACCTTTTTATCTAATGCAGATAAGGGCTCATCTAAAAGTAAGATTTTAGGTCGTTTAACTATCGCTCTAGCCAAAGCCACCCGCTGCTTTTGACCACCTGAAAGCTGTGATGGGGAGCGATCTTTTTGATCAAGTAATGCCACTGTCTTAAGGACCTCCATACTTCGCTGATTAATCTCATCCTTAGGTAATTTCTCCCGGCGCAAGCCATAGGCCACATTTTCAAAGACTGTTAGGTGAGGAAAGAGGGCATAGGATTGAAACATAAGATTTACTGGTCTTTTGTTAGCCGGTAGTGACAATAGGTTTTGATCTTGCAATGTAATTTGACCATCATCTACTGATTCCAGACCGGCAAGTGCTCGCAACAAGGTAGTCTTGCCGCAACCTGATGGGCCAAGTAGGGCAAAAAATTCGTTTTCAGCTATCTCTAATGAGAGATTTTTCACCGCAGCCTGCTGTCCATAACTTTTAGTTAAATTTTTGATACTCAAAAAGGTACTCATATTTGATCTTTTATCTTCACATTTCGTTGGGCAAAAATAACAATTACGGCACTACTTAATAAAACAATAGTTGCAAGTGCATTTATCTCAGGTGAGACACCAAAGCGCACCATGGAGTAGATCACTATGGGCAGAGTTGGGGTGCTAGGGCCATTAGTGAAAAAAGCAATCACAAACTCATCTAACGATAAGGTAAACGATAGAAGGGCGCCAGCAATAACTGCTGGTTTAATACTTGGCAAAGTAATTCTAAAAAAGCTACCAATAGTGGTATCGCCTAAATCAGCTGCAGCTTGCTCTAATGAGGAATCTAATTGGTGCAATCGCCCTCTTACTATTGCCGTTACAAATGCCGCACAAAATAATGCATGGCTTATAATTACTGAATCTAGCCCCAATGCGTAATTTAAATTGGTAAATAAGGTAAGTAAGCCAATTGCCAATGCTAAATCAGGAAAGATTGCCGGAGTTAATGCGATAGCCTCCAAAGCTGAAGATCTTTGATATCTAGCTAAGCCAACTGCTAATAGTGTGCCCAGGATTACGGCAAGTAATGTGGCAAGAATTGCCACAATAAGTGTGTTTTTAAAACCAGTCAAAATCTCTGGACTATTTATTAATTCACCATACCATCTGGTACTAAATCCAGTCCAAGTAAATGGTGCATCTGATTCATTAAATGACATAAATATTAAAACTGCAATTGGCAGATATAAGAAGAATAAGACGCCATAAAGTGGATACTTTAGCCAGCCTAATTTACTGTCCATCTTTCTCCCCTAATACTGATTTGTTTACTCGAGCCTGAATAAAGAAGAGAATTAACAGCATAATTACCATGGAAATAGCCAGTACGGATCCAAATGGCCAATCCCTGGCCTTTAAGAATTGATCACGGATTAAATTTCCTACCATGACGGTTTTTCCACCACCTAGGAGTTCTGGCACAATAAAATTTCCAATACTTGGCACAAATACAAATATGGCACCAACTAAAACACCAGGTAGCGCAAGCGGTAAGGTAATTTGTCGAAAAGCTTGAGCTGCAGTAGCACCTAAATTGATCGCCGCCTCCTTCATTGCTGGATCAATTCGAACTAAAGCTGAGTAGATCGGCAGGATCATTAGTGGCAGATAGGCATAAAGTAATCCCAAGATTACCGCCCCTGGTTTATATAACAGCTCAAGTGGTTGATTAATTACCCCAATATTAATCAGACCCTTATTGAGAAAACCTTGGGTATTTAGCAAAACTATCCAAGCATAGGTGCGTATTAAGAAATTAGTCCAAAATGGCAACACAATTAACAGTAAAAAAATATTTTGCCAATTACTAGGCAGTTTTGTAATTGCATATGCAGCTGGAAAGCCGATTAAAAATGCTAATAGTGTCGCCGCAGCAGCAATAAGTATGGATTCAATTAATATACCGATATATAAAGAATCTAATGCCCGGGTGTAGTTTTCTAGGGTAAAGATAAATTCAACGCCGCCGTAAGTGCCCCGGGTTAGAAATGTGTAGAAAAAAATAAACCCTAGGGGAATCAACATAAAGATGGTGATATAGGTAAGCCCAGGTAATAAAAAGATACTACGCGCTAGCAGGGCACGACGCTTTGCTGCGTCGTGCCCTGCCGCTACCTGAACTTGCGCCATCTACTAAGTTTTTTAATTACTTAGCAGTGACTTCTGTTGCGATTCTGGTATATAACGAAGAGGCTTTGCCTAAATCTACCAACCCCTCCTGCTGCAATAACTCAGCTGGTGAGATAGCCATATTTGGGAAATCGCCCACTAATGCTGGTAATGATTTTGCCATCGCAGCTGAGTTAGGCACTTTGTAAAGAATATTATCAACTACCCAAGAATGAATATCTGGTTCATAGATATAGTTTAGGAAAGCGTGTGCTGCCTCTTTATTCTTAGATGTTTTTAATACCACCATGGTGTCAGCCCAAAGGTCTGAGCCCTCACTTGGCACAATAAACTTAATATTCTTATTTTTAGCTATGCCGTAGTTGCACCAGCCATCCCATGCCTCAACCATGACCGCCTCACCTGATACCAAGCGCTCATAAAAAGTTGTGTCATCATAGGCTAGCAAATTGGATTTAGCTTTAATTAAGAGATCTTTAACCTTACCCATCTCTGCTTCATCTTGTGTATTGGCTGAGTAACCCAACGCTTTTTGTGCCGGCAACATTAGCCAGCGCTCTGTCGCAAGCATAGTTACCTTGCCCTTGTATTTAGGTTTAGGGGTTAATAGATCATTCCAACTAGTTGGCTCATCACCCTTCATTAAATCAGAGCGATAGCAAATTCCAGTTGTTCCCCATGCGTAAGGTAGTGAGTACTTTGCGCCAGGATCATAGGAGAGCTGCTCTGCCTCTTTAATTAAATTACTAGAATTTGGAATCAATGATTTATCTAGATTTTCTAGTAATCCTTGTGCAGCCAAGGCTTGAGCAAATTGGCCAGAGACAAATGCCACATCAATACCTGAGTCGCCACCGGCTGTTAATTTAGCCATTACCTCTTCATTTGTGGCGTGGTTTGTAATAGTAACTTTAGTGCCAAACTTTTCTTCAAATTTGGCTGCAATATCCTCTGGGTAATATGCTGCCCAAATACTTACAGTTAGTTGTTGCGTCGAAAGATCAGCATTTGGATCTAGTGCAGATGATCCAGAACCTGAACCCCCACAAGCTGATAATCCAATAAGTAATAGTGCAGTAACACTGCCTACGATTGCTTTTCGTGCCATTCTCATTTTGCGCTCCTAGATATATGCCCCTACCAGTAGAGGCTGAATTACCCTCACAATAGAGAAAAAAATGGGATTTTTCTAGAGGTAAAAAGTTCAAATCACCTAAATATTTACATAATTTCATAGATACTGTTTGATAATCCTATGGCCAGGGAAAAATTGACTGTGTTGTTTATGCCCGAATCAGCATACGGACCAACAAATCAATGTATTGGCATTGGATATAGGTTGCTTAAAGCAGGACACAGAGTGGTATTTGCGGCTGAGGCATCTTGGGCCGGCAAATTAACCGCACTCGGCTTTGGAGAGGACTTAGTTAATTTGGCACCTCCTGCCCCAGCTGATACTAATGCAGATCCTGGACAATTTTGGACCGATTTTATTCGCGATACCTCACCAGAGTTTAGAAAACCAACTATTGCACAATTAGAAACCTTTATAAAACCAACTTGGAAAGCGCTAATAGATGGGGCAATTTACTGTGAGCCGCAATTAAAAGAGATTATCAAGCGAGTAAATCCTGATGTAATTGTTGAGGATAATGTTGTGGCATTTCCGGCACTGATGACTGCTGGTAAACCATTTATTCGAATTGTCTCCTGTAATCCGCTGGAAATGAAGGGAGAGAATGTTGCACCAACATTCTCTGGATATCCGGCCAATAATCGTAAAGAATGGCAGGAATTTAAAAATGAGTATCGGCGAACCCACTATCAGATGTGGCAGGAATTTAATACCTGGGTTCAAGCTCAAGGAGCACCAGCTCTAAGTGAGTTGGAATTTATTCATGAATCTAAGGATGCCAATCTCTATCTATTTCCAGAGGTGGTTGATTACACAACAGATAGGCCACTTGGTAAAACCTGGACCCGGATGGACTCAAGTGTGCGTGAGACTGATGGCAAGTATGAAATTCCCACCGAGGTAGCCCAACGAGGTGTGGGCTCTAAATTAATTTACCTATCTCTTGGCTCACTTGGTTCTGCCGATGTGGGATTGATGAACCGATTAACTGAAGTTTTAGGCAAGACACAACATCGTTACATTGTGAGTATGGGGCCGCAACATGAACAAATTAAATTAGCAGCTAATATGGTCGGATCCCAATTTCTACCGCAAACGAAGATAATTCCCCAAGTTGATTTAGTAATTACCCATGGTGGTAATAACACCACCACAGAGGCCTTGCATTTTGGTAAGCCAATGATCTTGCTGCCACTATTTTGGGATCAATATGACAATGCCCAGCGAATGCATGAAAAGGGCTTTGGCATAAGACTTTCCACCTATAGTTTCACAGATGATCAAATGCACTCAGCGATATCGGCATTACTGACTGATGTTGTATTACAGAAAAAAATGCAAGAAAATGCCAAGATTATTCAAAGCCGTGATGGCCTAGCGGTAGCCGCTTCGGTAATTGAAAAAGTAGCAAATAAATATAAATCTTAATCATGCACCTGACTTTAGTTCAGTGCCAACAATTACTTCCCCAATCTCGTCGTGAATTAATTCAAAGTGGCGCCGATGAGGTGCACGAATTTAAGATAGATGATAAAAGTGGGGTATTGATTTTTAACTCTGGGCAACAATATTTTATAGCACCTTATGTGAAAGATCCCGAGTATCGAAGAGCTCAAGCCGTTGATTGCATTAGCGCAAAGTTACTCAGTAACCCACTACCCACTGGCTTATCTACTACCTTTAAAATTGGCAATTATAAAAATGAACGGGTAATTACAGCAGATCAAAGTAATCAATCTGTTGTAGTTGATGAAAATGTAATCATTAAGTGGCAATTAGTCGCAAAAGTCTCACAAGATGCCAAAAAACAAGAGTTGCTTAGTAAAAATGGTTTCAATTATCTGCCGCAATTGCTGGGGAATATCTATTGGCACGATTACTTAGTTGCTTCTGTGAATCGTTATATCAAGGCGGCAGAAGATGGCTGGAGTTGGTGTGTCGAGTATGCCAAGCAAGGGGATTATGGCACTTGGGTGACTGATCTAGCTCAATTAACAACTCAGATGCATTTGGCATTAGCTGGCCAGATACATGGTGATTTCCATGTTGGTCAAATTTTGAAAACCAAAGATTCGCAAAAGTTATGGGTGATTGATTTTGAAGGGGATCCGTTGGGTGCTAATCAAGAGCAATCTAATCAACTACGAGATGTTGCAAGTATGTGTGTTTCGTTTTTTCACGTTGGAGCAGTAGCAATAAAGTATGGTGCCGATACGAACTCTATTAAGAAATGGATATTGGATACTCAGGGTAAGTTTCTATCGAAGTACTTTGGGAGCAAAGCTTTTGATTTAGGTCAATTGCAACATCAGATGAGAGCGCTTGAAGATAGAGAGTTGGAGTATGCTGATAAATTCTTAAATTATTGGCGATATGCACCTGAATTTGCTATCCAATATATGGAAGAGTTGGGTTATGGATCCAGTTAAGTTTGGTCAGGATTTGGCTAGAAAAGCTGAATTAACTGATAAGTTAGCTAATGAAAATTTTAATTGGCCAGATTTATCAAAAAAAACTTTAGTTTTTACTGCGATGGGCTCATCTGCCTTTGCTGCCCAAGCCATCGTTACTCGATTGCAAAATTTTGGGCATAATGCGATTTTTTCTCTGGCAAGTAATCCAACTCCTCCTAAAGCAAGTGAGGATAAGGTTTTAATTGCAATTTCAGCTACAGGTAACTCTGCCGAAACAAAAAACGCATTTGAGAATGCAATTGGATTTAAATCCAAAATTTGGCTTACCAATTCGGCAAATGTTTCAGGCAATTTAGTCCAGATGCAGGCCGGAGCAGAAACTGGTGAGGTAGCTTCACTTACCTATTTAGCAACGCAAATTGCATTGCTAAAATTATGCGAGCAGTTGGGATATATAAAAGATATTAAGAGCTCGATATCACTGGCTGCAGAGGCAATTGAAGATATCTCTTCAAGTCAGCAAAGGTGGCTACCTGATCTAATAAGCCACATAAAATCTCCTAATGGTACTTACTTCATAGCGCCACATGATCGATTTTGTAATGCGCAACAAAGTGCATTAATGATGCGCGAGTGCCCCAGATTGCCAGCGGTAGCCTGCGAAACTGGTGATTGGTCACATATAGATGTCTACCTGACCAAAAGTATCGATTATCGCGCAATATTATTTCCTGGCTCGATTTGGGAAGAACAACTTTTTAAGTGGACTACTGAGCGTAATTCAAAAGTTGCAACTATAGGATTTGAAAATAAATCTGCGTCTCTAACTTTGCGCTATAAGCATGATAGAGATCCAATTGTTAGATTACTATCTGAAATAACCTTTGTTGAATTAATCGCCCAAAAAATTTGGCTAGGATAATTTAATAACTACCTGATAGCTTAAAACTTTTTACTCTATTTAAATAAACTTATCTTTACTTTACCTTCGCTTTGCCACTGCTTTCTTTTTAGATCGCCGCTTTACCGCTGCCTTCTTGACTCTCTTCGGCTTACTTTTTTGAATATATCTTTTACCCTCTGAGCTCTTAACCTCAAAGCCATGATCGATAAAGTTACTTCCACCCTTTCCTGAGCTTTTTACAGATTGAGATTTATCGTTATCTAAATTGCGCCAAAATCCCCAGTACCAAAAGAAGAGAGCTGCAGCTGGAATTAGAAGTAGTATCAAATTATCCATATCAAACTCCCCCCTTTTTTTAACTTATTGCAATAATACTGGCAATAGATGGGATTGTTTGGTGTTTTTAATCTCGCTCCTCGGCGATGGCGTTGCCACCATCGACAATTATTGCCTGTCCAGTTAGATAACTAGCACCATTTGAGGATAGGTATAAGGCTAAGGATGCTACTTCATCTGGTGTGCCGGATCTTTTAAGTGGAGTTTTCACTCCCTGTTTTGCTTCATGCTCACTTTGAGTATCAGTTGCAATCCAACCAGGCAAGATGGCATTTGCTGTGATTTGATGCTTTGCCTCATCTAGTGCAAGTGATTTTGTTAGACCAATTACCGCTGCCTTTGCTGCGGCATAAACTGGTTGATTTGCCATCGCCATTGCCCCACCTGTAACCGATGCGATCATAATTATTCGGCCACTCTTTGATTTTCTAAGTAGTGGCAGAGCTGCTTTACTTAGTAAAAAGGCGGTATCTAGATTTCTAGCTATCCCCCGCTGCCAAGCTGTGGTTGTAATACTTAGTAGATCTGCCGCCTCATCCTTTGATAAGGGAGTAATTAGTGAGCTCATGCCAGCATTATTAATTAAGATATCAAGGGATGAAAGGTGAGAGATTATCTTTTGGCACGCCTCTTCTTGGGTTAGATCTGCCACAAAGCCGGTAGCAGATAACTCTTTGGCACGATCATAAATACGATCTGTAGTTGAGGTAATAAATACCTGCGCGCCAGCATTTTTTAATGCTTTTGCGATTGCATAACCAATCCCGCCAGCAGCGCCACACCCGGAGATAAGTGCGGTTTTACCTGATAATGGATTAGATATTGTGCTCAAGTTCGCCCTTTGCACCCTTTGCACCCTTTGCAGTAGCGCTTAATACCAACTTTGGTTTTTCCTTATTACGCCTGGTTATCTCAGATTTAATCTCTTTGATGGTTTCTGGGATGCCATTTTCATAGGCGTATAGGGCGAGGGCAAATAATCTAGCAAAGGCTTTGCCATCAGATGCGCTGAACTTCAGGCCACTAGTTTTCTTTCGATTTGATACTCCAATAATAAAATCATTGCCCGCCTCATTTCGGGCAGCAGATAACATCTTGGCAAAGCTCCACTCAGTTGTGTTATAGGAGCCGGCAAAGATTAGACGTTGATTGGTTAACTTAACCAAACCTTGCTCTTTATCTATTTGCATCTCTTGTCCTGGAATGACAGTCCCAGAGAATTGACCAACTCTTACCCGTACTCCTGCTACTACCGGTATTGAAACACCAGCAGATCCACCTCTATATGTGGATGGCGTTCTGCCCGCCTCATGAAAGATAGCTTGTCCAGTCCATAACACTAACTCACCTTTTTTCTGAACTAATTGGTGATCCTCTGGTTCATCACCTTTGGCTGCGTTGGTGAAGATATCTAGGGCGGTGTTTAAAAGATCTAACTCTGATTGCCATTGGTAGGTTTCTAATTCAAATTGGGCTTGTGCTCTTTTAGCTGCACGCCTAGCTTTAAAATCTGCAATAAATCCCATGGGTTGATTATCTCTTTACTTTAAGTAATTTCATATCTTTATTACCTTATTTATGATGTTCTCGGGTGTGGCAGCCCCGCGTAGCTCTGCCTCAACATTGTTTGGGATGCCATTGATTTGCGCACTTGCCACAATAGATAGTTGGGTGGCGATATCTGCCATAAAGTAAAAGGCGGAGGATCCTGCCTTATCTAGGATGAGCTGTCCTTGAGCAAGGCGAGCATCTGAGTACTTCTCTCGATCATTTTTATCATCATCTAATACATCTAGTAGGTATTGTTTAACTGAGAGTGCAATTCCAGTTGAGTTATCATCTGCCAAAATTAGCTCCTTTAACTCTTGATCTAATGATGGTTTGCGAAATCTACGCTTTTTTCTATCTTTACCAAACTTATTAATTAACCAGTAGAAGAAGATAAATAGCAGTATGAACTCAAACATCAGTTGACCCCCTTATAAGTACCTGGCTCAAACGGTACTGATCCCCGCTGTCAGTGGCTATGGGTAGTTTTTCTACTATGAAAACTCGCCTTTCTTGCCCATTTTGTAACTCTGATCAGGTCAAAGAGATCATCTATGGCATGCCTGATTTTGAAAGCTTTGATTTTGATAAGTTTGAAGTTGGTGGCTGTTGTGTTACTGGGCGTGACCCACTGTATAAATGTACTAAATGTGAGATTAGTTGGTAGAGATGAGTAATTTAATTTTCTACCCGTTTAATCGGTGCTAATTTGCCACCGACCACCATGGCTGCGCCAATTAAAACTAGGTTCTTAATTATGTATTGCCCCTCTAGCGTTAGGTTAAAGGGGGCATCGATAAAGCAGATCTCCGGCCGTAATACCAAGGGTAGGAAGGTGCCGGGCATTTGCAGGGCTAGTAAAAATAAGCCAACTCTAATTAGTGGGGTGTAGAGCAGGCAGATACCAATTAATATCTCCCAAAAGCCAAGGATTGGAATAAAGATATCTGGATCAAACCAGTAGATGGTTTTAGTAATTACCTCATTCGCGGGTGAGTCGCCAAAGGGCTTTAGCGCGCCAAACCAGATAAAAATAATTCCCAGTGAGACTCTAAGTACTGGCAGTGACCAATTGTTTAATTTTTCAATTAGGAGTGAGTCAAACTCCTTAAGGTTAAAGTTTTTAAAATCCCGTAAGTTTTTCAAGGCTACTTTGCGGGCTCAAGCTCTGGTGTTGGTATCGGAAGTGCTGGGGTAATTACTGGATCTCGCTCTCGCCTGACAACTCGATCTGGCTCACCGATCTCAGCCATCTAATCTCCCCTTAACTTGCTAACTCTGATACCCCTACCTTATTACGATCAACCTAATAAATCACTAGGTAAAAGTATTAACTGCCACACACCCCCACCTTGAAAAAAATCTCTACTAAGGGTGAGCTCTTTATCTTTTTACATTTAGGTCTAGCCTTTAGGGATGAGTGTTAATTCCAAGCGGCAGCGGTTAATTAAATGGGTAAGAAGATACCCAGTAATTGCCCTAGCCGCGCTGGCCTTGGGCTATTTATTAGGTGGCTTCTCTGAAACCGATGATGGCCCTATCCCACAACAGATAGTAATTACCGCACTCTACCTATTTATATCTTTAGTGCCGCTGGGATTTATTATTGCATTTTTAGTAGTTGGCAGATTAGGTGATTTAGAGAGTGCTGCCAATAAAGAAAAGCAATCTAATTTAACCTACCAAGATGCCTTTGATCTACCCTCGCAAATTATGCATGGCTATAAGTTGGCGATGGTAACTGGTAGATCCCCCACCTTAACTGGCTTAACTGGGGATAGGTATCTATCTGATGCTCAAGCTGTGTGTAGTGAGAATCCAGAACATATCCCACCGGTAGCAGAGTGTGAGTGTGGTTTTTATGCCTACAAGGATTTAGCTGATGCCCAATTTGAGTTATCAATTAATCCAGGTGCGTTTTTATTAGATGTAGATTTATTTGGTTTAGGCTTTACCTATAAAAATGGCTTTAGGGCAGAGACTCAGGTAGTAAATCGACTAATCACACCTAGTAGATGTATGCGATGTCGAGTACTACCAGCAAAGGTATTTGTTACTACCTATAGATTAGGTTATGAAGATACCACTTGGTGGCAGTGGCAAATACGGTGTGTAATTTGTAGTAGCAGCTTTAAGCAGGAGGATAAGTTAGCGATAGAACAGATGGCTGATAGATTAGCTGTAAAAATTAACTCATCCTTCTCCTAAATTTTGAAAAGTATTTAACCCCACCACTTGCCCATAGCGCCCACATAACTAGTGGCGGTTGGAAGAATAATCTGATTAATCGCTTTTGATCAGTATCTAAGCCAAAGGCATCGATGCCATTTACATATTGATTAATATTTCCTGGGAATATCAAGATAAAAAATATGGCGGTAATTAAACCAATTAAGGCTCGGTATTTTTTAAACTCAAATACGGTGAAAAAAAGTAGTAGGCCTAATGCCATCTCCACTAATCCAGATGCCACCACTACAAACTCTGGATCTAATGGCAACCAGGTAGGAACCTGAGCTTCAAACTCTTTTCGATTTGAGCCTAGGTGGCTGTTGCCAGCGAAAAAAAGAAAAACACCTAATCCAAGTTGAGCTATATTTTTTACTAACACCATAGTGTAAGTAAAGCGGATTTTTAACTATTTAGGCTATCTTTGAACTATGAGTAAACCATTAACAGTTGAAAGATTACGTAAAACCAATATCTACGCCGGCCTACTTCACCTGGTGCAGATGATCGCTGTCTTGGCCCTAAGTAGTGATTTCTCACTACCAATAACTGCAACCTATATGTCTGGTCCACCAGGAACAACCTATGCCGATCCAATTGTGTTATTTGATACCCCAATTGGCTTAACTGTTGCTATCTTTTTAGGCCTTTCTGCCTTCTTCCACTTTTTAGTAGCAAGTGGCAAGTTTTATCCAAGATACTCAGCAGGTTTGGCAGCAAAACGTAATTACTTTAGATGGGTTGAGTACTCAATTAGCTCATCGGTAATGATTGTTTTAATCGCTCAGGTAACTGGGGTGGCAGATATAACTGCGATTATCTCTATCTTTGGGGTTAATGCCTCCATGATTTTATTTGGTTGGCTACAGGAAAAGTATGAGAACCCAGGTAGTGGTGGTTGGCTGCCATATATCTTTGGCTGCATCACTGGAATTGTGCCTTGGATTGCCCTTTGTTTTTATGTCTTTGGTATCGGGGGTGCAGGTGAAACTAAGGCGCCAGCCTTTGTTTATGTAATTGTCGTAACTATCTTCCTATTTTTTAACTCATTTGCCCTGGTGCAGTTTTTGCAATACAAACAGGTTGGCAAGTGGCGTGATTACTTAAGAGGAGAGGCAACTTATATAACCTTATCCTTAGTTGCAAAATCCGCTCTATCCTGGCAGATATTTGCCAATACCTTAATACCTCCAGCTTAAGCTTCTCACTTAATTACTTAAAGTAATTTCACTTAACGCCCCTTAATAGCAAATTATCAAGGGGCGTTAAGCATTTACTCAGCAGCGATGTGGCAGGATACCCATCATGGCTACCAAAAAAAGTACAAGTAAGGTGATTGCAGCACCCACACCAAAGGCGATTGATTTAAGTAGTAATCAAAGATTAGCGCTGGTAGTGGTAGCGATCTTGGTCGCTTTATTTGCATTAACTGCTGCCATATTTAGCAAGGTCGATAATAAGTATCCAAATACCATCTCATTTTCAGCAACTGGAAGTGCAGAGGTTGTGCCAGATGCGATAAAAATCAGTGCCACAGCTAGCATCTTGGCTAATCGATCAAGTAGTGCGCTAGAGCAGCTCTCCCAGGTAGCAGATCAAATGCGTGCGGTATTAAGTGAGAACTCTATTGATGCCAAAAACATATCCTCAGCAAATCTCTCTCTATACCCCGAGTACTCATTCCTGCCAAATGGTGGCAGATCCCTACTTGGCTATCGTGCCTTACAAAACTTTGAAATTAATATCCTAGATAGCAAAAAGGCAGCGCTAGTAATTGATCAAATGAGTGCTCGAGCCGGAAATAATTTACAAATTAACTCAATCTCATCTTATATTTCAGATCCAGCTGCTGCTACTGAAAAAGCTAGAGCTGATGCAATGGCAAAGGCCAAGGCAAAGGGTGAGGCTTATGCAAAGTTAGCAGCTGAGGATTTGGGCGATATTATTTCGATAAATGAGGATAATAATCAGAATCAACCTATGCCGATGCAGATGGCAAAAGATTCTGGCGGCAGCACATCATTTGATATGGGATTAAGTAAGGTAAGTGTTTCAATCTTTATTACCTATGAGTTGGATTAATCCTCTTTATTAAGCAGCTGGATTAATTAAAAGTAATTGACCACTATCGGTGGTGGCCAAGATACTCCCCGCACTTGTTACCTCTAAATCTCTAATTCGCTGCCCCACATCCACACTTACTACCGCGCCCACCCTTTGCTTATCTAGTAATTGAATAAAGATTAAAGATTGATTTGCTAATGTGCCCATCACTAATTGCTCAGCCCAGCTGCCCCAAGTTGAGATAGGTGGTAATTGAATTAACTCAGTTGGAGCTACCGATGGCACCCAGTAGTACAGAGGTTTTTCAAAACCCTCATGTGTGCCAGGCCTAGCTGGTTTTACATAATCAAAGAAGCTATATCGATCACCATAGGTAACGCTTGGCCAGCCATAATCA
>SXGR01136071.1_pt1 | contig 14052 bp, 10 predicted proteins | sample 3174711 | NCBI WGS metagenome assembly SXGR01 (sample SAMN11356860, study PRJNA531348) | freshwater metagenome | isolation source: freshwater sample F1-60 | place: China: Fuxian Lake, Yuxi | collected 2017-12-25
TATATACCAAGACGCGGGCACACGCATGCGGAGGTGATGTCCGATTTGGTTCAGCGACACCAGCAACGCCTCAAAGCATCGAAGTCACACGCTAAGCGACAGCGAGAAAAACGCCTCGCTCAAGTAACAAAGTAGAACTAAGCTGAAGCAACTGGCAACGCGGCATCTGGCGGTTCTTGTGATCGCGCTGGCGATGACGATCCTCGGTGCAGCGGTCTTGAGCAGCCAGTGGTGGCTGCGCGGGCATCTCCGGCACCAGCTCGCACTCCGCGACGGCCACGCGCTCGCCGCCCTCCTGCAAGGGCACTGGACGGCGAAAGAGTCCGAGCCTTCCGACTGGCAGAGTGATCGTCCCGCTGATCAGCTCGCTGCGGTGCTTGAGGCGAGTCAAAAGATCGCAGCCGAAGGATTCCTTGGAGTGCGGCTCTTCGACGCTTCAGGCGGGCTGTCCGCAACCGTTCCAGCGAACCTGGCGGACGCCAGGATCTCAGGGCAGGACTGGAGCTCGCTCAAGACGTTGGAGCCAGTCAGTCACTATACCCGGCAGGCCAGATTGGAGAATTTGTTTCTTGGCTCTTCCGGGAAGAATGAAAGGTCGCTTGCCCCGATCCTCGAAGTGTCGGTCCCATTGAGTTCAGGCGGGAAGTCGGGTTTTGGAGGGGTTGCCCAGCTTGTCCTCGATGGCGGAAATCTTGCCACGGAATACGCAGCCTTGGACCGACAACTCTGGAGTCAATCGGCATTTGTCTTGTTGGTCTGCGGAGCATTGATGTCGGGATTGGTGGGCATCAGTTTTCATTGGCTCAGGAAGGCGCATGCCGAACTGACGGAGCGCACCGATCTGCTGATGGAGTCCGAACGCCACAACTGCCGCGCGGCGAAATTGACCGCCGCAGGCGCGGTGACCGACAACATGATATTCTCGATGCAAAAATCGGTTGCGGAACTGGAGGCTTGCTTGACGAACACGTATGCTCCCGTCGAACAGACGGTCCTCAGCAGCCGCGCGGTAAAGTGCCTCCGCAAAATGCGGACGACACTTGTGGACGCACGCCGATCCGTTGAGCGCTTCCATGACAAGTCCAGTTACAAAGTGGCGCTAGCGGATTTCGTGGAGTTGACGGCCATCAAGAATGAGCCCTCCCTTCGTGAAAAAGGCATCGGGCTCAACACTCGGATCGACGGGGATGCCCTGCTCATCGCAACCCATGCCGAACTGGCCGGGTTGATTGTCGGGAATTTCATACAGATGGCTTCGGAGACTTGCGAAGCCGGGAAAGGTCCCTTGGAACTGGCACTTCATGTAGATGGAAGCGGTGTGAAAATTGAAGTTCACGGGTGGGACGGCCGAAACCAGTTTATATCAGCCGGCTCATCTGACACGGACGGCTTGATCGTTCCCTCGCGAGCTGATTGCCGCATGGCCATATCAGAAGATCTGGCAGTGGAGATGGGAGCACGTATCGAAGTTCGCCGTAGTCCCGAGGAGAAGTCTGCATTCATTCTTTCGATGCGCTGGAAGCGCGGAGTTCTCCAGAATGTGAAAGTGGACACCAAGGCAGATGAGTTTGTTTCTGGAACCTTCGCCACGGCGTAGCAAAGACATGCTCTGGGAAGAACGCAGAATCTTCATTTCCGTCGTTGCCAGTATTCGTATTGGGATCCTGGCCTGCGCGGTGTTCTTGTTGCCGTCCGCGCAAGGAAGCCAGCTACCCCTTTTGTGGCGCTGGTCCAACCCCACGCCCCACGGCAACAACATCGCCGATCTTGCCGTCACTAACGGCTTCCATATTCAAGTTGCCGACCACGGACAGATTTACACCTCGGAAAATGTTCTAAGCTGGATACCGCGGGCCAGTCACACCACGAATGCCCTGCGCGCCGTCGTTTTTCAGGGCAGGCGCATCATCATTGTCGGCGAGCGGGGAGCCGTCGTTTTTGGAGACTCGGCGGACCAGCTTACGACAATCTCGCTTCAGACAGACGATTGGCTGGAGGGGGTGGCCGCTTCAGCGGCAACATTGGTTGCCGTCGGCGACAACGGCGCCGTCTATACAAGCGTCAATGGGGAGTCATGGCAGCGGCGGAACAGCGGGACCAGCGAGTGGCTCCGCTCCGTCGCCTACGGCACTCCGGGTGGAACAGGACTGTTCGTCGCGGTGGGCGAGAACGGAATTCTCGTGACGAGTCCGGACGGCTCAACATGGCAACCGGCGGTACGCCTGACGAAAGCGCATTTGAATCGAGTAACCTGGCTTGATGGACAGTTCCTTGCCGCGGGAGATGAGGGTGCCGCTTACTCCAGTGCCAACGGTCGCGTCTGGACCCCGCTGGCGACGGGTGCCACCAAACCGCTCTACGCTGCCACGGCACTAGACGCGAGTTCGTTGCTGATGGCGGGAGATGGCGAAGTGCGCTTGAAGGAAAAATCTGTTTGGACCGACCAGCTCGGTGGAGCTGTTGCGTTTCCACCGCCACTGGCGACTTACACGGCCGCCATCTGGGATGGCACCAGCGTCCTGCTGGCAGGTCGGACTGGAGTCGTGGTCGAAGGTTTCAAGACCAACATGCAGAGTTCCACGGTCTGGCTTCCAATTTCTGAACCACCTCGGGAGTGGCTTTGGGACGTGAAAAGGTTGGGAGAATTCTACTTCGCCGTGGGTGACCTCGGCAGCATTCTCACCAGTGAGGATGGGAGGCGATGGAGCCAGGAGCTGCCGCCAACCAATCATTTCTCATCCGTGTACCTTGGAATCGGCGGTTCCACCAATCTTGCTGTGGCTGTGGGCAGGGGCGGAACGATCGCCATCAGCACCAATTCCTACGAGCTCGTCGTCTCGACAAACACCTCGGGCATTACCATGACGAACTCAGTCAGCAGTTTCGGCCTGATCTGGACTGCAATCGAGCCGAAGCCTGTCACCAACGATCTTCAAGGTGTGACGCTCTTCAACAATTCATTCGTCATCAGTGGATCGGCGGGTACCATCCTGACGAGCAAGGATGGCAGGAACTGGATTCACCGGAAGACGCCCACCACCTCCCTGCTTTCATCCGTGGTGGCGTTTGACGCGGGCATTGTGGCCGTCGGCAAAGGCGGAACCGTCCTCACCAGCCCGGACGGATCACTCTGGCCCCGTCGCTCCGCCGCAACCACGAACTGGATTTACCGTGTTCGTCATTTCGACGGCGCACTCGTGGCTGTGGGACAAAATGGAACCATCCTCACGAGTACCGATGCGCTTCAGTGGGAGCTTCGAAACAGCGGCGTCTCCGCATGGCTGACGGACGTGGAGAAGATCGATGGGAGGTTCTTCATCATCGGCACGCAAGGAACAGTCCTGACGAGCACAAATCTCGATTCCTGGGAAAACATGGGCAGCATCACCGGCAAGTCTCTCTTCGGAGCTGCTTCCTCCGGGGGACAGCTTGTTGTTGCCGGGGTGGAAGGGGTGATCTTGCGCACACGCATCAGTCCTGCGATGAATTCACCGAGATTCGTGAAATTTCCATTCTCGAGTTCCGATTCGGGATTTCTTTTTGCAGGCGAGCCCGACCAGCGATTTCGACTGGATCGCAGTGTTGATCTTCTCCGTTGGACAGAGGGGCCGACGCTGGATCTCAATGACGACACCGGCACATTGATACACCTGGACTTTCATCCCAACGATCCATCGAACCAGTTTTACCGGACTCAACCGGTCCCTTGATTCAATCGTCCTTGCTCTTCCCGGACTCATCCGAAGCTTCGGGAGCCTGAGCATTGGACGCGACTGTAAATGGATTGCTCGCGCGGCCAGGAGAACCAGGCGTGACACTCAGCGCTTTCAAGTGGCCGACGGCTGAAAAAGCGAACATCCACCCGATGAGAACATGCGCCACGCCCGCGGCGAGGAGCTGAAGTAGATTGAGCCGGTGAATCAAATAACCCATCAACGCCACGCTCATGAAGAGCGCTGCCGGCAGAACGGCGGCCCCGCCAAGCCGCCAGGCCTCGGCGAGCAACAACTTGCGGTCACGATAGAATGCGATGACGCGCAGCGGAATCGTGTAGATCAGAGCCAGGAGGCTCCACATCGCCAGAAGCCAGAGAATGCTTCCCAGCGCGACCCATCCGAGGATGACCGGCCGTCGCGCCCCCCACCAGGGCTGAAGCTCCGCGCGAGTCAGCGGGATTACAACGCCGCCGGGATACTTCAAGGCGGCGTAACCAAACAAGGATCGAATTCTAAGTTCAACGCGCGTGAGGATGAACTCGACATCCGCCGCTTCCCCCAATTCGCCTGAACCATCCGGATCAACGACGAGCGAGAGAAATGTGCCAGCGCCCAGCCGTTGAGGTGCGCGACCGCCCCAGGTCAATTCACCATTGCGAATCCCACCCTCATCGGGCAATTGCTCGATCGCAGCGCTGATGGAATTGCTCCAGGCCGCATGGAAGAACACGGCCATGCAGGCGGCGCAGGCCAGCGAGACGATGCCCTGCACGAGCAGCAACCTGCTGGTTCGCGCGGTTGCGAACGCAGCCACACCCGCAAAGGTGAACGGCTGCCAGGCGTCTGGAGCGGTCTGTTCTTCAGCGTGCATTTCAACCAAGTGCCGCCGCACTGGCATTCCGGCGTCTGGAGGGACTGCCGGGGAACTCGGCGTCTGACTTCAAGCCGGTGGCTTCTGCTGCTGATCGGGCCGCTGCACAACCGCCACCGGCACCGGATACCGAAGCTTCATCACGTCATCCACCAGCACTTCGACGGTATAGACTCCTGCAGTCTCGAATTTGAGCTGGGTAAACACAGTGCAGTTGGTGGCGTTATGAGCCGCATCCTGGAGCGCAAATTTCACCTGGCTGTGCCGAAGCACCGTCGTTCCGTCGGGAGCCATGAGGCGCACGCTTTCCGTGAACTGCCCCAAGCCCGCGGTCCAGCGGTTGAAGACGCAGAGTTTGAGCGCGGTGACGGGAAGCTGCGGCACCTGAATGTAGCCGATGATGCCCACAAGAATGAAGTTGCCGGTGATCTCCTGGCGCACTTCTTCACAGAGCAGGGAACATTGGAGATCGGGCAGAATACGAGTCGCTTGCATGTTGGTTTGGTTCAGTTCGATTTTTCGAGGTTTATAGAGTTTGCTTCTTCAGGCGGCGGCCATCTCCGCCGCGCGGACCGTGTTTGCCATGAGCATGGCGATGGTCATTGGTCCGACACCGCCGGGATTCGGCGTAATTCTCCCGGCGATCGGCTGGACTGCCGCAAAGTCCACATCACCGACCAGGCGAGTGCCGCTCTTTGATGCATGGTCGGAGATCCGGTTGACCCCCACATCCATGACCACGGCACCGGGGCGAACCATCTCCGCTTTCACAAAATGCGCGACGCCCATCGCGGCAATGATGATGTCCGCTCGTCGGCAATGTTCCGCAATGTGACGGCTCTGGGAATGGCATATGGTCACGGTCGCACTGGCGTTCCGGGTCTTCTGCACCAGCAATGCAGCCATCGGCTTGCCAACGATGTTGCCGCGTCCCAGGACGACCACTTCAGCGCCCTCGATCTTCACTCCGCTCCGGATGAGAAGCTCATGAACCCCCGCCGGCGTGCAGGGAACAAAGCCGGTGGCGTCCCCCAGAAGCAGTTTGCCGACGTTCATGGGATGGAATCCGTCAACGTCCTTCTCAGGCCGCACGGATGAATAGATGACCGTGGAATCGATCTGCCGGGGGATGGGAGCTTGAACCAGGATGCCGTGAATGCGGGAATCCCCGTTGAGTTCCCGGATGAGCTGGAGGAGTTCCGCCTGCGTCGCGGTTTCCGGGAGCACCCGTGTGAACGAATAGATCCCCATGCGCTGGCTCGTGCGCTCCTTCATCCCAACATACACCTGGGAGGCGGGATCTTCACCCACGCGCACAAACGCCAGGCCAGGTTGCACGCCCCTAGTTTTCAGAGCGTCGATTCGTGCGCTGGTTTCCTGGTGGATTTGCTCGGCGATCGCGCGTCCGTCGATAAGGTTGCCGGACGACATCAGAGGGCTAGTTTCAAACTTTCCACTTCGACGACCGGGGTGTTGGGCCATCGCGGATCCACAGCTTCCTCGCCCGTCACAATCACGACGCGACCGATGTAATCCCGGAAGCCCTTGATCGTCGTTTCCAACTTGGAGAGCGCTTCGTCGTTCAAATGAATGTAATTGATGAGCCGGCCGCTTTCCTCGCCTACCAGCTCGAAATAGGTTGGAGCTTGAATGCTCAAGGTGATTTTCACTCTTCCTTGACGCTGCACAACACGCTTTGGCGCGGGCTTGGATTCCGCTGGAGTCTCCGCAGCGGGCTTGACCACAGGCGTTGCCAGAACGGGGGGCGGGGTTACGGCGGGAATGCCGGGCGCGGGTTGAGGAACCTCAGGCTTCGGCGTGGCCGACACCACTGGTGGCGTCTCGATGATGACCGCCGGAGGCGGCTCAACGACCACCGATTTCTCAGTGACGGGTGCTGCTGGTGGTGTGGCGGGAACGGCGATGTCGGCCGGCTTGGGAATCACTGACGAGGCAACAATTGGAGTGGCAGGAATTGTTTCCGGCGGTGGTGCAGCGGAGGCTGAATCCTTCGCGACCAATTCCGCGGCGATGAAAGCATAGGTCCCCGGCGGCGTGTCGATCTCCATCCAGCCGTCCACGATCCGAATCTCCTTCACCACATCCCCCTGAACCAGACGGCCAATCACGCTGAAATTTTCGCCCGGGCCCGCTCGCAGATTGAGTTTTGGAACCCTGACCGTTTTGGATGACGGATCAATGAATCCCTGGTTCACCCAGACCGGGGTGTTGGTTGGCATCTGAATCTTCAGCCATTCCGCTGGCTCATCCTTCTTCGGTTTGGCCACCGCAATTTCTTCCAGCACGACCACCTTCTCACCTTTCTTGAGCTGGGTGATGACCTCGCCCAGAAAGGACGGTTTTCCACGCACGTTCACCGTCGGCTCTTTGATTGTGACAGTCTGCTCCGCCGCCACGGCGAATGTGTTCAGACCCGCAAGCATCAAGAGCATCGCCAACCGCTGGTTCATCTTCATAACAAATGAAGTAAAAGTTTTGGCCGGAGTTCTGTCAATGCCCGCAAACGGCTGGCAACGTCTTACTCTTAATCCTCCTCTTACTCTTAATCCGTGCAATTTCGCAATTTCGATTAGGATCAAGAGCAAAATTGGGACACCACCAAACAGCTTGATTGACCAGAAATCGGTTCAATGGCGGAACGCACCCCACCAAAATGCGCTCTCAAGGCTGGGCCAATGGATTCGCACCGGCGTCATTCCCCATCGCCAGGCGCTGAAAAGACGCGCGTTGCCTGTCCAGTTCAGCGAGTTGCCGGACGGCTTCCCTGGCGAGCATCGGACCCGGTCTATTCGTCCGCAACTTGCTGACCGGCTCATGCCCTGAACCATCGCGGCGTTGAAGATAGTTTTGAATGCAGGCGGCATAGCCGTCAATGAGTGGCGCCAACTGGCGTGGCGCTGATCCGCGCATCGCCATGAGCAAGGTGAGTTTCCGAAGCAGGACCGGCCGTTGCTGGGCGAATTCCCATTCAGATAGGATCTGGCTTACCGTGACCTCGGCGCGAATGGGCAAGGCGTTGGTGTCCAGTCGAACTTGAGAGATCACCGAAAGCACATCCGCCAGCCGTGCCAATCCCCGGTCAAGCGAGAGGATCACGTCAGGATCATTGCCGCGAAAGGCTGCAATCTGGACCGACCACCACTTTTCCACATCCACCAGACGCGGGAAATCGAATGTGCGCAGCAGGGCGGTCTGCCAGTTCCAGCAATCAGGCAGTGCGCGCATCATCCGCGCCAGCCGTGCCTGTCCATCAGGCGCTTCGATCAACCGTGCCAGGAATAACTGGGCCGACATCTGGTAACGGATGAGTTGATCCTGAGGCGGCTCGGTCAGGAGCTGCTCGGAAAGTTCTGTGAACGTGAGCGGCTCCTGCCTTCGAACAAATTCACGCACCCCGGCAAGGGCATCGGCCCCATGAATGATCCGCACGGAGCGTTTGACGGAATTGTTCGGCACCCTGTCCACAATCAGCGTGGGGCCCACATCGACCACGACCTGCCGGGTCAACCCTTCGAGAAGCCAGCTCGGGATTTCCGCGCACTTGCCAGCCGTTCCACGATTGGCGTGTTCGAGCAACAGCACCTGCACAAGACCTCGCACCAGTCGTGACCGTTGCAGATCATCCGGCACGCGCAGCTTGTAGTGCCAGCCGTTCGCGTAGAGTGTCGAGTGGATGAGAATGTTTTCGTCATTGCGCCTGGGCGCATAAAGCTGGAGTTCGATCTCGGAGCCGCCGCGGGAAGATATTCCAAGCTGCCGGGCCACACCCTCCTTGACCCGTTCAGCGCAAAGGAGAAGGGATCCGGGCTCCAATTGAACCATCTCCGGATTCTGTTCATCCGACATCGCACTCAACGACCGTCCGTAGGGCCTCGTGTCCTGGACGACGAATTGTTCCGAACGCCGGGTCTTCTCGCCGTTCAAGAGCGACGTCGCGCCTTCGGCAGGGGAAACCCCGATCCACAGGGTCGCCAGGATTGGCAGCAACAACAAAAGGCGGCGGTGTCCAAGTCTTGATCCTTCTCCTGCTCCCAATCCCAGCCACTTCACGATTGCGATCACGATGCTGTGCCAGAGCCGAACACCACCCGGGGAACCTCCGGCCTGTGGGCCGCAGGAAGCTGCCAGGATGGATGATCGCAGAATATGCACGGTTAGTTACTTGGAAGTCGAAGCACTGCCTGTTTTAGCGGGTTTCGACTCCGACTTGGATTCAGACTTTGATTCTGTCTTGGCTGCCGCGGGCTTCGCGTCGCCGCCGCCCGAATCCTTCTTGGCCGCCTCCTTGTACTTTTCGCTCCGGTAATCTGTGATGTAAAATCCGGAGCCTTTGAAGATCAACCCGGCACCGCGCCCGATGATCCGCTGAACCTTGCCCTTGGCCCAGGGCTTTCTCGTGCAAAGATCCTTCGGACAGGTGGTGATCGCCTTCTCCTTCATTGATTGGAAAAGCTCAAACTGCTTCCCACACTTCTGACAGCTGTACTCGTACGTCGGCATAGTTCTGGAGAATGAAGCAAAGAGAACGCGATGACGCAACAGGACTCTCCTTATTTCGCCGTATCGCGAAACCTTTGCGCTTGCCTGCTTTCGGCCTGGAGGAACAGATTAGGCCCATCACACGGCGGAACAACTGGCAGGGGTGCATTTTGAACAAATGACGACCGCAGATTCCCAAAGAGTGGTTGTTGGTGTTTTGGCTAACGGTCCAGCCTGCCTCAAAAACTGTCCGGGGCGAAAATCAACATGGTTATCCTGACGCGCTTCCGGATGACAACACACTTGATGATATGAAAGCCTATCTCCCAGCGGATATTCGCAACTTCGCAATCGTCGGCCACGCTTCGTGCGGCAAGACCATGTTGAGCGAAGCGATGCTTCATTGCGCCAAAGCAACCTCCCGCATGGGGCGCATCGCCAACGGCTCGACGGTTTCAGACTACCACGTGAGCGAGAAACAGCGGCAGATCTCGGTTTCCGCCTCGTTGATGCATCTCGAATGGCAGGGGAAGAAGTTCAACATCATCGATACTCCGGGTTACCTGGATTTTATCAGTGAAGGGCTGGGTGCGCTGCGCGTGGGAGATTTTGCCCTGGTGGTCATGGATGCAGTGGACGGCATGGGCGTGGGAACAGATCGCGTCTGGAATTATGCCACCCAATACGAGATTCCGAAAATCATCGTCGTCAACGGCATGGACCGGGAGAACGCGGACTTCGACAAAGTTCTGAAGCAGGCTCAGGAACGATTCGGCCGACATGTCTTCCCGCTGAATCTGCCCGTCAATCCAGGGCCGAAATTCAACCAGGTGCTGGATGTTCTGCGCAACGAGGTCGTCACTTACGCCACGGACGACAGCGGAAAGTATCAGGAGGTTCCCGCGGCGGGCGACTGGGAAGCCAGGGTCAAGGAACTCCATCGCGAACTCATCGAACACATCGCTGAGTCCGACGACACGCTGATGAACAAGTATTTCGAAGATGGTGGTCTGTCGGAGGAGGAATTTCGCAAGGGCATTCATGCGGCGGTGCAAAGGGAACTATTCATCCCGATCTTTTGCACTTCCGCCGAGCGCAACATCGGAGTCGCCCGGCTCATGGATTTTATCGCCAAGTACGGCTCCTCCCCTGTGGATCGCGCCACCGTAAAGGCCATCGATGCAAGCGGCGCGGAAGTGGAAGTGAAGCTCAACGGCCAGGAGCCCGTTTGCTATATTTTCAAAACCATGTCGGAGGCGCATTTCGGGGAGCTTTCTTTCTTCCGTGTCTATTCCGGCCATATCCATACCGGCACGGATCTTTTCAACAGCGACCGCAAGGTGAATGAGCGCATCGGCCAGATTTACCAGCTCGTCGGCCAGCAGCGCACCATCACGGATGATATTGGCCCCGGCGACATCGGGGCGGTGGTGAAGCTGAAGGACACTCACACGGGCAACACACTGTGCAATCCGAAGCACCCGGTCACGCTCTCGAAAGTGGTTTATCCCCAGCCGAACATCAACGCGTCACTCATCGCAAAGGTCAAAGGCGAGGAGGACAAGATCGCCTCCGGCCTGAACGCGCTTCATGAGGAGGATCCGACCTTCCTCTGGCATGTGGACGGGGAACTGCACCAGACAGTGATCTCCGCTCAAGGCGAACTTCACCTGGAATTGATCGCCGACCGGCTGCGCCGGCGCCACAATGTCCATGTCGAACTCGGTGAACCGCGCATTGCCTACCGCGAGACCATCAAGGGCCGGGGTGAATCAAAGTACCGCCACAAGAAACAGACCGGCGGCTCAGGACAATTCGCAGAAGTCTGGATGCGCATCGAGCCCAAGCCGCGCGACACCGGGGTCGAGTTCACACAATCGCTGGTGGGCCAGAATGTGGATCGTGTCTTTGTGCCTTCGGTTGAGAAGGGCGTTCAACAAGCCTGCACGGAAGGAATCCTGGCCGGTTACCGTGTGGTGGATTTGAAGATCGATTTCTACGACGGCAAGATGCATCCGGTGGACTCGAAGGACATCGCATTCCAGATCGCCGGCTACTTCGCCTTCAAGGAAGCATTCTCCACCGCCCACGCTTGCCTGCTCGAACCAATTCAATCCGTCGAGATCCGGATTCCCGACGAGTACATGGGCAAGGTCATGGGGGATCTTTCCAGCCGGCGCGGCAAGATCCAGGGCATCGAAGTTGATGGCCACTTCCAGGTCATCAAGGCGCAGGTTCCAGCTCGCGAACTCTACCGCTACTCCAGCACACTTCGATCGCTCACCGGAGGCAGTGGGGTGCATAGTGAAGGATTCAATCACTACGAGGAAATGCCGCGCGAACTCGAACAACGGACAATCGAGGAAGCAAAGAAACGCCGCGCTGGCGTGGAGGCAAACGGGAGGTAGCCGGCGGGTCGGCCCGGACAGCGCGACTCATCCAAGGGGTGTGTACATTTTCCACCAATTGGCCGCCCCCACACGGGAGCGGCCTTGGTGAGGAGGGCTGCCATCCTTGCGGACAACAGCCATGGATCATATCGGAAATCTGATCCAGGAACTTGAAGCTAAAAAGCCTAATCGGATTCACAGAAGTCTTTACTCCAAGTCTTTACTCCGCATGGCGTGGGGTAATGGCTTCTGTTTTATTGTTGATGCGCCATTGTCACGGCATGGCAGCCATTACCCCCTCCGTTCCATCAAAGCCCTATGAGCCCCCCAAACTTTGGGACGTTTCCAATCAATTCCACTCGACCCGCCGCCGGAGACCCCCTTTGGTGACCTGTAACGAAGCTCATTGGTTGTGGTTGATCTTCATTCAGGCCCATTGGTTCTGAACCCGGACCTATCATTCTCGTCCATGCCTTCCGGGCATACAGACACCGGGCCGTTACGTCGTGAACCGTCCAACTCGACGGGTGAGACTCTCACCCACGAGCGCAACCACCCTCACGGGCTGCTGCGGCGCTGTGTTGTTTTGGCCAGCCTGCCAAAATCTCAACAAGCTCAGCCACCTGAAGTCGTGGTCATTGACCGGGTTCCAAATGAAGTCACAACCCAGCCGCAACCGGTCCACCGCACCGAAAGCCAGCAATATCAGACTTTTTGCGGACAAGAAACGAGTTGCGATTGATTCATTGCCGAGCGCAAAATTGCTGATGGCACTGCCAGTGCTAAATCAGTGCTAAATGTATGCCGTTCCTGAGCTGGCCTCATCGCCCATTTCAGAAGGATTAAGAACTGTGGCCTGACTATGCGCTTTCTCGATTACCATGTGGATGGGTTCTTCGACGAACTCTTCGGCGAGGATGGGCGCCCGCGGTCCTCGGCCAAGACGCTCGTTCGCAACATCGAATGCCTGCCCGACGGCGAATTGCTCAACCGCCAGAAGGCTGCCGAGCGCGCCCTGCTTCACATGGGCATCACGTTCAACGTCTATCGCGAAAGCGCCGGCACAGAGAAAATTTTTCCGTTCGACCTCGTCCCGCGCATTGTGCCCGCCGCCGAATGGAGGCGTATCGAGAAAGGTCTCAAGCAACGCATCACCGCGCTGAACCTGTTCATCAACGATCTCTACCACGACCAGAAGATCCTCAAGGACGGCATCGTTCCGGCGGACATCATTCTCTCGTCGAAAGCGTTTCGGAAGCAGTGCATGGGCTTCAACCCACCGCGCGGCATCTGGTGTCATGTGACGGGCACCGATCTCGTCCGCCACAGCGACGGCAACATCTATGTGCTCGAAGACAACCTGCGCTGTCCCTCCGGCGTTTCCTACGTGCTCGAGAATCGCGCCGTGATGAAGAGCATGTTCCCGCAGGTCTTCGCGCAGTCGAAGATCCGCCCGGTCGCGAACTACCCCAGCAAGCTTCGCGACATGCTGGAGTTCCTCTCGCCGGACAGCGTCACAGGACCGCGCTGCGTTCTCCTGACTCCCGGCATCTACAATTCCGCCTACTTCGAGCATTCCTTCCTCGCGCAGCAGATGGGCATCGAACTCGTCGAAGGCCGCGACCTCGTGGTGGACGACGACCACGTCTGCATGCGCACGACGAAGGGCTTCGAGCGCGTGGACGTCATCTATCGCCGGCTCGATGATGATTTCCTGGATCCTGAATGTTTTCGCCCCGACTCCATGCTGGGTGTGCCCGGCCTGATGGAGGTTTACAAGAGGGGCAATGTAGCTCTCGCGAATGCGCCCGGCGGAGGAGTCGCTGACGACAAAGTAGTTTACGCTTACGTCCCGCGCATCGTGAAATACTACCTCGGCGAGGACATCATACTGCCGAACGTGCCCACCTACATCTGCTCGGAGCCGGACGATTTGAAATACGTGGTGGAGAACATCGACAAGCTCGTCGTCAAAGCCGCGAATGAATCCGGCGGCTATGGCATGTTGGTCGGCCCGCATGCGACAAAGGAGCAATGCGCGGAGTTTGCCGAGAAGGTGCAGGCCAATCCACGCAACTACATCGCCCAGCCCACGCTTGCCCTTTCTCGAGTGCCGACTGTCGTGGATGGCCACTTCGAGGGACGCCACGTCGATCTGCGCCCTTACATTCTCTACGGAAAAGAGATCTTTGTCATGCCCGGAGGACTCACCCGCGTCGCGCTCAAGAAAGGTTCGCTGGTCGTAAACTCATCGCAGGGCGGCGGCAGCAAGGACACCTGGGTGCTCGCGGATTCGCCGACCACAGAGACGGACGGCTTGCCCTCCGCGCCCTCTCCGGCTGCTTTTGCAGGAGCCGCCGCGTGAATCAACCCAGTGCGCAGGAATCATGTCTGCGACTCAACTACTCGACCTCTCTGAACTTGATGCCCACATGCTAAGGGCGGGCGAAATAATAACTTGAGCAAATGTTAGTTAACGGGGTTCGATGACATAGTTCCATTCCCCGTGGAACTTCGCTGGCGTGATATGGACGCGAGCCAGTTCATCGTCCGAGACGCTCACTCCAGTTTCATA
>SXGR01033247.1_pt1 | contig 14051 bp, 14 predicted proteins | sample 3174711 | NCBI WGS metagenome assembly SXGR01 (sample SAMN11356860, study PRJNA531348) | freshwater metagenome | isolation source: freshwater sample F1-60 | place: China: Fuxian Lake, Yuxi | collected 2017-12-25
GAAACAGCGTGCCGCCGTCGGCCTGCTCGAATTGCCCCCGCTTCATCGAAGTAGCCCCGGTAAAGGATCCTTTCTCATGGCCGAACAGTTCACTCTCGATCAGCGTTTCAGGGATCGCTGCGCAGTTCACGGCCACGAACGGATGGTCGGCCCTGGAGCTGTGCAGATGGATGGCACGCGCCACCAATTCCTTACCCGTTCCATTTTCACCGCCGATCAACACCCGGCTGTTCGTCGGACCGGCGGTTTCAATCAATTGCCGCAGTTGCTGCATCGCCGGAGACTGTCCGACCAACTCGAATTTCTGCTGGACCTTGGTCCGCAAGACCTGGTTCTCCTGCTCCAATCGATACTGTTCCAAGGCGTGTTTGACGCGCAACGTCACGTTTTCCAAAGATAGCGGCTTCTCGATATAGTCGTAGGCCCCTAGTTTCACAGCCTTGACCGCCGTTTCGATGGAACCATGACCGGACATCATCACGACCTGTGTCGCCGGCACAAATTCCTTCACACGCCGCAAGGTCTCCAACCCATCCATCTCCGGCATCCAGATATCGAGCATCATGAGGTCGGGCGGATCGCCGCCACAGATCTTCAGCGCCTCGGATCCGCCGACTGCCGTCGCTACCTCATACCCTTCGTCTTCGAGAATGCTTCGCAATGAGGCGCGAATCCCCTCTTCGTCATCCACAATTAAAATCGATGCCGCCATAACTCCCCTCTCCTTAGCCCTTCACCCTTCCGTGCTACACTGGCAAATCGAATGTAAAGGCCGCCCCCTTCGGATGATTACTCCCTGCCTGAATCTGCCCGTCATGATCGGTGATGATCCGGCGCACGATCGCAAGCCCCAATCCGGTTCCGGTTTTCTTCCTGGTAAAGTAGGGCACGAACAGCCGTTCCTGATCTTCCGGCGCGATGCCGGGGCCTTCATCAGCTACCGTCACCACGGCCCGTTTCCTTTTCGTATCGTACTTCGTGCTCACCCAGAGCCGCCCCTTTTGATTCATCGCCTGAATCGCGTTGTCGAACAGATTGACGAACACACGCTTCAGCTGTTCCCGATCGAAATTGATGGGTAGCAGGTCTTCATCCAGGTCCAGAATCAGATCAATATCCTTCTGCGCCGCGCGATATAACGTCGCCGTTTCTAATAGCACATCCTGGATCGGCTGGCGCGTCATCTGCGGGGCGGGCAACCGCGCAAATTTCGCAAACTCGTCCAGCATGTGCTTGAGGCTGCCCACTTCATTGATGATCACGTTGGTCGCCTCGTCGAACACCCGATCAAGATCCGGCGACTTCTCAAAAAACTTCTTGCGCAACCGCTGGGCCGATAATTGAATGGGCGTCAGCGGATTTTTGATTTCATGCGCGACACGCCGGGCGACCTCCTGCCACGCGGCGACTTTCTGAGCCTTGATCAGCTCCGTCAAGTCTTCGAACACCAGCACGAACCCCAAGTCGTTGTTCGACTCATCCCGCATGCGCGACCCGCTCAAACCGATTGTGATGAGCTTTCCCTGAACGTCCAGCTGTCCTTCCAAAGCCAGATCATTGCGATCGTCTGCCAGCATGCGATCATACGCGGTCTGAAACAAGTCGAGCCCGAACTCCTTGAAGGCTTCATTGGCCGGACGCCCCTGAAGCCGATCGCCGGCCAGCCCAAGAATGCGCTCACCCGACGGATTAAACGTCGTAATCGTTCCACTCCGATCGATCGACAGCAGACCTGCGGCGATGGTGGCCACGACCGTTTCGATGTAGGCCCGGCGGCGATCAAGTTCGGCGTTGGTGTTCCAGAGTGTCAGATTTGTTTCTTCCAGCTTGGATTTGCTGCCCTGTAAATCCTGCGTCATTCGATTGAAGGAGTCGATCAAGGTACCGATTTCGTCCGTCGCCTTCGCGTCGACTTGGACGGTCAGATCCCCCTGCGCAACCGCTTCCGTCGCCTCCGCCAATCGCTGAATCGGAACGGTGATGCCGCGCGCGACATAAAACCCGAACCAAGTGGCGCTGAACAGAATCATGACCGTCACGACTGCGACCACAAGATACGCGCCGACCTTGATCGGATTTTTCATCGCCTTGATCTGCGTATATTCCTCATACTGGCGGGTAATTCCTTCCATTTTCGCCAACAACGACTCCGGCACATAGGTTTCCACCACCACCACGCCGGCCAACTCGCCGCTGTGGCTGCTGGAGGCCACCGGCATGCCGGCCCGCACTAGCCGGCCCGACTGCGCTTCCTGAACGGAGGTGAACTCCTGCTTCCCATTGATGACTTGGAGAACGAGCTGGCCAATCGGCAGATCCAGCACAATAGCCGGCACGTTCGCATCAAGCGCCTTCGTCAGCGTTTCCATCTTGTTTGAAAACACTTCAATCCCGGCGATTCCATACTCCATGCGTTTCCGAGCCATCGCCGCAATCAGCAAATCGCGCTGCTCCGGAATCAGCATGTCCTCACGGAACAGTTCCCGTCCGATAGCCCGCGCGCTGTTCACCGCCAGCGTAATGTGCCCAGCATGCTGCAGACGCGCCACCTCGTACGAATCCTTCATCACATTCTCGATTTGTTCGCTGAACCACACATCGACGGCTTTGTTGAGAAACCCGCTGGCGACCACCGCAAGCAGCACGGTCGGGATCAACGAAAAGCCGATGAACGCAGCAATCAGCTTGGTGCGAAATCCTGAGCCGACAAGCCGGTGCCGGCGTTCGAAATACGCCTTGATCAGATTCCGCGACAGCAGCAGCGTCAGGACGACAAGCCCGATCAAGTCAAGATTGACCAGCAGCAGCACCATGGCGTAGCTGGTCGTGGGCAACAACGACCCCTTCTCCTGCCCGCCCGGCACGGCCATCTGAGAGTAGTACAAGGTCAGCGCCAAACAGGGGATCAAGAGGATGAGCACGATCCAGACGGGACGGAGATGGAGTTTTTTCCGCTCAGGTTCCTGAGGCTGGTCATCCCCTGAGGCGCGCGGCCCAACGCCGGGAACAATCTGCTGAGAGTCGCTGAGCCTTACGGAAGCGACTCCAGGCCCGCGTGTGGAAGGATCAGACTCAGACATGCTCGGCTTGTCTCTCCGTTAGTCCGGCAAGGAAACTCCCATCCGCTATAGCGGACTTATGATGGAGTCTCAAAGTCCGGCGACAGATTTCACCATCCGGACCATGAGCACGAAATGAAATTCGGCAGGCGGAGACGGACCAGACTACTTCGGCGACGCCAGTGTGACATACTTCATGCGCAGCGCATACAGCATGTCGCGCAACACGGTCTGCTCTTCCGAGGTCAGATTGCCCTTGGTCTTCTCTTCCAGGACAGACAGCAGATCAATGATTTCCTTGGCCTGCGGCAAGTTGACGGGTATCGGCTGCTGTTGAGGGTCCAGCCGCTCTCCCATCAACATCAGGGATGACGAACCGAGCGAGATGACGAAGGAAGAGAAGTTGACTGGAGGCAGATGATCCTCATGCGATATCTCAGTCGGTGACGCGGAAGCCGGCGGCATCTGTTGTGCCGTAGAAGGAGGTGGCGGCGCGGCATCCGATCCCCCACTCGCCCGCCGATCCCGAACGACGAATCCTTGCTCCTGGTCTGCCATCAGCCCCTCTCAAAATACTTACCGCACAGTGAGCGATACCCTACCATAGGACCTATTCGCTCGCAAGCCGACACCATAGCCTTCACGCAATCGAGCCGCATAGAAACGCCCATTAGGCCACTGTTAATCGAACTTTTCCGACCTTGCCGAGTTTCACATGCTGCTTCGCTTGCCAGAGGTCGTGATTGCACTGCATGGCCAGCCAACTCTCAGGAGAACGGCCAAGAGTCTTGGAAAGACGTAGTGCCATCTCAGGACTGATCCGGCTAGTACCAGTAAGAATGCGATTCAGCGTGGAAGCAGCCACACCAAGTTTCCCGGCCAATTCGCGACCGCTCAAATTGTTGGGTTCCAGATAGACCTGGATAATAAATTCACCGGGATGGGGAGGATTGTGCATTGCCATATTAGTGGTAGTCCTCATAATCCAAGACGTAGGCGTGTCCGTCTTTGAACTTGAACGTGACGCGCCAGTTGCCATTTACCCACACCGACCATCGACCGTGCTCCTCCCCCTTCAAGGGATGGAGCCGGAATCCTGGAACGTCCATGTCCTCAATGGACAACGCAGTGTCCAAGGCTGTGAGCAGCATGCGCAGGCGCTTGGAGTGGTGCGGCTGTATGCCCGCCGCACTCCCCGACTCAAAGTACTTCCGAAGCCCTTTGTGTCGGAACGATTGGACCACGCGCCAAATATAACATGTTGCGCATCACGCAACAATACCGAACATTTAAGCCGATCCGCATAAGAGCCGGATCCGCCGGTTCCTGTCTGAATAACACTCCGCTCAAGCTTGCGAACTGTATGCCTGGACCGTTGGCGTTTAAATAGGGAGGGACCATGAGCGCAGGTAGCTGACGCCATTGAAGCAGGACAGGCCCTCGGTATACAGTTGTGCACCATGTCGGAACGATTTACCAAACTGGTCGGCCTCATGGCGACGCTCCGCGCCGTCAACGGGTGCCCTTGGGACCGGAAGCAGACCCATGACTCGTTAAAGCCCTACCTGCTGGAAGAGACGTACGAGGTCCTGGAGACCATTGACCAACAGGATACTTCGAAGCTGCGGGAAGAACTGGGCGACGTGCTGCTGCAAGTCATCTTCCACAGCCAGATTGCCGCTGAAGCCGGAACCTTTACCGTGGATGATGTACTCGACACACTCGCGGACAAACTCGTCCGCCGACATCCCCACGTATTCGGCAACAACGACCAGACCGGCGCCCTTACCAATGGCGAGCAGGTCTTGAACCAATGGGAAGATATTAAACGCGCCGAACGGGAAGCCGCCGGTGGCACACAGTCTGCGCTGGACGGCGTGCCGAAAACCCTGCCGGCCTTGTTGCGGGCCTATCAGACGCAAGCCAGAGCCGCCAGGGTCGGATTCGACTGGCCGCACAATGCCGCAGGTCTCGAGCAAATCTTTGGAAAAGTGGCGGAGGAAGTCGGTGAACTGCAGGAGGCGTTGGCGGAGACTCCGGCCGAGGCTCAGTCGTCACCGAACCAGCCTGATAGAAACGCCGCCATTGAATCCGAATTGGGGGACATTCTATTCTCCCTCGTGAATCTCGCCCGCTTTGTGAAGGTCAATCCGGAAGAGGCGCTTCGCCGATCGACCAATCGCTTCATCGACCGGTTTCATCTGGTGGAAGCGCAAGCAGTGGAGAAAGGCAGGCCGCTGACGGACATGACGCTGGCTGAGATGGATCTTCTATGGGAAGAAGCGAAGCAGCGCCTCGCCCGGCCTGCAGAAAACGAACCAGAACAGGCGCAGACCACCCCTCAAAAAGAAGTCCAACCATGAGCGAGAATCAGGGACCATACCAGGAAGGCAAACGCGCTGGTCTCCACCCCTTGCTTGTGGTGTTCGGAATACTGCTGGGTCTGTGGCTCTTCGTCGCGTTGATTGTGCCGAGTTCGCGCAACAAACAGGCAGCCGGAACCGAAGGCCCTGCTGTGTCGGCAATCGAAGATCCTGACGCCACACCCGTCATCTTCAAAATGCAGACGATCATCCTGGAGATGAACGCTGTTGGGCTGGTCGTACCGTCACAAGCAACGGACAGTCAAATCGCCGCCCTCTTAAAGCGGCTCAAGCAAGACCGGCTTGCCGGCAGCCTTAGCAACCAGGTCCCCGCCACCACCCCAGGCCATACGCTCGGCAATCATGCGATTGCCGACATCTACATTTTCTCCGACAAACAATTTGCGGAAGCCGATACCATCCGTACGTTGACCAGAGGCGCCCATGCGCCCGGCACCCTTTATCCTGGCACCGTCCCGTTCGAGGTCGCAATGGAGGCCGTTCGAGGCCATTACCGAATCGATTTGAACGACACCGGAAGCCCGGATACCGGAGCCCTAGGCTTTGCGGACGAGTCGGGCATCCACTCCAAGAATTACCGGCGCATTTTTTAAGCCGCAACCGTCTGGACGTGCATTGCTTGTCCACCAGGCCACAGCATATCGGCTTGGTATGCGAGCGCAAGACAGCACTCGAATAACCTGATATACTTTTCGCAAATATTCCTGCAACGATACGATATGGCCAAACAAAGTTATCCTGGACTTGTACAGGTACCTCCCAGCGATCGATGGATTTTCAGACATCGATTGATGCGTTGGTCGTTTGTCCTCATTGCGGTGATCTGGGGTGCCTCAGCAATCACCGCATGGCGTGCCTCATCGGATCACAACACAGACTGCCAAGTCGGTACCGGCCTGGAGGTCTCTTCAGCGATCCAAGAGAAATGTGGCCCACCAAGTCAATCCGTCACTGCAGTACCAACCTCTCCTCCTCAGAGTCCGCCCTCCGTGACGGACGTATCACCGAGTACACGCTCACTTGAGCCACAGAGATCCAAGTCTATACCTGCCCCGATTGCCAAGCGCTCGGCCACACCATCCAGCACAACCCACGTATCAAAAGCCACTCTATCAAATCTCTCTGCCAATCTCTCTGCCACTGCCCATGCCACTGCCCCGAGTCCCGCAAACAGTCCTATAGTTCTAACTATACCGCCTCCGACACCTCCCCAAGAATATGCATCGGCAGCGAAGTACGCAGCCGAATCGCCATCACCCAGTTCCAATCCTGATATCCGCCTCGCCGAACAGGGCGATGCATTTGCCCAGTATCGCCTCGGCCGTTTTTACGCAAAGCAGGATGGGCTAGAGGCACCGGAATCAGTGCATTGGTACAGGAAAGCCTTTGACGGCCTCCGACGCCTGGCCAAAGACGGCAACGGAGAAGCAATGCACGTGCTGGGAGTCATGTACGCGTTTGGGCGCGGAGTACCGAAGGATAACGACCAAGCTTGGCGCTGGCTGACGCAGGCCACTGAGCACGAGGTGCCAGCGGCCCGCCACGTGCTTGTGAGTCTAGGGAACCGTCCAACCGCTGCTCGTAACCCGCAAGCGTTCGTCTCTCATTGCGGAAAAAATCGATAGTGTCCGGATGCGAGGGGTCGGCGTAAGCCGCTAAATCCCTACCCGCTTTCGGATATCCTCTCGAATCGCAGTCTGATCAGCCTCAAACAACCCTTCAAGTTTTACAAATAAATTCGCCAACGGACCGACAAACGGCCCCACCATCACATCGCGCCTCGCAGCTAACATCCCTTCGGCCTCGGCGATCCTGACTTTCCAATCGGCAATCGTTCGTGAAAGAATTTTATTAGTCATCAGCTGCTGACCAGGAGATCCCGCGGATGCACCCAGGAGCCGCGTTTTCAGCACGTCAAGTTCGTCTGGAATCGAGATCTTTACGCGCACGCCGTGCGGCGTCGACCAGGTCGAGCGCTGGATCGAATAGTCGTACGAAAAGACCGGCTCCCGCGGCTCGCGAAACGGGCCGCTGACATCGGAAATGACTAATTTCCCGTCCATTGATTGCATGGTCAGATCAATTCTTAAAGAGACTGGTCACCGGTCGTACTATAAGAGCTGGTGTCTTGAGAGAACAAGGGGCTGGGAAGTCTTCCGTTGCACCTCTCCATCCGACCTCGTATGATCCCTCCCACTATGGATGCCGTCACTCGCATCAAAACCAAGACCCCGAGTCCCTACAAGATCACGACTATCAAGACTGACACGCACGACACCAAGACCTTCCGGTTCGAACTCCCCGCCGACGCCACGCTGACATGCTGCCCGGCGATTTTCTGTATGTCCATGCCTCGATCGATGGCAAACCGGTCAAGCGTCCCTACACACCTTCCTCGCTGCCCGGTGCAACCGGTTTTTTTGACCTCACCGTGAAGCGCTATGCAACCGGCGTCATCTCCACATACCTGCACGATCAACGGATCGGCGATACGGTGCTGATCAGCGGGCCGAACCAGGGCGGCCATTGGGTGGATGGCATGGCCAAGCAAGTGGGATTCGTGGCGGGAGGCACCGGCATCACTCCGATGATTGCCATCATCCGCTTGGATTCTCACCAAGCGAATTGATGCGGAACTCTTCCTGATTTTTGCCAATAAAACCGAGCGGACATTATTTTGAGAGAGGAATGGAGCCGGGCTGCGCAGGAGTATCCAAACTTCCACTGTCATCATGTCCTGGAACAACCAGCCTCCTGGATGGCTGGAAGGAACAGGACAGGTCACGGCCGATCTTCTTCGCCGACACCTTCCGGCTCCCGGTTCCGACACCTGTATTTTCCTCTGCGGTCCCCCGCCGATGGTCGATACCCTGGAAGCGACGCTCAAAGAACTCGGCTATCCAGAACAGGCCATCATTCTTCCATAAGTTGATCCGCACCAAAACACTGCGGAGCGCTTCAATGAGCTAGTTGGCCCGCGAGATAACCCATGACCTTTCCGGCAGCAACCGCACCGTCACGAATGCAATCAGGAATACCCACGCCTCGATAACCCGCGCCGGTCAGGACCAATCCAGGATATCGACTGAGGGCCGCGTCGATTTGCACCAGACGGCTCAGATGCCCCAGCGTGTATTGCGGCATCGCCTTCCACCAGCGATTCACTTCGACGTAACTCGGTTCCGCCGCGATTCCGCACAGCGCGGAGAGTTCGGCACGGACTCGGGCTATCAACTCGCCGTCGTCCGACTGAAGAATAGCTTCCCTCCCCACCCCGCCGACATAACAGCGGATCAGGACACGATCCGACGGAGCGCGATGCGGCCACTTGAGGGAGGTCCATGTAGCAGCAATCAAATCTCGCCCCTCTTTCCGAGGAACAATAAACCCGAATCCCTCAACAGCGCCTGCCACCTGATCGGCAGGATAGGCCATCGCAATCGTGGCCGTCGAGGCATAGGGAATGGTCTCCAGCAACCCGCCGGCAATCGGCGTCAACGGGCGCAATAGCTCTGCCGAGACATAGGCGGGTGTCGCCAGCACCAGGCTTTCTGCAGAGAGCGCCGATCCATCCTGTAAAATCAGGTCGTACATCCAGCGACCCGGTTGGTGCGACCGCACTCGCATGGCATCGACCCGACACCCCAGCCGAAGCTCCGTGCCCTGCTGAGCCAATCGCACCGTCAACGCCTCCACCAGATCACCCAGCCCATTTTTCAGGCTGACGAACATGGTGCGTGATGAACTAGTCGACGGCATGGATGCCGCCTGTTTTTTGACGGCCATCATCCCGCGGATGACGCTGCCATGCTCTTGTTCGAATTCAACAAATCTGGGGAACGTGGCTTTCACACTCATCTGCTCGGCATCGCCGGCGTAGATCCCCGCCATGAGGGGCTCGAGCACGCGTTCAAACGCTTGTGCCCCGAACCGCCTTTTAAAAAAAGATGCCAACGACTCATCGCCCTCCGACGAACTACGCGGCACAAGAACATCCAACCCCATGCGCGCCAGGCCCGTCCAACTCAGCAACCCGTTGCGGAGAAACGGCCCCAATTCCTTCGGCATAAATGAAACCAGCCCCTCAGGTAATTCGTGAAGCCGCCTGCCACGCAATACAAATGCCTTTTTGCCCGTGACATTGGTATTGATCAGCTGCTCGCTCAGTCCCAGTTTCTCGCAAAGCGCAAGCCCGGCCAGTTTCTGGGAGAGGAAGGAATCGGGCCCAGCCTCGGTGACCAGATCGCCGACCCGGTGGGTGACGATCTTCCCTCCCCATGTCGATCCGGACTCGAGGACGGTGCAGCGGATGGGCAGGCCGCTTGCCGCCGCTTGCTCGTGCAAGGCAAATGCAGTCGCAAGGCCGGAAATCCCGCCGCCAACGATGATTACTGTACGAGGGTGATTCACGACTGAAGACAGAGGGATGATTCGTGCGCAGCCACGATATCCAGCAGAGTTTCGACCAAGGCCGGCTGATCGTTCAGCATGGCCATCCGTTCAAGCTGCATGCCTTGTGCGGCAGCCCGCTGCTTTAATTCGATGTCGATATCAAAGAGCGTTTCCACATGGTCACAGATAAATCCGATCGGCGCGACCAGCACATGCCGATGCCCTTCCAGACGCAACGCATCCAGTCTCGATTCCACAGTCGGGCCGAGCCACGGCTCGCTCGACCGCCCTTGGCTCTGATAGGCAAATGTCGTCGGCTGCTGTCCTAATAACGCCATCACGGCTTCAACGGTGCCTTTTACTTCTTCGGGATAGGGATCTTTCATCGCCACAATTCGTTCCGGCAAACTGTGCGCCGTAAATAACACCGGCACAGAGGCCCGCACCTCGGCCTGAAATTTCAACAACGCCTTCTCGATGCGCTCGACGATCGCTGCAATCAATTTGGGATGGGTATGCCAGCTGCCGACATAACTGACCGGGACCGCGCTCTGAAAAGCCTCGCGCGCCTCTTCGACTTTTTTCCGGTAAGCGCCGGTGCTCAGCGAAGACTGCTGCGGCGCCATGCACAGACCGATCACATGGTCAGGGTCTACCTTCAACAACTCGGCATAGGTCTCCTTTATAAACGGATGCCAATGCCGCAACCCCACATAGACACGGTATCGATCGACGCCGGACTCGTTTAACCGCCGTTCCAGCGTCCTCGCCATATTCTGGGTGATGCCGACAGCCGGCGACTTCCCACCGGTCGCGCGGTACCGCTCCCGAATCTCCGCCACGAGTTCAGGCGGCGTCGGCCGGCCTCCGCGCACATCAAACAGAAAGGGCTCAACATTCTCCAAACAATCCGGGCCACCCATGGCCATCAGTAGAATTGCGGTGGGACGTGTTCGTTCAGACATCGTTCCTCCTCGTCCATGAAGCGTGAAGCGCTTGCATGCGAGATATGCCTCACGAGTGACGCTTCACGTTTCCTATCGCTGGCTGAGTTTATGCACCATATCAATCGTCGCGGCGACGTGATCGACCGGTGTTGTCGGCAGGATTCCATGTCCAAGATTGAAAATATGGCCGGGGCGTCCGCCGGCCCGCCGTAAAACATCTTCGACCCGGCGTTCGATTTCATGAAGCGGCGCAAACAAGACGAGCGGATCCAGATTTCCCTGCACTGCGCGATCATGTCCGACCATCGTCCAGGCCTCGTCCAGATGCACCCGCCAATCAATCCCAATGACGTCGCCTCCCGCCTCACGCATCTGCCGGAGAATGGCCGTCGTACCGGTGCCGAAATGGATCATCGGCACGCCTTCGTACTTGAGTCCGTCAAAAATCTTCTGCACATGCGGCTTCACATATTCCGCATAGTCGCCGGCCGAAAGACAGCCAACCCAACTGTCGAAAAGCTGAATCGCCTGCGCCCCTGCCTTGATCTGCCGCTTGAGATAGCTGGTAATGACCCGCGCGAACTTATCCATGAGCGCATGCCACGCGGACGGATCTCCGTACATCATCTGCTTCGTGTACAAATAGTTGCGCGACCCGCCGCCCTCGATTGCATAGCTGGCCAGGGTAAACGGCGCGCCGGCAAACCCAATCAAGGGAACACGCCCATTGAGCGCGCGCCGGGCCTGTCTGATCGCTTCGGCAACGTATTCCAACTCATCGCCATCCACCACCTTCAGCCGTTCAACTGCCGCACGATCGCGGATCGGATTATGAATCACCGGACCTTCGCCCTGGGCAAATTCCAGACTGATCCCCATAGGCTCCAACGGGAGGAGAATGTCGGCAAAAATAATGGCAGCATCCAGCGGAAATCGGTCGATTGGCTGGAGCGTGACTTGGGCCGCCAACTCGGGCGTCTTACACATTTCAAGAATCGCATGCTTGGCGCGCAACGTCCGGTATTCGGCCATATAGCGCCCGGCTTGTCGCATGAACCACACCGGTGTACAGTCAACCGGCTCACGCCGACAGGCTCTGAGAAAACGGTCGTTCATCATGGACGGCATTCTAGAGACGCGCGGGCAAGACTGTCAAATTTTGAGTGACCGGCCGACTTGCGCATGGCAAACTCGGACAAATGATAGACAGCCCTGCCTATTCTGGTAGAATCACGCTGGACTCCGGATCACGCAGGAGAAGTTGCTTTCACTTTCCTCTGCATTATGTGTATAATGACCGTCTATCATATAGCTGGACTATGCATCGCATACCGGTGTAGGAAGTCCTCCTCTGCGGCCTCCCTTCTTCTGCACCAAACAAGCGCCGCGAGACTATTCATCGAGACACCGGCGCGCTATTCCCTTGTGTAATGGATCGTCGGTCTCTGACCCTGGAGGTAATCGAATGTCTGTCATGCAGTCTCTGCCCTCGTCGACCCACGGCCAAGACCGTTTCTACGCGCTCCTCCGCTGGTTCGATGCGTGGGCGGGCCTGGAGAAAATGAAATTGGACGGCCCACCCAAGGTAGACTGGGTCCGCAGCATTCCCTTCATCTCCGTCCATCTCATGTGCTTGGGGGTCTTCTGGGTTGGATGGAGTTGGACCGCTCTTGCCGTAGCCGTTGCATTTTATTTCGCCCGGATGTTCCTCATCACCGGTTGGTACCACCGATATTTCTCACATCGCACGTTCAAGACCTCCCGTACCGTCCAGTTCGCCTTTGCAATCCTCGGCGGCATGTGCGCGCAACGCGGCCCCATCTGGTGGGCAAGCCATCATCGCCATCACCATATTGCCTCCGATTCGCCAGACGATGTGCACTCCCCGCGCCAGGGTGGATTTATCTGGTCTCACATGGGCTGGATTATGTCGCAAACGCACTATGCCCCACGGTTCAAGGGCATCACCGACTTTTTAAAGTTTCCGGAGCTGCGATTTCTCGATCGTTTCGACGTCCTCATTCCGATCCTCACCGGATTCGCTATGTTCGGGTTAGGCATGTTGCTGGAAGCCAAGGCTCCCGACCTCGGCACTAACGGACCCCAGATGCTGATTTGGGGGTTCTTTATTTCGACCGTCGCGCTGGCGCACGGCACGTTCACCATCAATTCGCTCTCGCACGTCTACGGATCGCAGCGCTACGAGACCGGCGACGACAGCCGCAACAATTTCTTCCTTGCCATGATCACCATGGGGGAAGGCTGGCACAACACTCACCACTACTACCCCGCCTCTACCAGACAGGGATTCTATTGGTGGGAAATCGACATGACCTACTATGGCCTGAAGCTGCTGGAGCGGCTGGGACTCATCTGGGATATTCGGAATGTGCCTGAGTATGTGCGGGACGGCAAAAGCAAGCAGGACGTGGATCTCGGCTCTCTTAAACGGCCGCTTGAGATCAAAGTTCCGGTTCCGACCCAGGCTGAAGAAATCCCGGCCTGAGCATTCAGTTACACCCACTCTGTTTCATCATTGGCCGTCGGCCGTTCAGACGACTGAACGGCCGATCGGTCACGTATCCTCCGGCTTTCCCCATCGACCTCTCTACGCTCAGCCGTCGGCACAATCCAGGCTTCGCCGGGATTGAGCTCAAACCGATAGTGGTTCTTTCGTAGTGAGAACCATTCCACATAGGGATGCGGCGTGAGATTCGGATGTGGATCGAAGGAGATCAAATTGACCGTCCCAATCTGCGGATTCTCCATATCGCCGATCACCTGTGCAGCCATGTCCTCGTCTTCAAACCGGCTGTTGCGAAACCGGATCACCTCACCTGCAATATCTGCCTTGAAATTGCCTCGCAGATAAAAATCCACTGGTCCGATCGCGGCAAAGACGATGCGACCAACGACGGTCCCTTCGACACGATTATCCAAAAACCCTTCATGAACCCAACGACCATTTCCAAACTTTTGTGCCATGGCGCTCCTTAAATAATACGGGAATCATGATACCGGCTGAACGGCTTCAGATGAAGGGGGTGGCGACTGTGTCCGGCCTTCAAGCGCTCCGATGATCACCGCCGATAAGATCAGCGCGCTGCCGATCCACCCTTGGAGGTCCAGCGTTTCTCCCAAAAAATACCACGAGAGCCAGGCGGCATAGGCCGGCTCGGATGCAAAGACCAGCGCCACCTGTTGAGCCGGAACCACCTGTTGCACCCACATTTGCACCGCAAAGGCGACGGTGGCCAATCCACCGGTGA
>SXGR01640609.1_pt1 | contig 14047 bp, 15 predicted proteins | sample 3174711 | NCBI WGS metagenome assembly SXGR01 (sample SAMN11356860, study PRJNA531348) | freshwater metagenome | isolation source: freshwater sample F1-60 | place: China: Fuxian Lake, Yuxi | collected 2017-12-25
AAGAAATGTTTGGTAAACAAAACATCAACTCTTTAACCACAAAAGAAGGTTCCAATTTAATCACTCACATCATGGGCATTCGAAGCGACACACCAGAGGAACCGTTTTAATTGATGGCGGACGTGAGAAATCACTGGAGGGAAGATGCTGCTTGCAAAGGTAAAGCGGGCACCATCTTTTATCCAGATCATCGAATTATCGACAACTCGCGTTGGGAGGTGCCGCGAAAGATTTGTGCTGATTGTCTTGTCAAATCGCAATGTTTAGAAATGGTTTTAAAGTTCGAGGACACCGATGATCGCTGGGGAATGTTCGGAGGTTTGACGCCCGCAGAACGGCGTGAAGTCCGACGTTTTGAGCGATATTTAAAATGATTGCCACTTTGTGTTGTTGTAGTTTTAAGCGTGTGATCAGGCAAAAACCCGTGTGCGGTGAAAAAATTGATGACGATGAGTAATTATCTCAACGTCAACATCCCAACCTTCTTCGCTGGCTTAGACGTCGGCTTTTTGAAAGACGACGACCCGCACCGCTTAAACGAGAAGGTGCCAGTTGAGGTGTTCCAATACACTTCTATTCCGCAACGCTGCGGATTGTTTAGCGTCATGACCGAGTTCGGCAGTCAACACGCCCGCGTCCCGATCCACTACCTCTGGTCGCTCGAGAACACCCATTACACCGCGTACCCGCTCGACTGGTTACAACTGTGGGACTCAATCTCGCCGTACACATCGGTCACGATTCTTGAATACTGCAAGAACCGCGCGGCAATGGTATGGCTTAAAGACCACACCCAACACAAAGTCAAGTACATGTTCACGCTCGACTGGTGCATGGGACCGCAGTACCAGTTCGGCTACGGCGAATATGCTGCAGGCCACAAATGCGGACATGTCTTTGTCGGTGATGGCGGACAATACTTCATTCAACCAAACAACCGTGTGCTGTGGATGGATGGCGGGTCGTGGATCACCAGACCGATCGGCAAACCCGACTGGAAGATATTCTCACAAGAATTCTCATGCGAACACACAGGCTCACGCTGGGTTAGCGAATCAGATGAAGAACTCTATTTCTACACTTTTAAGGAGCGGTTTTAACGGCTAGAGTTTGGTGATGCTACAGCGACCAAACTGGTGGGTCCACGCCGTTTGTTTAGGGATGGGAACCGAACTGTTTTTCGGCGTCGAAGGACACGAAACAGTCACACATCGAAAGAAACGCGAGAGAGAGGCCAAATCAGTTTGTGCAAAATGTAACGTCAAAATCGAATGCTTGGCAGACGCTTTAAAGTTCTCGGACGACGGGGTGCGAGGCGGTATGACGCGCTACGAACGCCAACAAACCGCTCCACAGGCGATCGTGGTGGGCGAATGGATGCTGATCGCGTCCTCCGCAGGGGCGTCAGGTCAATGCATTCTTGAACGACGAGACTCCACTAACGACAAATTTCCGACGATGTTTCGCGTCATGAAATGCAACGAAGTGCTGAAACAAACCTTAGATGAAACAGAGGCATGGATCGCGCTACACAACTCTGATCTCTAAACCCTGCTACACTAAATATTCTAACGTTCTTGATGGGAGATTAAAATGGAACAACGAAAAATAGACTTTGCAACGATACACATCGGCACAATTCAACCGCACCCTCAGAACGCGCGACAAGGCGACATCGGAGCCATATCAGAATCCTTAAAAGCACACGGACAATATCGCCCGATTGTTGTTGACAGGCGCACAAACCTTATTCTCGCAGGCAACCACACTTGGAAGGCAGCAAAAACTTTAGGCTGGACAGAAATTTCGGTAGGGTACATTGAAACCAAAGACGACGACGACGCGCTTCGCATTCTTTTAGCGGACAACAAATCCAACGATTTGGCCAGTTACGACGAGTCAGGACTTATCGATCTGCTGAAACTATTAGTGAGCACCGACAATGGTTTGACTGGCACGCTTTTTGACGGTGACGAACTCGATCAACTCATCGAAGATAGCACCCACTTTGAACGACCTGCTGATAAAAACATCAGAGACGTCGAAGAAGTTCTCGACAACAAAATGACTCGATGGGAGTGGATTAAACTCGGTTTCGATCGAGGATTTTGCGGGCCACCTATTTGCGAAATGCACGACGGCATCCCCCACACCGAAAAAGAAGAGGACGATTTAGAAAAAGGCCAAGATCCGTGTATTAACCTCGTGCGCCTCTACGACGAGCCGAACCTGAAGGCAGAAGTTGAGGACTTTCACTCATCATCAACGATAAACGCAATGAATTTAGGGTGGACGTCGTGAATGAATCTAACATCTCAGCCGACCTTAAAACTTTAGAAGTTCCGATCGGCAACCTCACGCTGCTCGACAAAAACCCGCGCAAAGGCAACGTCGAATCTGTTAAAACCTCGTACACAACGTTCGGACAACTTAAACCTATCGTTGTTCGCAGACTTAAACCTGTCAAAGATGGCTTCCCGACAGGAGTGGTGATCGCAGGCAACCATCAACTTAAAGCCGCAATCGAATTAGGATGGGCAACCATCGCCGTCGTCTGGGTTGACACCGATGCCAAAACCGCTAAAGCATTCGCCCTCGCAGACAACCGCACCCACGACCTCGGCTCCTACGACAAACAACTACTCCTAGACCTCATCAACGACCTCGCAGGCGAAACCGCGCTACTCCTCGCAACTGGCTACGACGAGAAAGCAATCAAGATGCTGATCGCTGCAACAGGAGGCAACACCCCCCGCACAGGGCTAACAGACCCAGAGAGCGTCCCAGACATCCCTCACGACCGCCAATCACGGCTCGGCTCAATTTGGGAACTGGGAGACCACAGACTTGTTTGCGGAGACTCAACCGACTCAACCGTCTACGACGTTCTGCTGAAAGGACAACAAGCCGACATGTGTTTCACAGACCCGCCCTACAACGTCAACTACGGACACACTTTGAAAGGACAAAACGAAGCGTATCATCGAACGATGGACGGAAAAGGCGAGCGACCGATACTCAACGATAATCTTGGCGAAGATTTCTACCCGTTCCTGCTGAATGCGTGCGAAAACATTATTAATCAGACTCGAGGCGGATGCTACGTTTGCATGTCTTCAAGCGAACTTCACACCCTTCAAAAAGCGTGGCTTGCCGCAGGCGGAAAGTGGTCAACTTTTATTATTTGGGCAAAAAACACGTTTACGATGGGACGCTCCGACTATCAAAGACAATACGAAGCAATTCTCTACGGCTGGTCGCTGAAAGGTAAAAAATATTTTACAGAGGCACGCAACGAGGCAGATGTTTGGGAGTACCCAAGACCTAGACGCAATGACCTGCACCCAACCATGAAACCGATAGCGCTCGTCGAACGCGCCATCTGCAACTCTAGCCTCCCTGAAGCCTCAGTTCTCGACCCGTTTGGCGGATCGGGAACAACCCTGATCGCTGCTGAAAGACTTGGACGTAAATGTTTCATGATAGAATTAAGCCCTGAGTACTGTGACGTCATTGTAAAACGCTGGTCAGAGTTCACAGGCAGAGAAGCAAACCACATAGCACCATAATGGCTCGCCCATCAAAACTCACGCAAGAAGTCCAAGAGAAAATAATGCAGGCCGTTCAAGCAGGCAACTACCTTGACACCGCAGCAAATTACGCAGGAGTTGACGGGTCAACGATGCGCCGATGGGTCCAAAAAGGCGAAGCACCTAACGCACCAGAACCATATCGCACGTTTTGCACGTCCCTAAAAAGCGCACGCGCTGCGGCAGAAGTACGATCCGTTGCGCTGATTCAACAAGCGGCAGGCGGAGGGACATGGCAGGCTGCAGCGTGGTATTTAGAACGCTCATATCCTGACAGGTGGGGGCGCACTAGAATCGAGGTCACTGGAAGCCCATCAGGTGAAAACAACCCGATTCGTGTCGAAATTTCGGCAGAGGCCTTAGAAGCCAAATTGCGTGTCCTCGTCGCTAAAGAAACTAAACCGAAACCTAAAACAAAGTAAATTCTTTTGCCGTGACTGACATTCGGGCGATTGATCAACTCCTCGCCCTACCCGCCCGTCAACGCGGACTGGTGATCGCTCAACTCAAACCCGCAGAACTGCACGCTTTAACCGCAATGGCAGACCAAAGAATTAGTAACCCGTGGACGCGCTACGCAGACGACCCTGTCGGATTTGTTGAACACGGTTTGGGCGAAACTTTGTGGTCAAAACAGAGACAAATTTTAGAATCTGTTCGCGACAACAAACGAACTGCTGTTCCTGCGTGTCACTCCAACGGTAAATCCCATTTGGCCGCTCGTGCGATCGCTTGGTGGATTTGTGTGCACCCTGTTGGCACAGCGATGGCAGTGACCACAGCGACTACATTTCGTCAAGTGCGCGCCATTCTTTGGTCCCACGTCCGACGAGTGCATGGCCGACACAACCTTTTAGGAAGCACCACACAAATCGAGTGGCGCGTGGACAACGAACTCGTGGCCTACGGCTTCTCACCGCGTGACACCGACGAAACCGCAGTACAAGGCATCCACGCTCCGCACCTTCTGGTGATCGTCGACGAAGCAGGCGGAATTTCTTCGGTGCTCGGCAACGCAATGGAATCAATCATGACGGGCGGTCACACACGAATCCTTTCGATTGGCAACCCGCCGACGGACGTCGAGGACTCGTGGTTTGAACGGTCCTGTCACAACGCTAACGGTTTGTGGAACGTAATTCCTGTGTCCGCTTTCGACACACCTAACTTCACGGGCGAAATTACAGGAAAATGCTACTCCTGTCCGCCTGAAGTCGCAGCACACGACATCAAAACCCATCTAGTCGATCGTTCATGGGTTAACGAGGTGATCTCAGAATTTGGAGAAACGTCTCCGTTTGTCGAGGCACGTGTGCACGCAAGATTTCCACGGTCCGCACCAAACAAAGTTCTACCGCTCGCTTGGGTCGAAGCGTCAGTAGAAAACGAACAACCAGCCGATGGTGATGATATTCGTTTAGGCGTGGATATCGCGGCAGACGGAGGAGACGAATTCGTTGTCGCTCGGGCCGATGGATTCCGCGTCACAATCCGACACAAATCGGCTGGCTCCGCAAACCAAAACGCCGTCGACGTCGCAGGAGTTGTCCTTCAACACATTCATGAAGCCGAGCAGGACCGTCTTGAACGACGCATCCTCGCCCCTGTACGCGTCAAACTCGACACCATCGGCGTCGGATGGGGAGTTGTGAGCATTCTTCAACGATGGAAAGACGAGCAACGCCACGACAGTATTATCATTGCGGTCAACGTGTCGGAGCGAGCAGGTGAACCGTCAAAGTTTTCGAATCAACGAGCAGAAATGTGGTGGAACGCGCGCACCCTGTTCCAGCCACGCGTTCAACAAAACGCTGAACCAACCCATGACATTCGAGCAGAGGTTGACCGTCGCACCGTCGCACAATTAACCGCACCGCTCTACAAATCTGACTCGTCTGGAAGAATCAAAATTGAATCCAAAATCGATATGAAGCGTCGCGGAGCATCATCGCCCGACCGAGCCGAAGCCGTCCTGCTTGCCCTCTACGAGCCACCAAATTCAGGTATCGTCCCTGTCGTCGGCGCTTACGGCATCGAGCAAGTTAACCCGTGGAAGATTTAGGCCGACTGAGGTTCAATACCAAACTCCTCTGTGAACGCGTTCGAAACACTCAACACTTCGGTGATCGGCATATCGACTCTCACAACTTTAATTTTTAGGTTGCCTAACCCATCTTCCGCGTCAGCGCCCACTGCCGCAGCCCAACGATGATGACCGTCAATAACATAATTGTCGCTAGACACGAAAATCGTTCCTTTATCGTAGGAACCTTTTGACATGATGCGTGCAACTTTTGCACCAATAAGTTGTGCCTGCGACGCCTTTAACGACGACGCCAAAACGCGTTCTTTATTGACGTCAACTTTATTTTCTTTCAAAAATTCAAGAAACGCTGGACCAGCGTCGGCTTGCTTATCGTCATCTGCAATCTTTGATGCTGGTGATCCTTCGCGCGCGGTGCCAGATAACTGAGGCATCAACTTTCGTGCCAAAGGGTTTCCCTCTTTGTCGGCCAAAGACTGGTTGCAAAACAAATTCGTTCCGCTAACCGACACGTTGCACAAATTTATATCAAATTTCTTGCCAGAATCTTTTGCCTGATTGGCGAGGCGGTGTAATTCTTTCAAAAGCGTATTGATTTTCTTTTCGCTGGTTAGTTCAACGACTTTACCTGCTTTCATCAATTTTATTGCCTCATCAATGGTTCCAACACGAATCGCTTTTGGACGTTTTGTTAACATCAACTTTGCTGATCCCTTTTGATTTAAAACCCTAGAGATGATTGCAGACGCACCCCCGCCCTGACTCGCGCCCGACGAATCACTCCACTGGTTCCCGCGAAATGGATGCCCGACGTAGTCGCCTTTTACGAGATGTGCTTTGAGCATCGCCACGGCAACTTGCCTGCGAGCCGTTAAAGAGGCACCTTCAAGACCTTGTGCTGAAATTTGTGTTCGAACCTCAGACCACGCGCTATTATTTAATTCGGAATAAGCGCGAAGCGAATCAATGATCCGTAATTGTTCTTCGTACATGAAACCTCATCCTAGTTTGTCGAGTCAACCTTCTCTGCGATTCAAGCGCAAGGTAGGATGAGCGGGGAACCCATCTAACCCTGTCGCCTGCTCAAAGTTAAAAGCCTGACAATTTGGCTGTCTCATGTTGCGAGGGGAGGAGAACGCTGTGGTCTCCCAAGCGATTAGATTTCAAAATCGCCTGATCCTCTTTATCATGTTGCGCCGATAATTTCTCATCACGGGTGTCGCCCGCGCAATAATCATCGTTAACTTTCCGCTTATTTTTGTTTTTATCTGCCACGATGGTGATCCTTTCTCAAAACATTCTGAGCAAGCATCAAAGATGTTAGTGATGCCCACCAGAACCCGACGTCAGGCTTAAAACCTGCGACATGGCATCCGATGGCGATAAGCCACAGGCAAAACCCGAGTTGAATTTTGGCGCGCCTCCATCGCTTCGGGTTGACTACGTGGATGCTCATGACGCTTTAACTTTGTCTGCGTTGCGGTCTGCCTGCGGGTCGCGCACTTCGAACAATCCGCGTTGAATTCTTCGGAATACGTCAGGACGATTCGTTGTCACTTTGCGGGCGGCACTGCGGCTAACTCCGAGGTGCTGAATCAAGCGTTCGATTGTGACGTGCTGGAACAGGTTTTGGCTTGCCCAGTACAAAATGTGATCCTCGTCCGTTACAGGCTTCCGACTGAGTTTGTCGGTGTGCCAGTCGCGGTAGGCCGCAAAACCGAAGTCGCCTCCCCAGACCGAGGCAGAGCCGTCAGCGTTCCATTTCAAAAACTTGAATGTCGCTTTCGGCTTTTGGTGATGGTAGACGAGGTCGCCCTTTTTGAGATCTGCGAGTGGTTTGTCCGCACCGTCTCGTGTGGGAACGATCTCGTGTTGCTCTTTGACCCGTCCTTTTGGCTCGGGCGTCGGCTCGGGCGTCGGCTCGGGCGTCGGCTCGATTTGACCGTCACCGCCATATCTCATCGCGGCTCGTCTCGCAACCGAACCATTCGCGTAATGCATTAACCGTGCAACACCCGCCCAAGTCATTCCTGACTGGTGGGCCTCCCACGCCTGTTTGTCTCTTTCCCTCGTTTGCATTTGACCTCCTTTTAGGCTGGTGAAACCGTACCCACTTTCTAAACCACAGTCAAGTACCCAATCTAGTGCTTATCGGCTAATGGCTTGACGTGCCCCAAATTGCGCCTTAAAATAGCCAAATGAATCAACGGCCAGATGACATCGAATCTCAAGCCTCAAATATCATGTTTGCCGCATATTACCCAAATGTTGTCATAGTTCCGACTAAAGAAGGCATGGCAGTCGTCGGTCCGTTCCGCGATGCCACTGAGGCGTGGGTTTGGATTGATTTTCACCGCCACTTTCTTCCAGAGGGCGTTAGAACAATTTCGCCTCTGCCACCAAAGAATGCGATAGACGCGCTGATCAATGAGAACCTTTTATGAACCCGATATCGCTCTGTCTCGCGGTACCATCGACGCCACCCCACTTAATGAGAGGACAAAATGGAAGACAAACCGAAACCCGAAAACGCGCGGTGCCCCCGCTGTGTTAAACCGATGCCAAAATATGCTGCCCTGTCACGCTCCGACAATAAAACCTACGTCTGCGAACTGTGCGGAGTTGAAGAAGCAATCGAATGCCACATCATAGGCCTCTGCTCCCCCCAGTCCGACTGGCCCGTTTCGCATTCTGTCGCAAAGAATCTGATGCTGAAAATAAAACGTTAAAAGTTAGTTGAACACGAACGGCGCACGCGAAACAGTGGTTGAGATATAATCACAAAGTGCCCGAAGCCTTCGATTCTTTATCCCCGATGTTTATTGCCTCTTTAGCGCTGCACGAATTATTTCAGACCTTGATCGCTGTCGGCTTTTCGCAAGAACAAGCACTTTCATTAGTTGCCACCCTGATCGAAAGATCTTCTTATGCAGATTGAATCCAAAATAGATGAACTTAAACTATTAGATCAAGTGCTGATTGAATGGGTGGACGCGCACAGCCTCCCGCTTGAGGGATGGGTAACCCACGATTTTATTGAATCGCTTGATGTGGATTGTCGAGTGCGAAGTATCGGATATTTTATTTGTCGCAAAAACGACTTCATTGTTATTGCGATGGACATCATCGATCAATCGTCAAACGGCTTTAACAACGAATATAATTCATCATCAGGAATTCCTGTAGCCTGCATCAAATCAATCGAGGTGATCGGCCGTGGCTAAGGACGATGTGTACGATTTCCAAGAAGTCGGCACATCGGGGCTTCAACACGTTGGCGGTTTTATTACCGACGAGTTCATTAACGAACTTCGTGGCTTGCGAGGCGCTAAAACTTATCGCGAGATGGCGGACAATGATCCTGTTATCGGTGCCATGATGTTTGCGATCGAACGCCTCATTATTCAAATTGATTGGCGTATCGAACCGTTTAAGGATGATGGTGAATCAAGTAAGGCCGACACCGAGTGCGCCAAATTTGTGGAGTCTTGTCTTTATGATATGTCGGATTCATGGGAGTCAACACTCTCAAACATTTTAACGTTCCTCGTTTACGGGTACTCTTACTGTGAACTGGTTTACAAACGTCGACTCGGACCCGCAGAGGAAGACCCTTCAAAACGTTCTCAGTTTAAAGACGGCAAAATTGGTTGGCGGAAGATTCCGCTTCGCGCTCAAGAAACGACTTGGGAATGGATGCTCGATCAAAAAGGCGGAATAAAAGGGCTAAAACAGTTAGACCCGTCACATGGTCCGCTTGTCGAAATCCCGATTGAGAAGGCTTTGCTGTTCCGCGCCTCGAGTGCACGCAACAACCCAGAAGGCAAAAGCATTCTGCGTAACGCGTACCGCTCTTGGCGGTTTAAAAAAACTATCGAAGAAATTGAGGCGATCGGTATGGAGCGAGACCTCGCAGGTATGCCCGTCGTTTATGTGCCGCCGTCGATGCTTTCGTCAAGTGCCACAACTGCTGAAGTAACGGCACGCACTGCGCTAGAAAAGTTGGTGCGAGGCATCAAACGAAATGAGAACGAAGGCATCCTGTTCCCGCTTGCCTACGACTCTGAAGGCCGAGAGACCTACAAGTTGGCTTTGTTAAACGCAGGTGGCAACCGACAGTTTGATACCGACAAAATCATTTCTCGATACGACCAAAGAATCTCGATGACCGTTTTAGCCGACTTTATTTTGCTCGGACACGAAAACGTTGGGTCATTCGCGCTTGGTGCGTCTAAAATAGATTTGTTCACGACCGCCATCGGACAGATCGCAGACTCGATAGCGGAAACCTTCAATCAACACGCTATTCCGCGTTTAGTGAAACTTAACGGCATGGACGCGAGCCGTGTTCCAGAGATGACGTTTGGTGAAATCACGCACGTTGACCTCGCGTTGCTTGCCGACTTCATTCAAAAGGCATCTGCGTCGGGCGCGCTTCAAATTGATGCAAGCATGGATGAGTACCTTCGTCTCGTGTCTGGGCTTCCTGAGAAAGATGCGGAGTCTGCTGAAGGAGTGCCAGCGATTCCAAACAACGGTGCCGCTCAACAAGCCGCAGGAGCGCCTCCTGTGGCTCCCACAGCCCCTGTAACCCCTGTCAAGCCTCAACCTGAGCCTGCTCCCGTCAAGGCGACCGACAAAGCGAAGTAAAAGCAAACAACTCGCGTGTCATCCCATTTTCGTAGCATTCATCGGCGTTCTAAAAAAAAGGTTGCAAAACAGGATTTTCGTGACGGCGTGTTCGGGGATGATCTTGAGGTGATCTTTGCCCGCAACCTTCTTGAGACAATTCGTCGTTTACGTCTCGCGATCGCTGTCCCAGAAATTGAGGATGCCATTCGCAGGTCGGTGACCCTCGCAGTTCAGGCGTTGGATCAAACTTTTGCGGACATCGATCTTCGTCCGTTGGTTAACACGATGACGGAAGAAATCTTGCGCGCTGGACGAGAACAGGCAGCAGAGTATGCTCAACGAAATCTTGTCGGCTATTCGTTTGATGTGTCTGACCCAAAAGCAATTCAGTGGGCACGCAACAGGGCTGGTGATCTGATGACAAACATTACGAGCGATGTGCGACTAAAAGTTTCTGACGTCACGATGCGCGTATTGAACGGCGAACTGTCGATGTCTCAGGCTCGAAACGAGATTGCGCGAAGCGTCGGACTGCACGACAAATGGCAGGCAGCGGTAGACAAATCTTTTGAACGAAACCTTGACCAGTTGATAGAGGCGGGCATCGACCCAGAGGAGGCCGAGGTGATGGCTCAACAAATGGCAGACAACTATTCGAAACAGTTGATAAAAAGTCGCGCGTCAAACATCGCCCGCACTGAGGTAGCAACCGCACAAAATCAAGGACGCTACCTGCATTGGCAACAACTGTCAGATAGTGGAGTTATAAACCCTGCGACGGCCGTCAAAGAATGGCGGACCGCACCCGAGTTTGTGTCGTCAAAGGTCGATGTGTGTCCAATCTGTGAACCAATGGACGGTGCACGCGCACCCCTTTTTGATGAGTTCCTTGAAGTGGACGTTTTAATGCCGCCCGCTCATCCAAACTGTCGGTGTCGTGCGGTGCTGATCGTCGAACCGATCGAGGACGTCATTCAATTTGTTGAAGCACAACGCGAGGCTCTCGACTACTAGGATGGATACACATGGCTGACACATTGATTGCGACACGAGAAGGCGACCGCCTGTTTTGCACAGGTTTCCGTCTCAACGAGTTTGGCGACCAAATATTTTTCGGCTACATCAAAAGTGAAGACGGAGGCCGTCTTGACGTGGAGAATGTTGACGTGCTGATCAGTCACGGCTACTGGACAGAAATCGTAGACTAAACTGCGCTCGTGCCCTACCGCATCGCGCGCCTCTCATCTTGTCCTCCTGACCGCCCCTACGCGGTCGTTTTAATTTCAGACAACTCAATTCTCGGTTGTCATGCTGATATGACGAGCGGGGAGCGTCAAATCGCAGCGATAGAAATCTCGGAGAGAACCGAAGCAGAGAAGCAGCAACCGACGTCGAGCGCGGTTCACGTCAACACAATTATGAATCCAAAAAAACGCAAGCCGAAGTACGCGCCGAGCATACTTTTGAAGGGCGATTATGTCGGTCATCCGTTTAGGGGAAATCAGTGGACAGACTCGTCAGGCATTTCGCGGGGTTTGGCGAGCGGTTCTGCATCCGATGGTGATCGCGTCGATTTGCGTGGCGTCGCAACCATTGAAGAAGCGCGACGCACAGGGCGTCCGTTGGCAATGCTTCAACCTGAAAATTTCTCTGCTGGAGTACAGGCTGCACTTCGCGCCCGCTTTGAAGCGAATGGGATCATCAAAAATTTATTAAATGGCGTCCCAACAGAGGAAACAGGTGCGATAGCGTCCGACCCGCGTTTTATCGTCGCTGATTACGTATCAAAATTAGTGTTCTACGAGGTATTTAAACAAATTAGTCGAGACTACGCGCTGGCGCTCGGTTTCACTGAAGTCACAGGCGAAGAAGCCGAAAAAGCAAAGTTTGAGAACTACGCCTACGAACACTTGGGTCGTAACGAAGATGGTCGTTTAACGCGCGAAGAAAGGACTGTCAATCCTAGAGACATGACAGGCGAACGAAACGCCGCGGACGAGCGTGGTTCTGTTGTTTGGCGCGACGGCTCTGGAAAACTCCAATTCTGGTTTGTAGGTGAGGAACAACCTCCCGAATTCACTGAAAGATACGGTGAGAAATCATCATTCGAGGGCATCGATCTCAGGTCGTTAGCAGACCCTTCAAGTATCGACCCTGATTCGTCTTTCAAAATTGACTCGGAGGAGAGCGGCGCGCAGTTAGGACCGAAGGCCGTTGCTTTCGCAAATCAGGAAATGCAAAAACGTATGCGTGCGCTTGGTATCGGAATGCCAGAACTCCAGCCGTTTGCAAGGCTCTCAGGGAAGGCTTTGGAAGAAAAGTTGCGCGCCGATGGTGATACTTCACCGAAGGAAACTATCGGTCGGTTAATTGATCATGTTCAAAATGTCGCCAAGAAAAGCGCTTTCAGTTACGCCGCGATGGACGGATATCCAAAATTTCGAGGTCATAATATTGACGGCTCTGAAGATTTTCAAATAGAGACGCAAATAGAGGACGTAACGCCCGACGCAAAAATCTCTGTAACTATCCCCGCTAACAAAATGAGTGCGATCTTAAAAGATGGTCGACTTAAAACACAATTCGAGACTCAACGGTCAGGGGGCGCCAACATGCCGACGTGGAGAGAAGACTGGGAGGCGGTGATGTTTGGATTCCCTATCGGATCAAATCTGTCGGTACGTCCGATTTACGGTATGGTCGAGACGGGCGGGGTACAGCCCTCCTCTCTTCGCGGGAACGAACAGTACGGAACTGTGACTCTTGTGCTGAAAGATTCCGTTCGAGACCGCACTACTTTTACGAACGGCGACTCATTAAATTTGAATCCTTTCCACGCACCTGTAAACGACCCATCTATTCGCCCAGCCAATAGAAATTCTGCAACCAGTCTGGCTTATCGAGAAGAGTTTAAGGAAACTCGCGCTAAAGACCCGCGCAATCGCGGATATTACGAAGCACAAATTCATGGAGGCGTACAGGTATCTGACATTGAACGGGTTGTCATTGATACGTCCACGTACAAAGATTTTGAGCAGCAAGAGGTTCAACCGTCTCCTGCTTTAATTAAGGCGCTCACGAAGGCAGGGTTACCGTTTGAGATCGTGCAAGGGAAGCCACCTACCCAACCAAAAGTTGACAAAGCCTTGTTCAACCCTTTTGTGCTGATCAAAGGGGACTACGTCGGGCATCCATTCCGAGGAAACCAATGGACAGATTCAAGTGGTGTGTCAAGGTCCCCGACGAGCGCACCTGAAGACACGTCGAGCAAACCTAGCAACGTAGGCGGGCGCCCAATGATTCGCCACAGCGCAGGTCGCTATGAATCGGCAGAAGGTTTACAATTTGTCAAAGGTTCCCCGCCAACTGCCCACTGGGATGTTTACCGCAGCGAAAACGACTACGACCCGTTGTATGAAAGCGGGCGAGGCAGTCTGCAGGAGGCGATGAAAGACTTTGACGATTTTCGTGACGCGAACACACAAAAAGCGTTGGTGGATGCTCGCGATGCTGATCTGTCAGTGTTGCACACTGAACGAGAAGTAAAAATCGTTGAGGACACTTCAAACAGGTACGGCGTGGGAACAAGGTTTGAGAACAAAATCTTTCTTGGTGGCGTTCCTACAACTTTGGGAACTAAAACAAACAAAATCATTCATTCATCTAAGCAGAGAGCCGAGAAAGCACAAAAGAAAGTCGTTGCCGAGATGGAAGAAATTCTCGACAAGATCTCCAACGGCGAGAAGGACTGGCTGGTGTTCCTGGCCGAGTTCTATCGCGG